>Ga0315279_10001420_pt1 | contig 40080 bp, 40 predicted proteins | sample YL17G06_20_MG_FD_203694 | JGI IMG/M metagenome (GOLD analysis project Ga0315279, IMG submission 203694) | Sediment microbial communities from Yellowstone Lake, YNP, Wyoming, USA - YL17G06_20 | ecosystem: Environmental > Aquatic > Freshwater > Lake > Sediment | place: USA: Wyoming | collected...
GGCGCGGACGTCCTGGCGCGGGCATACCACGTGACCTATGACCTGCCGGTCATCATCACCCGGACCTGCAACAACTACGGCCCCTACCAGTTCCCGGAGAAGTTCATCCCCCTGATGATCGTGAACGCCTTCCGCGGGGAGCCGCTGCCCATTTACGGGGACGGGCTCTACGTGCGCGAGTGGCTGCTCGTCGAGGATCACTGCCGCGCCCTGGCCTGCGTCCTGGCGGCCGGCCAACCCGGCGAGGTGTATAATATCGGCAGCGGGGAGGAGCGGGCAAACCTGGAGGTGGCCCGAGAGATCCTGCGCCTCACCGGACGGTCCGAGACGTTGCTGCGCCACGTGAAGGATCGCCCGGGCCACGATCGGCGCTACGCCCTGGACCATTCCAAAATCCGTCGGGACCTCGGCTGGGCCCCCGGGATTCCCTTTGCCGCCGGCCTCCGCCATGTTGTGGAGTGGTATCGCCGGCACGAGGCCTGGTGGCAAGAGATCCTCACCGGCGAGTATCGCGCGTATTACGCGCGGCAATATGGCGAGCGCACCCCATGAGCGATTCGCGACGGAGGGCCGGCGAAGCGGAGGCCTCGGCCCTGTCGGGCGGCCGGCCGGTGCGGGAGCGGATGCTTCCCTACGGCCGTCCAGAGGTGGACGAGGCGGACATCCAAGCCGTCGTGGACGTCCTGCGCGGGGATTGGCTCACCAACGGGCCCACCGTCCTCCGGTTCGAGGAGACCTTCGCAGAGGTCGTGGGCGCCCGCTTTGCCGTGGCCGTGAGTTCGGGTACGGCCGCACTCCACGGGGCCGCCTGGGCGGCCGGGATCGGCCCCGGCGACGAGGTCATCACCTCACCGCTCACCTTCCTGGCGTCCGCGAACTGCATCCTGTACTGCGGGGGGAGGCCGGTCTTCGCCGACGTGGATTCCGGGACGTTGAACCTGGACCCGGCCGCGGTGGAAGCGGCCCTCACGCCCCGGACGAAGGCCATTCTGCCGATCCACTTCGCCGGCCTTCCCTGCGACATGGCGGCCATCCACGCCATCGCCCGCGCCCGCAACCTCGTCGTCATCGAGGATGCCGCCCACGCCCTGGGGGCAGAGATCGCCGGCCGGCGGATCGGCGGCCTCAGCCCTCTCACCACCTTCAGCTTTCACCCGGTGAAGCACATCACGACCGGCGAGGGCGGGATGGTGACGGGGAACGAGCCGGCGCTGGCCGATCGCCTCCGACGCTTTCGCAACCACGGGATCGACCGCGAGGTCCGGCAGCGGCAGGCGATGTGGCGCCAGGACATGGTGGCTTTCGGGTTCAACTACCGACTCTCCGATATCCACAGCGCCCTGGGGCTCTCCCAGTTGCGCCGGCTGGACGCCCGGCTCCAGCGCCGCGAGGAGATCGCCGGCCGGTACCACCAGGCCTTCGCCGCCCTCCCGGAGGTGACCGCGGCCCCCACGCGCCCGGGGATGCGCCATGCCTGGCACATCTATCCCCTCCGGCTGAGCCTCGAGCGCCTGCGCCAGGACCGCGAGGCGATCTTCCAGGCGCTGCGCGCCGAGAACATCGGGGTGAGCGTGCACTACCGGCCGGTCCACCTGCACCCGTACTACCGGGAGCGCCTGGGGACCGGCCCCGGGCAATGCCCGGGGGCCGAGGCCGCCTTCGAGCGCCTCCTCACCCTGCCCCTTTTTCCGGGGATGACCGACGACGACGTGGCGGATGTCATCACTGCCGTCCAAAAGGTGATCCGGTGGGCACGCGAGTGATCAGGTTGTCGCCCCTTGGAGATCGCCCGGGAAAACCAGTGCTTCATGCTTCTGGTGGTGGCATCCGAGGATTCCCTGGGGAATTTTCCATGCAAGAGGGAAAGCGCCCGTCCGCACAGCGGCTCTTCGGCAACCCGCCCGAGGAGGGCGCCAAGATCGTGGCAACACTCCGCTCTGGCCAAGTGGGCACGGGGTCCTGTGCTCAGCGTTTCGGATCAGATTTCCTCGGGGGTATCGGTGTGGCCCCAACAATCGACGGTCCGGTGGTTCCGGCTATGCAGAGAAGGCGAAGATGAAGCACGTGCCGCCGCAAGTGACCCATCAGGCCTCCGATGGCGTATTGGAAATCCTCCAGTATCGCGCGCTGCTCTGGACCTTTGCTCTGCGAGAGATCAAAGTGCGGTACAAGCAGGCGGTGTTGGGCGCCGCCTGGGCGGTCCTTCAGCCCCTGTCCCTCATGGTTGTCTTCACCCTCTTCTTCTCGATACTCCTGAATGTCTCAAGCGATGGCATCCCCTATCCGTTGTTCGTCTATAGTGCGTTGCTTCCCTGGACGTTCTTTTCCACGTCCTTGGCCTTTGCCATCCCCAGCCTCACCAACAACGCTCAGCTCATTACCAAGGTCTATTTCCCCCGAGCGATCCTGCCCCTTGCCTCGGTCCTGGCCGCAGGGTTTGACTTCTGCATTGCCGGGCTGGTCTTCTGTGGGATGATGCTTTTCTATCAGGTCAGGGTGACCATCGATCTCCTGTGGGTATTCCCCCTCCTCCTGATCCAAGTCGCCTTCACGGTGGCAGTGGCGTTCTTTTTCTCGGCCCTGAACGTGACCTATCGGGATGTGCGGCACGCCATGCCGCTCTTGATCCAGCTCTGGATGTTCGCCACACCCGTGATCTACTCGGTGAGCGTGGTACCGGAAAGGTACCGGGCTCTCTACCTGATGAACCCGATGGCGGCGGTCATCGACGGTTTCCGCAAGGTCCTCGTTCAGGGGCATTCTCCAGATCTCTGGAGCCTGTCACCGGTCGCCGCAACCTCGGTCATTCTGTTGTGGGCGGCGTATCGGTATTTCAAGAGGGCCGAGGAAGCCTTCGCGGATGTCATCTAGGATGGCTGCAATTACCGTCGAACACGTCTGGAAGAAGTACCGTCGGGGCGGAGCCCGCTACCGCTCCATCAGGGAGGAGCTGGTCTCCATGGTCAGGCGGCCCTTCGGGGTGGACCCGGCGGGAGGGGATCCGACAGAGTTTTGGGCCCTGCAAGATGTCAGCTTCGGCGCGAATCAGGGAGAGCCCGTCGGCATCATCGGTCGGAACGGGGCCGGCAAGAGCACGCTGTTGAAGATAATCTCGCGGATCACGAAGCCGACCACCGGTCGAGTGACTGTCTCCGGGCGGGTCGGCAGTCTCTTAGAGGTCGGCGCTGGGTTTCACCCCGAGCTGACCGGCCGAGAGAACGTGTACCTGAACGGGGCCATCCTCGGGATCAAGAAAGCCGACATCCGCCGGAGATTCGATGAGATCCTGGCATTTGCGGGCACGGAGAAGTTTGTCGACACGCCGGTGAAGTATTATAGCAGTGGCATGTTCATGCGTCTCGCCTTTGCCGTGGCGGCGCACCTGGAACCCGAGATCTTGCTGGTCGACGAGGTCCTGTCGGTGGGGGATGCGGAATTCCAGAACAGGTGCCTGGGGAAGATGGGACAGGTGGCGGGGGAAGGGCGTACGGTGCTGTTCGTCAGTCATAACTTGAATGCGATATCTACACTCACCAAGCGGACGCTGCTTCTCGACGCGGGCCGGATTCTCTTTGACGGCGACACCCGTTCTGCTCTCGGGCGGTATCGGGACATTTGGAGCGGGAACAAGGGGGGCGGGGGAGAATACTCGGACGCCAATAAGCGTACCGGGGTGACTCTCGCCCGAGTCATCACGTCCGAGCCGAATCAGATCCATCGCTTTGGTGAGCCCTTGACGTTCGAATTCGAGATCGTCTTTGCCGAGAAGCCCAAGTCGGGGGCGTTTTCATTCCAGATCGTGGATGACCAGGAGAAACCCATAGCACACGTCTGGGTGCACGACTCAGAGCAACACTGGTCTCGGCGTGGTCAGGTCCGATTGCGCTGCGTTCTGCCTCAGCCGCGAATTTATATGGGGCGCTATCATCTGGTAACCCATCTGGCGGATCGGGCCTCCCTGGAGCACTTCGAGGTCCTGGATGGCATCTGCCCCTTCGAAGTCGTCATGGATGGAATTGCGCGGGAGTACCCGTGGATTGCGGGAACATGCGCGTACCTGGAAGATGCAACATGGTCGACCACATGAAACGGATCCTCACACCGCTGCTTCGTTTCTTGTCGCCTGCAAGAGACAACTGGCTGGCCCGGCGACTCGACAGTTGGGCAGTGCGGCGCGCTCTCGAGGCCATGGTAGTCCGAACGGACAATTTCCGGGGGGTGAAGTGGCTCGGCCAACCCCTCTGGCAATTTCCTCTCGGTGCCTGGGTCCTCCAGGAAGTCATTGCGGAGCTGAAGCCGGATGTCATACTTGAGACGGGGACGTATTCTGGAGGTTCTGCCTATTTCTACGCGTCCCTCTGTGATTTGCTCGGCCACGGGGAGGTCATCAGCCTGGACGTGAGCCCCCGGGCAACGGTACCGCATCCGCGGATCACCTATGTCCAAGGCTCTTCGACCGACCCGAAGATCCTTGACAGTCTTGCACAACGGCTCCGTCACAGCGCTGCGGAGACGCTCCTCATTGTTCTCGACTCAGATCACGCGGCGTCACACGTTGAAGAAGAGCTGGAAGGCTACGCACCCCTGGTTCCGGTAGGGTCCTATATCCATGTTCAGGACGGCGTGATTGATGAGCTGCCTTGCTTCGGGGCAGCACGTCCCGGCCCCAAGTCGGCAGTACAGTCCTTCTTGCTGAAGCACCCCCAATTCACGCGCGACCGTGAAATCGAAACGCGCTACCTCATAACATTCCACCCCTTTGGTTGGCTTCGGAGGATCGCGCCGGATCCGTGAGTCGCGTTTCGGGTGGTGTATCGAGGAGATTCGCAGGGTCCCGGGGGACGCGGCGTGATCGGCTGCACCGCTCGCACGCGTAGGTTGCCCCGGACGTTCCGGCGAAAACGTCAGCGTCCGCGTGTCGAGCTCTGGAGCATTCGGCCGGCGGACGTGATCGGCCAGGATGAAATGACAGGAGCGGTCCCTCTCCTTGTTGATAGGAGGCACCAGGGAGTCATGGAATTGTGGGCTGCCGCAAAGGGCGTGCTCAAGTACTGGACGCCGTCGGGCATTCTGGCCGAGTACTATCGCCGCCGTCAGGGCCCGCTCAGAATGCCGCCGGATATGCCGCGGTTATTGCCTGTGCGCGGACTGGGTGAGCTTTTTCCGGGCATCCAGAGCACGGAAGTGCGATTCCCTGTCTCGCTGCTGGAGGGGCGAGGCGAGTGGACCCTGCCTCTGGCGGAGCTGTCGACGTTGATCGCCATCTGCAGCCACACACGACCTCGCCGGATTTATGAGATGGGCACGTACACCGGCACGGCGACTCTTGCGATGGCGATGAACACGCCTCGGAGTACGGAAATCTTCACGCTCGATTTGGACCCGGCTGAAACCGCGGCGCTCGGATTGACCCCTGACGGGACGGACGCGTCCAGGTTCATCGTCGGCTCGTCTTACCGGGGGACACCCTTCGAGAGCAGGGTGTGTCAACTGACCGGGAACACCATGACCTTTGACCACAGTCCGTATTACCGCACAATGGATCTGGTGTTCATCGACGCAAATCACACCTATCCATTTGTGAAGAACGATACGGAAAACGCCTTCAAGTTGCTCCGGTCGGGGGGCTCTATCATCTGGGACGACTACGCCTGGGATGAGCGGCACCCAGAGTGCGCCGGGGTCACGCAGTGTCTCAACGAGCTCGCGCCCTCCCGCCCTGTATTCCAAATCCGCGGGACGCGTCTTGCGATTTACCTGGACAGGATAGAGGGCACGATCGAGGCGCAGCCATGATGCGTGGTTCCTCTCACGGGAGATACCCCGGGAAAAGGAGAGTCGCGTGTCGAGGCCCAGCGCCATGGATGCAATTCGCCCGTGAGAGGATGGGACGGCGGATGCTGTCTGCGTGTGCGCTCAAGTGGAGCGAGGTCCCATTGTTGTGAGGATGCCGGATGCCTCCGGGATGGGTGGGGCGTTGAGGATCTTAGTGCTGTCTAACTTCTACCCCCCATTCTCTATTGGTGGTTATGAACTCGGATGCCACGACATCGTTGAGCACTTAAGCGCAAGGGGCCACGAGGTCTGTGTGCTCACCAGTTCGTATGGAGTCGATAGGCCAAGGGTGGAGGGGGATGTCTACCGGCAATTGTCCATCCGGACAGGAGCCTGCCGGAGGTCGCTCTTATCCCTCCTGAAATTCGAGCTGAGAGATCAGGGCCTACTCAAAAGGTTGTTACGGGAGCTGTGTCCTGATGCCGTCGTCGTGTTTAACCTCTCCAATGTGTCCCATGGGATCCTGCTGACGCTCCAGAGAACCGGCGCTCTGGTCGTCTTTGCGTTTTCAGATCAATGGCTCCAGATGGAATACCCAGGCGATCCATGGTTGAACCTGTGGACGCGAAAAGCGGTGCACTCGTGGAAGCAGGCCATAAAGAGACCCCTGAGAAGAGCCATCGATCTTCTGACCCCTGTTGGCGTTGAACCAATCGAGGTTCGCCATGCGTTCTTCACGAGCCGACGACTGAAAGAGCTGTACATCGCTAGACGCTTTCCTGTCGAATCGGCCGGGATCATCCATTGGGGCGTGGACACGGACCGGTTTCGACCGCGCGACCGCCTTGGGCACAGCGGAGTGCCCAAGCTGCTTTTCGCCGGGCGAATCCATCCGGAAAAGGGGCCCCTAACAGCGATCGAGGCGTTAGGGCATATAAAAGAAAGTGGCGAGTTAGGAGATGCCCTTCTTAGCATTGTTGGACCCATCCAAGACGATGGATACTTCAAGAGAATCGAGGATGCGATCGGGCAATTCCGCCTTCAAAAGAATGTCCGATTTATGGGTAAGCTCCCGCGCGATTCGATGCCGGATGTGTACCGGGAGCATGATATCTTTGTCTTTCCTTCTGTCTGGGAAGAGCCCTTCTCAATTGCACTCCTGGAAGCAATGGCGTCGGGGCTTGCAGTGGTTGGAACCACCACGGGGGGAAGCGGGGAGGTTTTGGAGGATTACGTCAACGCGCTGACGTTTCGCGCAGGTGACTCTCATGGAATGGCAAGCCGGATGGGAGAACTTCTCGCGGATTCTTCTCTCAGAATGAGGTTGAGCGCCAACGCCCGCCGGACGGTACTTGAGCGCTTTGATTTGCAGAAAATGGTGGACCGGATCGAAGGTTACATTCGAGAGGTCGTAGAGCTTCGAGAGGAGTAGTGCTTGCGGCAGAGTGGGCTGAACGAGGCTCCGCTGGAGGGCTTTGACAGCCGCATTGGACCGCACTGCGAGTCTTGCTTTGTGTGGCGGGACGAGGTGCGTCATGTAGAGAGGCCTTCGCCTCTTCCGGATCGGCTGCCACAGCCAGCACGGAATGGGGCAGCGGTGTGATCGAATGCCGGGGATCCTTGCGTCCCCACGGTCCGGAAAGGGCCGAACCGAATGCGAATCGCCGTTGATGCTCGTACGCTACTGATGGAGCGGACCGGAATCGGCCACTACACTGAGAACCTTATCCATGGACTGGGTGCCGTGGACAAGACAAATCGCTATGTCCTTTTCTACATAAACGCCTTCCGGCGGTCCTGTCGCCAGCCCGTCCCTCATTTTCCTTATCCTAATTTTGATACACGCGCCGCAATCTTTCCTAATCGACTGCTGGATTGGTTCTTCACGGGGGGCTTGCCGATCCTCCCAGTAGAGTTGTTGGCCGGGGTTGTGGACGTGTTTCACTTCCCCAACCATGCATTATTGCCGCAATGGGTCGGCCGGCGCGTTGTGACCTTCCATGATTTGACCGTGCTGCTTTTCCCGGAGTTCCATCCCCCTAGGCGATGTAGAGTCTTGGGTCCAGCGTTGCATCGGGCAGCTGCGCAAGCTGACAGAATTCTGGTCGATTCCGAGGCAACCCGACGCGATGTCCTCCTCCACCTTGGAGTTCCAGGCTGGAAGGTGGTTACGGTTCCGCTGGCCCCCAGCCCCCACTGCCGGCCGCGTGATGCCGGTGAGCTGGTGGACGTCTTGGCAAGATACGGGCTCGCGTACCGCCAGTACCTCTTGCACCTCGGAACGATTGAGCCCCGAAAGAACCTTCCGTGCCTGCTGCGCGTGTTCGCTCGTTTGCGCCGCGAGGGATTGGAACTCCCATTGGTCCTCGCCGGCTCAGCGGGATGGGACAACGGTGAGACGGAGCGAACCGCCCGGGATCTTGGAGTGGGTTCCAGTATTGTGCGAACGAACTATGTGACAGACGAGGATGCCGCTTCGCTCTTGGCCGGAGCCGCCTTACTTGTCTACCCGTCGCTTTATGAGGGTTTCGGATTGCCCATCCTGGAAGCCATGGCGTGCGGCACACCGGTGGTGGCCTCGAATACTTCCTCGATTCCTGAGGTCGCGGGGAATGCGGCCATCCTCGTTCCCCCCACGGACGAGGGAGAGATTCTCGCTGCGGTCCGGTCGGTCCTGAAGGACCAGGATCGGCAAGAGGATATGCGACGCCGCGGGCTGGCCCGGGCCGCAACTTTTTCATGGGAGCGCACGGCACGCGAAACGTTGGCAGTGTACCGGGCTGCAGTGGAGAACCCTCGTGCGGATCGGCATTGACGCCCGGCCCTTGGAACCACCTCGGGCCGGCATCGGTCGGTACTTAGAGCAACTCCTCGCGGCATTGAGGATCGTGGCTCCACATGAGGAGTTCCTTCTGTGGGGGACAGCTTGGCGGACCAAGGCTGGCGAGGCCGTGCCGGCTGCGCCCAGCGCAAACATTCGGTACGTCCACTTTCCCTTCCCTGATCGCGTGCTCGCTTGGATGGTGCGGACCGGGTTCCAGTTGGGTTTCGCGGCAGAGCGTGTGCTGGGGCCTCTCGACTGCTTCCATCATCCTTCGCCGCTCCTGCTGCCTTTACGCGGGACACCGCGCGTGATCACCATTCACGACCTGTGGTTCATGCGGCGTCCGGAGACGGTGCCAAAGGGGACGGGGCGAATTCTGGAGGCCGGGTTGAGGCGGGAGGCAGCCCGGGCCACAGTCTTTATCGCAGACTCCACCCAGACGAAGGAAGACGTCGTGGAACTCCTGGGGGTCGGTGCCGAGCGCGTCAGGGTCATCCCGCTTGCCCCGGACTCGGCGTTCTCCCCTCGTCCGCCAGCACACCTGCAGCCCGTGCTGGCCCGTTACGGGCTTCACCCCGGGGAGTATGTCATCACTGTCGGGACGATTGAGCCGAGGAAGAACATAGAGGGCCTTCTCCGGGCCTACGGCCTCTGGGCGGAACGCCGAAGAAGGATGGTCCCACGCCTCGTCCTGGTGGGGCGAATGGGATGGCACTACCAGCCGGTGGAATCGGCCCTTCGCGATCCCAGGCTGCAGGGCCTGGTGTGCCATCTCGGGTATGTGCCGCCTGCCGACCTCCCAGCCCTTATCGGCGGCGCCCTCCTGGCTTGTTTCCCCTCTCTCCACGAGGGGTTCGGCCTTCCCGCGCTTGAGTCGATGGCTTGCGGCACGCCCGTTCTCGCTTCGGAGACGTCGGCGTTTCCCGAGGTCTTGGGGGACGCGGCGCTCCTTGTGGATCCGATCGACATTTCCCGACTGGCCGAGGCGCTGGACTGTCTGAGTCGCGATCTCTCCCTGCGCGAGCAGCTCAGGGCTCGCGGCCTCATTCGGGCCAAGGCCTTCTCCTGGGAGCGTACCGCCACCGAAACCCTCGCCGCCTATCGGGCGGCCGCGAGCGCATAGCGGGACAGTATGCGACTTCTCTTCCTGGTCCCCAGTGTCCCCTTCCCTCTCAATGAGGGGTTGAGGGTGATCAACTACCATCTCCTCCGCGAGCTTTCGCGGCGGCACACGATTTCACTGCTATCCCTTGCAGAGACTCCACAGGAGGCAAGGTTTGCTGAGGCCGTCCGGCCGTATTGTGAGCAGCTCCAGGTGGTCTGCCGGCCGATCCCTCGGAGTATCCTCGCAAGATGCCGAAACCTCCTCACCGACCGCGATCCGTTTTGCGTCCGACAGCATCACTCTGAATCGTTCCGAACCCACCTTTCGCGCTGGTTGCAAACGATGCCCTTCGACGTAGTGCATATGACATACACCCCGATGGCCCAGTATGCGGCGGATCTCGGCGACCTCCCAAGCGTGCTGGCCCTGGTGGACTGCATGTCGCGCCTCTTTTCTTCGAATGCCCAGACAGCCTCGAACCCGCTCGCCAAGTTGTACTGGCAATCCCAGGCCGGGAAGATGCGGGGGTATGAGCAGGCGGCACTTGGCACGATCCGTCGAGCCGTCGTGGCCACGCAAGCCGACAAGGACGCCCTTCCTCAGTCGCCCGGTCCGGTCACGGTCATCCCATGCGGCGTGGACACCGATTACTTCGCCCCTTCGGCGGACCCAGACGATGGCTCGTCGATCCTCTTCCGTGGCATCCTGAGCTTTCCGCCGAATGTTGATGCCGCCTCCTATTTCTGCCGTGCCATTTACCCACTGGTCCGGCGGGCAGTCCCGAATGCACGTCTGATCCTGGCAGGCAGGGATCCTGCCCCTGCTCTCCGGCGTCTCGCAGACGCGACAGCCGGGATTACCCTGACTGGGAGCCTTCCAGATATCCGACCAGTGATGGCCCGGGCAACGGTCCATGTCTGCCCCGTTCGCTCGGGTTCAGGCGTCAAGTTGAAGATCCTGGAGGCCATGGCGATGGGAAAGGCGATTGTCACCACGAGTTGTGGGTTGTCGGGAATCGCGGCTGAACCTGGGCGGGACTTGCTCGTTGCTGATGGGCCAGAGGACTTCGCCGGAGCGGTGGTCCGTGTCCTGCGCGAGCCGGAACTCCGCCAACGACTCGGGGCGGCGGCGAGGATGGTTGCGGCTCGAGAGCATGCCTGGCATGCGGTTGCTAGGCGGTACGAAGAGGTCTACAGTGAGGCGTGTCGATGAGTGCCTCTCTTTCCAGGGGCCTGGGCGATACCGGTTCGGAGCGTTGACCAAGGGAAAGACTCATTAATGATGGCTACCCCCATTTTCGGGGCTCGGACCGGTGGGGAATCGCATAGGTTGTTATCGACCTCTCAGTTGAAAGTGCCAGCATTGAAGCGACTCCGGTCCCGATCCTACAGGGTCTGCAAATGGTGCGAAGTGTGCGGGGATGCTTGCACCGCAGAGTACTGCCCATGGATAGTGCCGCGGATCGGCCTGGTTGGTGTGTTGCCGGCTCCTACCTTGTATCCCATCGTGTGGCGGCACTTGTAGGATTCTCACTAGGAGAACTCGACCGGGCCCTTTCGCGGCCTCCTCGATCCTGATGTGCGGGTGTAAAGCCATCGGGCTTCCTGTCTCGTAAAATGGGAAAGGGTATTCGACGGAGAGGCTGAGCTGGCGCAATGGGGTATTGGCAGTCCGGCTTCTCCGTAAGTATCTGCTTGTGAACTGACATGTGCGGCATCGGCGGCAAGCTCTACTTCGATCCGGCGCGCTCCGTAGAACGGGAGATCCTGGAGCGGATGGCCGCAGTCCAGGCCCATCGCGGCCCAGACGATTCCGGGATCTACTGCCAGGGGGCGGTGGGCCTCGCGCACCGGCGGCTGAGCATCATCGATCTCAGCCCCGCCGGTCACCAACCGATGTCGAACGAGGACGGCACGATCTGGATCGTCTTCAACGGGGAGATCTACAATTTCCAGGAGCTCCGGTCCCGCCTGGCGGGAGGGGGCCACCGGTTCCGCTCCCACACCGACACGGAGGTGATCCTCCACCTCTACGAGGAACGCGGGGTCGGCTGCCTGGAATCTCTCCGGGGCATGTTCGCTTTCGCCATCTGGGATGCCCCCCGGCGCCAGCTCTTTCTGGCGCGCGATCGCCTGGGGAAGAAGCCCCTCTGCTACCAGCAGGACGGCGAGGCCTTCCGCTTCGCGTCGGAGGCTAAGGCCATTCTCCAGGACCCTGCCGTTGACGCCCGCCCGGACCCGGCCGGGATCTCGCACTACCTGACCTACGGATACGTGCCCAGCCCCGGCTCGGCCTTCCAGGGAATGCGGAAGCTCCCGCCGGCCCATTACCTCGTCTGCCGTGACGGGAGAGTAGAGATCGTCCGCTACTGGCGCCTCCGCCGCGACCGGAAGCTTGACCGGTCCGAGGCGGAATGGTGCCAGGAGATCCGGACCCGCCTCGAGGAGGCGGTCCGCATCCGGTTGATCAGTGACGTCCCTCTGGGGGCGTTCCTGAGCGGCGGGATCGACAGCAGCGCCGTCGTGGCCATGATGAGTCACGCCGCTGGCGTGATCAAGACGTTCTCCATCGGCTTCGACGAGCCGGAGTACGACGAGCTCCGCTACGCGCGCCTCGTGGCCGAACGGTTCGGCACCGAGCATCACGAGCTGGTGGTCCGGCCGGATGCGGCGGCCGTCCTGCCCAAGCTCACCTGGCACTACGACGAGCCCTTCGGGGACTCGTCCGCGGTGCCCACGTATTACGTGGCCCAGATGACGCGGCGCTATGTGACCGTGGCCCTGAACGGGGATGCGGGGGACGAGAACTTCGGCGGCTACGACCGGTACGTGGCAAACCTCCTGGCGGCGTCCTTCGACCGCTGGCCCGGTGCCGGGCTCTTCCGGCGCGCCATCCGCTGGGGGCTCCGCCTCTGGCCGCAGGGCGGCCGGCGGACGAGCCTTTTCACCCGCGGGCGCCGCTTCCTGGATGGTTTGACCGAGGTGCCGGAGCGCCGGTACGCGCGCTGGTTCTGCCACTTCTACGGCGACCGGAAGGACGAGTTGCTGAGTCCGGAGTTTCGCGCCAGCCTGGGTGGGGCCGACGCCCTGGATCTCTTGCTGGCGGCCTACCGGGAGAGCGACGCCCCCGACTTCGCGGATGCGACGCTGGGCGTGGACGCAGCCCTCTACCTGCCGGATGATCTGCTGGTCAAGGTGGACATCGCCAGCATGGCCCATTCCCTGGAGGCCCGCTCTCCCTTCCTGGATCACGAGTTCATGGAGTTCGCGGCCACCATCCCCTCCAACCTCAAGGTGCGGGGCCGGACGAAGAAGTACATCCTGAAGCGTGCCCTGGCGGATCTTCTGCCCAAGGAGATCCTCCACCGTCCGAAGATGGGATTCGGCGTGCCCATCGACCACTGGCTGCGCCACGAGCTTCGCGAGCTGGCCTACGACACCCTCCTCGGGCCGCGTGGTCTCGCCCGCGGGTACTTCCGGCGCGGGACCGTGCAGCGGCTCCTGGACGAGCATGTCGGCGGGAAGGCCAACTGGCACTATCTGTTGTGGACGCTATTGATGTTGGAGCTGTGGCATCGGACCTACGTGGACGGGGACGGGGCGCTGGCCGCGTCGCGGCGGGCTGGGCGAGACACCGCACCCCTAACAAGGGGAGGATGAGATGCCGCGCTATCTGATCACGGGAGGGGCGGGATTCATCGGCGCGAACCTGGCCCACGCCCTCGTGGCGCGCGGCGAGTCGGTCCGCATCCTGGATGACTTCTCCACGGGGCGGCCCGAGAATCTTGGCGGGATCGAGGACCGGATCGAGATCCTGCGGGGCGACCTCCGCGACCCGGCCATCGTCGCCCGGGCCATCCGGGGGACCGAGGTCATCCTGCACCAGGCCGCCCTCAATTCCAATCCACGATCCATCAAGGAGCCGGGGCCGACCAACGCCGTGAACGTGGGCGGGACCCTCCTCTTGCTGGAGGCGGCGCGGGCGGCGGGCGTCCAGCGGGTAGTGTACGCCTCCTCCTCCTCGGTGTACGGGGACACGCCGGGCCTGCCCAAGACCGAAGAGATGCCCCTCTCACCCAAGGCCCCCTACGGGGTCTCGAAGCTCGCGGCCGAGCACTACTGCCGCGTCTTCACCCAGGTGTACGGCCTCCCGACGGTGAGCCTGCGCTACTTCAACGTCTTCGGCCCGCGCCAGCATCCGGACTCGGAATACGCGGCCGTCATCCCCCGCTTCCTCCGGCGGATGCTGGCGGGGGAGCGACCCGTCATCTTCGGGGACGGGGAGCAGTCCCGGGACTTCACCGCCGTGGAGAACGTGGTGGCGGCGAACCTCCTGGCGGCCGAAACGACGCGCGGGATCGGTGAGTTCTTCAACGTGGCCTGCGGCCAGACGAGCACCTTGAACCAGCTCGTGGCCTGGCTGAACCAATTGCTGGGGACCGATCTGCCGCCGATCTACGAGCCACCGCGGCCGGCCGACATCCGCCACTCGTACGCCTCCATCCGGAAGGCGGAAGCACTGCTCGGCTACCGGCCGACCCTGGAGGTGCAGGAAGGCCTACGACGGACAGTCGAATGGTTCAAGGAACACGAGTGCTGAGACCCTCCGAGCCGGAGCGACGCGCCACGGAGTCGGCGGCGGATGGGCCGGCGCGCCCCATCCCGCTGCTTTTCCTGGTGACAAACTTTGACCGGGGCGGCGCCGAGAAGATCCTCGCCCGCTACGCCATTGGGCTGCCACGAGAGAAATACGCCGTCCATGCTGCCGCCCTGCAGGGCCGCTCGCGGGCGATAGCTGACGACCTTGCTCGCGCGGGCATCCCCACCCACGATCTGGGCATGGCCTGGAAAGGGGACCTTCGGATCCTCGGACGCCTGGCGAGGCTTCTGCGACAAGAGCGCATCCGGATCCTCTTCACCTTCATGTTTCACTCCACCCTCATTGGCCGCCTCGTGGGCTGGCTCTCTTGCGTCCCCGTGCGCATCTCGTCGGAGCATACCATGGCGGCCGAGGGCTTGGGGCGGCGCCTGCTGAACCGATGGACGGTCGGGTTAGCGACCCACGTGGTCGCGGTCTCCGATCGGGTGGCGGCCTATGCCGCCCGAGAGTTTCGGATCCCGGCAGATCGGTTGACCACAATCCGCAATGGCGTGGACTTGGACCGCTTTCGACCGGTCATGCGCGAGCGCGACGCGGGTCCGCCCGTGATCGGATGCAGTGCGCGGCTCCACAAGGAGAACGATCATGCGACGCTTCTACGCGCCTTCGCACAGGTAAGCAGGCACCGGGCCGAGGCCGAACTCCTCCTCCTGGGCCGCGGCCGGGAGGAGGCGCGGTTGAAGGCGCTGGCGCGTGAGCTGGGAATCTCCTCCAACGTCCGCTTTGTCGGGGAGCAGGAAGATGTGGCCCCATACCTCCAGTCCATGGACGTCTATGTCCACCCCTCCGGGGCTGCGGGAATGCCTGTGTCCGTTGTCGAGGCTATGGCCACCGGCCTTCCTGTCGTGGCCACGTCCGTAGGGGGAACGCCAGAGGTCGTAGCAGACGGCAAGACCGGTTTCCTGGTGGCGCCCGGCGACCCATCCGCTTTGGCCGATGCCATCGCCAAGCTCCTGGCGGATCCGCGCCTGTCGGAGGCCTTCGGGCGGGCGGGTCGGGCTCGGGTCGAGACTCACTTTTCCGAAGAGCGCATGCTCCAGCAGCTGGAGGCGCTCCTCGATCGGCTGGTCCAACGCCACCTTGCCCTGACCTTCCAGTCCTCCGTGGGATGGGTACCATGCTGACGGACGCGGGACAACCGGTGGCCCCATCCGCCGGGACCGTGTCACCGGATCGACCCATCCGGATCGCCCGGGTGATCGCCCGGCTGAACGTGGGCGGGCCGGCGCAGCACGCGATCCTGCTCACGGCCGGCCTGGACAGGACGCGCTTTCTCACCACCCTCATCACGGGGACCGCCGGAAGGCAGGAGGGTGATCTTCTCTCCGCCGCCCGGGCCCGGGGCGTGGAGCCGGTCGTCATTCCCGAACTCGGCCGTGCCCTCCACCCGATGCGCGACTTGGTTTCCCTCGGCAAACTCGTGCGACTCTTCCGGCAGCTTCGACCCGACATCGTGCACACCCACACCGCCAAGGCGGGGACATTGGGCCGTCTGGCGGCGCGCCTCGCCGGTGTGCCGAGGAGCGTGCATACCTTCCACGGTCATGTCCTGGAGGGCTACTTCTCCCCCGCCGCCACGTCCTTCTTCCTGCGGGTCGAGCGCGTCCTGGCCCGCGCCACGGACCGGATCATCACGCTGAGCCCCCGGCTGCGCCTCGCTCTGCTCGCCATGGGGATCGGCCGGCCGGAGCAGGTGGAGGTGGTCCCGCTCGGGCTGGATCTGGACCGCTTCCTCCGGATGCCGACGGGCCAGGCGGATCTTCGTCCGTCGCTTCGCATCCCGACCGGGACGCCGCTCCTGGGGATCGTAGGGCGTCTCGTGCCGATCAAGGATCACCCCACGCTCTTCCAGGCGCTGACCCTGCTCCCGGACGGGGGCCGGGCGCCGCACCTCCTCGTCGTGGGGGACGGGGAGCGGCGGAAGGAGCTCCAGCGACTCGCCCACCGCCTGGGTCTGGGATCGCGCGTCCACTTTCTGGGATGGCGGGACGATCTGGAGACTATCCTGGGTGGGCTGGACGTGGTAATCTGTTGCTCGCGGAACGAGGGCACGCCGGTGGCGCTGATCGAGGCCATGGCCGCGGGCGTGCCGGTGCTCTCCACCGACGTGGGCGGGGTGGGAGACCTCGTGGCGCACGGGGAGACCGGCTGGCTGGTGCCCCCCGGTGATCCGGCGGCCCTGGCGCGAGGAATCGAGAGGCTGCTGGGAGATCCGGCCCTGCGCCGCCGCCTGGCCGGCGCGGCCCGGCCCGTGGCTCTGGAGAGGCACCACGTGAAGGGGCTGATCCATCGCATGGAAACGCTGTATGCGGACGTCCTGGCGGGCAGGCAAAGCCAATGAAGAATTTCAAACCGACAATGCAAAACCGAGAACGACAATTGGCCGGTTGTCAGTTGTCGGTTGTCGGTTTTTCATTGAAGCAGTGAAAGGAGGGGAGTCGTGCGTGTCCTGGTGACGGGTGGCGCCGGCTACATCGGCTCGCATCTCGTGGACGCCCTGATCAAGCGGGGCGACGAGGCGCTGGTCATCGACAACCTGTCCACGGGGAAGATCGAGAACATCCGGCACCTTTTGGGCCACCCCGCCCTTCACTTCATCAACGACTCCATCCTGAACGAACCGCTCCTGGAGCGGTTCATCCCCTCCATGGATCTGATCTTCCATCTCGCCGCCGCCGTGGGCGTGCGGAACATCCTCCAGGATCCGCTGGCGGCCATCAATACGAATGTCCGGGGGACCGAGGTCGTGCTGGGCTTGGCCTTCAAGTACTGGAAGCGGCTGGTCCTGGCCTCGAGTTCGGAGATCTACGGCAAGGCGAGCCACATCCCCTTCCGCGAGGACGACGACCGGGTGCTGGGATCCACCGCGGTGGCGCGCTGGTCCTATTCCATGTCCAAGGCGATCGACGAGCACTTCGCCTTCGCCTACGCCGTCAAGGGGCTGCCGGTGTCCATCGTGCGCTACTTCAATTCGTACGGCCCGCGCCTGGACGAGCGGGGCTACGGCAGCGTGGTGGCCAACCTCACCCGGCAGGCCCTGCGGGGCGAGCCCATCACGGTGCACGGCGATGGGAAGCAGACCCGCTGCTTCACCTACATCGAGGATACGGTCGCCGGGACGCTCCTGGCCGGCGAGGTCAAGGAGGCCGGCGGCCAGGCCTTCAACATCGGCAGCCCCACCGAAACCGGCATCCTGGACTTGGCCAAGCTCATCAAGCGCCTCACCCGATCCAAGTCGCCCATCGAATTCGAGGCGTACGAGGCGTACTACGGGGAGGGGTTCGAGGACACGCGGCGCCGGGTGCCCTCGGGCGAGAAGGCCAAGCGCCTCCTCGGCTTCACGCCCAGGGTGGACCTGGAGACCGGCCTGAAGAAAACCATCGTCTGGTGCCGGGAGCACTTCACCCGCTGACCGATGCCGCGGTCCACGCCAGGACCCATGCCACAGGGAGCAGATGGATGAGCGGATCGCCCGTGGAGTTCCAGCAGAAGGCACGAACCAAGACCCTGACCGTTGCCGTCATCGGCCTGGGCTACGTCGGCCTGCCGCTGGCGGTCGAGTTCGCCCGCGCCGGGGTGCGGGTGCAGGGGATCGACGTGAACGGGGAGCGCGTGCAGGCCATCAACCGGGGCGAGAGCCACATCCCGGACGTCCCCAGCACCACCCTGGCGCTCGTGGTGCAGGCCGGGCGCCTCGTGGCCAGCACCGCGTACCGGGACTGCGCGGCCGCGGATGCCACGGTGATCTGCGTGCCGACCCCCTTCACCAAGATGAAGGCGCCGGATCTCTCCTACATCGAGGCGGCCTGCACGGCGCTCGCCCCCCACGTCGCTTCGGGCAGCCTGGTGGTCCTCCAATCCACCACGTACCCCGGCACCACCGAGGAGCTCGTGCGCCCCATCCTGGAGACGCCCGGGCGGCAGGCGGGGCGCGACTTCCTCCTGGCCTTCTCGCCGGAGCGGATCGACCCGGGCAACAAGCAGTTCGGCGCCCACAACACCCCCAAGGTGGTGGGCGGCCTCGACGCCGCCTCCACCGAGGCCGCGGCCGCCCTGTTCGGGCTCCTCGTCCCGCCCGAGCAGATCCATCGGGTCTCGAGCCCCCGGGTGGCCGAGATGTGCAAGCTCCTGGAGAACATCTTCCGGAGCGTGAACATCGCCCTGGTGAACGAGCTGGCCAAGCTCTGCGACCGCATGCAGATGGACATCTGGGAGGTCATCGACGCCGCCGCCACCAAGCCTTTCGGCTTCATGCCCTTCTATCCCGGCCCCGGCGTGGGCGGCCACTGCATCCCCGTCGATCCCTACTACCTATCCTGGAAGGCGCGGGAGTACGACTTCTACACCAAGTTCATCGAGCTGGCGGCCGAGGTCAATTCGAGCATGCCCTTCTTCACCGTGAACCGGATCGCGGAGGCGCTGAACCGCCAGGGGAAGCCCCTCCTAGGCGCCCGCATCCTGGTGCTGGGTGCCGCCTTCAAGAAGGACATCGACGATCCCCGCAACGCCCCCGCGCTGGAGGTGATGAAGGTGCTCCTCGCCCGGGGGGCCGAGGTGAGCTACCATGATCCCTACGTGCCGGCGGTGGCCCTGGACGGCGACCACGACCCCCGGACCGCCCCGGGTCGCCGACTCGCCTCGGTGCCGCTCGCCGAGGGCACCCTGGCCGCCCAGGATTGCGTCTGCCTGGCGGTGGCACACAGCGCCTTCGACATCCCCTGGCTCATCAAGCACAGCCGGCTGCTGATGGACGCCACCGGCGTCACGCGACGATTCCCCCAGGATCGCGGGACGGTGATCCGCCTCTAGGGCCATGAGCTATCTCGCGCCGCTTCTCCTCCCCTTGTCGGTGGCGTTCGGATCGGCCTTGATCCTCACGCCCCTGTGCCGCCGGGTGGCCCTCGCTCTCGGGGTGCTGGACCGGCCGGGCGGGAAGAAGATCCACGCGCACCCGACGCCCCTCCTCGGCGGGCCGGCCATCGCCGTGGCCCACGCGGCCGGTGTCCTGGCCGCCGGGCCCGTGGACCAGGTCTCGGCCACCATCCTGGTGGCCGGAGGGCTCATCCTTCTCCTGGGCGTCCACGACGACCTGGACCCCCACGCCGAGGGGGTCCGCTGGTGGCTCCGTCTGCTTTTCCAGGGGTTCCTGGCGGTCTTCGTGATCTACCCGGGGATCACGCTCGGCTTCCTTCGCACCCCCTGGCTCAGCATCCCGATCATCCTGCTGTGGATCGTGGGGATCACCAACGCCTTCAATCTCCTCGACAACATGAACGGCCTGTCGGCGGGCGTGGCGGCTATCGCCGGCTTGAGCTTTGCGGTTCTGGCCGCGCGCTACATCGACGTCGGCCCCGAGCAGTTGCCCACGGCCCGCGCCGCGGCCTCGCTCGCCGGTGCGTGCCTGGGGTTCCTGCCCTGGAACTTTCGCTCCCGCATCTTCATGGGCGACGCGGGGAGCCTGTTCATCGGCTTCACCCTCGCCTGCCTGGCTGCCCTCGGCAGCTGGCGGAGCCCCACCGCCCCCACGTCCGTCATCATCCCGCTCCTGGTCCTGGCCTATCCCATCTTCGACACGACACTGGTGGTGGTGCTGCGCTTGCGGCGCGGGCAATCGCCGGTCGTGGGCGGCCGCGACCATTCCTCCCACCGGCTGGTGAACCTCGGGCTGGGCCGGGTCGAGGTCGTCCTGCTCATCTACCTTTTCTCCCTGTCGCATGCCCTCACGGCCCTCCTGGTCTCCTCGGTGACGCTCCGTCTCTCCCTGCTGGCGCTGGCCGGGAGCGCCAGCGTCCTTTTCATCTTCGGCATGGTCTTGCGCAAGGCGCCCGCCTGGGGGGCCGGGGCCTCGGAGGAGGGACCGAACCGTGGCCAAGAAGCTGGATAGCGTCGTCGTCCTGCTGGTGATCGTGATCCTCGGGGCGCTGATTGGCAGTGTGATCGGTGAGGTCATCGGCACCCTGGCTCCGGGCGGGTATCTGGAGAAGGTCTTCTCCAAAGGGGTGAACCCGGGCATCACACCGCCGGCGATTCTGGATCTCAAGGTCATCACGCTGACCTTCGGCCTCACGATGAAGATCAACCTGGCGAGCCTGCTGGGGATCGCCCTCGCCCTGCTCATCTATCGCAAGCTGTGAGCGCATGGTCAGGCATCTGGCCACAGAGTCGTCAAACAACTTCGAATGTCGAACCACCGACTTTCAAATTTCGAACGAGATATGTCGCGGGGTCTGTTTTCATTCCCGGTTCGTCATTCGATATTCCCCGTTCGATATTCGAAATTCCTCATTCCAAATTCGACGTTGGCTAGCCAGTGGTCCATCGCCGCCCACACATGATCATCCCTGAGATCATCCTGGCCTCGGCCTCCCCGCGACGGGCGGGCCTCCTCACCCAGGTCGGCCTGCCGTTCCGCCTCGTCCCCAGCACGCTGGATGAGAATGGGACCTGGCTCAGAGATCCTGGCGACGATCACCAGGCCCGCGCCGGCCACCTGGCCCTGGCCAAGGCCCAGGAGGTCGCCGCCCGGGTCGGGCGAGGCCTCGTCATCGGGGCGGACACGATTGTGGTATGCGACGGCATCGCCTACGGGAAGCCCCGCGATGCCGAGGAGGCCCAGGCCATCCTCCTGCGCCTGGCGGGCCGGACCCACCAGGTGATCACAGGCGTGGCGGTCGTGCAGGCGGAGACGGGGCGCGCCGAGGTCGCCAGTGCGGTGACGGCGGTTCGGATGCGACCCTTCGATGCGGCCGAGGTCGCCGCCTACGTGGCCACCGGCGAACCGTTGGACAAGGCGGGGGCCTATGCCATCCAGGGGCGCGGAGCCCTTCTGGTGGAGGGGATCGAGGGCGACTACTCCACTGTCGTCGGCCTCCCGCTCATCATGCTGGCGACGCTCCTCCGCCGCTTCGGCGTGGACGTGTGGGAATCAGCCCGGGCATGATCGCGAGACGCTCGCGACGAAGCCGCTCCTCGACGACCTTCCCGTCCCCGATCCGGCCTGCCTGCCGGCAGGCAGGTGCTCGCATAGCCGGGGCCGAGGGACCGGTCTGTCTCGTCTGATCTTCCCCTCCCTCAAAACCCGGAAGATTCCGCTTGAGCCGCCCCTCCGCTGGTGGTAGCGTCCCTGTCACCGTCGGGTTCCCCCTGGGTTGTTGTGCCCGGTTCCGGTTTTTTGGGGTCCCGCGCCGTGCCGGCTTGGCCGGTCCCGGCCGCGCCCGTTTCCAACTTCCTATCGGGTGGTTATCGGGTAAGCGGACTGCCCCGATATCGAGCATCCCGGCCGCTTCCCTCTTAGCATTGTGGGGGCAAGGTATCCCCTGCCCCCACGGCTCTCCAAGCCAACTTCGGGTTTCCCTACTTCAGGCTGAACCCGCCATCCACCAGGAGGATCTGCCCCGTGATAAAACTGGCATCGTCAGAGGCCAGGAAAAGTATGGCCTTGGCAATGTCCTCGGGCTGTGCCATCCTCTTGAGGTATGACCCTTCGATCATGACCTTCTTGACTGCCTCGGGCAGGGGCGCGGTCATCTCTGTCAGGGTGTGGCCCGGGGCAACGGTATTCACGTTGATATGGGGAGCCAATTCCTTGGCCATCGTCTTGGTTAAATTGATTACGGCCCCTTTGGCAGCGCTGTAGTCCATGATCCCCTCCCGGCCGCAGTGTTCAATGCCCCGGATCGAGGAGATGTTGATGATCCTCCCTGATTTCTGGGCCAGCATATACTTCGCCGCTGCCTGGGCACAGAGAAAGACCCCGATGAGATTGACCTCCAGTGTTTTGACCCAATCCTCCACGGTCTTTTCCAGGAACGGCCTGGGGATGGAAATCCCCGCATTGTTCACCAGGATATCGATTCGGCCAAATTCCTTGACGAAGGAATCTGTAATACGCTGGACCTGGTCTTTCTTGGACACATCCGCCACGAAGGTCTTGAGCTGATACCCCCGGGCCTGGGCCGTCTCCGTCACTTTCTTCAAATGGTCTTCGTTCACATCGACGACCCCTACCTTCCCGCCCTCCGCGAGCATCATCAGGGCGGTGGTGGCGCCGATCCCTCTTCCTCCCCCGGTGATCAAAGCGGTCTTACCCTGAAATCTCATCTCTCCACCTTCCTTTCTCGCCTTCCATTTGATTTCGCAACACGCACATTCTGCGCAGTGAAGCTTCAAACGATGAGCGGCCAGCGATAGCTGGTCCGTCCCATCGCAGGATCAGGCTGCCGAGTCGCGGGCAACCTCCCATCCCGGAAAGACCAGGACCGCCGGATGGCACTTCAAGGCTCGCGCGAGAATCTTGGCTCGCTCGACACCCAGCCGGACGCGGTCATTCTCAATCGCGGAGAGGGTTGCCTGAGAAATGCCCGTCAGCCTGGCCAATTCATTCTGGCTGTACCCCTGTAATTCTCGAATGATGCGAACCGACTCGCCCACCGATACCTCGAGGCGCTTTCTCGCCGGACGAAAGGTCTTCATCCTATGCTCCCCGATACGCATGCGGCGTGATGTGAACAACCTGGAACAGGGACTGTTCCGGGATTGCGCGATACATCACCCGGTACTGTAACCCCAGGCGAGACGATCGAGACCCCCGCCATCCTCCCCGGAGGGCTTCATCCTGGAGCCCCTTGATCAGTCTCAACCCGGGCGGACCGGAGATCATTGCGATGTCCTTCCACTTCTCGTATCGCTTCAGGACTTCACGAGGCGCACCATCGAGCTGTTTCTCCACCCGACGGTGCTCTTCGATCTGCCACATGCCGCAGTCTACCCATATCCTATATAGTATGTCAAGGGATTGACCCTGGCGGTAAGACGGCAGGAAAGAGAAGCGTCACCGCGGTGACTCAAATTTCGTCACACGCACATTCTGCGCAGTCAAGCTCACAAAGAGGCTTCGAGGGCTCGTGGAGTGAGGCCCCCTGTCCCGCGTGGCCTTTAGTCACCGCAGGTCATGCGGGGGGCACCCTCCGCCCTCGCTGTGCCACACCGTTGCGCTGGCGGAAGCCGTCGGAGGCGGTCACAGCCCGGGCGTGAACCCGGATCACCAAACCGGGGCCACCTGCCACGGACTTGCGCGTTACGCGCACCCGTTCCTCCGGCGTGTGAAGATCTGTGAATCGGAGCACTTGCCTTATGGCACGGCCGCCCTAGACCGCCCACAGGATAGAGGCCCGATTTTCCCTTGACACCCCCGGGGGAAATGTGGGAATTTACCGCGGTTCCCTGACGGGATCATTTCCGGCCCGGCCGGGGCGTTCCGGCGTCTCAAAGCCGTGTGTCCCGAGGGCCCTGAGGAGTGCCTGACGATGTCCACGTTCCTGTCTCGGTGGACCGGCCGTCCGGAGCCGGAAGACACCCTCCTCGGTGACGTCGAGCACAACCAGCCCGATTCGTTGCCCGCTCCCAAACGGCGGCCCCAGGGCCTAACCTGGGCCGCCTCGCCCTCCCTCGAACGCATCCACCGCGAACTCGACGAGCAGATTCGCACCATCGAGGAGGCCAAGCGCCTGCTCGAGGAGCGGCTGAGCCCGTTCCAGCGGCACATCTGGGAGCAGCGGCGCAACGTGGACCAGGCCTTGAAGCAGCTCGAGGCCCGCATCAAACCCCTACGCCAGTACCTCGAAGGGCAGGAGAACAACCTCGAGCGGGTCGGCATGCACCTGAAGACGGAGCTGACGGACCAGTTCGAGACCTTCGAGAAGTTCCTGGCCGAGCAGCGCCAGATCCTCGAGCGGGCCCAGCGCTACCTGGAGGAGCAGCCCCGTCCTATGGCCCAATACCTGGAGGATCAGCAGCGGGCCATCGAGCATGTCTTCCGGGACCTGGAGGAGAAGCTGGAGCCCTTCGGGCGATACCTCAAGGAGCAGCAGACGCTCTTGGAGGGCCTGGCTGAGCCTCGGGTGACGGAAGAGTTCGACGCACTGGCGAGTTACTGCGGTGAGCGCCAGGCGGCGATGGAGCGCTACGCCACTGCGGCCGAGTACCGCCCTCAGAACCTCTTCGCCGAGCTGGACGGGACCTACCAGAAGTACAAGGCGCTGGACGGCGGCAAGAGCAAGTTGCTCAGTCGGGTGCTGGAGCAGACCCGGCAGGCCGACCTTCGCCTGCAAGATGCGCTGAAGCCGTTGCCCCGGGAACGCGAGGAACCCCGCCCGCCACGGATCGAGGCGGCACCCTAGTCGCCTCTCTGCATCCGCAAGCCCCTCCGTTGTCCGGCGTCACTTCCCGCTCGCGGACCTTCCGGGTCGGAATGCTTCCGGGCCCGGCCGTCTTTCCGCACGGCCGCACGTCCGGCGGGCGCGGGCCCCGAGACGAGGTCGCCTAGTGGGGCTTGTCGGCGTTGCGACTCCGCAGATATTCCGTGATGAGCTGATCGAGGCTTTTGTCGGCTGGAGGAAGCGAAGGCTTCGGCGGCTCAGGGGCTGCCTGCGAGGGAGGCGGCTCCGCCGGCTTCTCTGCTGCGGGCGCGTGGGGCTGGCCGGCCAGAATGTCCTGGATGATCCGTTGGTGCTGCTGGTCCATGAACCGCTTGATCTCGCCCTCGGGGGCCGCCTCGCCCAGGGCCTCCTGGTAGTTGACCTTCTCCCGGGCGATGATGGCCCCGGCCCGGAAGACCAGGGTCAGGACGTACGGGTTTCCGCGGCCCAGGTCCTCGGTCTGGACGTGATACTCGATGCCAGCGTGGGTGACGTTAGTATTCAGGCCAGGAATCATCGGTGGGTGCACGGATCAACCTGGTGCACCATAGCAGACCCCGGACATTCGGGCAAGGGATTTGTCTTTGCCCTGGCAGCCTTCGTGGGGGAATGGTATAGTATTGGCTTGGTCGCCTGGGCACTCTGTCCCTGACCTGGAGCGCTGGATCCGACCCCATGCTGGACCAAGTCCTCATCCCGATCCTGATGCACGCCGGCGGCGTCCTGGTGTTGCTCACCATGACGGCCCTGGTGCTGTTCTCGGTCTATTCGCTGGCCGTGATCGGCGAGCGGTGGTGGACCTTCCGGCAGACCCGTCTGGCCTCGGCTGGCCTTGTGCGCCGGGTGCTGGCCTCTGTGGAGCAAGGCAACCTGCAGGAGGCGTTGGACCTGTGCGAGCGGGGAAAGGGCGGCCATGTGGGCTTGGTCCTGGCGGCCGGCCTGCGGGAGTTCTTGCCCCTCGCGTCGACGAACCCCGGGCTGCACGCCGGCCCCGCCCTCGATCGGGCCACGGCCACGGCCCGGGAGGCGATGCAGCGGGTCACGTCCACAGAGATCGGGCGACTGGAACGCCACCTCACCGCCCTGGCCACCCTGGGGAATATCAGCCCGTTCGTGGGACTCTTCGGAACGGTGATCGGCGTGATGCGCGCCTTCCAGGCGATCTCGCGGACGGGCAGTGGCGGGCTGGGGACCGTGTCGGCGGGCATCGCCGAAGCGTTGGTGGCCACGGCCGCCGGCCTGTTCGTCGCCATTCCGGCCGTCACCGCCTACAACCACTTCGTGTCGCGGGTCAAGGACTGCGCGACCGAGATGGACGGGGCCGGCTCGGAGCTCCTCACCTGGGCCCAGCGCGGCCCGCGCGTCGGATTCCCCGCGCTGCGGACCGGCGCCTGAACGGGTCGGACAGGTGCGTCCGTCCAGATCGCGTCGGGGGTCGGACCTCGCGGCGCATTGTCGGTAGTCGCCCCCATGGCCATGACCCTGCCATCGCGCGCCCGCGATCGGCGCATGCTCTCGGAGATCAACGTCACGCCGCTGGTGGACGTGACGCTGGTCCTGTTGATCATCTTCATGGTGACCACGCCGATGCTCCAGCGGGGCACGGACGTACAGCTCCCCCAGGCCGAGCAGTCCGAGCCGAAGGAGGAGGAGCGGATCACGCTCACCCTCACCCGGGAGGGTCGGCTGTACCTGAACAACCAGGAGATCCCGCGGGCCGACCTGCGGTCTCGCTTGGTGGCCCTGACGCGCACCCGCGAGCGCGTGGTCCATTTCCGGGGGGACGCCCAGGTGCCCTACGGGCTGGTGATCGAGGTGATGGATGCGCTCAAGGCGGCGGGCATTGAGACCGTGGGGATGATCACCGAGCGTCCGTCCGGCCCGGGGCGGCCGTAGGGTCGCGTCGGCCACACGCCCGGCTCTTCCGTGATCCGCAAGCTTTGACGTCCGACGTTCAGGTGCCCATGGACCTCTTCTACAGGCTCCTCGTCCTGCTCTCCACGTTCGTCATCTGGGTCATCAGCAGTCTGGGCTACGCGGGGATCGTCGTGGCCATGGCCATCGAGAGCGCCTGCATCCCGCTGCCCAGCGAGGTCATCATGCCCTTCTCGGGCTACCTGGTGAGCCAGGGACGCTTCACCCTGTGGGGGGTCTCGCTGGCGGGGGCCTTGGGATGCACCCTCGGGTCCGCGGTCGCCTATGCCGCCGGCGCCTACGGGGGGCGCCCCTTCATCCTGAAGTACGGCCGGTATTTCCTGGTCACCCCGCATGAGGTGGAGCGCGCCGATCGCTGGTTCGCGCGCTACGGCATGGCGGCGACCTTCATCAGCCGCCTGCTGCCGGTCATCCGGACCTTCATCTCGCTCCCGGCCGGCGTCGCCCGGGTCCCCTTCACCCGATTCCTGGTCTACGCCTTCATGGGCTCCCTGCCGTGGAGCTGGGCGCTGGCGTACGTGGGCATGCTTTTGGGAGAACACTGGGACCGGGTGAGCGGCGTGCTGCACTCCCTGGATGTCGTGATCGTGTTCGCGCTGGCGGCGGGCGCGGGCTGGTTCCTCTGGCGCCACTGGCCGCGGCGGGCCCTTCAACCGGAGAAGGAGTAGGGTGAGGCCATGTTCCGATTTCGTCTCTTTCCGCGCAGCGAGAAGTTCTTCGACATGTTCATCGAGGCGGCGCGCAACATCCACCAGGGGGCGCGGGCCTTCCAGCAGATGCTGGAGGACCTCCGCGGCACCGACGAGCAGTGGCGGGCCGTGGAGGAGTACGAGCACGAGGGAGACAAGATCACCCATCGGATCCTCCGCACGCTCCACCAGACCTTCATCACCCCGATAGACCGGGAGGACATCCACAAGCTGGCCTCCGCGCTGGACGATGTCATCGACCTCATCGAGGGCTCGGCCGCGCGGATGGCGATGTACCGGATCGCCAAGCCCACGCCCGCCGCCCAGCGCCTGGCCGGGATCATCGTCCACTGCACCGACCAGGTCGTCCGCGGGGTGACGGCCCTTCCCCGCTTCGAATTCCTCCAGGAGCACTGCATCGAGATCAACCGCCTGGAAAATGAAGCGGACGAGGTCTCGCGCGAGGCCATCGCGGCCCTGTTCGTGGAGGAGGCCCCGCCCCTCGAGGTCATCAAGTGGAAGGAAATCTACGAAACGATGGAGACGGCCACGGACCGCTGCGAGGACGTGGCCAACATCCTCGAAGAGATCGCCCTGAAGCATTCCTAACGTGGCATGGCAGCGGGGCGCGATGGCGGTTGCCTGTTGCCACGGGAGGCTGGATTCATTCTCAAATATCCCCACGCGCACCCGCCACGCCAAGCCGATAGGCTGGCCCAAGAGTTCAGAAACGCGAGATGAAGCACTGGGAGATCGGCTCTTACCTCGCAATTTCAATGCGTTAGCCAGGCCGCACAACAGGCATCCGTAGATTCGTCTGATTGCGGAGATTGGCATAGAGCTTGCCTTTTTCATGGAGCAGCCAACCGCCGCTGATGGCAATTTGCCCGGTAGTCCTCAGAGAGATTGCCCCATGGGTCTTAGCTGGATAGACGTAAGCCTAATCACTCTCTTGATCAGCCTTGCCGCCGTCCTCACGGCCCATAGCCTGGTGTACCTGAACCGACGAGATGCCCAGGAGGTTCTCCGGAATCGCCAGGCCACGTGCAAGCCTCATGAATGGATGATGCGTGAACCCACCGGTTTGATCTGTCGCCTCTGCGGAAAGATCCCCGGCTAGCCCGCGTCTGCTCTCCGAGCGAGATCGATTGGCTCAGGCCCGCCGCCAGTCGGTGAGGGCCGCATTCTTCCCGGCGGCGCATCCCGGCACGATGCCTCCACGCCTCGCATTCCGGGTCCATTTGCCTTGACTTTACCTGACCCCGATTGTACCCTCACGTTCGCTTCCGATCGGAAGCCAAGCACCAATCGAGCCGTAGGAGTGCAGGGAATGTTTGGCATCGGCATGCCGGAACTCGTGCTGATCTTCGTGCTCGCCCTCTTGGTCTTCGGGCCGAAGGAGCTGCCCAAGATCGCCCGAACGCTCGGCAAGGCCATGGCGGAACTCCGGCGCGCCTCAGACGAGTTACGCGACGGGATCCAGCGCGAGATCGAGCTTGCGGAACGGGAGGAGGAGAAGTCCGCCTCCCCCCCGGAGACAGCGCCCTCCACCACGCTCACCGAGGCGACCCCGCCTGCTCCGGAGACGCCCCCCAGCCAGGCTGCGGCGGGCGCCCCAGCCGAGGGCAGCGGACCACCACCCGGGAGCGTCGCGGTAGAGGCACCGACAGGGCCAATAACCCCCGCCTCGGGGGAACAGGTCGTCGAGACTCCGGCCGAGGAGATGGTCGAACCCACCGTGACCCCGGTCGCATCCGAAACCGACAAGGCAAGAGATGGTCAGGAGGTACCTGGAGACCACCGACCCGAGGCCAAGACCGCGTCCCCCACCCCCAGCCAGCCCGTTGAGACCCGGAATGCCTGACGACGCCAAGATGCCCTTCCTGGCCCACCTGGCAGAGCTCCGGAAGCGGCTGATCATCGCCTTCTCCGCCATCGGCATCGCCTTCCCCCTGGTCTTCTACTTCCGGACGACCCTCCTCCAGCTCTTGCAGTGGCCCCTCACGACTGATGTCGTCATGGGACGGCATTTTCCATTCATCGGATTTGCCCACAAGCCCCCGATCGCCAGGCTCACTGCCCTCGGCCCCGCCGAGACCCTCTGGACCCACTTCAAGGTCGCCTTCATCGCCGGGCTGTTCGTGGCCCTCCCCGTCGTCCTGTACCAGATCTGGAAGTTCGTCGAGCCCGGGCTTTTGCCGAAAGAACGACGGCTTGCCCTGCCCTTCGTGATCCTCTCTACGATCTTCTTCTTCCTGGGTGCCCTCTTCTGTTTTCTCATCGTCCTGCCGCTGGCGTTCCAGTTCCTCTTGACTTTCGACCCGACGATCCAGCAGATGCCCCGGTTCAGCGAGTACGTGGATTTCACCTTGAAGTTCCTGTTGGCCTTCGGGGTCATCTTCGAACTCCCTCTGGCCATGACCATCGCCGCGCGCCTGGGCCTGGTCACCCCGCAGTTCCTGGCCCGAAACCGGAAATACGCCATCCTCATCAACTTCATCATCGCCGCGATCCTCACCCCCACCCCGGACGTCTTCAACCAGAGTCTGATGGCGCTTCCCATGTGCCTGCTGTACGAGATCGGCATCCTCGCCGCCCGCATTGTCACCCGCCCGCGGAAGCCTCCCGAAGCGTAAGCCCATGCTAGGCAGGGAAACCGCCAAGACGCCAGGGGCGCCAAGAACAGACGTCTGAACTGGTCCGCCAGAGCCGGCGTTATTTCCGGGTCCTGACCTGTTCGATGAAGTACCGGTGGAAGCGGTCGTCGGGGGTGAGTTCGGGGTGGAAGGCGGTGGCAAGGAGCCGGCCCTGGCGGGCCGCCACCGGGGTGCCGTCCGGAAGGCGGGCCAGCACCTCGACCGCGGGGCCGACATCCTCGATGATGGGGGCTCGAATGAAGATCGCCCGGTACGGAGGATCTCCCAGGACGGGGACGTACAGATCGGCCTCGAAGCTGTCCACCTGGCGGCCGAAGGCGTTCCGGCGGACGCCGATGTCCATGGCCTGCAGGGCAGCGATGCCCGTCCCGTCAAGCCGCTTGGCCAGGAGAATCATCCCGGCGCACGTTCCCCAGATGGGAAAGCCGTCGTCGGCCAGCGTGCGGAGCGGTTCGAGCAGTTGGGACGTCCGCATGAGCCGGACGATGGCCGTGCTCTCCCCGCCTGGGATGATCAGGCCATCCAGCCCTTCCAGGTCCTTCGGAAGCCGCACCTCGGGAGCGGTGGCTCCCAGGCGCTCCAGCACCTCGCGGTGCTCACGGAAATCCCCCTGCAGCGCCAGCACACCGATCGTGGACACGGTGAATGACCAATGACCAATGAGCCAATGACCAATGCGCTCTAAGAACTCATTGGGATTTGGTCATTGGTCATTGGGAATTGTGAGTTACCAGCCCCGCGTCGCGAGGTGTTCCTCGGGCTTCAGTGTGCCCAACTCGATGCCTCGCATGGCTTCTCCCAGCCCCCGCGAGACCTCCGCCAGGATCTTCGGATCCTTGAAATGCGTCGTGGCCTGAACGATGGCCTTGGCGCGGGCCGCCGGATCGGCCGACTTGAAGATGCCGGAGCCGACGAACACCCCGTCCACCCCGAGCTGCATCATCAGGGCGGCGTCGGCCGGCGTCGCGATTCCGCCCGCGGCGAAGTTGACGACCGGAAGGCGACCCGTTCGCGCCACCTCGGCGACCAGTTCGTAGGGCGCCCGCAGGTTCTTGGCCTCGGCCATTAATTCGTCCTGGCTGAGCCCCTGGAGCCGACGAATAGCCCCCAGGACCGCGCGGGCGTGGCGGACCGCCTCGACGACATTGCCCGTTCCCGCCTCGCCCTTGGTCCGGATCATGGCCGCGCCCTCGCCGATCCGCCGAAGCGCCTCGCCCAAGTCGCGGCAGCCGCACACGAACGGGACCGTGAACGGATGCTTGTAGATGTGATGCTCTTCGTCGGCCGGGGTGAGGACCTCGGACTCGTCAATGTAGTCCACCCCCAAGGCCTCGAGAATCTGCGCCTCGACGAAGTGGCCGATCCGGCACTTGGCCATCACCGGGATCGTGACGGCCCGCTTGATGGCCTCGATGACCGTGGGGTCCGCCATCCGGGCCACGCCGCCGGCGGCCCGGATGTCGGCCGGCACACGCTCCAACGCCATCACGGCGCAGGCGCCGGCGTCCTCGGCGATCCTGGCCTGCTCCGGCGTGACCACGTCCATGATCACCCCGCCCTTCAGCATCTGCGCGAGACCGACTTTCACTGTCCAGGTTCCCTTGTCCATGGCTCTCCTCCTCGGGGTCCTGGCCTCTCCCCTTGCATTGTGACTATAGTGGTTTAGTTAGGCGTGAGTGTCAAGAGAATGCCCACAGATTCCCGGAGCCGGCCCTCGAGGGCTTGGCCGGTCCCTGTGAAGGCGTCGCCCTGCGGCGCGCCGTGGCGCGTCACACCGTATCGGCGAGGCGGGAAGCCTAACTCGCTTCTTTGGGGGCGTGGCGGATGTTTTTGCCCTCGACCAAGAAGACCACCATCTCGGCGATGTTGGTGGCATGATCCGCGACTCGCTCGAGGTGGCGGGAGACGAGGATCAGGCGGATGGCCCGGGGGATCGTCCGCGGGTCCTCCATCATGAAGGTCAGGAGTTCCCGGAAGATCTGATCCTTCAGGGCATCCACCTTGTTGTCTTCGGGAATGACCTGGCGGGCCAGATCGGCATCCCTGCGCACGAAGGCGTCCAGGGCCTCCCGCATCATCTTCTGGGAGAGCTGGCTCATGATCGGGATGTCGATGTACGGCTTGAGCTGGGGCTCCTCGTTCAGCTCGATGGCCCGCTCGCAGATGTTCACCGCCTGGTCCGCCATGCGCTCCAGGTCCGTCGTGATCTTCATAGCGGTGGTGATGAAGCGCAGGTCCTTGGCCGCCGGTTGGTGCAGGGCCAGCAAACGAAGACAGTCCTCCTCGATCTCGAGGTCCAGGATGTCCACCTTCCGGTCGGAGGCAATGACCTCTTCCGCCAGGCGGGAATCCCGGTCCACCAGGGAGGCCACGGCCTGCTCCACCATGGTCTCCACCAGGCTGCCGAGCCTCAGCGTCTTCTCTTTGACCAGTTCCAGTTCCTCGTGAAAGTGCCGCTGCATCGGGTCCTCGCCGGTGCATTCCGCCAAGCGCGAAGCGTGAGGCGTGAAACGTGAGGCGGAAGATTCTCGATCAGCCAAACCGCCCGGTGATGTAATCCTCTGTGCGCTTGTCGCGGGGATTGGTGAAGATCCGTGGAGTCTTATCGAACTCCACCATCTCTCCTAGCAGGAAAAAGGCCGTCGCCTCGGACACCCGCGCCGCCTGCTGCATGTTATGGGTGACGATGACGATGGTCAAGTCCTTCTTCAGCTCGACGATCAGCTCCTCGATCTTGGCCGTAGCGATCGGGTCGAGGGCCGAACAGGGCTCGTCCATGAGCAAGACTTCGGGCCTGACGGCCAGCGCCCGGGCGATGCAGAGCCGCTGTTGCTGCCCGCCGGAGAGGCTCGCGCCCGATTTCCCGAGCTGATCCTTCACCTCGTCCCAAAGCGCCGCGTGGCGAAGGGCGCGCTCAACCGACTCATCCAGGTGGGCGTGATTCCTGACGCCGTCCAGCTTGAGGCCCGCCGCCACGTTGTCGAACACGGACATCGTCGGAAATGGATTCGGCTTCTGGAACACCATGCCGATGCGCCGCCGGATCTGGACCGGATCCACCCCCGGGCCGTAGAGATCGTCCCCGTTCAGGAGGACCTGTCCTTGCGCCCGGGCCCCGGGGACGACCTCGTGCATGCGGTTCAGGCACCGGATGAAGGTGGACTTCCCGCATCCCGAGGGGCCGATGATGGCGGTCACGGCGCCGGGGTCGATTCCCATGTCGATGTCCCGCAGGACGTGGAGGGCGCCGAACCAGGCGTTCAGTTGCCTCACAATGATGCCGTCCGCCATGCTCACCTCAGCCCGCTGTAGCGGCCCCTGGTCACGATCCGAGCGACCAAGCTCGACAAGAAAATCATCATGATCAAGACGAGGGCGCCGGCCCAGGCCTGCCGGTGCCAGTCGTCGTAAGGCGCGATGGCGTATGCGAAGATCTGGAGCGGCAGGGCGGCGATGGGCTGCAGGAGGCCCTGATGCCAGAAGCGGTTCCCGAAGGCCGTGAAAAGCAGGGGCGCGGTTTCTCCCGCGATCCGGGCGACCGAGACCATGACGCCGGTGATGATCCCCGCCCGGGCCGTCGGCAGCACCACGCGGAGGATGACCTTCCACTCGGGAATGCCCAGGGCCAGCGCCGCCTCGCGGAGCGAGGCGGGGACGAGGCGCACCAGCTCCTCCGTCGTCCGGAGCACGATGGGAAGCATGATGACCGCCAACGCAAAACCCCCGGCCAGCGCGGAGAAGCGCCGCATGGGCAGGACCACGATCGTATAGGCAAAGATCCCGATCACGATGGACGGGACGCCGTTCAGGACATCCGCCAGGAAGCGGATCATCCAGGGAAGGCACCGGTCCCGCGACTCCGCCAAGTATATCCCCCCAAGGATTCCCAGGGGAAGGCCGAGGCACGACGCGAGGCCGATCAGAGTCAGGGTCCCCACAATTGCATTGGCCATGCCGCCTCCCGGCTCGCCCACCGGCTTGGGGAGCTGGGTGAAGAAGTCGAGGTTGACCGCCGAGGCCCCCTGGTACACAAGGAAGGCCAGAATCAGGATCAGGGGGAGGATCACCAGGAGCGCCGCCAGGGCGGTGAGACATGCCATCACGGCGTTGACCCCGCGGCGGATCCCGGCCTTCACTCCCGCACCTCCTTCACCGCCCCACCCACGCTCCAGACGAGAAGTCGGGCCAAAGCGTTCACGATCACCGTCACCACGAAGAGGAGCAGGCCGACCTCGATGAGGGCGGAGAGGTAGAGATCGGACGTGGCCTCGGCAAACTCGTTGGCGATCAGGCTGGCCATCGTGTAGCCTGGCGCGAAAAGCGACGCGGAGATCTCTGCGCGGTTGCCGATGACCATGGTGACGGCCATCGTCTCCCCCAGCGCGCGGCCCAAGCCGAGGAGGATCGCCCCGATGAGTCCGGACCTGGCGTAGCGGAGGACGGCGAGCCGCGTCGTCTCCCAACGGGTGGCGCCGAGCGCCAGGGCCGCCTCACGCTGACTGTCGGGCACGGCCAGGAGGACCTCCCGGCTCACGGCGATGATGAAGGGGACGACCATGATGGCCAGAATCAGGCCTGCGGCGAGCATTCCCACCCCATAGGGCGGCCCCTGGAAGAGCGGCAAGAATCCCAGCGCCGATCCCAACGCCGGCTGGACCTGAGTCCGGAGCCAGGGGGCAAGGACAAAAATCCCCCAGAGCCCATAGACGACGCTGGGGACGGCTGCCAAGAGCTCGATGAGAAACGAGACCGCCGGGCTGATCCAGGAGGGGGCCATCTCGGAGAGAAACACCGCGGCGCCGATCCCCAGAGGCACGGCGATCACCAGCGCCAGCAGCGAGGACACGATCGTGCCAAAGATGAGCGGGAGGGCCCCGAAATGCTTGGCGACGGGGTCCCATGTGGAGGTGAAGAGGAACCACCACCCGAAGGCCTTGATCGAGGGGAAGGCCGCCCTGACCATGACGACGACCATGCCCGACACGATGAGGAGCAGGGCCAACGCGGAGGCGCGGATGAGGAGGCGAAACAGTTGGTCGCCCCATCTCCCCGCCGTTTTCGTCGAGAGAGCAAGCCGCGGGAGGGACAGCCCTTCGGCTGTCCCTCCCTCCTGCACCATGATTCTGGACATTGGATGGTCAGCGAGCCGCCAGGAGCGGCTTCCCCTCGTACGTGATTTGTTTGAGCTTCGCCTCGATCTCCTTCACGACCTGCGGCGGGAGCGGTGCGTAGAGGAGATCCGACGTGTACTTCTGGCCGTCGCGGATCGCCCACCAGAGGAACTTCACCAGCGCCTGGCCCTTCGCCTGATCGGGCTGGTTCTTGTAGACCAGGAGCCACGTGAAGCTGGCGATGGGGTACGCGTCATCCCCGGGCGGGTTCGTCAGCGACACGCGGAAATCCGAAGGCATGTTCTTGGCCGCGCCCGCGGCGGCCGCCGTCGTGCTCTGGATGCTCGGCTGGACGAACTTCCCGGCCTGATTCCGGACCATCGGCGCCGGAAGGTTGTTCTTGATGGCGTAGGCCAACTCGACGTAGCCGATCGCGCCCGGCGTGCTCTTGACCTGGCCGGACACGCCCTCATTACCCTTGCCGCCGAGGCCCACCGGCCAGTTCACCGAGGTCCCGCGTCCGACCTTCTGCTCCCACTCCTTGCTCACCTTCGACAGGTAGTCCACCCAGATGTAGGTCGTCCCGCTCCCGTCGGAGCGGTGAACCACGATGATCGGCTGATTCGGCAGCGCGACCCCTGGATTCACCGCGCTGATGCGTGGATCGTTCCACTTGGTGATCTTGCCCAGAAAGATGTCGGCCAGAAGATCGGGCGTGAAGCGGAGCTTGGGGTCGCCGGGCAGGTTGTACGTGGCCACGACGGCCCCCAGCACCGTCGGGATGTGGAAGAGTTCGCCCGGCGCCTGCTTGAGTTGCTCGTCCGTCATGGGGCCGTCCGACGCGCCAAAGTCCACTGTCCTCTCGGTGATCTGCCGGATCCCGCCGCCGCTCCCGATGGACTGGTAGTTGAACCGGACGCTCGGATCCACCTTGGTGTACTCATCGAACCACTTCGAATAGATCGGATAGGGGAAGGTCGCCCCCGCCCCGTTCATCAGCATCTGGGCCGAAACCGACCCGCCGCCATACCCGACGGACAACAGGAGGGCGGCAACGAGCACGCCCAGCAGCTTGTACAGACCCTGAACCCCTTTCATTCAATGCCTCCTTTTCCTGATTCCTTTTTCGAGGATTTGAAGTCCACTCGGCTCTCGCCAGGCCCGCGCCCGGCGCCAAGTCCAACGTGTGCTTGAACGAGTTTCCAACACGACGGTCTCAAACGTGGGGTATTCGCGATCAGAGGAACTGACTGACCCCCCGGGTCGTAACATAGGCCAGGAAGAACAAGAGGACGCCGAGAACAAACACGGCGAGCCACAAGGTGATGTCCTTGTCGGCCCGGTAATCGCTCCGTCCTGTTGGCCCCAGGGCGTGGACCCTGGACTTGCGGTAGCGGCTGACCCAAGAGATTCCAGCCAGATACACCGACACCCACGCGAGGAACAGGACGGTATCCAGCAGCGATTTCATGTGTGGCGACCCCATGCTTCCCCTCTCTTCACGCACGGCAGTATCAACCGTGAATGTTACGGGTTCGTGACGGAGGGGTGAATTCTCCAAGAAGTGCGGGAGTGGGACTCAGGCCGCCACGGCCCGGCGATGGAGGAAATCCCCCAGGATCCCCTGGGGCGGGTGCCGGAACACCCGGACCGGCGGCAACGTCGGCTCGACCTGGCCGCCTTTGACCAGATACCCGTCGGCTCCAACCCGATAGGCGGCTTCGCCTTTGAGGGTGAGGAGGACCACCTTGACATTCTCCATATCGGGAGAGTGCTTCAATCGCCTGCAGACCTCCCAGCCGTTCAACTGGACAAGGTCGGGATCCAGGAGGAGCAGGTCCGGCCGCCGCATCCGGGCTTGGTACAGGGCGTCGACACCCGTGCGCGCTTGCAGGACCCTGTATCCCTCGGCCTCCAAGAGCCGCGCCATGGAACTGACCCAGATCGTGTCGCCGTCTGCAATCAGAATGGTTGGGCCAACCAGTCGCATGTCCCTTCCTTCCCCATGACACCCGTTCGTTCCGCCCGACGCAACACGGCGCGGGCCCGGGCGACGACCTCTTTCACGCTGTATGGCTTCACGATGAAGCCGTCCACTTCCATCTCCAAGAGCGCGATGCGGTCCTCCGGACTTCCGATGGCGGATACGATGATGACGGGGATGTCATGGGTGGCTAGGTTGGCCTTGAGGGAACGGCAGACCTCCCACCCGCTCACTCCCGGCAAGAGCAAGTCGAGGAGGATGAGGTCAGGATGATACAGATGAACGGCGTGGAGCCCGGCCCGACCGTCGGTGGCCGTGGCCACGCGGAAGCCCTCTGATGCAAAGCGGCGCGCCAGAAGGTTGGCGATATCCGGCTCGTCCTCGATGATAACGACGTGGCGCATGGATCCTCGTGACTGGTGGAATGGCTGAAAAGGTTGGCTGGAGGATAGGGCGCTGGGATGACAGGCGGATGAAATCTAGGTGAATTCCCCGGCGGGATCTCTGGAAGGGCTGCTACGCTGTCGAAGCCTGCGAGGCGGAGGCGGCCGGCAGGGTGATCCGGACGCACGTCCCCTTCCCCATCTCGCTCTCGATAGCGAGGCTGCCGCCGTGCGCCTGGACGAGGTGGTTCACGATGGCCAGCCCCAGGCCGGTCCCGCCCATCTCGCGAGAGCGGGCCTTGTCCACGCGGTAGAAGCGCTCGGTGAGTCGGGGGAGGTCCTTCTCGGGGATCCCGATGCCGGTATCTTCGACGGCGATCTCGATGAGATCACCGTGGTCAACTGGTCGAGCTGTCAATTCGTCAATTGGTTTGGACGAATCAACAACTTGACTATTCGACCAATTGACACGGTGGGCGGTCACGCGCACCGTGCCACCCTCGGAAGTATACTTGACCGCGTTGTCAATGAGGTTCACCAGGATCTGAACCAGGCGGTCGCGGTCAGCCAGGACGGATGGAAGATCATCAGGAACTGCGTTGACGAGACGGATAGATTTCTGCTCGGCCTGGGGCAAGAGCATCGCCGCAGCGTGGCGGGTGACCTCGGCTGCGGAGAGCGGCCGGATGGACAGCGGGGTCCGCTCCAGTTCGATGTTGGACAGATCCAGGAGGTCGTTCAGCAGGCGCCCCAGTCGCTCGGCGTGCCGGTGGATGATCTCCAGGAACTTCCGGGCCTCCCCCTGGTCCTTGAGGCCGCGGTCGAGGAGTGTCTCGGCATATCCCCGGATGGCCGTGAGAGGAGTGCGGAGTTCGTGGGACACGTTGACCACGAACTCCATTCGCGCTTCCTCCAGGCGCTTGAGCTGCGTGATGTCGCGAAGGGCGACGACTGTTCCTTGGAACGCGCCGGTCGCGTCCCGGATGGCCACCGCCGTTCCCGCCAGGATGCGACGGCGTGGATAGGTCAGGGTTACCTCGGCGCTGGCGGCGCCCTCTCGCTTGGCCGCCGCCTTGAACAGGTCGTCCAGCTCGTGGCTCCGCACGGCCTCCAGGGGCGTTTGACCCAAGGCTGTCTCTCTCTTCAGGCCCAAGGACACTTCCGCCGCAGGGTTGACGAGGGAGATGTGGCCGCGCGCGTCAATGACGAGGAGGCCCTCGGCCATGCTCTCCATGATCGCGCGGATGCGCTGTCCCTCGGCTTCCAGGCGGTGCAGCGTCCCGTCGAGGTCGGCCGCCATGGCGTTCAGGGCCCCGGCCAGCTCTCCCAGTTCGTCGCGGGTGCGGACGGGGAGTCGCCGGGTCAGCTCCCCCTGCGCCACGCTCTTGGCGAACCCGGCCATCTGCCGCAGGGGCAGCGTGATCCGGCGGGCCCAAAGGTAGGCGATCCCGACGGTCAGGGCAAGGGAGATCACTGCGCCCGCCAGGAAATCGCGCCGAAAGCGGCTGAAGCCAAGGATGACCTCCTGGATGGGAACGGCCAGGCGAAGGACCACGAAACCCGCATCGGGCTGGGGAACAGCCTGGGCGAAGTACAAGAGGTCCCGCTTCACCGTCCGGCTGTACCGGAGCGCGTACCCGCTCCCCTTCGCCAGCGCCTCTGCCACCTCGGGGCGGGTGGCATGGTTCTCCATCTGAGGCGACGGTTCGTCGGAATCGGCCAGGACCCGTCCATCGGAGGCGATCACCGTGACCCGGGCCTTTGCCCGTTCCCCGGCCTCGCGCGCCCAGACATCACCTCGCAAGACCGCGGCCTCGACCTCGCGAGACAAGAGCGAGGCCTCGGCCTCGAGCCGGGCAACCACCTGCGCCACGACAACAGCCCGCTGCTGCCTCTCCAGATACAGACCCACCAGCGTCAGGCTGAAGACGATCAGCGCGGCGATGGGAAGAATCGCCTTCGTCGCAATCCCGAATCTCATGGCTCAATGCCCAATGACAACCGAATGACAAATGACAAATTCCCCAATGACCAATGCGATTCGAGAACTCAGTTTCATTGGGATTTGGTCAGTGGTCATTTCCTTTCTTCTTCGCTGCATTTGTAGCCAAGGCCGCGGACGGTCAGGATCAGGGTAGGGTTCCGCGGGTGATCCTCGATCTTCTCGCGCAGGCGGCGGATGTGGACGTCCACGGTCCGGGGCTCCACGAACCGGTCCTGCCCCCAGACCTGATCCAGAAGTTGCGCCCGGCTGTAGACGCGGCCGCGATGGCGCAGGAAGAACTCCAGCAGGCGAAACTCCATGGCGGACAGGGAGACCGGTTGACCGCCCTTCGTGACCTCGTGGCGGGCGGGATCGAGACGCAGATCACCCACGGTGACGGGCGCCTCGCTGGGTTCGGTCGGAGCCGCTGCCCGGCGGAGGACCGCCTTGACCCGGGCGACCAGCTCGCGGGGGCTGAAGGGCTTGGGGACGTAATCATCCGCGCCCAGCTCCAGCCCCACGATCCGATCCACCTCCTCGGCCTTGGCGGTCAGCATGATCACGGGGATCCCCCGGGTGGCCGGGCTCCCGCGGAGGCGCCGGCAGACCTCCATCCCATCCAGGCCGGGAAGCATGAGGTCCAGAACCACGAGGGCAGGCTGCTCGCGGACGATGAGGTCGAGGGCCTGCTTCCCGTCGGCCACCACCCGGGCCGGCAAGCCTGCCTTCTCCAGATGGTATTTCACCAGCTCCGCGATATCCGGCTCGTCCTCAACGA
>Ga0315279_10001423_pt1 | contig 39963 bp, 44 predicted proteins | sample YL17G06_20_MG_FD_203694 | JGI IMG/M metagenome (GOLD analysis project Ga0315279, IMG submission 203694) | Sediment microbial communities from Yellowstone Lake, YNP, Wyoming, USA - YL17G06_20 | ecosystem: Environmental > Aquatic > Freshwater > Lake > Sediment | place: USA: Wyoming | collected...
TCCATGCGGTGAGACCCCAGAACCTCTTGGCAAACCTCGCTAGAGGGTTTGCCTTCTTTTCAGGAACTTCATTGTGCCCGTACTGTTTCAATCGGGCTTCAACTTCAAAGCTATTGAGCCCAATACTCAGGTCCGTATGGAGTGACCTCAATACTTCTTCGGTTTTGGTCTTGTCAAAGGCTGGGTCTTTTTCTGTCAGTCGGAATTTCTCCTTGAACATTGGTCTAGCGCGCGCTGATCTTAAATGGGTAAAATAACAATCTGCATTTAGAGATATAAAAAAGGGATTAAGTTGGCGGCATTCTGTGATCCTACAAGGTTTTTGCCACTTCGCTGAAGAGTACAACGGGTCTTATGTCAACTGTCATTGGACCAAAGAACTTTGTAACGGTTGGGGCACTGTCGGCGTCTATTATGAAGAAACCTTTATGCTCTGTACTTTTGTCTTTTGGACAACTGACATAGGCTCCGACTATTTTGAGACCCGATTTCCTAACGTTGTCGTCTGAAAAGAGCTTCTTGATCATTGTTTTCCCTTCAGGCGTTTCTAATGGGCATTTTGCGGTAGGATGGGTATGGGCAGCGACAAATAGCAAAGACTCATCTCCCTTTTGCATTTCAACTTGAAGTATCTGCTCTGACTATTTTGGCACCACTTCAAATTCCACTTTCAGCGGTATTGGCTCCTTAAATATCGAGAGAACTGGGCAGTTTGCTTCTGTTCTTCTCCAAGCGCTTTCCAATAGTTCCTTTCTTGCCGTTGCGCAGACTTTTGTTTTGATTGTCACTCCAGTAAGTATCGGGGAGTCAGCAGGTTTTTCAGCTTCCGCGACAGCTTCGATCTTGGCGAGTTCGATTTTGCTTTGTTTGCAGACATCGGCGAATATTGTCACGGCACAATCAGCCAAGGCCATTAGAGCCAATTCAATGGCAGTAGGGCCTTTATCGTCCCCGCCTGCGGGAGTAGAAAGGTCGCAGACTATGCTGTGTGTTCTGGAATTGTCAACCACCGAACGGACATTTTCGATCCATTTGGCTGTAGCCTTATACTTCGGCATTCTTTCACCAGAAACAATCTCTACACCGCCGACAAATTAAGAGTTGCGCAAGCTAGCGCGCATGGTTGTTGCCAAAATGGCCAAGAATGTTTTTATTCTTATTTTGAGGAGCAAGGATAGCGCGCGCATGTGTTCCGAAAACAATAAGACGTACATTTCTGTGCTGGATGATCGTGGAGAACAAATGTCTAAACCTGAGAAGAATGTGGGTATATTGATCTGTGATCGTTACCATACTTGCGCCGGCGGCAAATGCTTAAGAGCATTGAAGAACAAGGAAGGAGCTTTCAGCTTGTACGCCCATCAGGAAGTGAAGCTCGTGGGATACACCACTTGTGGAGGATGCCCTGGGGGAAACGTTGAATACTGTATCGAAGAAATGAAGAAAAACGGCGCTGAAGTGGTTCACTTTGCCACAGGGATGGTCGTGGGTTATCCACCGTGCCCCTACATTGACCAGTTGCGCGACTTTGTAAAACAGAAATACGGTATAGACGTGGTTATCGGAACACATCCAATTCCACAGAAATATTACCTGACTCACGAAGCCTTGGGAACTTGGAAATCGCCTGAATGGAAAGAACGAATCAAGCATGTGCTGACGGATGAGCAGACACGATCAAAATACAATTGAACAAAAACCTTTTTCATTCTTAATATCTTGTAACAATCGATTTCACAGAGCGCGCTGCCTTGTCCCGAAATTGGTCTAAAATGGTCAATATTCCTATTTTCGGGTTTAGGGGCAGTTTTGATGCATATATGTGTTTTTAGCCCTCCTGTGTGCCTCGCCGTGCCAGACGGACTAGATTAGGCTTCAACGGCTTATGGGAAAACTCTACTTCCATCGGGGTTTGATGGAACCCCGTGATTTGCCATCTTTCAACGCAGTCAAGATTACCCGTCAAACAAGCCCAAATCACGCTCCAATAGACAAAAGAGGAATAAACACCATTTTTAACCATTTTAGGGACAAGCCAGCGCGCTACCTAATCGAAGAAGGCCAGCCAACGCACCGTCAGAGTCATTCCAAGCCGTCCTCAAGCTCGCCGAACAATTACTTAACCCCAACGACTGGGCAACCCTAAAGTCGAAGGCCAGCATCAAATAGCAGCCGCACCTCAGCATCGCCCTTGGGACATTTTAATCAATTCATGGCAACCGTCACTGGCGATATGTGAAGCGTAGAGTCCGCAGTTCCTTTTTGTCTGCTTTGTCGCGGGATAGCCAGTCTGCAAAAGACATGATTGCTCGCATTCACCTAGACAGGGCGTAAGTCGCGATTCTTCTTTCGCCATCGCCTCGCCAACAGGAAGGGAAGAAGCGAAACTGTTCCTAGCACAGTTGTGATTACTGGGAGGAAACGCCGCGCAAGTTCGGTTAAAGCTTGACTTTCGGACGCAAAGTGCTGGGTTGCAGTGTTGTTGATGCCTGAAACATCCCAAAGAACTCTTCCAGGAGTCAACGTGTGCCCACTGTAGTAAAAAATGATCTCGTGCGGGTCTTGAAGCGGATGTTTATAGTATTGGACGTCTACGCCAGCGTACGCTGCACCTCCCCACATTAAGTCATGATCAAGGTAAGAGTGGTCGCCCTGAAGTGACCAAGACTTATCGACCAAAGTCCAGCCTGTCTGTCCGAGTATTTCGGGTTCGTTAACGTCCACTTGCCAATGAGTGTCGGTTATGGCTTGGCTGCTTATGATGCCGAACTGAAAATAGTTGATGTATCGACTGTACGGAAATGGGTCGATAATCACGTTTCCCGCGTAAAACCTCGGTATCATGTTTTGGCAGTTGGGCATGCCTATCACGTTCACCGCAATGAGCGGTTCCTCATGTCCAGAAACGGATATCGAGTAGTCTACAAAGCCATTGTTATCCCAGCTCTGAAGCAGAGTGATCGGTGTTGATCTGTCGATTCCAACGATTTGCCAGGTGTAAGAGTAAACAAGGCTGGACGTAGACGTTTGAATTGGAAGCGTGGCCTCCTCTGTTTGATGCAATCCCAAATCGATGAACAGCTTGCCCGAAGCGTCGAGCACAAGCATCATGTAGAAGCCATAATCCACGTTGCGAAACACATGATCCTGGGCTTGAACAAACATGCCGCCTCCGAGCCAACAACCAGAAGGCAAGAACTCCGGCTCAGTTGAAGGAAAGCTAATCGTGACTGCAGTGGCATTAACGGTTTCGCGCAGGCTCAGATCATCAGCGATCACATGGAAACCCGCTATGTAAGGCATGTTAGAATTCAGTCGGGCAACATGATGTTCAGACGTTGGGTTCAACTCAGGCAAATCGAAACCCTCCACTTGAGAAACAGCCAACGAACTAGCAATAAGCATCAATATGACTACAGCGAGTCCGCATCGTTTCAGCAACATGACCCGTTCCGTGAACAGTTCTGAACCGCATTTGATAAGACTTGCGCAAATCTTAACTTCGACAGGAACAGACCTGTTTCCATGACCCCGCCGTGTACGAAACGCCGCAAACCCGTCTCCGCTGATGCTATCTATCGCGTCTACAATCGACATGGGCTTGGTTCGGGCGCCAGAACTGCTTACACATACGCCGCAGGCACGATGATGATCGTGGCCACGACGGGTTCGATGATTATTTTCATCCTCTCAGCAGCTGCCCTGCAAGGCATCTATGGATGGTACCCCCAATTCGTCGCTCAACAATGGTTCATCTACGATCAACTATTCACCACTTTTTCATTCCTAGGACTAGCATCAGGAACACTAGCAACCACACTCATACTGTCCAAAAGAAGCCACAGAGCAGCAGCCGCATCAGCAACAGCCTGCACCCTGTCCGGCACAAGCCTCCTCATCATCTCATTAATCCAGCCCCTGGCAGTACTATGGCAATCAATACTCTACTACTTCCTACCACTATTCATAGCACCATTAACCGGAACTCTCCTAACCATCTTACAAGAAGAAGAGACGGAACACAGTTGACCATTTGAACCTCAAAAAAATCACGGATTATCCGCAAATATTCCGCAAACTACTTTAAGGTTTTTGATTAAGTTCGAAGCGAAAAGTTCAATATAGATACAGGACTATTGTGATGCTATGAGCTACCATAAAAGAGGCAGCAAATAGTATTGGATAGAACAGAGAAGACATCAACCACCAACAACACTCGGAAGACCGACATCATTCAAAAGACGAGATGAAATTTCTAAGGAAAGAGAATTTCTTGGACATTCAGTTTTTAAAGAGACGGTGAAGACGAAGACCGAGATAACACCGCCACCATCTAAACTTTCGACGGAGAATCAAACATCTGGCGGTGTTGGCGTAGGGAACAATCTAATCGGCATACAAGGTTCTGTTTCAAAGGCTAACAAGACAGAAATGGAATTTGATAAAGGCAAAAAGCAGAACACCCTTTGAGAATCTAAACATTTAAACAATGAGGATAACGTGCGCTGCTGAGTACCCTTTAGACAAGAACAAAAGTGTTATAAGGACACAAAGATGAAGAGTAGCTGAGGTTTTCAACTGTGAGACCAATCTACTTTGGTTTAGCCTTTTTCCTTGTCGGTGTAATCGGTTATCTTGGTGTAAGCGTGTGTTATGATTTGATGTCTTTGCAGACAGCACTAATTTACGTCTTCATTGCTATTGCAGTCGCTAGTCTTCCAGTGGCTATAATCTTGGAAATTATAAGGTGGCGAAAAGAGAAAACGGAGCAAAAAAAGCGAACCAGCTAAAGGGAAAACTTGGCCTTTTTCTAGTCGTTCTTTCTCGATTTCTTCGCACATCTTTAAAATTCCAGAACCTCTATTTCGGTTTCTTTTCCATCTTTCCACTTTCTAAACCTTAAATCTTCAACAGAAGACAAACTAGAGGTTCAGAAATGAGAACTCAAACAATGTTGGAACGACTTGAACAGACCGAAAAGAGAATCAGCAGTTAGTTGCGAAACCTATGTCGTTTCTCTTCAGTTCTCTTAATTGAAGAGCAATTTTCAAAAGTGTTTCTGTCAGGTCCTCAGCGTTATACGGAACGTACTCTTTGCCTTTCAGCTCGTCTGGAATATCGTTCTTCACGAAGTCTTGTACCACGGGAATAAACTTCTTGTTCAGGGTCTTAGCCATGGTGACTTCTTTTTTTACCCACTCTGAACTAACGCCGTTTGCAGTTAAGATAGGTATTACGATGTATGACCTCTCTATCATGCTCTGAATCTTATCCCATAGTTCCTTTCCCGCTTGTTGCTTGTATTCAGCTACGAGACACTCGATATCGAGCAAAGAACACATTGCATTAAGATATCCAACAAACTTGCTGTCAAGCTCGCTATGGCTGATGAAGATGTGGCACATGAAAACGCTCACGACCCACCAAAATACTTCTCCAGAAAGTCTGTTGCATTTTTGGTTGTTTGCCACTTACCAGAGTCGTACATTAGTGCTCCTGCCTTCTCTAAACTTGATAAACCATCGCCAACGACACGTTCCCAATATTCTCTTGGTAGTGTTTGAGGCCACTTTGATTGAAGATATTGGATTATCTCAGATGCGGTGTGAGCGTTCTTACAATGTCTCACAATCGCCCTATAGTGGTCATTAGACAGCATATTCCTGATAATATCTTCTGAACTCACATATTTCACCCATTTCATTTCTACATTCCATATTCAATCTTGATTCTAATTAGGCTTATTGTTCTCAGTAATTCCAACAGGTTAAGAAGACCCCATAAGCTAGGAATGCATTCTAATGGATACTACAAGTCTAAACCATGCAGTACAAAAGGCTCTAGCTAGACTCAGAGAGGAATATGAGAAAAATCTTATATCAGCACAGCAACAGAAGACAAACTAGGTTTTTTTGGCTAACAAGACTGTTCTCTATGCAAGATTCCAGCAATTTCTTAAAGTTCCGATTCAGGATAGTTTCAAGTTGGTCGGTTCCAGAAGTAATGAAGACTCTGAGAATTACTGCCCGTTTATTAGACCTTCGAAATCTGTATCTCGTCATAGAAACTACGTTTTCAGAACTAAAAATGCCTCTTTTTCCGCTTGGAAATGGTGCCAAAATAGCATCATGAACAAATCTGTTTCGCACCTCATATAGGAACTGAGCATATTCTTCCATTCCTCTTTTCAGTTTCTTGTCATCTTCAAATAGAGGACACTTCTCACAATCACTTCTGGGATTCCCATACATTATGCTTGTATCAGTGACTCGTTCTATCCGTGTTATAGGGCACTTTTCGTCATAGCAGAATGGATGAACTTGAAAAAATGGATTCTCTTTTTCGAAAATACTGACGGATTGTAGGAGAGCAATCCGCTCATCTCTTGTGATGAATTCCGAATTGTTGAAGAATCTTCGGAACTTACTACTGCAACCATATTCTTCATTGTATTCATTCCACATCTTGTTACAATATTTCTGTATTGATTTGTAATGCTCATTTTCTGTCGTCCGTCCTCTTTCTTTCAGCCATTCGGCAAAATCAACAAATTCCCTGTTTGAACTCAGCTTTTCAACAAGCGATATTATCATGATGAGTTTGACTGTTGCATTCTTCGCCGTCTTCATGGCTCTATAGAACTCGTGAAGACCCAAGAAGTTGGATAACGCAACCTCTGATTTATCAGTAGTGTCCTGAAACTTCTCGTAGTATTGAGACATCTCTTTTTCATTTTTGTAGATGGCTTTAAAGTAACCGAAATTTCTTTTGATGAAATGATCCAGTTTACTGTTCGCCATTCAGAGTCTCATCAGAACTTGTCTGACCAGAGACAAAAGGGTTTCCAAACGAAGACCAAACAAGTTTTCCTCTACCAGAGCCTAGACATCCACATCCCAGAACTAACATACGAATAGGGGGACTATCGGACAAGCGAATCGCTCTAGGGTGCAATAGGCGGGGGAGTTGTGGCGATTTGGCTAAAAGAGGCGTTTCTAGCGTTAGTTTGGTAACGAATATTGTTATTAACGATTGTTGTTAGACGCATGGTCTTTTTCCATCAATTAAACTAGTTTTTCCATGATGATGGTGTTCGCGGTTGGTTCATTCATGCGTACACTGGGAGCTGAACTATCAAGAACATGGACTCTACATACGCCCTTGTTCAGAACGTGAACACCCCCTGTTCGTAAGCGTTGTAATCGTCTCTTCCCCTTTTTTATAAGGCTTTATCTCTGCACGGGTGAAGCATCACAACCACGCAAATTGGGGCAAAACTGAAGTGCAGGCAGTACTCTGATGGTTAGGAAGGTGTCGATTCGTGGAAGACTGTGTGTTTTGCAGGATAGCACGAGGCGAGGAGCAGGCGAGCCGCATCTACGAAGACAAAGACATTTTGGCATTTCTGGATGCAAGGCCCGTTAATGAAGGGCACACGCTTGTAATTTCAAAGAAGCATTACGAGAACATATTTGAGATTCCAGACGAGGAACTTGCAAACATTTTCAAAATCGTGAAGAAAGTAGCCGCCGGCATCATGAAGAGCGAGAAGGCCGCTGGAATAAGAATAGTTCAAAACAATGGAAGTGCAGCTCACCAAATCGTATTTCATTTTCACGCCCACGTCATCCCTGAGCATGAGGGACAGATCTCGCACATGATTCGTGAAGCTTCAGACGCGGAGGAATTGGAACGGATTGCAGCCAAAATAAGAAAGTCCATGTAGCCCCAAGCGCGCATCAGCACACTGCCCATGCCAAGGATACCACAAGAAAAGTCAAACACCTGCCCGCCCTGAAAAACCTCGATCCATCGCCCCCCAAACACATCATCGAGCCCTTGCCCAACAACACCCCTCACCAGACCCTCGCGTCACAAACATCAACCATCCCAACGCAAAACCATCAACTGCCCAGCCGCTCCGAGAAAACAAAGCCTCAAAACCCAACATCGCAGCCAACACGCCACAACAACGTTTCGACACTCAAAGAAATCACGGATCGAGTACTCAAAAAGCAGAAGGCCGAAACCCAACATGCAACCCGCACGAACAACCATCAGAATTCACCCTTTGACACTCAAAAACCCCGCGGAATTGAGTAAAAAAACCTTGAAACCAACATGCTTCAACAATGTTTTGACACTCAAAGAAATCACGGGTTGAGTACTCAAACACAAGGGCTCCACCTTCAACATTTCAACCGTGAAATCATGTTCAAACGCCACCGCCACAAAGAACACAAACTCTCACAAGCGCGCCACCCAACGTCCCCCGCAAGGCTCGAAACTCAACACTTACATACCCGCCCCCACACAATAAAAAAAGGCTTCTGACCCAACGCAAAGGTGTTCATAATGGCCAAAACCGAGACGATACGACAGAAGGTGCTCATACATGCCACGCCAACGGAGGTGTACGAAGCCTTCATCGACCCGAAAAAACACTCCGAGTTCACCGGCAGCAAAGCAACCTGCGACCCAAAGGTCGGAGGAGAGTTCACAGCGTGGGACGGATACATCTTCGGAAAAAACCTGAAGCTGGAACAGGGAAAAAAAATAGTGCAAGAGTGGCTGACGACGGATTGGCCCCCGCAGCATCCTCCCTCAACACTCGAACTCACCTTCAGAAAAGCCAAGAACGGCACGGAACTCTCCATGATCCATTCCGGCGTCCCCGCTGAACAGGCCGCCGACATCGCACAGGGATGGATCGACTTCTACTGGGAACCCTTGAAAAAACACTTCAAGAAGCAACCGTCTAACACAGTTTCTTCAGCGCACCAATGACCTCTTGAACGTCTGGAAGCTGTCCAATCGGGTAGACTTTGACGAACACGACTCTCTGGTTTTCGTCGATGACTATGTTAGCACGCTCCGAGGTGCCGTATTTGCTCCTGAATATTCCGTACGTCTCCGCGACTCTGCCGTGCGGCCAGAAATCCGACAGCAGCCTCGTGTTCTTGATGCCCAAGCTTTCCGCCCACGCCTTTTTCGAAGGCACAGTGTCCACGCTCACCCCCACGGCCACCGTGTTAAGAGAATCAAAAGCCTCCCTGTTCTTCTCCAGAGACTTCATCTGCTCAGCACAGACAGAAGTCCACGCCAAAGGATGAAACGAAAGCAGAACCCTCTTCCCCCTAAACTTCGAAAGAGCAAAAACCTCCCCATTCTGATCCTCCAAACTAAAATCCCTAAACCCGTCACCCACCCTCAACCTCTTCTCCATCCACATTCCTTCTTGCAGTCTGATTACAATCAGACTCAGTGTGCGCTGGGTATTAAAAGCTTAAGAAAGGCTGAGCTCAAATGAGAACACGCAACCGTCCAACGGCGAAGCAAGTGATTCAAGATGTCTCTGAACCCGCCCGCCACTCAAAAATCCTTTCTCAACCTTTCGCATGTTAACATGCACACCGTTTCCATTTCAGACTCTGTTTCACTCCGCATCTACTCGGGCACGGAGCCACACAACCTGAAGATAGCCGACCTGCAGAAAGGCCTCATCCTCGTCATCAACGGAACAGAAGCAGTTGGAGAAGGAACAGGCTTCGGCCTCCCCGTTCTCGTGTACTCTGGCGAGACGTACTTTTCAGGAACCTCAAGACTGCACGTTTCCCAGATGGGCGATCGATGCATCATCTGCAAAGAGTTCACGATGGACAGGGTTGCCAGAAACAGTTTCAGAAACGTCACGCTGGAAAACCCTGCCGCCCGCACTTTCATCGAACACCTCTCAGACGTGTATCAGAAGCATCCGCAACTCAGGTTTCTCACCTTGAAGGGCCTCACCGAAAAAATGGGCATCGGCAAAGCCTTTCCAAAAGCCGCGCCGATGGGCAACGTCACAGTAACCTACACAGTCGATAACACGCGCATAACGGTGAAAGCAGACTTCAAAAGCCTGAAAAAAAGGGGTCTTCGGAGAATCTTCATGTTGAACGAACAAGGCTCACAGTTCTTCACGAAGTACACCGATTCCAGAGGCACGGAGTTGATGGACAGCGAGATAGGAGCCTGGAACGGAACAAGCGGTGAATGGGCTTGTCTAAAAAAGTTAAGGGGCGAAATCGGCTTCCGCCTCTGGACTGCTAGAGGCGGCATCTTGCGCAGAGGCCGCGAGTTTCTGGAAGGCTCTCTGGACTGGGTTGGCCTGGACTACGAGATCAGCCGCAAGGTTGATGTTTTTGAGTACGTGATTGACGTTCTGGGCGGTGAGAGGCGTTGACGATGGTGACGCTGGTTTACCCGTACTTTCAGCTTTCGAATGACAATTCGATTTTCAGGTTTCCGCCGTTGGGACTGGGCTACATAGCTGCCTACCTGAAGAGTCACGGCGTCTCGGTTCAGCTCGTGGACTGCACGTTTGCCAGCGAGGAAGAAGCGTTGGACCGGATCAGGCGTTCGCAGCCGCGGATAATCGGTGTGCAGGTGATGTTTTCGATGAAGGAAAAGGCCTTTCAGTTCGCAGGGCTTCTCAGGAAGAACTGTGAGCTTCTCGTCGCCGGCGGACCGCTTCCAACGTCTGCTCCGGAAGAGTTCCTCTCCGCTTTCGATGTGGTAGTGATTGGCGAGGGCGAGGAGACCGTGCTTGAACTGGTCCGGGCGGTGCAGGACGGCACAAGTTTGGCGAACGTTCCGGGCATCGCTTTCAAGGAGAAAAGCGAAGTCAGGTTCACTCCTGCTCGAGGCTTCATAGAGGATCTTGACGGTGTTCCGTTTCCGTCCAGAGAGATGTTTGACAACCGAGCCTACGAGAGCTACTACATGAAGAGGTTCGGTTACACGACCACGTCGGTTATGACCTCGAGGGGCTGTCCGTTCCAGTGTGATTTTTGCAGCAGGCCCGTGTTCGGCAACAGGTTCAGGTCGAGAACCGCTGGGAACGTGGTGGATGAGGTTGAGGCGGTTCGGATGCTGGGTTACGAGAGGGTGTGGTTTGCTGATGACTGTTTCACGTTGGACCGGAACAGGTTGCTGAGCATCTGTGATGAGCTGGTTCGCAGGCGCGTCCGTGTGGGTTGGGAGTGTCTGTCCAGGGTTGACACCGTGGATTTGGTGGTGGCGGAGAGGATGAAGATGGCGGGGTGCGTCAGAGTTTTTTTCGGAATCGAATCTGGTAATGATTCAATCCTCAAGGTCATGAGGAAACAGGCCACGGTGAAACAGGCTAGAGATGCTGTCAACGTTTTCAGGAAGGTTGGGGTTCAGACTGGCGCGTTCTTCATTCTGGGCTACCCTAGTGAGGACGATGGGACCGTGTTGGACACGGTTGATTTTGCGTCTTCTCTTCCTTTGGATTATCTTTCTTTCACGTTTCCGTATCCGATTCCGGGGACGCCTCTTTTTGGGAGGGTTAAGGACCGAATGGTGTGCGAGGATTGGGAGGAGCCTGAAGGCTTTCACATCGTAAAGCACAAGCTGCTGTTTCGTTCTTCCTTCTCGGAGAACAAGCTAAAGTTCGCCGTTTTCAAGGGTATGGCACAGTTTTACGTGCGGAAATACCTCGGGGGAAGAGGGTACGGTGTGCTGGGCAGACCTTTTGAACGTGTCACAGACGCTGTCTACAAGGCGTTACCCTGAATCTGTGCCTTGGAATGCGCGGCTGCGAAGCGTGCGTTGCCGATCTTCGTCTTCCTATCCATGTTAACGCTCTGTGCATCGGCAGCAGTGGTTCGTGTTGGCGTGTGAGCCCTTGTGTTTGAGTACTCAATCCGTGATTTCTTTGAGTGTCAAAACATTGTTGAAACATGTTGGTTCAGTGCTTTTTTTACTCAATTCCGCGAGGCTTTTGAGTGACAAAAGATGAAAACTTGGCTGGAAATTTCTTTCCAAACGTAAACCTCTCTGAGTCGTGCTAGAGCCTTCTATACTGCATGGTTAAACTAGAAAAAGAGAGTGGCTTCTAGTAGTGGTATGTTATCGTTACGGTTTCAGTTGCGTTAGCAACTGTGTTTGTGTTTCCGACTCTGATTTCTACGGGTGCAAAAGGTAAAACTGGGAAGTTTTCCTCGTGTTCCGCTGTGAGGTTTATTCTTTCTGGCGGTATTCCATAGCCAGACGGTACGAGCACTTCGACATAAGTATTAGGGGTTGTGGCGGATGAAAGCAAAATTTCGAGGTACCCTGCATAGCTAGGGGAGAACGTCCATGAAGTGTAATCACCTGCACTTTGACTTACAGTTTGGTTGTCGACCCAGACGGTAAGTTCTTTCAAGTTAAGCGTGTCGTTCAGTTCGCTCAATTGCCGTTCGAGGTCATCGACTTCATAGTCATAGTGATGGTGCAATCTAACGTATATATTGAAATTCTGGTTTGCATCAGACCACGCAAGTGCTAAAACTATGCAAATTGTCAATAGAACCAGAGAAACGCCTATTACAACAGCCTTTTTTGCATTCATTTTTGAACCTCTAGTTTGTCTTCTGTTGCTGTGCAGATTTAAGATTTCTGTGTTTTTGAAGGTTGGTTGGTTATTGCGTTTTCTCTAGGTTGAGGCATGGAAAAAGCGGTTTTGTCTTCTCTTCTTGCAGATTATGGCTAAAAATAGCGTTGTTATGAAGAATAATGGGAGAATTAGGAATGGTGGGAACTCTGGTGTTATGATTATTTCTTGTGTTGAATGGTGATATGTGAAGTACAGGTAGCTGTTCGTGCTGTTAGTTTCTGGCAGCAGGGTGTATGATACTTCTGTTCCGTTGACGAAGACTTTGAAGGTTCCGTTAATCAGCGCTGTTGGAATGCAGATTCTGCAGAAGCCAGTTGTGCCGTTTTCACCATCAGCGTTGAAGGTTATTGCTGTACCGTTAAATTGAAAATTGGATATTGTAGAGTTGCTGAGGGCATCTACAGGTTGGAAGTCTGTGGTAGATTTGGATACTGTGAAGTTCTGGAATCTTCCCATCAGTGGATAGCGATCTGTGTTGTTTGCGTCTATTGCGTAGGGCGTATCTCCGATTCCATTATGATCTAAGTCAGGTCCAGTGTAATTGTCCCAGTAATTACCCTCGTTGCCGTTGTCCCAAATGTTCGGGGTGTTCCCTTCAACATAGACGTGAAGAATGTTGGCTATGAAATTGTTGTGGAATATTGTGTTGTTCGAGGAAAGGTGGATGTAGATTCCCACAGGATTGTTCGCTATGTTGTTTCCTATGAAAGTGTTATTGTAGGAGTATGGAGCAGTGTAGATGCCGTAGGTCCAAGGGAGCCCGTTATTGTTGGTGACGTTGTTTTCGCAGAATAGATTGTCGTGAGACTCGTGGTCAACGTATAAGCCCTGAATATGGTTGCCCGATACTTCATTGAGTGATATCGTGTTGAAGGCAGAGGAGGCAACCCAGATGCCCGAATCATCAATATCGTTTGTAGCTTTGTTGCCAGATACGACATTTTTGTCTGAGTAGTAGAGTGTTATGCCCTCCCAGTTATTTTCTGTTAAGTTGTTTCCCGTGAGCGAGCAGTTGGAGGATTCGTACAGCCAGATTCCGTAGTCAAAACCAGTGACTTCTACGTTGGTGATCGTTACATTTGTCCTTTGGGTCACATTGATTCCATATCCACTGCCCGACCCAAGGATTTCGTAGCCTGATCCATTAAAAAATATATTATCTCTCAGAATCACGATTGGAGAGGATGCATTCGAGGTCAGCCAGTAGGTTACATTGTTCCAACTCGAAATTGGTGAGCCCACAGGGTAAATGCTTCCATCTGGTTCAATGTAAATGGTTCCGCCATCAGCCTTGACTGCTTGAATCAATCCCGTTATTGACGATACGGAAAGCAAACACAGAATTGTAAGCGAAGCAAAAACAGTTCTGTTCATCCTTTGTCACTTCTATACATAGTTTATGGATTGATTGAATCAGTTCTTATTGTTTGTGGAAGAATCTTTAATTGAAATCGTCACTATGAGAAAGCGAAAGAGAGCCAAGTCGAGCGTTTTTCTGTTCTGCACTTTCGACATAATGGTGATAGCTAGTTAGACAATGTCTAGCTATTTCTTCCCTTTTTTTTCTTCTATAGGAAAACTTAAAGACATAACACCCTTCTTTTTTTAGTTTAGTATGGAGTGAAAAGGTGGTGATGATAGAATGAAGAAAGAAAAGAAATTAGTTTTAGTAGCCTTGACACTATTCCTATGTGGTTTTATCTGCGAAGTTCTCGCTGTGTATCCTATTCTCAGTAATACTCTTTTTAATGCTAATCTTCCTAATGTTCTTGGCTCTGGTTATGCTATGATTATTTCTGGAATAGGTATAGTATTAGTTTTTGTGGCTCTGGTTCTTGCTATAGTAGGAGTAGCTCTAAGCGAGAAGTGAAGTTAGCATCTCTCTTTTTTTAGTCTCTTAGTTCTTTAGGCTTTAGTTCTTAGTTCCAGCTTTAGTCTCAGTATCCTTCAGAGCCTTAGTAAAAAGCCTTCTTTCTAGAGCCTCACATCTTACATGGTAAACTTGTACTTTACACCCTTCTTTTTTTATTCATTCATAGTAAACACTCAATCTATTACTGCATAAACAGTACTGAGACTAGGTTAATCCGTGATTTCTTTGAGCCTCAAAACATTGTTGCAGCATGTTGGTTCCGTGCTTTTTTTACTCAATTCCGCGAGGATTTTGAGGGTCAAACTAGAAAAAGAGAGTGGGTTCTAGTGATAGTATGTTGCTGTTACTGTTTCAGTTTGCGTTGACGTGACTTCTGCACTGAAACATGGAACGTCGAAAATGAACGATACATTCTTCCGCTTTGATCGTCGAGATGTTTTTCGAGGGTGTTTAGGAGAGTCTCTCAGATGACTATAAGCGTCCCTACGCTTACCGTCCAAGAAGTAAGGGCACTGCCGTTATAGTAAAAGTTCAAGTCCACGTTTATCGAAGATTGCCCGCTTATGTTGTCCAAGAATTTCATGGTTTCTATGGCTTTAGTCCCGTTGTTTTGATAAGCCTCCACATAGAGGAAACCCAAATGTCCCGATTGTTCGATTCCAAAATTGTGGACTTTTCCGTTTAAGTGAAGGTAGGGCGTTTCAGGAGTAGTTCTATTGTCTTCTGCAGTCAAATCGGAGAAGCCAAGTATGGGCATGGTGAAATGACTGAGTTGATTCTGTAGGTTTGCATTTTGAGTCTGTAGGTTTGCATTTTGAATAGTGTAGTAAGTGACGTTGTCAACGAGCCAAGTTTGCGTTTGACTGAGCAAAGTGTTGCTTCCATTAAGATATGTCTGAAGTTGCTCGTTTTGGTTTTGTAGATTTGTAATCATGCTGTTTTTGTCGTTTATGATAGGCGTGTAATACTCAAACGCTCCAACTAAACTGACCGCCAGAATAATGCAGATTATTCCGAGTGCAACAGCGACACTTCTTCTAACCATTCTCTTTGGTTTCGTTTCGCTTGGTTTTGTTTCATCGACTTTTGTTTCACTCATTTTTGAACCTCTAGTTTATCTTCTGTTGCTGTAGCGATTAAAGATTTCTGTCTTCTTGAAGGATGGTTGGTTATTGCGTTTTTTTTGGGTTCTGTCTAACTTTGGCCCGTTTTCACGTCTTTCTTTTTGTAGATTATGATTATTAGTAGTGTTAATAACATGAAAAACATCATAGCTTGAATCGATGGAAACTCTGGAATTATTGCATATGGAACCATAAGCGGATAATGGTCTATGTTGTTCGTGTCGATTACATAAGGTGTGTTCCAGACGCCTGAACCGTCTGTTTCGGTGGCATTTGGATATTTTGTTATATAGTTGCTCCAGTAGTTTCCGCCAGAAGGATAACCATCATCCCAAACATTAATTGAGCCTGAAGAAACTTGGCCGGTGTTGTTTATGAAGTTGTTATGGTAGATTGCATTATTAGAAGAAGAATCGAGCACGATGTTATCCCCGTTGTTTGTTATGTTGTTTCCAGAAATGATGTTGCCTGAAGAAGACCAAAGCCAGATGCCAACATCGAATGCTCCAATTGTCATATTTTCGATTGTTACGTTGCTTCTTCCATCCATGTATATAGCGCGCCCGCCTTGAACGGTGTAGCCTGCCCCATCAACCGTAATGTTGTCTCTTTCAATTACAATTCCGCTGGCATAGTCTGTAATGTTGCCTGTTAGGGTGTATGTAATGTTGTCTGCGGTATAGATAGGAGCTGTTGGCGGTGTTATGCTTCCGTTAGCCTGTATGTAAGCGGTTCCGCCACCCTGATTGACTATTTGAATCAATCCCGTTATTGACGATATGGAAAGCAAACACAGAATTGTAAGCGAAGCAGAAACAGCTCTGTTCATCCTTTGCCACTTCCATACATAATTTATGGATTGATTGAATCAGTTCATATGATTTGTGGAAGAATCTTCAATTGAAATCGTGATTATTAGAAACATAAGAGAGCTAAGTCGAGCGTTTTCTCGTTCTACGCTTTCTACATATTCTTTTTTGTATCAAACCTTAAACCAATTACTCCGGATTTTTGCGGAAAAGTTATAGCTGAACCGAAACAGACTGCGTTGTTGGGCAAGCGGAGCTGTTATGAATGATTGGCATAACGGAAATCTCAGCAATAGTTGCAGCAGTAGGCGTGCTGGTAGGTGTTGTCTTCACCGTATTACAACTGAGAGACCTGGTCAAAACGAGGCAAACAGACCTTATTATGAGGTTATATTCACGTTTCGGTAGTGAAGGATTTCAGAAAACATTTGACAAAGTGAGGCGGAGAGAAGCCCTGAGCCTCCATGACTATGAAGAGAAATATGGTTGGGCAGAATGGATTACAATTGGCACATTCTTTGAAGGCATAGGCATTCTCTTACGTAGAAAACTCGTGGACATTGGTTTGGTTGATGACCTCTTTACTGCACCAATCAAGATGTCATGGGACAAAATGAAGGACACCATAATTGAATTCAGAAAAGAGTGGGGTCAGCCGACAATATTCGAGTGGTTTGAATATCTTTACGGTGAAATGCAGAAAAGAGAACAAAGACAGTAGAGCTTTCTATCAATCCTTTAGGAGACCGTGAACACGTATCTAATTGACGATATCTGTTAAGCCGAAATAGAGGAGCAGGCAGACATTAGATGACTGATATCTGGATTGAAGTTTCTCTGCCAAGTCTTAAATAGTCTGCAGGGAAAACTGTGAGCACGTGGGGGTGTTTTGTTTGGAGAAGAAAGCGGACCGCATAAAGATCACCGTGCTCAAGTGTTTCGACACTAGAGAGGTATTCAAAGAGCCTCCGATCAAGACAAAAATCACTGCTCCATGCTCAGTCTTCAAGGAAGGACAGGTGTTCCATGTTGATAATTTCAGCATGCCAAGTGGGTTCTGCTCTTATGCTTGGTACGGAATCTCCGCGCCTGTTTATATGCTGATGTGTGGTGGCAACGCCCCGCCTCATGAAGAGGGAGTTTCAGTGATATGTTGCCCGGATGGGTTAAGACCAGTGGTCTTCAAGCTAGAGCGCGAACGCTAGGTCTCCTTAAGTTTGGGAGACCAATTATTCCTCGGAGAGCGATATCCAGACATAAAATGACCGAGTTCGGGAGATATCTCCCGCAATCCCCGCGACTACTCAAGAAAGGGTGGTCAGAACGAGAAATGGGACGCTCCCTAGTCTTGCATGGTTATGGTAGTTTGATTTAACGTCTACGTGCAAGGGTGGTCTTTTAACTAACAGGTGGAGACGAGAAAAAGAGGGGTTACAAGAGAATTGCTCTAGTTTGCATGATGCCATCCATATTCTTCGTAAATCTTCTTGCCTTTTTCGGATACTAGAAAGTCGATGAATTTCTTGGCTAGTTCTTTGTTCTTGGAGAAAGTTATTACGCCTATTGCTGTGCTTCTATGCACTTGAAGGTCTTTCGGCAATTCTATAATATCCATGGTTTGCATGTTCAGGTTTTTGAATGCGCTCCATCCTAGAATTGCATCCACTTTTTTCTTGTTGATAAAAGACATTAATTCTCCGCATCCATCGGCATAAGCAACGGTATTCTTTCTGATTTGCTCGGTAAATCCAGCTTTGGTTGCTAAATCATCCCAGACTCCAGTCAAACAGCCACTTACGGAAACACCAAGATGTATTCCTTCTTTTGCCAAATCAGAAATCGATTTTATTTTTTTCGGGTTTCCAGTTTGCACAAGAATAGCAGAGGTTCTTGAACCAAGACTTTTTCTTGTTTCTTTAAGAACTAATCCCTTCAACTGTGCATGGTCAAGTATATACTCTGAACCACATGTTAACAAGTCGCCTTTTTTGGTTTTTGCGATTTCTTCTATGAGGTTTTCAGCTTTTCCAACAGCAAACTCGAATTCTGTCCCGAATCTTGCTTTAAACCCTTCAGCACATTTCTTTATTGGTGGTGCTACTGCACCAGCAGAAAAAACATGGAGATTGTTTTGTTTCGGCATATTCTTTCCCACACCAATTACTTGCATGGATATTTCTAACTTTGCATTTCTTTGATTCTCTCTTCGACTGCCTTCAATTCCTTCTTCAGTTCTTCTGCGTAGTTCTTGAGCCTCTCAGTCTTCTCAGCTTTAGTAAGGAAGCGTCTTCTATAGCCTTGCTCATGTCCATGCATACCACACCCACAGTAATTATCATGTCTTCCATGATGCATACCACAACCACATTCATCGTTCATGTCTTGATTCACCTCACTTTTCGATTAACTATAAGAAGTAAAGTATTTAAACTATCAAGTTTATAGTGTGATAGTAGCTATTAACAGCGAAAGTGACAGGCATGGAGAACAAGAATGACGTGGTTTGCTTTTGCCCACTTGAGGGAATTATAGACGTGATAAGCAAGAAATGGGCACTTCTTATTATAAATGCAATCGGGAATTACGGTAGCCTCAGATTCAACAGACTCATAGAAGAACTGCATGGCATAAGTCCTAAGACTCTTGCAGACACGCTGAAACGACTTCAAAACGAACAGTTGCTCAAGAGAGAATCATTCGCTGAAATCCCACCTCGTGTTGAATACTCATTGACAAAAGATGGACGAGGGTTAAGAGAAGCAATTGTCCCTATCCTAAAATGGGCGGCAACGAGACAAGGCTCAAAAAGGAAAAAGTGCTCTCTAGCCTATAGGAAAATGCCCGCACACAGAATAAAAGATAGAGCCACTCAAGAAAGCATGAAGAAATAGAGCATTCTATTATTTGTCCTTCTTAGTTTTTGGTTTTGCGGAAAAGTTATAGCAGAACCGAAGGATACCGTGTGGATTGGTGAATTCGGTTGAAGAATAATGAGTGCACAATCTACATCACAACTAGACATGGCTATATGCAAAGATACCATAAAGAGAAGAATGGTTGGACACAAACCAATCCAAACGGTAAAGTTCGGCTACTTAGTGCAGAGCAATTATTATCACACATCTTGCCATCCCTTGCTGGGATTGGACCTCTTAGCGTTAGGGTAGAACCAGATAAACAAACCTAACGATGTTGCGGAAAAGTTATAGCTGAACCGACTTAAACAGTTGGATTTGTCTCTGTATTGAGGAAAGGGCAAGGAGGCGATATTCATCATGGAAAGGAGTTTAGAAAATCAACCCTTCAAGAACCGTGAACACGTAGTGGCTGAAATCAGAAGATGTGCGTTGATGGGTCTGATTTGTCAGTATCTTGGCTTCCTATTCGTTGCGTTAGGAATCGTTGGTGATGCTCTAAACGTTAAACTTGGCTTAGAGTCAATGTCTTGGTTTTTGCTGGCAATTGTTGCTGGTCTGAATGCCATAATTGGTCACACGCATACAGTTGTAGCTAAGCATCTGCTTGGTATAGAAGCTGAAAGTAAAAAAGGCAAGATTGAACTACTAAAGCAGTAGACATTAAGACTGGACTTAGAAGACTCTCATCAGTTTTATTAAAGCCACTTTTTTTGGTTTTGCGGAAAAGTTATAGCTGAACCGAAGGATACCGTGTGGATTGGTGAGTTGAGTTGCTTGAAGGCAAAAATGTGAATCTGAGGCTTGTGGAAAGAGAAGATTTGCCTTTGGCTCATGAGTGGATGAACAACCCTGAATTCATGGGTGAGTTCATAGCTCCGATACAGAGGACCAGAGAAGAGTTTGAGAAAACCGGAAGCAGTATCTTTGCACCGAAGCTCTTCTTTATTGAGAAGAAGGATGGAAGCAAAATTGGTCTCACAAATTATTTCAACTCGTATCTGGGTATGGGAGAGCTTCTGGAAATAGGTTATTTCTTGGCTCCAAACGAAAGGGGCAAGGGTTACTGCACTGAGGCTGCTCAACTAATGGTGGATTATCTGTTCCTTTCTAAAGATGTCAACAGAATACAAGCAACAATTTCCACAAGAAACAAGGCTTCCGAAAGAGTCTTGGAGAAAGCAGGCTTCACGAGAGAAGGAACAATACGAAAACATGTAAGAGGAGCAAGGAGAGACGCCTACTTGTACAGCATCCTCAGGGAAGAATGGAAAGAACCAAAAATACTAACAAAAACCGCTTGAAGCATGAATTGGCCAGCGTTTTTCTGTTCCACGCTTTCGACATATTCTCTAAGCCAGTTTTTGGTTTTGCGGAAAAGTTATAGCTGAATCAGATGTCAACACATGCAAGGGTGAAGTGGACATATTGGTTTCAGAAGATGTGACAAAGTGGTTGCTTGAACCAGAAAATCCTTCAATGAAATACAGGACGCTGGTGGAGTTATTAGGCAAGTCTCCGAATGACCATGAAGCTATAGAATGCAAGAGAGAGATTGCTGAATCTATTCCAGTAAAACGCTTGCTAAGTGAAATGCATCCAGATGGATATTGGCTTCAAAAACATCTGAGGACAGGCAAAATGCTTGGTGAAGGGGTTAAGTATGGAAACTTCGGAACGACCCACTATTGCCTATCATATTTAGCTGAGCTTGGCGTGGATGGAGCCAATGCTCAAGTAGCTAGAGCCGCAGAAAGATATCTAAATCTTCAAAAAGAAGACGGTGATTTCTATCATCATTTCTCGTGCTTGCTAGGTTTAAACATAAGAACCTTCACAATGCTAGGATACAAAAACGATTCACGAGTGAAAAGGAGCATAGACCTATTGCTTAATACCGAAAGACCTGACGGTGGCTATCTTTGCGATATGCACGAAGGAAAATACAAGACGAAAACTGTGAAAAGTTGCATTCGAGGAAGCGTGAAGGCATTGTTAGCTTTTTCGTACCTTCCAGACTACTGGAAGCACGATAGAATAAGGAAGCTTATCGGCTACTTTTTGCTTCGTGGGGGAATATTCAGGAGTACTAATCTGAAAGAGCTTGTCAACAAGGATATGGAAAGGAACTCTTTTCCAATAATATGGAGAGCCAACGTATTCGAGGTCTTGTTGGCTCTGAGCAAGATGGGTTACGGAAAAGACGGCAGACTTGAAAGAGCTTGGAACTTTCTGGATGCGAAAGCGGACAAAAACGGGAGATACGTTTTGGATTGGACCCCTGAGCAATCTCCTTGGAAAGTTGGAAAGAGAAATCAGCCAAACAAATGGATAACATTCTACGCACACCTCGCCCACAAAGTCAAAGAGTGAAATCCGTGCTTGGTGAATTGGGTTGCTTGAAGGCAAGACTGTGAATCTGAGGGTTATGGAGAAAGAGGACTTTCCACTAGTTACAGAATGGTGTAACAACATTGAATTCGGCGGTGAATATCTTAGTCCGTTGCAGAGGTCTAGGGCTGGGTGGGAGAAGTTAGGCGAGAGCCTTTTTGAAACGAAGGTTTTTATCATCGAGAAGAAAGACGGAAGCAAGATTGGTTCCATTTGGCATTTTAACATGCTTGCACCCTATATGAAAATGCAGGAAATAGGATATGGTCTTGTTCCAAGTGAGAGAGGAAAAGGGTACTGCACCGAAGCTGCACAGTTAATGGTAGATTATCTGTTTCTTTCGAAGGACATTGCTCGAATACAAGCAACAACTCACACCAAAAATGTAGCTTCTCAAAAGGTTCTAGAAAAAGTTGGGTTCAAAAGAGAAGGCACTTTGAGAAAACTCGCTCTAATCAGAGGAGAATGGACAGACATGTTCATGTTCAGCATTCTCCGAGAAGAATGGAGAGAACCAAAAATACTAACAAAAACCGCTTGAAGAAAGCCAGTTTTTGGTTTTGCGGAAAAGTTATAGCCGAAACGAAAGCAACTGTATGGGCTGGTGATGTGAGTTGCTTGAAGGCAAGACTGTGAATTTGAGAGTCATTGATAAGGATGACATGGATTTTGAACTTGGGCTCATCAATAACATGGATTTGTGGGGGGAATACAATGGTGTTGAAGAGCAGATTTCGAAGTCAGAATGGATAAAACGAATTGACAATCCCCCTCCGATTTGGACAATAACCGAGTTAAAAAGATTCATAGTTCTGAAGAAGGATGGAACTAGAATAGGGTTTGTCAGTCATTCTATTAATCTAGACAAGCAGGTCGAGATTGGTTACAATATTATCCCCAGCGAAAGGGGCAAAGGATTTGGAACAGAAGCGGCTCAACTGATGGTTGATTATTTATTTCTTTCTAAAAATGTCGTTCGCATACAGGCAACGACCAATGTAAAGAACAAAGCATCACAGAGAGTTTTGGAGAAAATAGGCTTCAAAATAGAAGGAACTTGCCGCAAATCGGGCTTCGTCAGAGGAGTATGGACTGATAGCTATCTCTACAGCATTCTAAGAGAAGAATGGAGAGAACCAAAAATACTAACAAAAACCGCTTGAAGAAAGCCAGTTTTTGGTTTTGCGGAAAAGTTATAGGTGAACTACCTTGAGTTATTCTTGAAAGGTGGTAAGCCTGGGCGAAGAATCAGAAAATTGGGCGATAGCGTATTGCGGTCTGAACTGTGCGAAATGCGATATATATGAGGCAGGTCATGGAAACGAAAAGAAAAGGGACGAAATACTGGCATGGTTCAGGCAGGAACGCAACAAAATCCTCAAGCCAGAACAGATAACCTGTGAAGGTTGCAGAGGACCGCTTAACGCTCATTGGAGTGAAGACTGCAAAATGATGTTATGTGCAAAGAACAAGAAAGTTCAATATTGCTTTCAATGCGGCGAATTTCCATGCAGCATTCTGAATGCCTTTGCTTCAGATGGGGCTGCCCACCACAAAAAAACCGTTGAGAGCCTCCATAGGATGAAGCAAATCGGCGTGGATGCATGGATTGCCGAGCAAGAGAAAAACGGGAAATGCTCATTCTGCCCGTAGACGTATTGTATAGTTATCTTCTATCAGTCTTTTTAACCCAGTTTGACCACTATTTTTTCTTCTGGAAACATTCCATGCAAATAGCAACTATTCTGACATTTTGAATAGGTTGCTGAAGCGATGTTAGACCTTTTGCCAACACAGTCACATAACCCAAAGGTTTTCCACATTTCTGACATCTGACTGGTTTTGTGTTGTTCATTCTGCGTCACTAGAAGTATTCTCTGTCACTCTTTTTAAGCGTCTTTTTCGAAGTTTCCATTTGGAGATATCTATGTCAGTCGGGAATACGAGAGATATCTCCCACACCTTAGCTTCTTGCACTATTCTTTCCAGTTTTATTCTTGTGCGCGCGCCAGAAGATAGATACATCTGCGGCCGTCTATGGCCTTGAGGGGGAAAGAATGACCGAAAAGAAAACCGTGGTTTTTGAGTGTCAAGAGTGGTGCGTGTTGCAGAAGTGTGTTGGCGCCCGTGGCTTGGGCGCTCTTGGTTTTTGGGTGTTCGATGCGTGGTTTTTGCGGTTCAGTCGAGTATGGTTGGGAGGGGTGTGGGGAAGGGTCTTAGTGGTCTTGGAGGTGGCAGGGGTTCCGGCTGGAAGCTTAGTGGTAACGGTTCTATCGGTGTTTCGATGGGTGTCTTATTCATCGTTTTCACCTTCGGCTTCGGTTGGGGTTATGGTGAGCTGTACTTGTTTTTCTTCGCGGAGTATTGTTAGTGTTGTTTTTTTGTTGATGACGTCTTCGGTGAGGAGTCTTGGAAGGTCGTAGAAGGTTGTTACGGGTTTTTCGTTGAATTTTACTATGACGTCGCACATGGTTAGGCCGGCTTTCTTTGCTGGTGTGCCCTGTTCGACTTGGAAGATCATGACGCCTGAGTCTTGGTCGATGTGTGCTTGGCTGGCTATTTCTTGTGGGATTTGAACGGTGTTGGACACTATGCCCAAGTATGCGCGTTTGAGTTTTCCTCCTGTCATGAGTCTGTCTGTGATGGTTTTGACTTTGTTTGCGGGGATGGCTATGCCTCGGGACCACACGTAGGCTGTGTTGAGGCCTATCATCTTGCCGTCGACGTCTACGAGTGGGCCGCCTGAAAAGCCGGGGTTGAGTCTTGCGTCTGTTGCGATGATGTTTTCCATTGCGGTTCCTCTCCAGCCTCTGAGCGTGGCGCCGATGCTCGTGATTATGCCTGTTGTGGCGGTTGGTTGTCTGTTGAACGGATTAGCCAAGGCTAGGACGAACTGGCCTGTGCTCAGCTTGTCGGAATCGCCCAGTTCTATCGGTCGGAAGCGTCCTTCTTCGGCTTTGAGTAGGGCTATGTCGGAGTAGGGGTCGAACCCGATTGGTTTGGCTTGGAAGAGTCTTTCTCCCTGGCCGACTCTGATTTCTGCGCTTCTTCCGAGGACGTGGTTGCAGGTTACTATGTGGCCTTCTGGGCTTATGACGACGCCGGTGCCCCTTGTCATCCTTGAGTTCACGCTTACGATGGACGGTGCGAGGTTGCGGACGAGTTCGCTCGTCGCGTCTGAGAGCGACTTTAAAACTTGAAGCGGGTTGATTGTGCTACTCATTCTTTTTCACCTCTAGAATGAAAGCTGCTGCGTCGTATTTGTTGACTGAGGAAGGCCTGAAACCGGTCACGGCTAGGCTGGCATCAGATCTAAACCCGTGTTGCGGAAGTAGGCCACGTGCCTGATGAGCTGCGGGCTTGAGCAGAGCCTGCCTATGTAGGCCATCAGCTGGTAGCTGGCTTTTAGAGCCATGTCAACGTCCTTGTCCCTGAGGAACTTGGCCTCAATCGTCAGGGCGGGTTCTAGGATGTTTGCGTTCACTTGGATGCCGCCGTCTTCGGTGATCCATTTCAACGTGATTCCCTCTTCGCCTTCTGTGCAGCCGAGCCAACGGAGCAGGCCGAACCATTTGCCCTTGAGGTTCTGGGTTAGCTGCTCTGTTGAAACGTTGGAGGGAACGAGTGTCTGCAGCAGGGGCATTCGAAGCTCATCGCTGCCGACCGAGTGCACCGTTGGGAACTGGTTTATTCTGGATGTAACCTTGTAGCCTCCAGGCCCTTTCTCCACGATTCCTTCCTGTTCCAGCCTGCTGAGAATTCTGGACAAAGTTTCAGGGTGCAAGCCCAGTCTCCTCTTCAAACCGTCAAAAGTGAACCTTGTCAAAGCCTCCTGGCTTATCAGGCTCAGGACGTCAGCGTCCCGTTCGCTGAGAGAAGACGTGGAGAAGTCGTGCCAATCATCGTTCAAGGCTGATTTTGCCACCGTACAATGGCTGATTGCTGCCTTGCTCTTGAACTTTCCTCTCCACAAGACACAGAACAATCATAGCATCTAGCGCTCAATAAGCTCCCGAGAGTGCCAGATGCGAAACGGTGAAGCTGCCGCCCTGCAAGCGGAAAGGGGAAGGAGGTTGCTGAAAGCCTGAAGTTTCAGGGCTTCAGAGTTACCGAAAGCTACGATTCGGCAGAACCAGACATCGTGGTCTGGAAAGACGCAACCACACCTCAAGAAGTTGTCAGCGTCAAAACTGTGATTCCACCTCAAACGGTGGATGTCGCGGTTCAGTGCGACAAGGAAATCGCCTTTGGCCAAAAACACGGCCTCCAACAACTCCACCTAATCTGCATCGACAACTACACACAAAAAAGGTTTTTGACGCCAACGTAGGCTTCACAGGCAACATCGACGTGAAGGAAGAAGCCCAGACTCAGCCAGCGCATCCAAGACAGGACAGTTCAGAAATTAGGCGGACTCCCCCTTCTGCAACTTGTCGATCACTCCTTTAGATCAAAACCCTAACGGTATCCTTTACGTAAAGGTGAGAACAAAGAAAAGGGGAAGATGACTCGTCGAATGTGAGTTCTTTCTAGTTCTTGACGAAGTATGGCACTATGAAAGTTATTGGTATCTTCACTGGATAGCTTGTTCCGAATGGATATGCTCCCCAGTCCGTGAACCAGAGCTTAGCAACCACAACGACTTTTAGTGCGCCACAGTGCATTCCATTTCCTGCCTTCGTCTGCAGAAAAGCTATGTCGCTCCTTGTACCGCGAACTCCCACTCTCGGCGGTGGTTCCCATTCTGGAATGAAATAGTAGCCGTCTGTCCAGAGTCTCCTGTAGTATGGGTCGCTTCCTACTTCACCTGAGTGCGGTAACTGCTGGCCATTGGTGAATTTCACCATCGTGGCTAGTGTTCTTGCACCTGCTAGCATCATCAAATATGATGCTCCGAACTCTACTTGGCTGCCTATGAGAGCTGCGAATAGAACGTAGCCGACATCACTTGCAAGGTTCACGACGAAATTGTTGTCTACAAAGCTTCGGCCTTCTAACTGCTCCATGTGAATAATACTCTCTGCTTGCGATGGAGCATAGACGTAAACTCCATATTCTCCAGAGTTGGGGGCTTGAAAACCCACCTGGAGAGGAAAGCCTCCCGTGTCGCCGAGATGAGTCATATTGAAGGCCACTGCAAAGTCTGTCGTTGTCCCCTTCGGCGATTCATAGTCAAGATACAACAAAGAAACCGTGAAAGCAGTTTTCGCGCTATGCCCACTAGGATTCTGACTATCTGGTGGCAGGTATACCGTCAAGTTATACGTCGCAGAAATCGATCTTCCAGAAGTTCCAGCTTCAGCGTCCCATTTGCTTGAGCCATATACTTCTTTTACATCTATTCGCAGGGGTCCGGCCACCACGACAGGATTTTCTGCCTTGCAGTAGAACTTGGGCTTTCCCAATTTCGTTTGCTCATGTGTCCATGAAACGTACCTGAAATCGAGAACTCCAGCTCCCAATATCTCCCCATACGTGAAAGTTATGAGTTTCGTGCCGCTTTGCCATTCGAGCGGATACATGAAGCCGTCTCTCCAAGCATAGAGTGTGCCATACGACCCTGAGTTCCATTGCCAGTCGTGCCATATTAGACCCACCTCAACCATCACATCATCGATGTAGTCGTCAGCGTACCCACACAGGAAGAATGTGTCCCCAGGGAAGTAGGTGTTTGTCTTTACCGTGTATCTATGCTCTGTATCGCCGTAGTTTGGAACGCATACGCGTGTTCTGTCAATCCATGCATAACCGCTACTTGCCGTTGAGACGTGGAAACGTAGTATTCCACTGCCCCACCTTTCCACGAAACTAAGTTCCACCATGTGATAGCCAGTGCTCAAGGTCCCGAGGGATACGCTGGCTGGCGGTCTGCATGCTGGGTCGCTCGTGCTGCCCCCGTATTTGAGTTGTTTGTCTACTTTTATATTGATTATCCAGTCGTCAACAGCTTCCGGGTAGAGAAAGAATGCTTGCCCAGAGAGTGCGCTAGGAACGTAGATCCGTGACAGGACGTAATACCATACTGTTTGGTCTCCGTCAGACGGAACGTCAAATTCAAAGCTCGTCGAATAAGCTATTGGTGTGGCAGGGATGGAATAAGTCGTGCCATAAAACTTAAACCAAGCTGGCGTCGAGGATGTTAATTACCCCATCGTCGTTCAAGTCACATCTTGGATCCCAGGTGGCACTTCCAAAAGTGGAACCAAAAGCGCTTGAAACTAAAGTAGCGTCTAGAATGTTGACGACTCCATCATTATTAACGTCGCCTGGAAGATCCGGCGGAAACGAAGCGTGGTGAACTGTGTAGTCGGCAAAGACTGGAGGTGCCAAGCCCATGAATGTCGAGATCAACAGAGTCGCAGTCAAGATGAAACCTAACATCGTCTTTCTCAATTGAATTCCTCCGGTTACTTTCTGGGCGTAACTTGTATAATAAACTAACGTGCTTATGGCATTGTTAAGTTATTTGTCATGACTCAGAACTCATGTGTCGTTGAACTATGCTCCCAAATATCGTTGCTGCATTGTTTGTATGATACTCTACGAAAGAGTGATTTCCTTTCTTATGATTCCTAGAAGCGAAGTGCATTCCTTAATGAGAAGTTCTCTTTCCCGCCTCTGTTCTTGAATCGTAGGGTCTTTCCTCACTTTTTCGAGGACATCCTTGGAAATCTGCTCTATTCTATGTTCATTTGAAAAAAGCTCTCCAGCTGGGCGATAGCTAGTATACACCATCGTAGATGTGTTCCCGTAAGGTATTGGTTGTTCAGCGAGGAATTGCGAGGGTGTCTTATCTCTGAAAATGGGTTCAATTATTGCAACATGGTAGAGCCCTTGTTTTTCACTGCCTAGAACGCTGAATCTAACAAGATGATCAATTTGGTATTTATCTAAACCTTGTTCAATGAAGAACTGAGTTCTGCTTCGGGCTTCATCAAATAACTTTGCGTAGGGTAACAATCTCTTCTGGAGCTCCTCAACACAGTGATGTATCTCTTCTTTGGCAAATCCATATCTATAGTCTTTCATGAAACTGGATAATGTAGAGATTCGGTCCACAGGGTTCAAAGATGATTGAAATTCCGTTAGACCTTTAAGAAAAGAACTCAATTCTTGATGAAGAGGTCCATAGATGTATTCAGTCATTTTTCTATCAAACTCTTGTTTCCGTCTTTTGTTCTCAAATCTCTCCTGAGTCCACAAAGTGAAGAAAAAACCCGTAATGAAAGTGAATAGTGGCACTAAGCCTATGGAATAGAGCCAAGCGTATACACTTAAAGCTGATGACACAGCTGTCCCTATGATTGCCCGAATATCCGAGCGACCGAGCAGCATTCTTGACGACTCCAGAATGCAATTGTGCGTCTTATTTTATAACTAGTTCGATGAAACTAGATTTTTTCTAGAATCGGCAACTTCTATGACAGATAAGTTTACGTATCCGTTTTACGAGTGCCATCCGACGAATGTTAACAGCCAAAACCATCCGATGAGAAGTTACCAGAACCTGAAACTATCTTCTAGAGATAACGCGCGCACTAAGTAGAGTTTTATCCCGAAACCAACAGGCCAGCATGTAGAGAACAGAATCGGGTCCGTTCTAAACCATGGTATTATAAGGTCCAGTTGGACGTTGGTAAATGTGTGGAAAAGAGTCTCAAGACAATAAGGGCGACATCCAGAAAGAGTAAATTGTTTCTCTTGGGCATTGTTTGCGTAATCCTGATTTTCGGCGTCGCCGCACTAATTCAAAGCTCTCTTCGCAACGGCTTCTCAGTGAATGAATGCACGATTTCCAAGATCATATCTAAATTGGAAGAATGGGAAAACAAGACAGTGAAGGTTGAGGGAACCGTTGAAGAAATCCCCCTCGGAATAATCCAGCCCTTCAACTACTGGCTATCTGACAAACAAAATCAAACGATACGAATCGGGTTAAGATGGCATTCAGACACCAATCTATCCGGGAGAAGCCTGACAGTCGTCGGAGTCGTGAAAAAAGGCTATGCATGGATCAACCCCAACTATCCAGGCTGGTGGACACACTACATCGAAGCAACCTCCATCTACCAAGACTAACGAAACAACACACTTTCCAGAAAGATTTCAGGTTTTGGGGGTAAAGTCTTATCTTTCTCTCTCTAGCGTTGACACGCGCGCGAGCATATACTTCCTTGTTAGCAGCGTTCTTATGCGGTCGCAACACATATTGTACCGAGAATGCTGTGGACTTCAACTTTGATGGAAAACACATTTGGCTCAAGAAGGGAGAGCTCACTTCACTCTTCGATAAAGAAATGGTACTTTCTTGAAGGGGACAGATTAGAAGCCAAGGTGGACGATTTCATAGTGGACATAGTGCGAGGAGACCTGTTGATCGAAATACAGACCGCCAACTTTTCAGCGATAAAACCGAAACTCAGACGTCTGCTCAAGGATCACAAAGTTCGCTTGGTCCACCCTATACCCAAGAAAAAATGGATAGTTCACAGGTCTATGTCCAACGGAGAAATCACCGGAAGAAGAATGTCCCCGAAGAGAGGGAGCCTATACGATCTTTTCAGTGAATTGATCAGAATATCGGACCTCTTCCCCAAAGGCAACCTCAGCATCGAGGTTCTGATGATTGAACTGGAGGAAATATGGCGCAATGATGGAAGAGGAAGCTGGAGAAGGAAAGGTGCAAGCATAGAAGACAGAAAGCTCATCGGCGTTTCTGAACGCGTGATGTTTGAGAACAAAACGGATTTCCTCAGAGTCATGCCAGAAGATCTGCCGAATCCCTTCTCAAACAGAAATCTCGCCGAAAACCTCAGAATACCCATCAGTCAATCTCGAAAAATGAGCTATTCACTCAGGAAGATTGGAACGATAGAGCATGTCGGCAAGGACAGAAATCAAATGCTTTTCCGGATTCTCCGATAGCTCACGCTTACGATTTGCTAGGGAACAGAGGTTGATGAGCAGAAGCTTTCAAGAGGAGTTTCTGTCGTTCCTTTTCTTTCATTGGGACGTAGCGTTCAGCTGCATCGATCATCATTCTGGCTATTCGAATGTCTGAAGAGCTGGTTGCCGTAGTCACGCTCTGTGATAGGGTGAACCACAAAGCCTCATCGACGTCTCCCTGAGTATCAAAGGGTCGGTACCAGGTATTGGATGTCTTCTCTTTGCTAGGCCAAGGTCCCTTTGCCACAGATTTCATAGCTATGACCCCAAGATCTTTCCTTTCTGCTAGGGCAAGCACGGGCTCATAATCGTTGCAAGGTTCAGGATGGGCATGAAGAACACAGTTCACAGGAAGCAGAACCGTGTCAAAATCGAAGAATTCCAGCGCCTTCAAAATCGTCAGCGGGTTGTGACTCGTTATACCGATATATTTGACCAAGCCTTGCTCTTTAGCCTCCAGTACAGCTCTCATCGCACCATTCTCTCCCAAAGCAATCTCCAGCTCCTTTGGATCGTCAAGTGCGTGAAGTTGATAGAGATCGAAATAGTCAGTTTGAAGGTTCAGAAGACTCTGATGCAACTTTTCAGCGGCTTCTTTTCTGGTTCTCTTATCCGTCTTGCACGCAAGAAACAGGTTTCTGCGATATTCCTTAACCCATCTGCCCAATCTGACTTCTGCATCACCATAAGTAGGCGCCACGTCCACGTGATTCACTCCATGATCCAAAGCAAATCTGATGAACGCGTTCTCCTCTTGCGTGTCGACTGGATAAATGAAGATTGCGCCGCCCAAGGTTATCAACGTGCTCTTGTGACCTGTCCTTCCCAGTTTTCTCTTCTCCACGCTATGCACCCAGACCAATCTCTTACGGCGATTCTTATAAAATTTCTTCACAGCACAGCGCGCGCGTTCCTATTTTCGTTTTCTAAACAACATTACATCATCATGGTTGCAGACATATTCGAACCCTGCTTCTACGAGTTGTTTTGCTTCTTCCAACATACTAGCTGTGGCTGAGTAATATTAGCGAGCGCCAAGCGAGGGATTCAGAGTTTTACAGCCAGTCGGAGATGGTTTTTTCAGGTTTTTCGAGTTTTATGTCCATGGGTGCGAAGGTTTGTCCGAGGGCTGTGGTCATGTTCCTGATGTAGTCGTCCACATTGATTTCCGAGATACTCTTCACGTACTTTGTCGGTTTAACTTTGAAGATTTTGCCTCTGAAATAGAAGGGCTTGACTTTTATGAAGTTTACAATGTCGCCTCTTGCGACTTTTTCGCCCCTCTCCAGCAGTTGCATGGCGCACTGGTATGGTTGCGGTGTCAATTCCGCGTTGCCGGCTTGTCTCTCTTTCGGGTCAAAGTAGAGTTGGACCGAGTAAACGAGGTCTCCAAGCGAAGCTCTGCCAGTTCTCAGGTCTTCCTCGGCTTGAAGAACCAACGCTATTATTCTCTTCTTTGCTTCTTCATATCCTTCGAGGTTTCTAACGCTGCTCAGTTCTTTGACACAGTTTTGGAACACTTTTTGAATGAATCTCGGCGAGTTGGATTTTACGGCCGTCAAGCCCTTCAGGTCTGGGGTACCGTCAGCGAATATGCCGTAGTAAGCCTTCTTGGCTGCTGGAAGCACGCAGAGAGTGTACTGTTTTTCCAACGCCAAATCGAGTCGGAGTTTTTCCTTCACCGCGTTTATGAGCCGTTCCACCTGCGCCGGTTGTGGATTGTCGAGGAAGATGGAGTCAGTGTCACCGTAAGTCGGACGCATCCCACCTGCTTCTGCCATGCTCCACGTGGTCTTCAACGCCCACCTCCCGTAGCCCGTGATGCATTCTGCCAACGGTGGACAGGCCAGTCCATGAATACGCACTGTGACGCCGTAGCTGGAGACGCTTATCAGCTTGAGAAGGTTAGCCAAGGCCTCAGCGGTTTTTCTCTCCTGCTCCGAGACCGCAGGGCTTTTGGCCAGAGGTTTGAACCAGCGAATGCGAAGGTCTTTTATGGCGCCGACGAGGATAGACCAGAAGCCCCTTCGTCTCCTGCAAACCCAGTGGTCCTCGCATTCTCTAATCCTGTTCGTCCTACATTCCGGGTGAGCACAGTCGACGGTTTCGTAAGAAAGGTTGTAACTGTCGATAACGCTTGGGTAGAGGCTTTCAAAGTCACAGACAACCGTGTTAAAGTAAACGCCTGCTTTCGGCTGAACAGTCAACGCGCCGGGGACCTTGTGCGTTTCCAAGCCCCTTCTCAACTCTGCCGACGTCGGAATCAGAACACCCTTCTTCCTAAGGTGACCGTAAATCATAGATCTCAGCCAATCGCTCACTCTACGGCTATCATACGCTCTCGTGACTGGCACGTTCGCTATTCTAGCCAGCATAAACGCACGGTACAATTGCTCCTGGTCGACGGCGTCCACGCCTAACTGTTGCGGCTTAACCTGCGGCACGGGCTGCTGCAGAAGACTAAACCAATGCTTGATTTGGGCATACTTTTCTGGGTCGGCGCTCCTCGTGTCCGCGAAAATACTTTCAAACTTGTTATCAACCCCTTCAGGCACGTCAGCAGCCAAGATTAATCGGTTATCATCAATCGTGTAAGGTGCACCGAAGACTAAGCCATGGTCATAAACGTAACTCTGAGTGTACTCCACCTCGCTCTCCCAGACGCGGTCGAAGGTTTTACCGGCCTTGCGAAAAGCGTCCAACGTGAAAACCGCGACTCTGGTGAAATCTTGCACCTCGCCCGTTAACAAGTTGCTCTTCTTCACAACCTGCTTCTCACCGTAAAGGCTTCGAATTCCTTCCTCATCACTTTGCGAACAAGGATACGGAAGGTAAAAGTACGGCTTGTAACCCGAGTCTCGGACCTCCCTAAGCTCCCCTGTGCGGGCAACGTAGAACCTAAGTACAACGATTCTGCCCTCCGTCTTCGCGTCGAGCAAATAAGATGAACTCAACGTAACCCTCACTAGGGTTGAAATCGAATTTTGTCAAGATAACTATTTCTGAACAAATAGTGTGGTAGGGTGCAGAAGTTCGCTACGATCAGCGCGTTAACTATGGTTTGTTCCTTATACATAATGAACCTGAAATCACGTTAATCGTGAAAATTCGAAGAACATGGTCGGAGCGTGCAATTCGGGACATAGAACCGCGACTTGTCGGTTAGAGTGTTGTCCAAAATATGCGATATTTGGACAGTTGACTATCCAAGATGTGCGTAATCGCTTGCTTTTCACGAATTTAATGTTGTATGCCCATTAATGGGTAACTACGTTAAATTTCTGTGTAGCTGCTGGCTTAGCAAGCTTTAAATATTTTTAATGCAGTATGCCATAAAATGGGTAACCACGTTAAAAAAGTGAAAAGGCCATGGTAAACAAAACTGAAGCGATCTACAAAGCTCTTCTCCCCATGAAAATAGCAAGCTTTGACGAAATTGTGCAAGCATCATCAAGCGTAATCGAAGGACCTGCAAACCGCAAATACATCTATCGAAAATATGTCAAAAGATTGATCGAAGCTCACAAACTCTTGGCAATCCGGAAGGGGTTGTATGCTGTTCTATCTCCGCTTGAAAAAACAGAAAAGTACGAACCAGATAAACTTCTAATTGCCTCCAAAATCAGAAAAGAATACTACTTGGGCTTCCACACCGCTTTGGAATACTACGGCTGCGCCTACTCTGCTTTCAACGAAGCCTACGTATGCGTCAACTCGAAAGACAGGTTCGATCCTTTCGGTTACAAACGGTTCATCTTCAAACCATTATTCGTCAAAGACACGACATCACAGGTAGTAGAGAAACCCTATGGAAGCAGCCTTTTGAATGTGAGTAGCAAAGAAAGGACGTTCATTGAATGCATCGACAGAGTTCAATATGCCGGAGGATGGGAAGAATGCATAAAAAGTCTAGAAAATCTCCACGGACTCGACGTTGAAAAACTGATTAGCCTAACCCTTCAGCAACAGAAGAGGAGTCTTCCTAGGCGAATCGGCTTCATCGTGGACCTTTTGAGAGAGAGATCACCGTTCTATGAACACATTACCGACACTGCGCTGAGCAAAATCGAGGTTGAAATCAGAGGTTCACCACAATACTTGGTCCATGGAAAAAAAGGCAGCCTCAACAGAAGATGGAACCTGTACATTCCAGAAGCCTTCGAGGAACAACTGAGAGGCATCTGAGTGAAGAAGAAATACGATTTTGATGCGTTGACGCTGCAATACGGGTTCAGCCCCAAAGAAATAGAAAAGGTATGCCGAATCTCGGATCTGCTAGAGGACATCTCGGCTGTGAAATACCTTTCAGACCGCCTATCACTTTACGGCGGAACAGCTCTCACATTCATCTACTCACCAGAAGTACTGCGATTGTCCATAGACCTCGACTTCAACTACCGACACACAGACAATGCAGACTGGGGAGAGATACGAAAGGAAATCGACGAACGGCTGAAAGATCTAATCTACAGACAAGGATACGACCAGACGGACGTCGCCATAAACGCAAGCTATCCGCTCACACGATGGACTGTCAGGTACGTCAATGCTCATGGCTCTGAAGACAACTTCAAAATAGAAATAGGATACCTCCGCCGAACCCCAATTCTCAAAACCGACATCTCAGCAGATTTCAAACACATAGGAACACACGAAACATTCAAGACGAGAACTCCAATGAGAGAAGAACTGTTCGCAAACAAATGGTGCACTCTGCTCTATCGAACAACACCTCGAGACCTTTTCGACACGTATCAAATAACCAAAATGAAATTCGACCACAACATCTTCCGCAAATGCGCAATCGTTGAAAGTCTAACCCATAAAAAACCAAGAATGCACGAAATCAACCCCGAACTGGTCGCGCAGATTCCATTAGACTCCAGCCTGAGAAACCTACTGCAAACAGAGAAACTCTCACAATACGATTTTGCCAAAATAACAAGAGAAGTTCAAAAGTTCACTAAAGTACATCTGGCCAGCATCAAGAAAAGCGAAATCGAAGCAATAGACAAGTTCTACGATGAGAAAATCTTCAAACCAAACATTATTGACAACGCTGGACTATTCCATGAACAACTACCGGAATATCCTGCAGTTCTGTGGACACTTCAACAAATCAAAGAAAGAAAAGAAAAAGATTTACACAACGCAGAGCGTTCTCGGCATGAAAACCGATGATAGCAGTTTCGGCAGATATCGCTGCACTTGTCCAGAAGGCGTGTATCGGATTCCGTCCTTGTACACTCGCTGACCGCTACACTGAGGGCACCTGACTACTTGTTTGGCTTCCATCATGGTTCACCTCCGAACACGGATTTTCTACCAAGCGGACGCAGTTTCTAAAAAAGGGGATATGCTGGAGACGTCGCCATTTCTATGCAGTTACGACCAACACGCCAGTCCACGTAAAAACTTGCTAGGCCATTTCCATTTTCTCGCGCTGTGGCAAAAAAGTGTGAGCCAAGAATTTTTCACACATCAACTTTTGTGGAAATGTCAGGGTTGAACAACTGTTAAATGCCAAGAAGAGACAATCAGATTGAAGTATTCGGCAGAGCACATGCAAATCAGAGTATAGGGTAGGTTCATGAAGTGGCTACGAGCGAAGAGAAACGAGACAAACATTTTCCCCTCTTTGCGCATGACAACCTGATCAGAAGGCTGTTTGCACCTCCTGCAAGACTGGTTGAACCCTACGTCACGAATGGTCAGGTGGTCGCTGATCTAGGTTGCGGTCCAGGTTATTACACACTCGCTCTGGCTGAACTCGTCGGTCCAGAAGGAAGGGTCTACGCAGTTGATTCGGACGAAAAGGCTATCCGAGCTTTGGAAAAAAAGGCGAACAAACGTGGCCACCACAACATCGAAGCACACGCTTCATCTGCGTCAGACCTGAGCTTCATTAAAGATGCGTCGGTTGACTTCGTTCTCGCCAACGGACTACTGTGTTCCATGGCACCACAGCACCACGAGTCAGCAGTGAACGAAATGAGACGCATCCTCAAGCCAACAGGACGGGCATACGTTAGCGCGGCCAGAGGCTTCTATACCTATATGGGCAAAGAGGAGTGGGAGAAAATACTTGAAGGGTTCAGAGTCGAGCAAAGAGGCGGAGATGGTTTCCTCGCGATCTCGGATAGATGGGCCGTGGTATCCACAAAACAACCGTAAACACACGCGGAAAACTCTGCAAGAAACCACCAAACACCATGGATAATGGTTCTGTCTTCGTAGATTTCAGCAGCGCGCGCGAATCAGATTTTGGCTGCCTTGAGAAAAAGAATCTTCAATAACCCATCAAACCGCAACATCGTGAACATATTGGAAAAACACCATTTTTGCAGCTCTTCAGGGCTCGTCTGAATGCTCGATGTTTTTCACCATTGTATATATCGAGAATACTTGATTCCTTAATATTTCCTGTAACAAAATCCGGAAAATCTCTACACGTGACAGTATCCCCATTGGGCATTATATCTAATTGAAACCATGGAGCAACACATTTTCGATATCCAAGGAAATTCTCGGGTTCATGATAATACCTTCGAATCTCCTTTAGTTTGAGTTCTGGAACAAGCATAACAGGCATCTTGAATTTTCCAGATTTTATTCTTCGTACTTGTTCGGCAATTTTACTTATATCTAAATCAGTGGTATCACGGACAAAGCCTTTCCATGCAAAGGGTGCAATACCTAACAATTCATGAACGGTTTTCGTATGATTTTGACCTATACATTCTCTAGTGAACCATGAATAATAGATTACCATACCGTCAGGGTTTAGTTTTTCCGCTTCCTTTACTGTATCAATCAACACAGATTCATTATTTTTGGAAATTGTTGTAATAATGAAAAATGCGGGTTTTGTCTTTTTTTTCTCTTCCTTTAGTTTTTGAATCTTTGATATTCCTTTGATTGCTGTATCGAATGCTCCTTGTACTCCTCGGCATTTATCATGGATTTCTTTCGGTCCATCAAGAGACACGCAAAGCATATCCCATCCATTCTCAACTATTGTGTCGGCGTTTTTTTCTAACCCAACACCATTCGTTACTATTTGAACAGTGAGTCCTTTTTGTTTTATATAGCTAACAAGGGGAACAAGTGGTTCATAAAGAAAAGGTTCTCCACCAGTTACATAGACGTGAACTTTTTTTGGAGCAACCTCATCCACAACTCTTTTGTAAACCTCAAGAGGAACTTCTCCGGTGACTTTTGGCGTATCTTCTGTTGCATTGTATCCACTCTTTCCCCATTGTCCACAGATCGCACATCTGTGATTACAACGATGTGTAATTCTCGGACTTAATAACCAAAGAGAATTGCTACTTCCGTCTTTTTTTCTGTAGTCCAGTTGTGATTGAACATACTTTTTGTACGAAGCCCTCATGAAACCCTTCAAAAGTTCCGGGTTTCTGCTTATAGGAATAAGAAATTGTATTGGGATTTTTCTCATGAATTATCACATCAATTATTGTCATAAGTTCAGTAAAAGAGTTTATCATTATTGGACGATCATTCCCTGCAGCCAAGGGGCGTATACTCGATTCCGATAACCCTCTATATACGTACCCTATTATGATATGATTTCTACTATACCCCTCTTTCCATTACCGCAAACACCTAGCATAGCTGGACCGAGTATACTGCCCTGACAATTATTGCCTTTTCCACAGCAGGGCATCGTCGTTTTTGGTTTGGTTTGGATAAAACTTTACCCCAACCACCATAATGATTAAGAAAAGCGGCGATGATTAGACGAGAGAGGCGATGTCAGAATGACCGTGGTTATAAAGTGGCTGGGGCATGCTAGCTTTCAAATCAAGACTAAAGGGAAAACGATTTACATAGACCCCTACAAAGGTGAATATAATCAGAAAGCAGATTTGATTCTGGTTACTCATTCACATTTTGACCATTGTGACACATTGAAAATCAACAAGGCTCACAAAGTTGACACCGTGATAATTGCTCCTTTTCCTCTTTTCCTTTCCTGCGTCAAGAAAATCGGCGGGGCTGTCAGAAAACTCAAACCTGGAGAACAGGCAATCATCGGAGACATAGCCGTGACGGCTGTTGAAGCCTACAACCTTAAGCGTTTCAAGTCTCCTGGAAATCCTTGGCACCCAAAGGGTCTCGGTGTCGGGTATCTGATAACAGCTGAAGGAAAGACTATCTATCATGCTGGCGATACGGATTTCGTCCCTGAGATGAAGCAACTTGGACAGGTGGACGTTGCGTTGCTTCCCAGTGGGGATACGTACACTATGGACAATGTCGACGCTGCCGAGGCTTCTCTTGCTATAAAACCCAAAATCGTGATACCGATGCACACTCAGGGAAAAGACATTGGTGACTTCAAAGAGAAGGTGGAAACCAACTCAAAAACAAGGGTTGTGGCACTGAAAGAAGACGAGGAATTGCAGGTCTAGAATTTTGGTTGGTTGGTGGATAAAACTTTACCCCACAAAGAATAAGCGTAGTGGTTAGGTAAATTTGAGCAGGTGCGAAACATGAAAAATGTAGTAGTGAAAAAATCAAGGATAAGTGGGAAAGGGGTTTTTTCAAGTAGGAGCTTCAGGAAGGGTGAGGTGATTTTGGAGATGGATGACTCGCACGTTGTGACCGACCCGTCCAAGTTGACGAAAGAGCAGCATGAGTTTGAGCTGGATTATTTAGCAGATGGTAAGATTGTGGTTATGCAGGCTCCTGAGAGGTATATCGATCATTCATGTGACCCGAACAGTTACGTGAAGACTGTTAACGGTATCCGTAAAGTCTTTGCGATGAGAGACATCCAGAAGGGAGAAGAAATCGTGGGAGACTATTCGATTAATGGGTATAACGAAGGGACTTTCAAGTGTCGCTGTGGAAGCGAGAACTGCAGGGTCGTTTATCGAGGTAACTTCTTTAAACTTCCCAAGGCACTCCAGAAGAAATATCTTCCATATCTTGACGATTGGTTTGTGGAGCAGTTCAAAGATGAGATAGTCAGATTGCGGTGTTCAGAATGAGATTGGTTTGGTTTGGATAAAACTTTACCGTCTGATAATATATTCATGGGGAGGGCAAAGTCTTATCCCAAAACCCAAACCCCTTCAACTATGGAGATGCATTGGCTAGAAGAGCCTGTGCTTCTCTTAGTCTCCTTACTTTCTCAACGTTAGCGCGCTAAACAGGCGTTTGTCCCCTTAGTTTTTGAAGGAAATCTTCGCGCACTGGATAGAAAATGTCCAGCATTATGAACGGTTTCTCTCCGATGCATGTGTCTCCGTGGGGCACGTTGGCTGGGATGCGGTAGAAGTCACCTTTCTCAACATTTTTCTCTTCATCGCCAATTCTTAGAACGGCTTTGCCGCTGTAGACGATGCCGATTTGTTCTTGTGGATGAGAATGTGAAGGAACGCTGTGACCTGGCAATGTGGCGCTTAGAACCATCATCATTTTCTCTCCATGC
>Ga0315279_10001424_pt1 | contig 39950 bp, 40 predicted proteins | sample YL17G06_20_MG_FD_203694 | JGI IMG/M metagenome (GOLD analysis project Ga0315279, IMG submission 203694) | Sediment microbial communities from Yellowstone Lake, YNP, Wyoming, USA - YL17G06_20 | ecosystem: Environmental > Aquatic > Freshwater > Lake > Sediment | place: USA: Wyoming | collected...
TGTGGGAGCAACAAAAGGACAGAAAGTTTTCGAAGGGGCCATTCTCACGGTAAAGTATTTCTTTGATGTCCTCAACGCAGAATATGTTGGCGAACTCCTTTATCGAGGAGTGGAGGCCAAGGGTGATATCTTAAAACATCCAGAGGCACTCCAACAGGCCTTTGAGGCAGGAAGGAGGCTTGTTCAGAATCCATGAAGCCAAGGTTAAATGTGATCTGGAATGAAATTTATTGTAAACGATGCCTCCTCTGCGTAGAGGTCTGTCCGGTTCAGGTCCTCTCTCTCGAGCGGAACGAAATTGAGGAGAAGGATGGATGTATTCGGTGTTACCAGTGTGAACGTTATTGCCCTGATATCGCCATCGAGGTGATGGATGAGAAGGGAAAAGGATGAAACGGCTCGTTTCAGGAAATGAGGCCATCTTTCAGGGAGCGATCCAGGCAGGTGCCAGCTACTTTGCTGGTTATCCCATCAGTCCTGCCTCTGAAATTTTGCAACAGGCTGCCCTCTATTCAGAGGAAAACTCCGGGTTTCGATTTCTCCAGGCCGAAGACGAGATTGCTGCCGCCATTGCCACGCTCTCTGCCTCACTGGCTGGGGCCAAAGCTTTCACTGCTACCTCTGGACCAGGATTCACTCTGATGCAAGAAGCCTTGGGATGGGGCCATGTCATAGAAGCTCCCTGCGTCTTCGTCAATTCGATGAGAGTGGGTCCATCCACAGGGATGCCTACTCAGCCTGCTCAATCAGATTTACTTCAGATCAAAGCAGGGAGTGCAGGAGATTACTATCCCATTGTTTTTTATCCCAATTCCGTCGAGGAATGTTTTCGTCTAACGACCACGGCTTTCAATGCAGCAGAGGAATCCCTTTCACCCGTTATCCTCCTCGCCGATGCCTTCCTTTCTCATCTTTATGAAATGGTGGACCTTGAAAGGTTAACGGTAGAGGTCACTCCCCGATCAAAAGAACCTTTGGGCAGCGGCCAGAGGCTCTTTACAGGGACGGCTCACGATAAGATGGGGAATGTGAAAACAAATGATCCAGTGATTTATCGGGAATGGCTCTGGGAAGTAAAAGGCCGTCACGATCGGGTGGCTGAGAAGTATCCCCTTTTCGAATATCTTCCCTGTAGGAATTCTGAAACTCTTCTCATCGCCTTTGGAATCACATCAAGAATCATCTCATCTTTAAAGGACCGCTTCTCCATTTTTCGACCTATCCGCATCTATCCTGTCCTGGAAAAAGAATTGAAAGAAGTGACCCCATCCTATCGCCACATCATTGTGGTCGAAGGAAGCGATGGACAGTATGCAAGTTGGGTGGAGTGTGCCATTTGCAGGAAGGTGATGAAAGTTCCCTGTTTGGGGGGAGGGTTCAAACTCAAATGGATTCAGAACCAGATTGAGGAGTGTCTGAAGGGAGTGGGAAGGTGATGGATCGTTCTTACAAAGAACTCTTAAAACTGAGACGATTCCCTCACACCTGGTGTCCTGGTTGCGGTATTGGTGCTGTATTAAAAAATGTGGCCATGGCCATCAAAGAACTCGACTGGGACTATCAGAACACCATTGCTGTCTCTGGAATTGGGTGTTCAGGAAGAATATCCGGATATATGAATTTAGATGCCATTCACACTCCCCACGGTCGACCGCTGACCGCAGCCGAGACCATCAAGACCGTTCGTCCTGATCTCAATGTGATCGTCCTCTCCGGAGATGGAGATCTCGGAAGCATTGGAGGAAATCATCTCCTCCATACGTCACGGCGAAATCCTGACATCACTGTTTTCTGTAACGATAACGAGATCTATGGATTGACAGGCGGCCAAGCCGGACCGACCACACCCAAAGGAACGAAAACCATTACCTCGCCTCGAGGAGAACCTTACTTGCCCCTTCGCTTGGGCCGCATCCTCACCCAACAACCTCCCTATTTTTATGCCCGCACAACCGTTTATCACCTCAACCATTTCAAGACCTGTATTCGTGAAGCCCTTCTCTGGAAAGGGTTCAGTTTTGTGGACATCCTCAGTGACTGTATTGAGCTGAACGGAAGAAGGTTGGGTTTCAAAACAGCTTATCAAATGTTCAAATGGTTCGATCAACGATTTCATATTGTCGAGGGTGAAAGAGATCATCTCCAAGAGGATGAATTGGGGATCGCCAAGGCAATGATGGAAGAAGTGCCCCACCCAATGGAGAAGGTGGAGATTAAACCTGAAATTCCCTTGGAGGATTTAAGACCCTTCACCCTTGAGGAACTCCAACAGTTCGATGGTGCAGGAGGAAAACCTATTTACATTGCCTATAAGGGAAAGGTCTATCATCTTTCAGCCAGCCCACTGTTTCAGGGAGAGAAGAGGATGCGGTGCCATATTGCGGGTAAGGATTTGACCAAAGATATGGACATAGCGCCACATGGCGAAGATCTGGTTTTTAAATTCCCGATAGTGGGGAAAATAGAAGGTTAAGGTTAAGGTTTAGGTTTAGGCTAAGGAATGAATTTTCTTCTCATCCTTAACCTCAGCCTCAACCTTTGGACTTCATAAGGAAGGACTTTATGAAACGAATCGTCTTCACAGGAGTAGGAGGCCAATCGGTGAGGGTCATCTCCCATGTCCTCGCCATGGCATTGAAGGAGTTGGGCTATGAGGTGGTTCTTCTCTTTGACTACGATTCTTCCATTCGAAATACACGGATTAGTGCCTACCTCACTTATGATCAAAGGCCGATCGAAAATCCAATGATTGATGAGTCAGACATTCTCATTCGTCTCCATGAAAAAGGAGATCAACTCATTGCCCAGAAAACGATCTGCGATACCGGACTCTGCACGGATGAGGAAGTTCCTTTTGGTATGATAGGAATTGAAAAGTTCGGACAGGCGATCTTCGGCAATATGATCGCCCTCGGTAGACTTTTTCGATTGATCGATCTCGATATCTCTCATCTCGAGCTGGAAAAACTTTTACCCAAATCCTATCTCAAAGAAAATTTGAAGGCGATTCAATTGGGTTACGATCTCAATCTCTACGAGGATTAATATCAATAGGAAGGAGGGGAAAATGATGAGAAATAAAAGATTAGTTTTTTTAGGATTGGTGTTGGTTTCGCTGTTCTTGGTGGCAGCGAAATACGATTTCCTTCTCGAGATGGGCGAAAAGACGGTGAAGTCTTCAGAGTGTAATGAGTGTCATAAGCTGATCCATGAGGAATGGTCGACAAAGGACTTCCATGCCAAAGCTTATGTCAATGATCCATTTAAAAAAGGGTCAAAGAACTATACGGCAACCGAGTGTATCGATTGCCATGCAGCCCAGGAGATGGGAGAGGAAAAGAATCTTAAGACCAGGCCTGTCCATAAGGAAGAAGGTGTCAACTGCACCACCTGCCATCTCAGAAATAACATGATCTATGGTCCTTATAAGCTCACTGCCAAGCACAAATCCGAGCAGGATGAATCTTTGCTCAAGTCTGAATTCTGCGCGGGATGCCACATGCCGACTTTCCAGGAATGGCAAGCGAGCGGTTCAAAAAAGACTTGTCAGGAATGCCATATGCCAAGGGTGGAGCGGAAAGTCGTTCAGGGCTTTCTCCTCTCAGCCATTGTGCCCAATAGAATGGTCGGCCAGCATCTAATGATCTATGATAAACTCCTTAAAGAAGCCGCCCTGATCACAGGGGAAGCAGGGAAAGGGTTGGTCAAAATATCCCTCACAAACCGAGCATCCGCTCATAACATGCCCACTGGAAAATATGGGGATTATCGTATCGTCCTCAATACCCAGGTGAAAGATGCCGATGGAAAGATCATCTTTTCCAAGGAAGAGATCTTCTCGACCCTTAAGAAAAATGGGGTCCCTCCTCAAAAAGCTGTCGTCTTCGAATATCCGATTTCCTCTGAAACGGGAAAACGATATAAGGTGAACTCAAACCTTCTCTACCAGATGGAAGGAAGGCCAGATCAATTGATCGCTAGTTGGAACGGAGAGATTTAAGGAGAATAGGAAAGTGGCATTCATTCATCCCATCGTGATCGTATTGGCGATCCTTTCAGGAGTCTATACGGGTTATTTAGGTTGGAAACGGTTCCAATTCAGAAGGGGCCGTGAATCCTCCTCGGATTTCCCATGGCAGAGGCATATCCAATGGGGAAAAAGATTCTATATTCTTCTCTGGATCGGCTCATTCATTGGGGTCGGGGCTCTTTTTTATCTAAAGGGAACCCTATTGACTTCGGGTCTCCACACCTATTTGGCCGTTCTCATCCTCCTTCTCTTTTCCATCGGGGTCGCCCTCGGAGGGAAGCTTTCTAAAGGGAAAGGAACGAATCGCCTTGCCTCGATTCATATGGTGATCAATTACAGTACTTTTTTCTTTGTTTTGATTCAAATCGTTCTGGGTGTGATTTTCCTTACATTTTTTCTTTCAGCATAGAGGAGGTGAAATCAATGACGCAATGGAAATGTTCAAATTGTGGTTACACATTCGGAGTCGATACCGTGCCCGAGCGATGTCCTTCCTGCAAGCAGGCCTGCACCTTCAGTGATGTAACTTGCTATATTCCGGACTGCGGGGGACCAGGCAATATTGACCCGAGACTCGTGGGCAAAAAGGATAAGCCTACGAAGGAGTAATTTTTCAAAAATGACCTATCCGCCTTAACGATGGATCAAGGCGTTCACCAAATGACCTATGAGAGGAAAGGAGCGTAGCCTAGAGATGAGTACAAAAGAGACTTTCACCTGTCAACACTGCGGTGCTGAAGCAGACATCACTCTCGAGGGATTTGAAAAAGTGGAGGATGTCATCAAAAGGAAGAAAAAAGTGATATGCAAAACCTGTGGCCAGGAAATAGGGACGGAAATGCATTCAAAAGAAGCCTTTGCCTGTCATTACTGCGGTGCTGAGGCAGATATGACGCTCCAAGGCTTTGAGAGCGTTGCAGATGTGATCCAAAGGGAGAAGAAACTTCCCTGCAAAGCCTGTGGCAAAGGGCTTCCATGGACGGACAGAGAAGATATCAAAGCCCTCAAGTTAGCGATAGAGGCTGAAAAGGATGCTTACCAAGCCTATTTAAAGGCTGCAAAGAGGACAAAAAACCCTAAAGGGAGAGATATGTTTCAACAACTTTCTGAATTTGAGATGAACCATTTTCAAAAATTGAATGGTCTTCTCAAATCGCTTCAGGAGAAAGGGGAGTGGATTCTTTATGAAGGGACCTCTCTCAAAAAGAAGAAAATTGCTTTGAAAGCACAAAAACCGCAAGGCCAGGAGCAATTGACGGACATGGACGCTCTAAAGATAGCTGTTCGAGAAGAAAAGAAAGCGCAGGTCTATTATCGATCGATGGCTGAGTTGACCAGAGACCCTCGAGGAAAGGATATGTATAAACGATTAGCCGGGGAAGAGGCGCTCCATGAAAAGCTGCTCAACGACCAGTATTATAGCCTTCACAACACCGGCATATGGAGTTGGGGAGATTGATTCAAATGCGGATTGCGCCCTGAACCATGTGAGGTTCAGGGCTAAGGCCCTGAATCCATCGTGGTTTAGGGATGCCATGCACCCCATGGGGTGCATGGCGGATTGTGATAACAAATAACCGATGGAAGAGAAAGAAAAGAAGTTTGAAGGTAAATCGAAGATCGTCGTCAATATTGAGAACATCCATTGTGGTGATTGCGCCCTGAATATCGAGCGCTCGGTGGAACATGTCCCAGGCGTCCTCTCTGCAGAAGTAAGTTATGTCCTTTCCTCCGCCACGGTTTATTATGATCCTCATCGGGTAGAAGAAGATCGAATCAAAAAAGCAATTACCAAACCCGGTTATGCGGTCAGGGAGACCTTCGCAGAAAGAACTCGGACCTTCTGGAACGAGAAAAGGTCTTTCATCTTTCTAAGCCTCTCAGGAGTTACCCTTAGCCTCTCCTGGATTTTCGGGTGGATTGGTTTGGGTCCCTTCTACCTCCCGACTGCTCTTGCCATCGCTTCCTTGATTCTTGGCGGCTACCCGATTGTGAAGAGTGCTATCCAGACGCTCCTCATTCCGGATTTAAATGTGGATACCCTTGTTTCCATTGCTGCCATCTCGGCCACGGCAGTGGGTGCCTATCGAGAAGCAGCAACGGTCATCTTCATTATGCTTCTGGGTGAATTCTTAGAAGGGGTCACTGTGGGAAAAGCTCGGAAGGCAATTGCCTCCCTGATTCAACTTTCTCCAAAAACAGCCTGGGTGAGAAGAGAGAATAAAGAAGTTCAGGTTCCGATTGAGGACGTGAAGCCCAAAGAGGTTGTGATTGTCAGACCTGGAGAGAGAATCCCCGTGGATGGCAAAATTATCTCTGGTTGCGGCTCGATCAATCAGTCCACTTTGACTGGAGAGTCGATTCCGATCGAAAAAGAGACTGGGGATAAGGTTTACTGTGGAACCTTCAATGAGTCTGGCTCTTGCGAAATTGAAGCGATACAGGTCGCTGACGATACGAAATTAGCCCAGATCAAACGGCTGATCTTGGAAGCCCAAGCGGAGAAATCGCCCACACAAAGACTGATGGACCGTTTCTCGAGATACTTCATCCCAGCCATTATCCTGATTGCCTTCGCCACTTTTCTTGTCACAGGGGAGATCATCCGGGCGATCACCATCCTCATCGTGGCTTGCCCGTGTGCACTCGTTCTGGGCACACCTACAGCCGTGGTGGCGGCCATTGGAAATGCAGCCCGGCAGGGGATCCTGATCAAGGGAGGAGCTTATCTGGAACAGATGGGAAGATTGAAGACCCTCTTGATAGATAAAACCGGAACCTTGACACACGGAAGACCAAAAGTTGTAGAGTTAAATGCTTTAGATGGAAAGGATGAAAAAGAAGTCCTTTATTGGGCAGCGATTGCGGAGAAACGTTCTGAACACCCTTTGGCGAGAGCCATCACGGAGAAAGCAGAAGAGTTAGGTCTGAGCATCCCTCATCCCCAGTCCTTCGAAAATTTTAGAGGGAAAGGCGTAAAGGTTCAGTGGAACTCCAAGACCATTATCGTGGGGAGTTCTGAAATGATGAAAAGCGAAGGGGTTGATATTCCGGAATCGGCAAAAGGGTCGTTGGAGCTAAAGCAATCGGAAGGGATGACCTCCCTCCTCGTCACATTGGATCATCGTCTCCTGGGAATCATTTCCATTGCCGATACCGTGAGGGAAGGAGCCAAGGAGGCTATTGATAAGATCAGGGAGCAAGGGGTATCGGAAATTTGGATGCTCACGGGTGACAGTGAGCTGGTTGCCGACCGCATTGGAAAACAATTAGGCATAAGGTACGAAGCAAAACTTCTTCCCGAAGAGAAAGTGATGAGGGTAAAGGAATGGAAAAAACAGGGTCAGATAGTGGCCATGGTCGGTGACGGTGTGAATGACGCCCCAGCCCTGGCGGCTGCAGACATCGGCATCGCCATGGGAGCTGTGGGAACGGATGTGGCCATTGAGACAGCCGACATTGCCCTGATGACGGATGAACTCGAGAAAATTCCCACGGTCATTCGACTTTCTCAGAAAGCCCTTCGCGTGATCAGGGAAAATCTTATCTTCGCCCTCTTTTTTAATGCAGTTTTGGTTATTCTATCAGCCCAGGGATGGGTCACCATGATCCTGGGTGCCGTCATGCACCAGGCGAGTTCACTCCTGGTCATCCTTAGCTCGATGAGGCTGCTAAGAAAAAAATAGTCGGGAGTTATTAGTTCGCCTGCCGCAGGCAGAGAGTTCGGAGACATTCAAATTCAAAGATGATGATAAAACTAAGAAATACTCTGAACTACCTACTACGAACTAAAAAACTTTATCAATTTTGTCTTGACCAGGGAGAAGGCATCTCGTAAAATGAAGCGGGGTTAGGATCTGGGTGGGGGAAATCATTAAAAGGGAAGCAGGAATAGAAAGGAGTAGTTATGGACGAGAAGAAATTTAAGGAGATCATCAAGTTTGCTATTGATAAAGAGATTAAATCTTACAATTTTTATACGAATGCCAGTCAGGTGGCAAAATATTCGGGTGCTAAAGATCTTTTTTCCGACCTGGCTCAGCAAGAGGTGGGCCATCGGAAAATGCTCGAAAAGCTCGACCTGAAAAAAATTGCCCAGGCAAAGATTGAGAAGGTCCCTGATCTCAAGATTAGCGACTATATTGTGGATGCAGAATTTAAGCCGGATATGCCCTATGCGGACATTCTTCGAATAGCCATCAAAATGGAAGAGAGGGCTCTCAAACTTTACAACAACATGAATCAATCGAATCAAGACGAAAATTTGAAAAAACTCTTTAGCCTCTTGGCTAATGAAGAAGCCAAGCACAAACTGAGACTGGAAAAAATCTATGACGATGAGATCTTGAAATAATTAAAACTTCATGACAAATAGATTAAATGAAAATTTGATCGGACGATCGCGACGTCGGATGGAGGGGAAAAGAGATGGAAAAATGGAAATGTAATGTCTGCGGTTATATTTACGATCCAGAAAAAGGTGATCCCGATGGTGGTATCTCTCCAAACACCCCTTTTAATAAACTCCCTGACGATTGGGTCTGCCCTGTATGCGGTGCTCCCAAAGATATGTTTGAAAAAATTTAGTGAATTTCTGAATCCTGGAATTTAGGGATTGAGGAATTCTTAATTCTTAAATTCCCCAATTCCTTAATTCCCGAATCCCTCAATTTTCGAATCTTAAAGCTACAGTCTTTCCCCTTAAAATTCTTCAGTCATTTTTAAATACCTTCTATAGTTAAAGTAGATGAGAAGCCATCTACTTGATTAACTCCATTCTTTTTTGATTCTGTAAATTAACTTGACAAAATAGACCTTTTTAGTAAATTGAAGACCTGAATAGAGACCCATAAGAAAGGAGCCTTGCATGAACAGAGTACATTTAACCACATTATTTTTGATCGCCTCCTTCATTTTTGTCGGTAGTGAAACTCTCGCTGACACCTTTCCCTCCAAACCGATCAACCTTTGGGTGGGTTGGGGAGGTGGGTCTGGAACCGACATCAGCCAAAGAGCGATAGCGAACATCGCCTCCAAGGCATTAAAGCAGCCTATCCTGGTCTCTAATGTCACGGGAGGAGGTGGAACCCTGGTTCTTGGCCGGCTGAGGGCCGAAAAGCCGGATGGATATACCATTGCCAATACGAGTTCTGCCACCCTGGGCCGGATTCCTCACTTACAACCCGTCCCCTATAATGCTCAAGATCCGCTCAAAGACTTTATACCTATTATGAGTTATTCGTATTATCTTTATGGCCTTGCCGTGAAGAGCGATTCTCCCTGGAAGACTTTCGATGAATTTATTGCTTACGCAAAAGCAAATCCTGGGAAGATCAGGTACAGCACATCGGGCGTCGGGACCGGGCAGCACCTGGCGATGGAGTTCTTAGCAATGAAAGAGAAAATTAAATGGACGCACGTACCGTTCTCCACGAGCCCGCAAGCCGTGGCAGCCGTGATGGGTGGACATGTTGAAGCAACTTCCCAGACGCCGGAGTGGAGGGAACAGGTTGACGCCGGGAGCATGAGACTCCTCATCTGCTGGAATGACAAACGAATGCCGTTCTATCCAAACGTGCCCACGCTTAAGGAGAAGGGCTACGATTTTTCAGTTCAGGCCATCATTCTACTTTATGCCCCGGCCAATACTCCGAAAGAGATGATCACAACGCTCAGTAAAGCCTTCCGGCAGGCTTCGGAGACGGAGGAAGTAAAGGAGGTTCTCAAGCGGCTCAGCTACCCTCATGACATCAAGGAGAGCGAAGAGTTGATCCAGATCATTAAAAAAGACTATGAGTTAAATGGAAAGCTCTTCAAAGAACTCGGACTGGGCATTTACAAGAAAGATTAACGGGGCGGGGTTTCCTTGCTTTGATAACAAATTAATCTCAGAAGGGATTGGACTCCGAATGAGAAACCCGGACCAATCTTCGAGCCTTTTCTGGCTTGTTATTGGAATTGGGATCGCTCTCTGCTCTCTGAAGTATGGCTTCGGCAATCTCCACGAGCCAGGCCCAGGTTTTATTACTTTCTTTGCCGGTGCGATTCTAATCATTTTATCGCTTACCCTATTTTTCTTCTCCTTTAGGGATCAAAAGACACGGATCAGTCTTCAAAGTCTATGGGCCGGTCTCGAGACGGGGAAGGTTCTCTATGTCATTTTTCTTCTTATCGCCTACACCTTCTTACTCAAACCTGTAGGATTTCTGATCGGCACCTTCTTCCTTCTATCTCTCCTCTTTCGAGTCAAAGGGTCCTATCGCCTTAAAACTATCTTTCTCATGTCGTTCCTTGTCACGGCTGGCTCTTATATTATTTTCGAGATTTGGCTCAAGGCTCAACTCCCAAAAGGAGTATTGGGATTTTAGAGTTATGAGTTTCAAATTCTTAACTTTAAATTCTAAACTTTAAATTTGAATTCTCTATGGATATCCTTCACCACATCTTCTTTGGTCTCGGGATCGCGCTTCAGCCGATGAACCTTCTTTTCTGCTTCATTGGGGTTCTGATCGGAACACTCGTGGGAGTGCTTCCAGGTCTCGGGCCTGTGGCTGCGATTTCTCTTCTCCTACCCGCAACCTTCCATGTCTCACCTGTTGCCTCGATCATCATGCTTTCAGGTATTTATTATGGTGCCATGTATGGGGGATCCACGACTTCCATACTCGTAAACATTCCTGGTGAAGCAGCTTCTGTGGTGACATGCTTCGATGGATACCAGATGGCCCGGAAGGGAAGAGCGGGTCCAGCACTTGGAATCGCAGCATTCGGCTCGTTTATCGCAGGAACATTGGGGGTGGTTGGGCTCGCTTTTATGGCTCCGCCTCTCGCTGCCATGGCCCTCAAGTTCGGCCCTCCTGAATATTTCTCACTGATGGTTCTCGGCCTTACCGTACTTACCTTCTTAGCCGGGGGCTCCATGCTCAAATCTCTTATGATGGCATGCTTCGGGGTGGTGGTTGGAAACGTTGGTCTCGACCTCATCACTGCACGGCCGAGATTTACCTTCGGATGGGACATTCTCTTGGATGGGGTAGGACTCGTTCCTGTCGTCATGGGACTTTTCGGGATCTCAGAGGTTCTCCTGAATGTAGAGGAGAAGTTGAGTAAACGGGAGATCTTCAAAACTGAGTTCAAAGGGCTTCTCCCTAACCTCCAGGATTGGAAAGAGTCGATCTGGCCGATCCTCCGAGGATCCGGACTTGGCTTTTTCCTCGGCATCTTACCCGGTGGAGGAGCGGTTATCTCTTCCTTCGTAAGCTATGGGGTAGAGAAAAAACTTTCTAAACACCCCGAGGAATTTGGAAAGGGGGCCATCGCAGGGGTTGCTGGTCCTGAGTCCGCAAATAATTCTGCCACAGCAGGGGCGTTCATTCCTCTTCTCACACTCGGGCTTCCGTCCAATGCGGTCATGGCGATCTTGCTTGGCGCCCTGATGATCTACAATATGCCCCCTGGCCCGAAGCTCATCAGCTCCCATCCGGACCTCTTTTGGGGGGTGATCACGAGCATGTACATCGGAAATGCCATGCTCCTCGTCCTCAACCTTCCACTCATTGGCATATGGGTCAAAATCCTGAAGGTTCCTTACCCGGTATTGTTCCCTCTCATCCTCCTCTTCTGCCTCATTGGGGCATACAGTCTGAATAACAATCCGATGGAGATCGGGTTGATGCTATTCTTCGGGGTACTTGGTTACCTGATGAAAAAGTTCAAGTACGACGGAGCCCCTCTGGTCCTCGCTATGGTGCTTGGACCGCTCATGGATAACTCGCTCCGGCAGTCGCTCCTGATGTCGGGTGGAAGCGGGATGATCTTTTTCACAAGGCCAATCTGCTTAGTTATTTTGGGAGCGGTGACCCTCATCCTCCTTCTCCCAGTCCTTCCTCTTATTAGCCGCATTCGAAAGACCGTGGAAAAAACCGAAGGAAATTAAAAAATTCTTTGAGGACGAGAAGGCAAGGTGACGAACCCTTCCCTTGCAAACACACGAGGAGAGGTAAAAAGGCTTGACAAGCAGGAGTTAAGGGCTTAGGATAATTTTGAACATTGCAAAACTTATTTACGCTATGCATAATTTGCAAATTTCAAAACCGCGTTATTTTATTAGCTCCTTATCCAAAGGATTATCCGTTCTCCAAGCCTTTGCGGAAGCGGGTCATCCCCTCACGCTCTCTGAAATCGCCAACGCATTGGGGGCTAACAATACCACGGCCACTCGCCTCTGTTACACCTTGACTGAACTAGGATTTATTCAGAAGGATGGACAAAGAAGATATCACCTCACCCCGAAGGTCCTCACCCTGGGACATTCTTATATTTCCGGGCTGGCTTGGCAGGAAGTCGCTCAATATTACCTTGAGAGTCTTTTCAAAGAGGTTCAAGAGACGGTGAATTTATCCATATTAGAAGGTGTAGAGATTATCTACCTCATCCGGATCAGAAAGAGAAAGTATCTCCCGTTTGATATTCAGATAGGCACCAAACTTCCCGTGTATTGCACGGCCATGGGGAAAATCTTCATGGCCATGGGCCCACCCAAAAAAAACCAATCCATTCTTAAGAGATTGAAGTTTAAGCCTCTGACGGCTCATACCTTCACTCGTTTAAATAAATTCCTCGAGGAATTGGGTAAAGTTCGGAAGAAAGGTTATGCGATCAATGACGAAGAACTTTCGATTGGAAACAGGGCTGTAGCAGCTCCCATTGTAGATCAACATGGCTATGCAGTGGCTGCCATCAACATTGCTGTGCCCACGACAGAATACAGTAGAAGCCAAATGGAGAAGACCTTAGCCCCCCAAGTCATGAGAACGGCTCATGAGATTTCAGGAGCCTTAATCAAGATGGATGTTCCTTTGGTCACGGAAGGTTCTTATTGAACAGGGGTGGAAAAATCCAAAACCTAAATCCATCCGTTTACAATCCAAAGAGGTTCGCATGAGACTTGAGATTCAATCCATTGACATTCATGACTTACAACCAGGGTCCAAAACCTATGCGAAGGATCGAGTTTTATATGTCAATCTCAAAGAGTTGGAAGAGATTCTTCTTAAGGATGGTCGAATCAAATCGGTGGACATTAACTTGGTTTATCCCGGTGAACGGGTCCGCATCGTCAATCTTTTAGACGTGGTTCAACCCCGATGCAAGATTGACAAGGTCGAAGCGGATTTTCCTGGATTCATTGGAAGATTGCAAATTGCTGGAAGTGGACGCACCCGGTCATTACGCGGAGTGGGTGTCCTCGTCTCGAATCCATATACGAATCGAAAATACTCGGCCCTCCTCGATATGTCGGGTCTGGTGGCTGAGATGAGTCGATATGGAAAGATGAAACACATCAGTATTGCACCCCGTATTGCAGCGGGAACAGAGGAGCGCGACTTTGAAGATGCGGTGAAGATCGCTGGCTTAAAAACAGCCGTCTATCTCGCCCGGTGCGCTGAAGGACATCCTGTGGATGAAGTAGAAGTTTATGAATTGGATATCCCAAACCTCTTTGTCAAATCGAACCTCCCTCGAATAGCCTATTTCTATCAACTTTACAGCCCGCAGCATGACCATCTCGGAATATCCGATCCCTGCTTTTATGGAAGTGATGTCCGAAATCTGACACCCACCATCCTTCATCCCAATGAGGTGTTGGACGGAGGCGTGGTGGGAGCCCATACCATTAGGGCCCTTGACACCTATACCATTCAAAACCATGGAGTGATTAAAGAACTTTACAGACGCCATGGTAAAGACCTGATCTTTGTTGGAGTGGTCTGTGGTGTTGCCAATATGGAACCTGTGCCGAGGAAAAGACAGGCGGTGATGGCCTCCAAGCTGGTGAAGAATGTGTTAGGGGCGGAGGGTGTGATCCTGACAAAGATTCATGGCGGTTTGCCCCATGTGGATTTGGCTCTGGTCGCAGAGGAGTGTGAGAAGCTTGGAGTAAAAACGGCCATCTTCGTCCAGCCTTTGATCAGTTATGGGACATTAACTGAGACCTTACTGTTTAATGCCGAAGCGGTCAACCTGATCATTACAGTTGGAGCCACCATGGAAAGAATTAAAATCCCTCTGGATGCAGAGCGTTTTCTGGGAGGGACGGCGGATACCAAAATCTTTTGCCCGGATCCCATCGTCCAACATGCAGGGGACCCGTTGATCGATGTTGAACAGTTTTTAATCGCCGGGGTCCATGATCATCTTGGGGGAGCCAATATCATGGTTAAAGAATATTAGGATTTACCTCTGCTCAGGGAGGATCGGATGACTGAAAAAAAATTAAAAGTAGTCCACTATCTCAATCAATTTTTTGGCCAAGTGGGTGGCGAAGAGAAGGCCGATATCGGTTTTATGGTTAAGTCAGGTCCTCTGGGTCCGGGTCTGGCTCTGCAAAAGGCTCTTGGCGATAAGGCCGATGTGATGGCGACAATCATCTGTGGTGATAACACCTTTTCAAAAAATCCTGAAGTCACTGCAGAAGAGGGTTTTAAGTTGATTGAGCCTTATCACCCAGACCTCTTCTTTGCCGGGCCAGCTTTTGCTGCAGGAAGGTACGGGGTCGCCTGTGGCGCTATCTGTAAGACTGTCGGTGAAAAACTCGGCATCCCGGTCATTACAGGGATGTATGAGGAAAACCCCGGTGTGGAGATGTACCGGAAACATGCCTTTATCTGCAAAACTGGGAACAGTGCCCGTGATATGACGGGAAGCATCGCCCATATGACCCAGCTCGCTTTCAAACTTATCTCCGGAGAGAAGGGAGTGGATCTCCTCTCTCGGGAAAACCTACCAAAACCCGAGGAGTTCAAATATTTTTCTCGCCATCTCTTGAGAAATGAATACGTCGATAAAACCGCTGCAGAAAGAAGTGTGAATAAGTTGCTGGTTAAAATGAGAGGCGAGGCCTTTGAAAGTGAAGTCACCCTTCCGAAGTTCGAAAAGATTGAGCCCCCTCTTCCAATTAAGAACCTCCTTACCTCTGAAATCATTCTGATCAGTGATGGCGGGTTAGTCCCAAAAGGGAATCCACATGGGCTGAGCGGAAGGGGGAATCTCCGATGGGCCACTTATGAAATCGATACCTTCATCCCCGAAGATTTCAACTCATCCAACTATGAAATTGCCCATACGGGTTATTTCCCGGTTCAAATTCTGGAAGATCCCAACAGGTTGGTACCAGTAGATGCTGTGCGAGATCTGATCAAGGAGGGAAAGGTTGGAAAGCTCCATCCAAGTTTCTTTTCTACCTCCGGGAATGCTACGGTTTCACGACGATGCGCTGAAATGGGAGAGGAGATGGGAGAGGAGATCAAGAAGAGGGGTGGAATTAATGCGGTCATCCTCACCTCTACCTGAGGGTCGAGTACTCGTTGCGGAGCAACGATCGCATCGAAAATTGAAAAAAAGGGTGTCCCTGTCGTTCAGATCACTGCCGTCCCGAATGTAGCGCAAATGGTGGGTGTCAATAGAATATTACGAGGTCAAAGCATCACCTGTGTGGTTGGAAATTCTGTATTGACCAAAGAACAAGAAAAGTCATTGCGTCGCAAATACGTTCTAAGGGCTTTGGAAATACTCCAAACCCATGTAGACGCTCCAACGATCTTCACTTTGGAAGGCACGGATTAATTCCCATCTTTCACTTTTGAGGAGGTGGTTCATGGCATTCAAAGAAGGTTCCATTATTATTACGATGAAGGTTGACTGAAGATTGGAAAAATGACCCAAGTGTTAACGAATACCCTATTTACCCTTTATTCAAGAAATAATTCGAAGGACAAGAAAGTTCGTTCTGGCATTTTTTCTTGACAACCATTTGCTCGTAACATAATTTAAACCTACTTCAATGAAAGGGGGCTTTGACGATGGTTAAAAATTCACGGAATTTATTCACGACCTACTTGATCTCTTTCCTGCTCACCTTTTCCCTGGTGTTCCTCGGTTTCTCCATGAGCCAAGGAGCGGAAAAGTATCCCACCCGGTCCGTCAACATGATCGTTCCCTATGCGCCTGCTTCAGGAACGGATTTGGGAAGCAAAATCATGGCGGATAAAATCGCTGAATTTCTGGGGCAGCCGTTGATCAGCGTTTATAAACCCGGCGGAGGAGGATCTCTCGGTGCAGCCTTCGCAGCCAAAGCAAAACCGGATGGATATACAATTTTGGCTGGGAGCATTACTCCTTTTGTTGTAGCGCCTGTTGTTAAAAAACTGGATTACACCATGGATGATTTCATACTCTTGGGGATCTACTCGAAAAACCCCTTCTGGATTGCCGTGAAATCGGAGGCTCGCTGGAAAACGCTGAAGGATTTTGTCGATGAGGCAAAAAAATCGCCTGGCAAACTTACCGTCAGTACTTATGGAAAACTCTCTGCAGTTGATTTTGTTCTCGAACTCTTCAAAAAACAGGCCGGCATCAACGTGGTGGATATCCCGTATAAATCTTCAGGTGAAGCCCTCACAGCCCTTTTGGGTGGTCATTGTGATGCCGCATTCGTTTCAGCGGCAGCAGGTCTCCTCGACTCTGGCTCCATCAGGATATTGGCCGCTGCTGAAGAGAAACGTTTGGATGGACTTCCAAATATACCGACCTTCAAAGAATTTGGATACCCAATTGTATTGGACTGCCCATACTCCCTCGCCTTCCCCAAAGGAACGCCTCCGGAGATGGTGGCGCGAGTCAATGATGCCCAGAAGAAGGCTATTGAGAAGTATCCGCAAGAAATTAAGGCGAGCCTATGGAAAGTGGAGCAGTGGCCCGACTTTCGCACTCCTGAAGACTCCTATAAAAGATATAAAAATTTAGAGAACCTATTTATGAAAATTGTTAAGGAGATAGGAGTCAAAGTAGAATAACGAAGCTCCCTGCCTCGTCCCTTTTCAAAGGAACGGGGCAATATCTGGTCACATGGATTTCTGTTTGGGAGAACTGGGTGTATGAGAAGATATGACCAGATGAGCAGTTTGGTATGGTTGGCCTTTGCCATCTATATCTGCATTGCATCGAGCCTCTTGTCCTTTGGATCATTTCACAATCCAGGTCCTGGATTCCTCCCATTGCTGGTAGGGATCTTTTTAGGAATATTTTCCATCATTGCCTTCCTCCAAGCCTCTTTATCAAAAGTAGCAGATGAGATGACTCTGTCCTGGTATCCTAAAGAAAGATGGAAAAAATTGATCTGGGTTTTGGTAGTCATGTTTGCCTATGCATTTTGCCTGGAAATCCTGGGATTTTTGGTAAGCACCTTTCTCCTATTGGTCTTCCTTTTCCGTGCCGGCATGGAACCTCAAAGGTGGTTAGTGGCTATTGGAGGAAGTGCGATTGCTTCCTTTTCTTCCTATGCGGTATTTGAATTGTGGTTAAAAACTCAACTGCCAAAAGGATTTCTAGGGTTTTAGCGATGGACTTGTTTTCTAACCTCTCCCTTGCGTTTTCAGTCATCTTTCAATGGAACAATCTCCTATTTTGTTTCATCGGTTGTGTGATCGGAACCTTAATCGGGGTGCTTCCAGGGATTGGACCCGTCGCCACCATCTCTTTGCTTTTGCCTTCCACCTTCCGCATGTCTCCTGTAACGGCAATCATCATGCTGGCTGGAATCTATTATGGAGCAATGTATGGAGGTTCCACCACTTCGATCCTAGTTAACATCCCTGGAGAGTCAGCTTCAGTCGTCACTTGCCTTGATGGTTACCAGATGGCGCGCCAAGGACGAGCTGGTCCTGCATTGGGAATCTCTGCTTTCGGTTCTTTCATCGCAGGGACAGTGGCCACTATTCTCATTATGTTAGTTGCCCCCCCTCTGGCAATGATCGCCCTCAAATTTGGACCCCCCGAATATTTTTCTTTGATGTTCTTGGGCCTGACTCTTTTAATCTATCTGGCCAGCGGATCCATGATTAAAGCGTTGATGACGGCCTGTGTAGGAATCTTTTTAGGCACCATCGGAACGGATACCATTTCCGGAATAGAAAGATTTACCTACCGAAGCTATACGTTGATGGATGGAATCGGGCTGATTCCCGTGATTATGGGACTCTTCGGCATCTCAGAAGTTTTGCTGAACATCGACGAAGCCTCAAAACAGGAAATCTACAAAACCCGAATTTCAAACCTCCTTCCTACGCTCAGAGATTGGAAAGACTCCATCTTATCCATCCTCAGAGGAACTTTCCTCGGGTTTTTCCTGGGCATTTTGCCCGGAGGAGGTGCAACAATCGCTTCTTTCGGAGCTTATGCTCTAGAAAAGAGGCTCTCGAAACATCCAGAAAAATTTGGGTCGGGAGCGATCGAGGGAGTGGCAGGTCCAGAGTCAGCCAATAATGCTGCAAGCCAAGCGTCGTTCATCCCTCTCCTGACCTTGGGGATTCCGGCTAATGTGGTCATGGCCATCTTGCTTGGGGCCTTGATGATCTATAACATCAAGCCAGGACCTTTGCTGATTAAGAATCACCCTGATTTATTCTGGGGAGTGGTTGGGAGCATGTATATTGGAAATGTCATGCTGCTCATCTTGAATGTCCCTTTAATCGGGGTATGGGTGAAGATTCTCAAGATCCCCTATCCCATTCTTTTCCCCCTGATCCTGCTCTTTTGCCTCATCGGGGTATACAGTGTCAATAACAGCATTGTAGAAATAACCATCATGATCATCTTTGGAATCGTGGGATATCTGATGAAGAAATTTAAATACGAAGCTGCACCTTTAATCTTGGCTTTTGTTCTAAGCCCTCTGCTTGAAAATGCCCTTCGTCAGTCCCTCCTTATGTCTCACGGCAGTTTTTCGATTTTCTTCACTCGGCCAATTTCATTGATCCTGATGGCGGTAGCAATCCTTCTTCTCGTTCTCCCGTTGATCCCAGGTCTGAAGAGACCGCCAAAAGGAGAAGAGATTGATTGATCCATGAATAAACTTCTAATCAAATGATTCAATGGCAGAACCCCGTCAACTCTTAAAATCTGTTTTAATCTTTTCCATTCTTTCCGCCCTCTATACCCTTTCCATGTTTTATCGGGTTTCCAATGCCGTCATCGCTCCAAACCTCATCCAAGATCTGTGCCTCGATGCCGAAACCCTTGGTATTCTCGGAGGAGCTTTCTTCTACTCTTTTGCCTTGCTTCAGATTCCAATGGGACCGATGCTTGACCGAATCGGGCCCCGCATCATAGTCACTTCTTCCACTTTGATTGGAGCTATTGGCGCATTTCTCTTCGCCTTTGGAAATTCATTTCTTGCAGCCTTTTTGGGTAGAATTCTTATCGGGGCGGGAATGGCTTCCATCTTGATGGGGTCTCTAAAGGTTTTCACTTTGCAGTTTCCTCTTGAAAAGTTTGCCACCCTCATGGGCACCCTCATTTCTGTTGGAACATTAGGTAATATTTTAGGTACTTCTCCTCTGGCCTATCTTACCTCTACGATCGGATGGAGAACGACGTTCATCGTTGCCGGCGGGGTGACAGCTGTTCTCGCCTTTCTAACCTTTTTAATCTTAGGCAGAGAAAGGAGAAAACCCGAGAATCTCACTTTTTCTTCCTCGTCTCCACCGGAGATGGAGATTCTGCAATCTTTTCGATTGATCCTGGGTTCTCTTGCCTTCTGGCAGATTGGAGCAGTGGCCTTTTTTAGATTTGGAATTTTTATGGGACTTCAGGGCTTGTGGTTGGGACCCTATCTGATGGGCATTAAGGGGTATTCACCCATTCAGACAGGTAATCTCCTCATCCTATTAGCCATTGGAGCAATTGTGGGAGGCCCTATTTCAGGACAATTCTCCGATCGAATCTTTCGCTCCAGCAAAGGGGTTGCCCTGTGGGGGTTGTGTCTTTACGCTTTGAGTTTACTGCCCTTTACGGGTATCTTCAAAATCCAAAGTCCTTTATGGTATGGCCTCATTTTCTTTTTCATGGGTTTCTTCAATGCCTTTGGAATGGTGATTTACTCCCATGCCAAAAGCCTCTTTCCTGTCACCATCTCAGGCACGGTGATGACATGGGTCAATTTCTTCACGATGGCGGGAGCTGCTATCTTCATGCCCCTCCTGGGAAAAGTGATTGAATCTTTCCCCCGGGTTAGTTCGTCCTACCCTGCTGAGGCCTATCATTTCTCCTTCCTTTTCTGCTTTTTATGTATGTGCGCCAGTGTGATCTTCTATGCCTTCTCCAAGAAAGAATAGGTAGGGAGATGGGGGGATGAGGCGTTGGGGAGAAAAAGATATAAAGACTTTCACCCCATCACCCCTGCCTGCGGCAGGCAGGCTATCTCCTCAACTCCCCAATTTTTTTCATTCGGCGGGAAAGGTCATCTGGCCTCCATAGTAACCCAGGATGGAAACAATGGGAGTGAGGATGACCACCATGATGAAGTAGATGGAATTGGATATCTGCGATTGATCACTACGCCAGAGAATGAGAATGGTCTCGAAAATAAGAAGGAGGATAGAAAACTGAATCTTTCTCTTCACAAAAAGAGTTAGCTTCAATCGATAATTGATCCACCAAGTGAGAAGCCCCGTGCCCATGGCAAAGGGAGAGGCGATCGCTCCCAGAATGAGAAGGTAGAAACTGGTGATCTCGAAGGAAGGATTTTTAAAGATAAGATGGAGAAGGACAAAGAGGGAGGAGGCCATCAAAAGGGCAATAGGAAAATGGACGACCATGGGATGTGGATGGCGTCTTGCCATTGGAAACTTTTGGAGAAGATTCTGAAGTACAGGAGGAAGGTGTTTCAATTCCTCAGCTGCTCCTTTTTTCAAAACCCCCACCTGTGGATATCGTTCAAGGACTTCTGTTCCATGAGGAGCCGCAGAGATCTCTCCAGTAAGATCCTTGCCTGAGGGATGCCTATTCATGTGAAGACCTTTAGACCAGAGAGGGCTTTTGGACACATCATAAACCCTCCCTTGAAAAGAAATGTAAACCGGCTTTCCGTCTTTTCCGTTATTCGCCATTAGGTCTTCGGATGTAATTTCTTTCATCGTGAAATTTCTGATTTAAGGATTACGAATTTAGGAATTATAATTACGACACTCCTCAATTCCTTAATTCCTCAATCTCTTCATTTGTGACTTTTATTTCTTCTTTGGCGAAGTTGCAAATCCTTCCACAAAGTAAACCAGTGCCCAACGATCCTGCTCTGATAGGTGATCCCATTTAACCATGGAGGTGTTGGGAATTCCCTTTGAGATGACATCAAAGACCTTTTTAAGATCTCCCTTGGAATAAGTCCATTGACTAAGAGGCCTATTAAAATCTCGGGGAGGAGGCTTGAGGAGAGCCCCGGCCGGACCCTTCCCATCTCCCTTGGGGCCATGGCAGGGCATACAATTCTGCTCATATAGTTTTTTACCTTGGGCCAACAGTTCAGGTGTTTTCTTGGGAGGGGCTGACTGACCCAAGCTTTGACCCAATGAAGAAAAAAGGAAAAAAGAACTCAACAGGACTACCCAAAGCAAATTTTTCATCTTAAATCTTCCTTCTCCGTCTAATATTTAAAAAAATTATACTCATGCTCTCTCCTAAATACAAGCCCTTTCATTCTCCCCCTCCCCCCCTGCCTACTGGCAGGCAGGTATCCCTCTCCCGCAAGAGACTGTGTCACAATAAGGAGTAGGCAGGAAATCAAAAACTCTCCGGAAGCGGTCTGAAAATTGGCTAGGGGAGAGAGAGGCGGCTGAGGGACCTTTAGGGCGAAACCTTTTAGCACATAAATTCATACGTTTGTTTCCTATACAAACATCATTTTCAACCATTAGGACGGTTGCCCATCACCTTAAAATAACCGCAATTCTAAAGCTCCTGAAGCGGGTGCTCTCTCCCCTGGCCGCCATTACGACACAGTCTCAAAGGGGAGGGGTGAGTGGGAGGATTCAAAAATCATCTCCTTGACACATCTCCTTGAATTATTGGCAATGGGATGATACCTTTATAAAAAGGAGGTTTTATGACTCTTAAAGCTTTATTGGGTATATTACTGGGTGGCTCTGTGGGTTTTGGATTGAGCTATCTCTTTCGAGGTATCGGAAGTTCATGAGCCATCACTTGTAATCCCTACATTTCCATCCCTTTGGGTGCTTTAGTAGGGTTACTTTTAGCCTTAGGTTAAGGCCACATAAATAAAAACGCTAAGCGCTTGGCGCTATGCGCATAGCGATGTAAAGGGAGGTCCTTATGCCCCAATTGAGACAGGATCCGACCACCAAAGAGTGGGTCATCATTGCGACAAACCGTTCAAAGAGACCTCACGATTTTAAAAAGATCGAACCTGCCATAGAAAAACCCGTTTATAAAGCGGACTGTCCTTTTTGTCCTGGCAACGAACACCTCACCCCCCATGAAACCCTTGCCTATCGAAAAGGTGGTCCACCTGATAGCAAGGGATGGTGGGTAAGGGTGATTCCCAATAAATTTCCTGCACTTTCTCCAGAAGGGAGTCTGGAGAGAAAAGAGGAGAAGGGATTTTTCAGGATGATGGATGGAGTGGGAATCCATGAGGTGGTCATCGGAAGCCCTATCCATAATCAACTCTTCCCATTAACGGAGGATAAACAGGTGGAGGAGGTTCTCCTCGCCTATCGAGAAAGATATCTTGTCTTGAGGGAAGATCCAAGGATCAAATTGATCATCATCTTTAAAAACCATGGGGAGGCAGCAGGGACATCATTGGATCATACCCATTCTCAAATCGTCGGAACAGCGGTCGTCCCTTCCAATATTCGAAAGAAATTGGAAGAAGCCGCTCGATATTATGATGACCATGGGAGGTGTGTCTATTGTGATTCGATTCAGGAGGAACTTAATTTTAAAAAGAGGATTGTGATCGATACGGAGAAGTTTGTCGTCCTTCAGCCTTTTGCATCTCGAGTTCCCTTTGAAACCTGGATCATTCCCAAAGAGCATCAGGCCTCGTTCGGTTCAATCTCTGTGGAGGATTCTAAAAGATTTGCAAAGGTCTTAAAGGAAACCTTATTCAGGCTTTATTCCAAACTCAACGATCCTGCTTATAACTTTGTCATCCATACCTCTCCCATAAAAGATGAAGGGGAGGATTACTACCATTGGCATCTTCAAATTATTCCCCGATTGACCACCCCAGCAGGATTTGAGATGGGATCGGGCATCTATATCAATGTCTCCTTTCCTGAGGAAACCGCCCAATTTCTGGGGGAAAAATCACTTTAAGTTGCTGTTTCTATGAGGAAAGCACTTCTGCCAATTTTATCAAACCAAAGTCAACAATGACTGGTTGAAATCTGTACAACAAAGGCAGGGCCATTTCTGGCCCTGCCTTGCCTTTATGAATTTTTACTATGTTACGCTGCGAATATATATTTCTTCCTCCATACTTTCCCCGTGTTCCGTTATCTGCCAGTTCGTAACCTATTTCTTTCAAAGAAACGGGGAGGCATCCATGCAATCTTAATAGCTTAATAAAAACCCCCACTCAGCTTCCGGATCTTTCTCAAATCGCTTGGTCATCAAAGTTTCAAGAATCATATGATGTTTCTTCTCATCCCCCCATATCTGTTCGAAGAGATATTGAAGTGCCGGTGTCTTTGTGAGGTATTTAATTTCAGAAACAAATTCCCTTTGCTTTTTTTCCATATCGCTATGTCTTTTTAATAAATCCCAGACTTCTTCTCTTTCCTTCGTCCCCACAACTGCCTTAAACTCAAGGATTTCCAGAGAGAGAAGAAAGGTAGTCTATTATCAATCGGTAAATTGATAAAAAATCAAATAACTTCTTTTAAAGTAAACCTTTAAAGTAAACCTTTAATCCTTCCTGTTTTCTTGACGTTAAACAAAAAATCATGTACACTATTTCACATCTAAGGAAAGCTGGGGGAGACCCTTCTTTCTGTAATACGATGAACATATACTCCTTGCCAAGGCCAAAGCCTCGATCTGGGGGGTGAGGTGGTGTAGAGGTTGATTGAGCCGGAAGGATGAGAACTTGGAGCGGTGCAAAAGGTTGTAAATAGGACAACAGATTATGGGCATGATTGATAGGGAGTTTAGACGAAAGAAAGATCTACTGTGGCTTCTTACCAGGAAAGAGATAACGCTTAAGTATAAGAGAACTGTACTCGGAATCCTATGGTCCTTATTGAATCCTCTCCTTTTTGCCTTCGTTCTGGTTATCGCCTTTAAGATATTTATGAGAATTAAAATGGAGAATTATACTTTCTTCTTCCTCTCTGCCCTTTTCCCTTGGAACTGGTTTTCTGCATCTGTCACAATGTCTACGGGAACTCTTATTGGAAACGTAAATCTTATAAAAAAAATCCGTTTCCCGAGACACTTTCTTGTTGTTGCCACAATTTTGGCTCAGCTTGTAAATCTCCTTTTTGCTCTGCCCATAATTGTTGGCTTTTCATATTTCTCTGGAAAAGGGCCTGGAGTAAACTGGTTGATCACCATTCCCATTTTGATTGTTGCGCAATTTATTGTAACGGTAGGAATTTGTCTTGCGATTTCAATGGTAAATGCCTACTTTAGGGACATGGAATACATAATAGGTGTTGTCATCAGTTTGCTTTTCTGGATGACTCCCATTGTTTATCCTTTGAAAATCATTCCAGAAACCTATCAGATTTATCTTGTTCTTAATCCTCTTACTTACCTTATCACAGCATGGAGGGAGATATTCATGTCGAACTACATCGATTGGAGGAGCATCGGCATTTGTTATGGAAGCTCCCTTGTATTCTTACTTTTGGGTATCTTAGTTTTTCAAAGACTCGGGAAGAGGTTGGACGAAGTTATATGAATGATGCCCTTGAAATAGAGGATGTATGGAAAAAATTTCCCATGAGAAGGGATAGGCCCGGGTTTAAGGAATTCTTGTTGAACCTGCCTAAGTTCGTCAATAGGAACTACAATTCAAACTTCTGGGCCATTAAGGGAGTGAGTTTTAAGGTTAAGCAGGGGGAGTGCCTCGGCATAATAGGAAAGAATGGGGTAGGGAAAAGCACACTCCTCTCTTTAATTCTTGGAACGATTTATCCGACCAAGGGAAATATAAAGGTTTCGCAAAAGATAACCCCTCTACTCGAGCTCGGGGCAGGATTTCATCCAGACCTTACAGGAAGAGAAAATATCATTATAAATGGTGTGCTTCTTGGTCTTACAAAGGACGAAGTTATGGAGAGGATGGAGGATATTGTTGCCTTTTCCGAGATAAAGGAATTCATTGATATGCCGGTAAGAACATACTCCAGCGGTATGTATCTAAGGCTTGCTTTCTCTGTAGCTATTAATACCGATCCTGAATTGCTTCTTATCGATGAAATCCTCTCGGTCGGTGATGAAGCTTTTCAAAAGAAATCCAAAGATGCATTAATCGGATTAATAAAAGAAGGAGTTACAACCATCCTTGCCTCCCACAACATGGCTGCTATAAAGGACGTATGTAATAGGGTTATCTGGCTTGATAAGGGGGAGAAAAGGGCAGAAGGGGAGCCTGAGAAGGTGGTGGAGGAGTATTTGAGGTGCTCAGGATAATTTTATAAATGACAAGGGATTAAATAAATCTTAAGGGTGAAACTTGATTCATGCGATTATTTTGGCTGGTGGGAGAGGAACCCGCTTTTGGCCTTTAAGCCGGGAAACCTGGCCTAAACAGATGCTCCATATCGTCGGAGAGGATACGCTTCTTCGCCAGACCATTAAAAGATTGGATGGGTTTCATCCATCAGTCAATATATGGATTGTTACTGTTAAAAGTCTGGCCGAGGACATCCGTTTTCATTTACAACCCTTGGAAAAAGATGCAGAGAAAGTTCATTTTATCATAGAGCCTTTTGGAAAAAATACTGCGCTCGCCATAGGTTTGGCTGCACTGATTCTCAATAAAATCTCACCGAACTCTATCATGGTCGTGATGCCCTCCGACCATTCCATTAAGAGCATAAAGCAATTTCAGGAAAAACTTCAAGGAGCCATCCAGGTTGCAGAACAAGGATACCTGGCGACCTTTGGGATTAAACCGAACAGACCTGAAACAGCTTATGGATACATCCAGTCTGGTCCTCTTTTTAAGAACTCTAACAATGAGATTTTTCATGTTGAGAAATTTTTAGAAAAACCTGATCTGAAAACAGCAGAGGCCTTTATCCAACAAGGGAATTTTTATTGGAATAGTGGCATCTTCGTATGGAAGGCCTCCAAGATCCTTAAAGAGATCGAGAACCACCTTCCCTCGCTTTACCGAGGATTGAAAAAGATTGACGAACTGAATGATTTGAGAAATGAAACCTTTAAGGATCTTTATTCTTCATTTGAAAACATCTCCATAGATCACGGTGTGATGGAAAAAAGCCGAGATGTCCTCGTTATACCCTCTAATTTTGGATGGTGTGATTTGGGGAACTGGATGGCTTTGGGTGATGCTTTGGATAGGGATGAGCGAGGGAATATCCTTCAGGGGAACTTAATCGATATCGGCAGTGCAAATTCCACAGTGATCGCTTCTGATCGGGTCATCGCCACCATCGGTCTTAAAGATATGGTTGTCATTGATACTCCCGATGCAACCCTTGTTTCATCTAAGGAAAAGGTTCAGGAAGTGAGGAAGGTTGTAGAGGCATTGAAGTAAGAATAACCGCGAAGAGCATCTGGTCCATCGGACTGTGGAGAGGCCGTGGGGAAGTTATACTGTGTTGGAGAAAGGGAGTCGGTATAAGATCAAAAGGATCGTCCTACATCCAAAGGCAAAATTGAGCCTTCAGACCCACCGGCATCGAAGTGAGCATTGGGTAGTGATTTCTGGCACGGCCAGAGTAACGAGGAGCGAAGAAGTTTTCGATGTTCATCCTAATGAGAGCACGTTTATTCCTATCTCGGTGAAGCACCGTTTAGAAAACCCTGGTCGGGTTCCTCTTCAGATCATCGAAGTCCAGAATGGGGATTATGTGGAAGAAGATGATATAGAAAGATTCGATGATGAGTATGGCCGTACTTGATCCGAAATCCTATTTAACTTGCAATCCTTGAAGGCGGAAAATATTTCGGAGCCAGTTACCCTGTATCTATTCTTTTCACTTTACCTTAAACCCGAACAGTCAATCAGAGGAAGTGGAACTTTAAGCCCTAAACAGACCAAGAAATTTGCATTATCAAAAAGGAATCAGCACGGAATCAACGTTTGACTTTATTGGACTATATAATTTATAAGGGGAGTGGACTATTTAGGATATGAGAAATTTTGAAAATTATAGAGACTCAATATTTGTTCTGACACAGAAAGAAATAAAGGTTAGGTATAAAAATACCCAGAGGAAACGGTTTAAGGACAGATTGGCGGGAATCTCATCCATGTCGGAAAAAAGGGGGACAGGCTATTTTCCAGAGGGTTTGACGGTATGAACCATCTCGAACTAAATACAGAAACAATCAAGCAAAGGATACGGGAGGAAGCCCTGCGTCGTCAAGCGGCTCTGCCTGGGGAAAAGATAGAGCAAGGGATAGAAATATTCAGGCCGCCGCAGTCATGTATGGACTCAAAGACAAAAGAAACATGGGTATGGAAATTAGTGAAAAAAGTTCAACACAAACTACAAAAATTTCCTTTCTATCAGCTCCTTTACAGCGTTGCCGTAAAATTCAAGGGATTTATACCGAAACGGTATGAGTTTGCGAACCTCAATGACCTGCTTCCATATCGGGATGAAGATTTTATAAGAAACGCCTACCGAGCCATATTAAAACGAGAACCAGATACCGACGGCTTTAATGATTGGCTTTCAAGGCTCAGAAACGGACAACTCAATAAGATTGAGATACTGGGTGGTATCCGCAGGTCGGAAGAAGGACACAAAAGGAATGTTAAAATAAAGGGGTTACGGTTACGGTACCTGATAAATAAATCATACAAAATTCCTGTGGCAGGCTATTTTATTCGGGGTTTGACTGCCATCATGAACCTGCCAAAAATCATAAGAAACCTCAATGAGTATCAAGCCTTCACCGATGCAAGGCTTACAGGCAAGGCAGACCGTGAGGCGGTAGAGGAGCTGCGGCCTATCCTCGCAGGTAAGGCGGACCGTGAGGCGGTAGAGGAGTTGCGGCCTATCCTCGCAGGCAAGGCAGACAATGAGGTGGTAAAGGAGGTGAAAGCAACCACTCAGGATATTTTAAGACAGATCAGTGATCACAGGTTAAACATCTTAGATCAACAACGGCGAATCCTCCTCCTGCTTGAGGAGGTGAGAAGACGCTTCCCAGAGCCTCTTTCTCATGAACAGATAAAAAGTGTGCTGAAAGAAGAAGACCATATCCTTGACGCAATGTACATGGTCTTTGAGGATCGGTTTAGAGGCACGAGGGCTGAAATCAAGAGGAGATTAAGCGTTTATCTGCCGCACATTGATAAAATGAAGTCTGAGAGAGGGGATGTTTCCATACTGGATGTCGGATGCGGCAGGGGAGAATGGCTGGAACTTCTGCAAGAAAATGGCTATAGGGCCAAAGGCATTGATATCAACAAGGTCGCATTGCTGCAATGCAGGGAATATGGGCTTGATGTCACAGAATCAGATGTCACGGAATATCTCAGAGGACTGAAGAGAGGTGCCTTAGACGCCATTACCGGATTTCATTTCGTTGAGCATCTTTCGTTTAAGACATTGATTGCATTATTTGATGAGGCCTTGGTCGTTTTAAAATCGGGAGGAATGATTATATTTGAAACCCCTAACCCCGCCAATATCTTTGTAAGCTCTTATGATTTTTACAGAGACCCCAGCCATATAAAGCCACTACATCCGGATACCCTTCATTTCATTGCCGAAAGTAGGGGATTTGTGCGCACGGGTTCTTATTTTGTTTTAGATGAGGGGTTAGATTTAAAGCTCATCAAATCAACGGAGTGGATACTATGTGATATCAACGATTATATAAGGGCGCCAAGGGATTTTGTCCTGATCGGCTATAAGCCGTAGTAGACCCCAACAATAACATTCGAAACATCAAACCTAATAACTTCCCCTCCCTTTGAGGGAGGGGAAGGCGGGGAGGGGGTACCCATTTGGTGGTATGACACCCTTACCCCAATCCTCTCCCGTCAGGGGAGATAGGAGAATAGGTCAATATCAATGTCTATTTTTCGGTTGAAGCTGTTTCTTGCAATCAGCAAAGGGAGTTGGGTAATATTACTTTTCAAATGATTTATTGTCAGACATCCTAATCAGGGCTTAAACATGAAGTTATGCAAACTGTACCGATCCCGGCTCATCCTCTTGTTGATTTCTATTATCCTTCTTCAAACCGCCATACCTCCATCTCTATCCGCCATGGATTTGATGGAGGCTTACACCAGTGCCAAAAAGTCAGACCCTCTCTTTGGTTCTTACGTCATTAGTAACGATGCCCTTCGATTACTCAGATTCTCAGATTTCATTCGCTGACTCCTTCTATGCCGACCCTGATTACCCGATCGATTCCTATCTAAGCTGATGGGGCTATTGATCTTATTCGGGCGGATAGGAGACAGGGGTGGTCTGCTTATTGCAAGGGCTAAAACTCCAAATTTACCGGCTAAGGAGGTCGGAACTCCTGTCATGGGTTCCCGTTATCCCACTGCAAAAGCCTCCTGTCAGGTTGTCCCCCGGAGGGCTTGAGAAAATACCCCATATCTTGGGGATTTTTTCTTGACATACTACTCCCTTTATCGTATATACAGCTCATAGCAAAGCAAGTTCTTATCATTAATATATCATTCATTTTTTTCATTTCATTATCATTGAAATGCGCGTAGAGATTCGGCAGAACGGCCACTGGCAAACTGTCAGCCGACTGCCGTTTGTGGTTAGAAAACTATCCGGCAAGTAAGTCCGGCCTTGTCTTGGCGAAAAAAGAATCGATAATATGAAATTGGCTTTGCGGAGAGAATACCCTTTTATAACGTGTTTGCGTTTGGCCTGAGAAATAGAGGTGGAGAAATGTCTTTCACTGTAAATATTAAAAAAACTTTAGAATTTTTCAGCGCGATCGCGCGGTATCACGGAGAGGACATCAGCCCCGAGAGCATTATGCACCTTCATGCCATGGACAGCGAAAAAGCTTCGGTAGACGAAGTGGTAGCGATTCTGAAGAAGACAAAATATAAGGCCAAATCCGTAAAGACTGATGTGGCGAACATCAAGAAATTCACGAAGTCGATGCCCATATTGAGCTGGGATAAAGACGGAGAACCGCTTATCATCATCGCAAGCACGGAAGACAAGATAAATGTTTTTCGCGATAAAAGAAACGAATTTTTGACCGATGTGGAATTTTCTTCGTTGTGGAGCGGCATCTGCGTTTTATCAAAAAAAATATATTCCATAACGGATGAAAATCAGCCTTTCAGTCTGTTGTGGTTCATACCGCAAATATTAAGAGAGAAACGTGTGTTCAGGGATGTGGCCATCATTGCCATGGTTTTGAATTTAACGGCCCTTTCCGCCCCCTTGTATTTTCAACTACTCATCGACAAGGTGTTGACTCATCACAGCTATACCACACTGCAGGCATTGTCTTTCGGTTTACTGATCGTTATCCTTTTTGAGGTGTTTTTTAATTTTTTGAAAAAATTCCTGTTAGTTTATGCCACGAGAAAAATTGATTTTCGACTGGAGAAAATAACATTTCAGCATTTGTCTTCCCTGCCGATCGATTTTTTTGATGTCAATCCATCCGGCGTGCTGTTGAAGCACATGCAACAAACAGGCAAGATTCGTGGGTTTTTGACGGGTAAAATATTTTTGACATTTCTTGATTCGACCAGCTTATTTGTCATGATTCCTTTTTTGTGGATGTACAGCCCCAAATTAACCGGTATCGTCATAGGCTTCTCGCTCATCATCGGCGCACTTCTTGCCGTTGCTGCGCCGTACTTCAAGAAAAAACTGAAGACGCTATATATTGCCGAAGGTGAAAGACAAGCCAATCTGGTGGAAATGATCACCGGCATGCGAACCGTCAAAACCCTGGCGATTGAACCCATTCAGATTAAGAATTGGGATCGATTGACGTCACAGACGACATTGCTGGGATTCGATGTTGGTAATTTCTCAAACAGTATTCAGACGTTTTCATTGTTCATGCAAAAGTCGCTCGTATTGGTGATTCCTTGGCTCGGATCGGATCTGGTGATTTCCGGCGCGATGACCGTTGGCGCGCTGGTTGCGTTTAACATGTTGGCGAGTCGCGTCTCGGGGCCGCTGGTGCAATTGGTCACCCTTATCAGTGACGCTCAGGAAATTAAGCTTTCAGTCGAAATGCTCGGCAACGTCATGAATGCGCGGCCGGAAAGGCTTGCAAGCGTGCGAGGGCTGATGCCTCAAATACGCGGCAATATATCGCTTCAAAATGTGACGTTTCGATACCCGGGCGCCAATACCGATGCGCTGATAAACGCCAACCTTAAGATGGGCACTGGGGCATCCCTGGGAATTGTTGGAAAAAGCGGATCGGGAAAGAGCACGCTTGCCCGGATCATTCAAGGCCTGTATATACCGCAGGTCGGACTGGTCCAAATCGATGGATTGGATATTCGCGAGATTGACCTGCCGCATTTAAGAAAGAGCATCGGCACCGTATTACAGGAAAATTACTACTTCAGGGGCACCGTGCGGGAAAATATCGGCATGACTAAGCCACAGGCCACATTTGAAGAGATCGTCAGCGCCTCAATGCTAGCCGGTGCAGATGAATTCGTTAAAAAGCTGCCGCAAGGCTATGACACAATGTTGCGCGAAAATGCTTCCAACCTTTCGGGAGGTCAAAAACAGCGGCTTGCCATTGCCAGGGCATTGTTGACCCGTCCCTCCATCATGATCATGGATGAAGCCACCAGCGCATTGGATGCCGAGAGTGAAGCCATTATCCAGGAAAATTTAGCCAAAATTTCGCAGAACCGGACGATGATCATTATCAGCCATCGGCTTTCCATGCTTTCGAACTGCGCAAAGATATTGGTCATGGATGATGGCAGATTCGTCGATTTGGGGACCCATGATGAGTTAATGGCCCGATGCCCGATATACAGGGATATGTGGCTCAGGCAGAATAAGCATTTATTGGTGCAAAAAGACAAGAGCTTACAAGTAGCTTAGCAGGGGATTCAGAATGCTGTGGTTCGAGGTGAAAATAGTGGATAATTTGAGAAGGTCCTCAAAACGAGCCGTTCGCCATAAACTGATAGCTGATACCTAAAAGCTTCCGGCAAAGCCGGATGAGGTGTTATCAAAAGGGAGAGAGTGTCGAACATGTTTAAATTTTGGAAAAAAAACAAGGATGATCAAACCGACACGGGGTTCAGGGATGATTTTACTGAAACGGACGAATTTGCACTGCCGAGTTGGGCAAGGACTTCGGTTTATGTATTGACCTCTTTTTTTATCACCTTCTTGTGTTGGGCTTGTATCTCCAAAATTGACAAGATTGTAAAAGCCCAGGGCAAGCTTATCACCACCGGGCAGGAAATTGTTGTCCGCCCCCTGGTTGATTCCATTGTCAAAAGCATTGACGTGCGCGTCGGGCAGGTGGTCAAGAAGGGGCAGAGAATTGTGACGCTTGACCCGACGTTTGCGCAATCCGACCTGGCCCAGGTCAATATTCGAATTGAAAATGCAAAAACGGCCATTTACAGGGCTCAATGTGAATTGAATCACGAAAACTATGTCATTCCCAAAAAAGACCCTTACGGAATGGGCATGCTGCAATACAATATTTTTAAGCAACGCACATCGGCATTCAACGCCAAGATGCAATCCTTTGATTCACAGATATTAACCGCCCGGGAAGCAGCCCAATCGGCAAGCGTTCAACTTGCAGAGGCGAAAAAGCAAATTGAATACGCGGATCAAATCCGAAAAATGCGAAAGGAGATGTCTGATGCCGGGTATGACACCAGATTGAACCTCCTGCAGGCTGAAAACGAGTATGCCAAATACAAAAGTCAGGCCGAGTCGCTTCAGAATAAAATCGCCGAAAGCAATAATGAAATCCGAAAGCTTGAATCCGAAAAAGATGTGTTCATCAATGAGTGGAGGAAAGATCTTTCCACCGAAATCGCCAAAAACAGCAGTGACGCGGATACTAATCTGCAGCAATTTGCAAAGGCGGAGCTATACTCTCAACTCGTCGAAATGACCGTTCCACAGGACAGCGTGGTGTTGGAGGTTGGCCATATCTCCATCGGGTCGGTTGCCAAGACCGGCGAAGCTCTGGTGAAACTCGTTCCCATGAATGAGCCAATCGAGGCTGAGGCGCGCATTTCTCCCCAGGATGTCGGCTTCATTCGACAGGGCGATGCATGTAAAATTAAAATCGATGCGTTCCCTTTTCAAAAACATGGGGCGCTGAAAGGGGTTCTCAAGAGTGTCAGCGAAGATACCATCAATGATCCGGCCCGGCAAAATGAGGGAACATATTATCTTGGTAGAATTACTCTTAAGTCGACAGAACTCAGGAAAGTTCCCGAGGATACCCGGCTTATTCCCGGGATGTCGTTGTCCGCGGAGATTGTCGTGGGTCAGAGAACCGTTATTTCCTATGTTCTGTATCCGATGATTTCAATGTTTGATGAAAGCATTCGTGAACCCTGATGACATGAATTGTGAATTTTAAACTGGACAGGGAATCTTTTCTTTTTACAGGCATTCAACCATTAGCAGGTCGCTCATGAAAACCAACATTGCTTTTCTGTTACTTCAAAAGCCCAGACGAATCAATTGACTCTTGAGCAGACCGTTTTGGCCGGGCTCAAGGCCAACCCCAGTGTGGAGTTGGCAAGGCAGATTCTTGAGCAATCACAATTGAATGTGAAGGCGGCGCGGGGATCTTTCATGCCGCCCTTCACCGTGCGATCCTCTTTTTCAAAGTACTCACTGTCCGGCGATGTGTTGACCGTCGACAACCTGAACCGCAACATATTTAACAGCGAGTTGAAAATTTCTCAACCGTTGTTTGCCGGTTATTCAATATTAAACAACTATTTGAAGGCGAAAATTCAAGCCGATGCGGATAACGCCAGACTTAACCAGTCCAGATTGGATTTGATTTTTCATATTCAGCAGGACTTTTTGCAGCTTTTAAAATCACGCGAAGATCTAAAGACAGTCAGTAATGAAATCAAATGAATTGAAAGTCAGATTGAGGCGTCGAAAGTGTTTTGCAAGGCCGGCTTGGCTGCACCTCTATAAAATAAGATCCGATAAAGGGGATATTTCCATACTGGATGTCGGTTGCGGCAGGGGAGAATGGCTGGAACTTCTGCAAGAAAACGGCTATAGAGCCAAAGGCATTGATATCAACGGGGTCGCATTGCTGCAATGCAGGGAACGGGGACTTGATGTCACAGAATCAGATGTCATTGAATATCTTAAAGGGCTGTAGAGAGATTCCCTTGACGTCATTTCCGGATTTCATATTATTGAGCATCTTTCATTTAAGACATTGATCGAATTATTTGATGAGGCCCTGATCGTTTTAAAATCTGGCGGAATGATTCTATTTGAGACCCCTAACCCTGCCAATATCCTTGTAAGCTCTTATGATTTTTACAGAGACCCCGGCCATCAAAAACCGCTCCATCCCGAAACCATGAATTTCGTTGCTGAGAGCAGGGGATTTGTGCGCACCGGCTCTTATTTTGTTTTAGATGAAGGGGCAGATTTGAAGCTCATCAAATCAACGGAATGGAGGCTAAACGATATCCATGATTATGTAAAAGCGCCAAGGGATTTCGCCCTGATTGGCTATAAGCCATAACGGAAGCGAAGCCCATCCTTACGGATGAAAATGGAGATGTCTCTTGCAATATTCAAAAGGGATTTGTTAATATACCATTTCAAATGAGTTACGCTATGGGTTGTGCTTCCGATCATGGCTTAAGGATGAAATGACTCAAATGGCGCTGGATCAACCACGAGGCAAGATATAAATGAAAAACAAAATGCATAATAGAAGGAAACTCCGTCGCCATTCCAAGCTAATCATCTTGTTGATCCTCCTTCTTCAAACCGCCATACCTCCATCTCTCTCCGCCATGGATTTGATGGAGGCTTACACCAGAGCCAAAAAGTCCGACCCTCTCTTTGGTTCTTCCGTTTATGAACATGAAGCCGCCAAGACATTATCAAAGCAGGGACGATCCCTTCTTTTTCCTTTAATTCAAGCGAGCGGTTCCACGTCCAGATATGAGTTTGACGTTGCCCCGTCGGTCGCCTATCAGGACTTTACTGGCTTCCAATCGGGCATCACCCTCAAGCAGTCAATCTTCGATCTCTCGAGATTTTATCAATACCGGCAGTACAACATTCGTGAGACCATTGGCGATGTGAAGTTTGCCTCGGCGGAACAGGATTTGATTCTCAGAGTTGCCGAAGCCTATTTCAATGCACTGGCTGCAAGCGATTTACTGAAACTCATCGATACAGAGAAGAAGGCTGTGTCAGAGCAGCTTGAGCGGGCAAAAAGGATGTTTCAGATAGGTGCTGGGACCATCACAGATGTCCACGATGCGGAAGCCCGATACGATTCAATCCTTTCAAAGGAGGTCGAAAATAAATACAATCTTGAGATTAAAATACAGGCACTCAAAAGGCTCGTAGGGATGGAACCTGATGGATTGAGTTTTTTTAAGGAGGACATCCCTCTGAAGGCACCTGAGCCTGATAGTCGTGAAGCCTGGATTGAGATTGCAAAGAAGCAGAATCCTCTTTTGAAATCTTACGCCTATAATGTTGATAATGATAAAGATGAACTCAAAAAGAACAAGGCCCAGCATTTGCCCACGGTTGATCTGATAGCAGGATATACATGGACAAACACGGTCAGCGGGCTTGTGAAGAGCGAGAATATCGCTTACAAGAGTGTTGGTCTCCAGGTCAGTATACCTATTTTCACCGGGGGTTACATTTCGGCAAAGGTGAAGGAAGCGCAAGCAAAACTTGAGCAGACAAAGAAGACATACGAGGATGCCCTTTCAGATGACATTCAGAAACTTACCGAGGCATTTCTCGGCGTTAAGGGAGGCATTGCTAAAATTAATTCGCTTTTGACCGCCGTCCGGTCAGCATCCACATCCCTTGACTCCAATAAGAAAGGATTAATCGCTGGCTTAAGGACGATCGTTGATGTCCTGAACGCCGACAGGGATCTTTACGATGTCAGGGGAAAGCTGCTTCAGGCGCGATACGACTACATCATGAGTATGGTGAAACTGAAGTTCCAGGCAGGGACCCTTTCAGAAGAGGATGTTCACATGATCAATCAATGGCTACAAACCAGGTAGGACCGGCCTGCAATCTCCTTCAAGGAAAAATAGAGGATTGAATGACTAATGTCTAAATCCTAATTTCTAATAAAATGCCAAATGTCAAAAAAACAAAATACGATTTAGAGGAAAGAACAGCGAAGTTTGGCGAAAAAATTATTGAATTCGCAAAAAAGATGCCCAAAACCCCAATAACGGTTCCTTTAATAAGCCAATTGGTTAAAGCTGGCACAAGTGTGGGCGCAAATTATTGTGAAGCGGATTGTGCCGAATCTAAAAAAGATTTTGAACACAAATTAGGTATTTGCAAGAAAGAATCCAAAGAATCTAAACACTGGTTAAGGATGATTTCCGTAGCCGTGCCCGAACTCAAAGATGAAGCCAGAATTCTTTGGCAAGAAGCAAATGAATTAAACCTAATTTTTTCTTCAATTGTCAATAAATCGCGCCAAGGATTAAAGGTTGATTAGAAATTAGAAATTAGGATTTGGGAATTATAATGAAGATCGCCCTTGTTGCCCCCTCTCCAGTACCCTTTCTCATCGGCGGCGCTGAAAAGCTCTACTGGGGGCTGCATCGCCACATGAATCAGCTTACGCCCCACGAGGTAGAGCTGATCAAGGTTCCGTGCCACGATCAGGAATTCTGGACCCTTATGGAGGGCTATGATCGCATTCGCCGGCTTGACCTCAGCTATTTTGACATGGTCATCACGACCAAATACCCTGCATGGATCGTCCCCCACAAAAACCACCACCTTTACATGCAGCACACCTGCAGAGGTGTCTACGACCTCTATCCTTTAAGTGGCAGGCCTCTGACATTTGTTCCAACCCACAGGGAGTTAGAGCCGATCTTCAGAATGCTCAATCATTCGAATCCTGACCGTTCCCTGCTCGAAGCCTTCTTCAAAGAACTCTTCCGGCTCCGGGACCTCAAGAACCTTCTCCCTGAAACCTTTGTTTTTCCCGGACCTTTAACCCGTGCGGTCATCCGGTGGCTTGACCGCATTGCCATTTCACCTGAACATATAAAATCCTACAGCGCCATCTCGAGGAATGTGGTCCTGAGGGAGGGGTATTTTCCGACCGGGGTTGACATCGAGATCATCCATCATCCTTCAGACCTTGAAGGGTTCCATTCCACCGGTTACGACTACCTGTTCACGGCAAGCCGCCTTGAGGAACTTAAGCGCATGCATCTCCTAATAGAGGCATTTAAATCGATCGATGCCGACATTGAGTTCAGGATTGCCGGCACAGGCGGACAGGAGGAGCGACTCAAAAAACTTGCCGCCAAAGACAGTCGGATACGATTTTTAGGTTTTTTAACAGACTCCGAAATCGTCCAACAATATGCAGGCGCGCTCTTTGTGCCGTTCATCCCGTATGATGAAGACTATGGTCTTATCACCGTGGAGGCAATGCAGTCATCCAAGGCAGTGCTCACAACCCATGACTCAGGCGGTGTCAATGAGCTGGTAAAGGACGGCCATAACGGCAGGGTGGTTTTGCCCGAGGTAGAAGCCGTTGCCGAGGCCATAAAAATGCTCATCTCTGACCCTGGGCACACCATTCAGATGGGTTTGAATGGCAAGGAATCTGTTTCCCACGTCAGCTGGCCTAACACGGTTTTTGGTCTTCTCAGGGAGGATATGACACGCCGCCCGAGCATAAAGACCAGACGAAAGAAGATCGTTGGAACCACCACCTTTCAGGTCTTCCCACCCACGGGGGGCGGACAGAAGAGGATCTATCATCTCCACAGGGAATTGGCACGAAGGGCCGATGTCGTTTTAGTGACCCTTTCGGGAAACCCCGTTAGAAATTCCAGCGGGACATTAAACCCCGCTACAGAGCTGGGGGGCATTATTTCTAACGGGGTAAACCGGACACCACAGCGCGTAACCATCTCTTCGGGGTTCGTTGAAATCGCAGTTGAAAGGACTCAAAAACAGAACATGCACATCGGTGAGCTTCAATCCTTACTGATGGCTCCCGCCATTGAGGACATAGCAGCCATTGACGGCTACAGGCTCAATCCTAATTTTATCGGAACCCTTTCCAAGGAATGCAAAGACGCAGACCTCGTCATTACATCCCATCCCTATCTCTATCGTGCCATCAGGGATGTCTATCAGGGCAGGCTCTGGTACGAGGCCCAAAATGTGGAGTATGACATGAAGGCGGCTGTCCTGCCTCAATCTCCTCATAGGGAGGAATATCTTGAACGGGTCAAAGAGGTGGAGCGTCAGTGCTCTCTGGATGCAGAACTCATCCTTTCCGTCTCCGAGGAAGATAAGGCCCGCCTGATGGAGGTCTATGGCTTAGAGGACGGGAAGATCCTGATTGTAGCCAACGGCATGGATTTTCGCACCGCCTCATCAAACAAACTGCCTCAGGATGAAAAGAGAAGACTCAAAGAGAGACTCGGCTTCGGGAGCCTCCCTGTGGCTCTCTTCATAGGGAGCTATCATGGACCCAACATAGAGGCTTTAAAGGCTATCAAACAGATAGCCTCGCAGTCTCCTGAATTTCTCTTCCTTATTATGGGAAGCGTATGCCTTCATGAGGAGGCCAGCCGCATGCCGGAAAATGTAAAACCTCTCGGCGTTCTTGATGAGGATGAAAAGAACGTTGTCCTCAATGGCTCTGATATGGCTTTAAATCCGGTTCTGGCCGGTTCCGGTAGCAACCTCAAACTCCTCGAATATATCGCCTACGAAATCCCTGTGATCACAACGCCCCATGGAGCGAGAGGTTACAGGTTTGAGAATAAGAGGCATATCCTTCTTGCAGAAATTAGTCAATTTCCTTCTGTTCTAAGGGATTGCCTTTCCGTTGATCCTCTTGACCTTCAAAACATGGCAGAAAATGCCCGACAATTTGCTTCATCTAAGTATGACTGGTCTGCTATTGCCTCCGGCCTTTTGGGTAGAGAGGCGGAATAGAGAGCCCTGAAAAACCCTTAAAATCTTTATCAGAGACCTCTGATGACACAGATTAGATATTGATTGGTTACTTATTAAACCTCTTAGTGAAATTAGAGGTTATCGTTTTGGAAGCTCGTATCGATGCAAGAAGCTCGGAGACGAAGCTCGAACATCCAGTTTCTTATCAACGAGCTTCGATACGAGATTCGACAACGAGAGACGTGACCTTCCTATAACGAAACGGGCCTCCTTGCCCTTGCCGCGAGACGAAACCTTTTGTTTTCTGCGCCATCCTTTTTTTGACCCCTACTGACAAATCGTCTATTTCTGACAAAATTTGTTTCAATTAGTGAGTAATAGCGATTTACGTAATCGAGTTAAGTAATTGGTATTATTTATATACTTAACCTACATTTATCTGGCTCGATTCTTGCTTAAAATACACCTGAAATCCGATTTAAGAACGGAAAATCTTCTACGAGTCAGTCATTGCGAGCACCTGCAAGGTGCCAGCAATTTCATTTAAGAAAGCGAGATTGTTTCGGTTCCCTCGCAATGACAGGTTCTAAATCGGGATTTGGGGATGCTTACTCTCAAAATTTTTACTGTTAGCTAAAATTTAAAAGTGCACACTTTAAAGTTTAAAAGTGCACACCCTTTAAGTCAGAATTTTTGATTTTTTGGATATCGATTAATTTGTCTTCACACCAGAACCTGATTTCAGAAATGTC
>Ga0315279_10001425_pt1 | contig 39930 bp, 38 predicted proteins | sample YL17G06_20_MG_FD_203694 | JGI IMG/M metagenome (GOLD analysis project Ga0315279, IMG submission 203694) | Sediment microbial communities from Yellowstone Lake, YNP, Wyoming, USA - YL17G06_20 | ecosystem: Environmental > Aquatic > Freshwater > Lake > Sediment | place: USA: Wyoming | collected...
ATGGTGTTCATGAAGAGGTGAAAAATTGAAATCGAAAAATTTCATCCAGACACCTTGCTCCCGCGTGCTCAAGCAGTTACAAAGAATGGGCCGAACTTTTGCCGGACAGTACTGATTTCATATGAAGAACTTTTGGGGGCAGGATTGGCAACCTCGCTCTTGAGTCGGGTCAAAACGCGCTGAAGCTGGGGAACCGGCGCGCTGGACCCTGCGCTTCGCCAAGCTAACAGGCGCTCAATGTAGGAATCATGGCGATTCTTGCACGCGGTCTTTATTGCAGGGACAGCGTATCGTTCGATATCAGAGAAAATCTCAGCGGTTTCGCGCTTAGGTCGCGCAAAGAATGACGGCCAAATCCCATTCGCATTTTCCATCGTGCTTTTTAGTTTTAGGTCCTTAGCGAGTGCATCTATAACGCGGGTTGCCTGAGGGATTTCAACGCAGGGCTTCTGGATCGCAACTACGAGATTGAAATCCTTCCCTCCGTCGCATTGGATCAGGTACTCCATGGCATCAGCCCATCCGTGCGCACAAGTCTCAGAACGAAAAAACTGGCTCAAGTTAATGTTCTCCTTCTAAGAGGTTAGCCCCCAGATCTCACGGGCGTACGCTCTGAAATAATCCAATTCGAAGCAGCCAAAGCCCTTGTCGCCCCATTTGGGTCCCCATGAATTCTTGAACGTGATCATGCCAAGTCCAGGCCGGATTTCCTCTTCAAGTTCAACAATCAACACGGCGTGTCGGCCAAGGAAGCGGTCGGTTGGCCGTGGGATTTCGACGCGGCCGAGTTGGGTCACGTAGGCATTTGAATACAAGTCCAGCACTGCGATCACTGGCCTAGAATGCCTGAGAGACCCCCGAACGCTGGAAAGAGATAGCTTAAGCTGCTGGAGCCCCAACAGCAGCCGGGTTTTTCCATCAGCGAGGGCGATGTGGGTGGGCGGGTCGAGAATAGCCTTTGGAGGGGATGGCTGGTAAGGGCACAAAGTCTCTAATGATTGCCCGTTCGTCCCCAACGAAGCGGAAGCGGCGGACATCGTCGTGCCGCTGGAATTCGCTCCCAAGCCGTCGCGCTGCTTGCAATGATAGTAGAGAAACTCCTCGGACAGATCGACCTCGGCTGCCTTTTTAAGCCCCTTCAAGACGTCGTACGCGTGCTCATGAAGAGCAGTGGCGGCGAAAGCGACGCAGGTGGGACGGTCATGTTGGCTCTTCACGACGCTTTGGGTACCACGAACACTTATCTGCATGAGTCAGCTCGCTGCCAGCGTCGGCGGAACCAAAGGGCCGGTCCTCCTCATTTGTTGCGGGAAAAGGTCGACACTGAATTGAGCTGAGGGCTTACCGTCGTTATCCCACGGCTGTCGGCGCTCTAGATCGATTCTTTCGGCGTGGGCGTCAGACGATACTTCCATTACCAACTCGCGGACGCGGCTGCCGCCTATTTCTTCTGTTGGTTCGTCTGCGAATCCGTCTTGTAAGACACGCAGGCTCTCGGGATCCTTGTGCCAAACCCACGTGTATCCTGACGTCGGAGTCTCACTCAATCGCACCACAATGGTGTCTTCGACTGCTGCGTAGATCGGTTGACCGTTCCAATGCTCGTCCAAGATCCACACGTCGTGTCTGCTTGCTACGTGGGCGCTGACGCCGGACTTTATTGTTTTCGGTTGAATTTTTCGGAACGCAGCCGCCTGAGAATAACCGAGCTTTTTGAGGGTTTGAAGGTGGTTAACCGTTGCCAAGTAACTGGTACCCATTTTTAAGGAGAGTAGGTACGCGGTCTCTGGGGTTATCTCCGACGCGCGAAGTTCGCGTAAACTGGCCTCGACTAACCCCGTGGGCATTAGAAAGAAGGCAGCAAAAGTCTCGGCGATGTTTTCTTCGTCGGTCCAATTCTTCCGTTCCTCAAAAGTTACCTCATTTCCCTCCCAGTCGGTCATGCCGACAACCTTATCAAGGCTGACAACGCTGTGTCCCAGGAACAGATGGCCAAACTCATGCGCGGCGGTATATCGTTGGCGGCTGAGGGGCATATTCGAATTGATCAATACAGCAGGAGCAGGGCCGTCGGTAGGAAGATACGCACCGCACACTTTTTTCAGGGGCCTGAAAAAAACCTCGCTCGCTGCAGTTCTAAGAACATCGAACACGTCGATCCGTCTTTGGCAATCAACATGGTGAACTCGATGGGCAAGCAAAGCTGCACCACTGGCAGCCGTTACCAACTGGGCCTGGGTCATAGGTTTCTACCTTCCCCCACGCTCCGGCTCGCTCGCGACACCTGCTTCTTGTGGCGCAAGTATTCGGCGAATCGGAGAATCTCATCCCTGTCTTCTGCTGGCAGGTCCCTCGTCAAGTTTCGTAGCGCTATCTCGGTTTGATCTCCATCTCGCGCTATAGAACTTCCAATTCCGGATGCAGGCGAACCCACTTCTGCATCGTCCGGCAAGAAGTAGGTCAGCGGCCGGCCGTAAAGTGCCGCCAACCTTTTTAGCTCAAGGCTTTCCACTTTTCGCCTCCCTGCCTCTGCTTCAGAAATGGCCGGACGTGGAATTCTCGTTTGCTGTGAGACGTATTCTTGGGATAGGCCCAGATATTCCCGCGCCTCTTTGAGCCTCTGGGCGAGATAATCCCGCTCGGGATCGCTACCAAGCGAGCGTTCCGGATCCCTTTTGGGTGGCATAGTCAGTTCCTCCATGGTACCAATTGGATAAGCTCCGGTCTCTTTTGAAATAGAATTGCTGGACATTCGTGGAACTCTTGCGACGTTTGTGGGAAGTTCATCCCACGAGCGCGCGGGAAAACTTCTTCGATAGTTTCTGTTCGTACGTTCCCGATTTCAAACTGCGGCATATCCTTCATGCCGATGCAAGGGAGGACTCTACCGTCAGCCTGCACGACGAGCTGGCCCTTCCCGGCGCTGCAGGAGGCCTCGTCATCGTGGTTGTTCCTCCCAAGACGGAATGCAAGCGGTTTCGAATGCGCGAGCAGGACCTCCGGGAAGCAAACGGTTAATGACTTTATGATCGACCCACACCGCATTTCCCATTCGTCCGGCAACTCCAACGCACTCCGGTTTTCTCGTGCGCGACCGTTCAGCATTAGCCGCAGGATTCGAACCCTCCTAATACCAACTTCCGACGCGAGCCGTACTACGCCTTCCAATTCCGAAAAGTTCGGTTTCATCCAAACGAAATTCCAGTTCAAATCGAATCCGACTCGCACAGCCTCGCGGGAATTGGAGAGTAATCGCTCAAGTGATTGCGGCCTAACCGTGATTCCATCGTGAACCGCTGGGGAGGCCGAGTAAATACTCGCTTCTGCGGAAACTTCAATGGGAGCAAGGTTAGTTAGTGTCTTCAACCAATCCAAGCTATGCTCAACGGCTGACGTGCAGATCAGGGCTTTCTTTACACCAAATCGATTGGCTTCTGCCAATAATTCGAAGGTGTCTTCCTTCCGAAAGAGCGGGTCCCCTCCGAGCAGCCGGAGCTCCATTAGACCAAGCGCACGCGCCTGCCGCAAAACACCAAGCCGCTCATCTTGAGTCAGTTCGTTTTCGCGAGCTGTCCCACCAAACGTGCTGCAATGAAGGCAACGATGATGGCAGGCGTTTGTGATTTCTAGAATTAACTCGGTGAAGCAAACGGTTGAGCTCATTGCCTGCCTTGCCCTCTGTCCAGCTCTCTAACAACTTTTCTTAATCCATCCAATGTGCTGAAGTTCTCATGCGTTAGCAATCGTTGAGGGATAAGGTTTTCAGGGGTGTAGGCGCCGTACACCACACAAACGACACTGACTGCACCAAGAGAATCAACTATTTCTGTGGCAGGATTTGCAATCGCGAAGGCCAACATGTCCTCGACATCCAATTCCGGCCTGCTCTCCCGCTGCAGCTCCAGCACCTCACGCAGCACTTTGAGCGGGTCGACGGGTGGGGCGACCCCCGGTGTCGTCTTGATCGGCGCTTGCGTAAATGATTCAGCCTTCATGTAACAGAGCTTACTTCAACCGATGTAAGAAAGTCAAGCAAAAAATGAATTATCGTAAGATTTTCAAACATCAACCCGTAAGGTCTTTATTTTCACAAATTTGAATTCAGGGTTTTAGGGCTATGAGGAAGACAGCGTCCCCGTGTGCCAGGGCGTGCCGCCCTTGACGCTGACGCTAACTCGCTGACATTAAGCAGGATAACCAAGAGGGGACAGTAAAGCATCACTGCGGACGTAAAGAGGGTGCCTGGGATGGCCAGCCTTCGTAAGTCCCAGGGATGTCGGATTCGCGGCTCGGCTCTGGACGAGAAGTTCCACCACCCGCGCGGCTCTCCGGGATTGCAGTAGCGTCTGGCAAGCACCCCAAGCTGCGATTATCGTTGTTCCACTTTGTGCAGCAGCCGTAAGCCAATAGTCGTTCTCAGGCCCTACCGGATCTTCGGCCGTCTCCATTCTTATTGGGTCGCGTGATCGGAGTGCGAACAAATTATAAACTTCGATGCCTCCAAAACCCCATCGCTTGGCAAAAGAAATACAGCGGCGAATCGTAGGGTCATCGTCTACTGCGTCTGCGGTGCTTGGATTTAACATTATCCAAACCGCCGGGGCAGTTTCACGCCCCCAATATCTGCCCAGCTTGTAACGATACTTTCCGTCTGCGCTGATGACTGCGGATGACTTTCTTGCCGTAAGCTTCAATACGACCTCCCTGGGAGCTAATTATCGACTAATCTGTGCCTCGGATCAAGCCGGTACCGTAGGCCTGCTGTACGAGCGGCACAGCCGCTCCGATGGCAGACCCGGGCCGCACAGCAGCAGCGCAGACCTCCGTCTTTGAGCTTTGCGGCTTGACTGGTCATCCCGCCGACGGCGCTGTATTTTCGCGCTGTGTCGTGGCTGCGTCGGCCGCTGGGCTGGAGGGTCGCCTGACGGAGTTGTTGCCACTGGCCGCGATCCACGAAAGTTCCCCGGATGTCTTGCTGAAGATTCAGGTAGTTCTCGGTGATGCCCTGCAGGGTACGGCGAAGGGCCGGCAGTTGCTCGACGCTTTTGAGGTGGCCGTAGTCGCTGACATCGTTGGTAGCCAGTTCGGTGCGCCACAGCCGGTGCTCGCGGGCGTACTTCTCCAGGGGAATAGCCGGGAAGCCGCGCTGCTGCGAGCAGCGTGCCCGGTTCAAGTTGATTACGTGCTGTTGCCGGACTCGTAGCGAGGAAGATTCACCAGATAAGGGCCCACGACGAGAAGAACGCTCGTCGTGGCTACCAGCTGCGATGAATTTTTTGAACCCATCGTTCATTTGTTGGCTCCCATCGCTGCCCGACCGGACCGTTGATCTCCGATCACCTCGCGAACGAAGTTCTGCATCCAAATGGGAACCGCGGACAGGCCGATCCGCAGATCATCGCGGATCGGGGGCCCATGAGTCGGGTCCGCGAGGATTTTGCGGAGATGCTCGATAACTCTGCGCCGCTGCGTCACGTTCGACAACATATCCTGGAGCCAATAGAGCGCCTGAACCACACGCATCGCGGGACGCCCCGCCCAGAAAAGTCGACTCGGGGCAGCCGTTTTGAACTGGATTAATTGATTGCCCAGACGGATCGGTTTGAGGCGTGCGTCAACCAAGACTTCGATGCGTGCGGGCACAGCCGTCGTGAGTCCGAGATCGTTCGCCGCCGTCATGCCATCGATAACGAAGCGAGCGTTATCGCGACGCGATACAGCATGGATGACTGCTCGGTAGTCGGGCACGGTCGTTCGTCCGGTGACCGCATTCCGGCGCGGCCGATCGTAAAGACCGCGATCAATCCGACGCAGGTCTCCCCCGGCCACGAGACGTTGGAGAGCTTTGTCAACTGCTGCTCGGCTGCCTATATCGACGAAATCAGCTGGGGTCCAGACCGAATCGGGCGTCGACTGGACGCGCGCAAGGATGCGCGCCTTCAGGCCAGTAGCCGTTTTCAGCGAGATGCCCATGTCCGAAATATGCCACATTCTTCGGACAAATCTCCCAGTCGCCGCCCAGGTAAGCCAAGCTGTCGGGAATCCGAGCGAAAACATGTTGTGCGGTGAATATTGGCCTTATTCGACGCATTTTGTGCGTAGAATACTTGCATCCTGCGTAGATTACGGGCTATAATCTACGCATGAGGTGCGTAGAATGACCGATTATATCCATACTCAGGGGGACTGGCCCCGGTTTCGCTGGAACCGCGAGAGCCTGGCGGAACGGCTGGCCGCCGTCCGCCACGAGCAGGGCCGTCTGCTGGGCCGGATGGAGACACTTGGCTTCAAACTGCGTCAGGAAGCTGTCCTCCGTACCCTCACCGAGGATGTGCTCAAGAGCAGTGAAATCGAGGGGGAAAAGCTGGACGCAGAGCAGGTCCGTTCCTCGATCGCGCGCCGCCTCGGCATGGACATCGGCGGGCTAAAAGCCGCAGACCGGAACGTGGAGGGAGTCGTTGAAATGATGCTGGACGCCACGCACCACTACGAGCAACCGCTCACCGCAGAACGGCTGTTCGCATGGCATGCGTCCCTATTTCCGACCGGCCGGAGCGGCATGAGACGGATCAGGGTGGGCACTTGGCGCGATGACAGCAGCGGTCCCATGCAGGTCGTTTCCGGCGGGGTCGGCCGGGAGCGCGTCCATTTCGAGGCGCCGGCCGCGGAAAGACTCGACCCAGAGATGCGGGGTTTTCTCGATTGGTTCAATGGAAATGCCGAGACTGATTGGGTGGTAAAGGCCGGGCTTGCCCATCTCTGGTTCGTGACCATTCACCCCTTCGATGATGGCAACGGGCGCATCGCGCGAGCCATTGCCGATCTCGCGCTCGCACGCTCCGAACAGAGTCCGCAACGCTTCTACAGCATGTCGGCGCAAATCAGGCACGAGGGCGCCGCTTATTACGACATCCTGGAGCGGACGCAAAAAGCAACGATGGACATCACGCCCTGGATGGATTGGTTCCTCGTGTGCCTCGGCCGCGCCATCGAAGGCACTCAAGCCACTCTCGGAAACGTCCTCTCCAAGGCACGCTTTTGGGACGCCATTGGGGATTCCCCGCTGAACGCGCGCCAGCGTCTTGTGCTCAACCGCCTTCTCGACGGCTTCGAGGGGAAGCTCACCACATCGAAGTGGGCAAGACTCGCGAAATGTTCCCACGACACCGCGCTCCGCGACATCCTACCGCTCGTCGAACGCGGCATTCTCGTTCGCAATCCGGAAGGGGGCCGCAGCACGAGCTACGCGCTCGCTAAGATTCCATAAGCTTGCAGAGAGCGATGCCTGGTAGGCTCCCGAACTTGGCGGCGCTTGAGAGGAACGCGCGCCCCCGCGCCCTGACACGTGTCGGCTCCCATACTATCTCCGCCACTGCCTTTCGATTAATCAACGCCTCTCATTGGTGCTGAAGACGAAAAAGCGGAACTTCGACAGACCACTTATGGCCTCCCTTTGTTGTAACTGGCGACCGCGTTGTCTCTTAGATGTTGGAGATCGGACCTGTAAAGTAGGGCTTTTAGCTGTTCCACGGGAACAATCATGGCGATCCCGCTATTGGCATGAATGGTGCCTTCGTAGTCTGTTGCAGGTCGAAGTGTCAGCTGATTGTCCTCCCACATATATCCGCTAACAATCCCCAGCAGGCCGTAGGGGAGTCCGCCATCGGCCCCCATTACGTAGCCCCCGAGCGTGAAAGATGGGGCCAGAAAGAGCGGCGAGCCGCTGTTTCCGGGGATTATATGGAGATCTGCAAGATACACGTTAGCGTTTCCGCCGATAGGGGTCGGCATGACGTCGTCAGGGACCATTGCGAGGCTCCCTTCACGGATGATAGGTTGAAATCGATGAGCACCAGCGTAGTGGAGAAAGTAACCACAAGTGAGAACTTTGTCGCCCGGGACAATTCGCAATTTATCCCAAAGATCGCGAGTCAAGAATGCATCGGGTGCTACGTAAGCAATATCGTAGGTGCTTTGAATGGGGATTGAAATTACAGCCAAGTCAATTGATTTGTCTTCCGGGAAGTACCACTGATCCGTCCCTTCAGGCGGCAAAGGAATCGCGTGTGCTCTCGTCCCGTCGATGGGTTGCTTCAAATTGAGAATCGCTTTCATCTCCAGGATCTTGTGGCTCACGTATTTCCCTTCCGAGTTTGGCAACATGGCCTTAGCAACATGACGATTGGTCACGAGATATGGAAATAACATGCCCGGTGGTCGGCTGTCAGGCACGCCGACCAGGAATCCCGTCGCGTCAATGAGCGGCAGGCCTTGAATCTTCCCGGTTATGCGGACGACTGTTTTTGACAACGTTGTTTCAGCCCTCGCTACATTGCCCGCAGATCCGCTTTGAGTCTGACCTGGGGTAAAAGGGGCTGCCAGTAAGATGGCTGAAAGCAAGGCAGGTGTTATTCTTCTCATTTTCGAACACCTCTCTGCGTCATAGCTTAGAACGGGCAGATGGGATTTTCTTGCATTATTTGGGCGGGTTTAGTCCGATTGCCGAATTACCATGCCGCTGCGCGGAAACGGTTGGATTTCCACACGAGGGCATTCGCGTTTTTCGCCCATGATCCACCGAGAAAATTGGTGCCATTTTGGTGCCACTTTTGGTGGAGTTTTGTGCATTTCGGCGCAGCGTGAGATTTTCTCTATCTTCCACATTTTCAGCTACTTGCATTCTCGTGCCGTGCCATGCAAACAAGCTAAAAAGGATCATGAGTCCGCGGCGTTGACCCGCTGAGCTATGGGCCCCTGCGTTTATGGAAACAGGCCGTGCATCAGCAATGCTCGCCCATGATGCTTGCAAGACATAGTGAGACTCGTTCCCTGCGGTGCTCTGCCTGACCCGCGGAAGGCGCGGATGAGCGCCGAACTCATTGATTTTCCGAGACGCGGCCCCCGATTGCAGCGGGGCGGGCGCCGACCGCCGCTACAGGCGGGAAGAGCCCCCCGGGGACGCCATGTCTCTTGACAAGGCGGCGAGGCTATGCTAGGCTATAAGGTTGGCTATGCACATCTGCCGGGCGCCGGCTGCCCGGACGGCTGGCCCGGCCTCATCCTCGGTCGCCCTGGCGACAGGTCCCATGGCGCTGCGCAAATCCTCACGGCTCACCCCCAGACGGCTTGCTGCCCAGCGAGCCAACGCCCAGAAATCCACCGGGCCGCGCAACCACGGGCGGGACGCCCGTGCCACAGGAGGTGGGGGGCAACAATTCGCAATGAACCCCGATCCCGAAGGAGGAAGGCGTGTTCATGCTTTGGACTCAGCGCTTCATTGCAAGCAGTTTGAATCTGCACGCCCGGTTGCAACTTCGGGATCGGGGTGAAGAAATCGTAGGAACTCTTTTTTTTGACGAACGAAGCCAGAATGTTATTGAAAACAAAGGGTCGAAACCGAAGGCCCCGCGAACGAAGCCAGAATGTTGTTGAAAACAAAGGGTCGAGACCGAAAAACCCGCCCTAAGCCAGAATGTTGTTGAAAACAAAGGGAATAGGGAGTAGGGAGTAGGGGGTGGGCAGTAGGCAGTAGGCAGTAGGAAGTAGGAAGTAGGGACTACGGGCTAGGGACCAGGGGCTAGGGAGCGTTTTCAGTGGAGAGGGTTGCGGCTGGTCCAGGAAGGAGTGCCAATCCATTGGGCGTCTGTTCTATCTTCCGAGCTGCTGCTCTTCGAGGCCGGATAGTTGCTACGGACGGCTTCTTCTGAGAGCGCGTGATGGGTTGCAAGGCAAACCTCAGGCAGCAGCGCCGGAGGACGCCACGACCCCCGAGAAGGAGCCCTGGTCGAGATGCGCTGGATCGGATCCGCCAAGGAGGAGCATCGCATGGCTGATGAATTCGGCAGGCGCGAATTTGTGAAGAGAGTGATTCTCCAGGCCGGGGTGCTCTCCGCCGGGCTGCGCGGGCAGATTCCGCACGAGCCCGGTCGAATGCCGCTGGTGGCGTTTCGGATCGCGCCGGCACACTGGATGACTGACGACCGTTTCCAGGCGCTGCTGGATTTCTTCGCGCGACACCCGGGGGCGGCGGACGAACTGGCCTTCTTCACATCGAACACCTCTGCTCCCTCACCCTTGGACGAGATGGAACGCAGCGCCAAGCGGCTTCAGAAGATTCTCCCTCGCGTCCGTCAACAGGGAATGCAGGCCGGCATCAACGTAACTGCCACGATGGGGCATCTCGAGGAGAATCTTCCTAACTCTCTCAATGAACCTTGGCAGCGAGTCATGGACCCTTGGGGCAAGATATGTCGTAGCTCGTACTGTCCCGCCCACCCCGAATTCATTGATTATGCGCGAAAGCTTTACACCGCTCTGGCGGAAGCCGACCCCGACTTCATCTGGATAGACGACGATGTGCGGCTCGCGGGTCACGGGCCGATCACTTTCGCTTGCTTCTGCGAACTCTGTGTGCGGCAATTCTCAGACCAGGTGGGCAGTCGATTCACGCGGGAAACGCTGGTCGCGGCCTTCGACACCGGGCCGCTCGAAGAGCGGCTCCGTTTGCGCCGCGAATGGCTTGAGCGCAACCGTAGAGTCATCGACAACCTGTGCCGGAACATCGAAGAGGCCGTGCACAAAGTCAGGCCGGGGCTCCCGTTGGGCTTCATGACGGGAGATCGCTCCTATGACGGCTACGACCTCGAGCGGTGGGCAAAAACATTGAGCGGTCCTGGCCATGCGCCGGTGCGCTGGCGTCCGGGCGGTGGCTTTTATAGCGACGACTGCCTGCGGGGGTTGGTGTACAAGGCCAACGACACGGGTCGCCAAGTTTCGGCCCTGCCGTCGGAGGTCAAAATTATCGAATCGGAGTTAGAGAACTTTCCCTATCAACTGTTGCGAAAGAGCAAGCAGACGACAGTGATTGAGGCGGCGGCGTACATGGCGGCGGGCACCACGGGTACAGCATTCAATGTCCTGAGCATGTACAAAGAGCCGCTTGACGAGTACGCCCCTCTCTTTGACCGTATCTGCCGGTATCGGCCCTTTTATCAGAAGTTACAGTCGGCACTCGGCCGGAGCATGGCCAAGGGGATCTGGCCGGCATGGAATCGCGATATTTTCAGCACGGCGAATCCGGAGGGGGAGTGGTTCTCGGATCCCAAATTGTCTTACGCCGAGGCGTACGTTTTAGGCGAGGTCGGGATTCCTCTCTGCTACCATCCTGGCGGCCGCACGGCGACAGCCCTCGCAGGTTCAGCCGTCTTCGCATTTCCTCAAGAGGAACTGCGCCGAATATTTGCTGGCGGGGTGTTGATGGACGGAGAGGCCTGGTTGGCCATGAAGCGCTTAGGACTGGAGAGTTGGACCGGTGTGCGCGACTTGGAAAACGTCGATCACGATGCGACCGAGGTTCTCTCAAAGCATCCGCTCAACAGCCGGTTTGCCGGCTGGTCAAGAAATGGCGTGCAATCCTACTGGCCGGAGCGGGCTTACCGATTACAGCCTCAGGGTAATGACGTCGCAATCTTAGCGAGGATGATTGATCATGACGGGCGTGATCTTGGGCCTTGCCTGACGGCTTACACAAATGAATGGGGAGGGCGAGTGGTGATTCTGGGGTATTTTCCCTGGAGCCAGATTCATAGCTTAGCGAAATCGTCTCAAATGAAGGCCATCTGTAGTTGGCTCAGTAACGATCGCCTTCCCGTTGTCGCCGAGTCTTTCGCGAAAGTGGTGATCTGGTCCCGCGAGGGCGTGGAGGGGAACGAGGCCGTGGTCGTGCTGAACGCCTCGCTTGACCCCGTTGAGAAGTTGTCTTTGCGGGTGTTGACCGAGGCGAGGCGCTTCACCCATATCACCCCGACCAAGGAACCGAGGGAGATTCCTGGGGAGCGTCTCCTGTCTTCCAGGGGATATGTTCGCGTGGTCTTGTCCGATCTCGCTCCCTGGAGCGTGCACCTGGTGGTCAGCGAAGGCGTCCCAGGGGGAAGGAAGCGCGGCAGCACTTCGTGAATGAATGCGTGAGTTGGCTCGGTGGCCCAAGGCGGTCGAGAGTGCGGGGGGAATATACAGAACGACCTAAGTTGCATCGGGGCAGGCGCCGACCGCCGCTACAACTCAAACCGAGCCGCGTGCCACTTTCTCCGGTAACGCGGCACTAGTTGCCCGCATCGGGAAAAGAATATGCTATTGGAGATGGTATCCTCAGCCTTAGGGATCAGGATATGAACAGAAAATGGAATCGCCGAGAGTTTTCAAAGCTGGCTGCTTTACAACTGGGCATGGCCTCGTTGCCCTCGACTTTGGGCCAGGCCGCGAACGCAGGCCAGTCCTCAGACCATCCCCCGGCGGCAGAGCCCCTCAAGTCTCCCTATTCCCCCCGCACCGGCCAATGGGAAATCGCCTGGCCGGAGCGGCTATCGCAACACGACATTGTTTACCTCTCCCCTCCCGAGGACCCCACACTCGGCCTGCCGACCGGAAATGGGGATGTAGGAGCGTTGTTGTGGACGACGGGCCGCGAGCTGGTCCTGGCCATCAACAAGTGCGACACCTGGGACGACAACAAGCCCAGGCCATTCCACAATTGGGGTGATCAAGAAGAAGAGAACTACACGACCCTACGGCATTGCGGCAGGTTAGTGATTGATTTGGGCTGTCCCGCTTTCGATCTTCTGTACCAAGAAGATTTTCAAGGCCGCCTCGAACTTGCCACAGCGGTGGCTTCACTCCGGGCAACGACACCGTTTGCCAAGGTAGCCGTATCCAGCTACGTGAGCGCAGACCCAGCCGTGCTGGTCGTACGCTGCGAGACCAACAGCTCAGACGCCTATTCACCCCAGGTCAGACTGGAGCGTTGGGGCAGCCGTGTTTTCGGTCACTGGTACAGCCTTGTCGTTCCTGATCCCTCGCGAGGACTGGAGGGCACGGAGACCCACATTGAGCGGAATCGCGTCGTCATCAAGCAAGAACTCAGGACCCTTTCCTTTGTCGTGGCCGCGCAAATAGTTTCGGACGGTCAAGCGGCACTCCCCGTGCGACTGCACAGCCGCGCGGGAGCCGTCAACCTGCCTGCGGCGAGGCGATCCGCGTTTACGATTTTCGTTACGGCAGTCACTTCGGAGAACAGCCCGAACCCCCTTGCGGAGGCGCATCGTATTTTGGACGGCGCTATCGCCGCAGGCGAAGCGGGGATTCGCAAGAGGCATGAGAACGACTGGCGAGAATTCTGGTCCCGGTCGATGATCGATCTGCCGGAAAAGTACCTGGAGAATTACTGGTATCTCAACCTCTATCTTGCGAATTCCTCATCGCGGGGAGCGTATCCGCCGCACTTTTGTAATGGGCTGTGGGGCTGGAACAGGGATTTTGTTCCCTGGGTGTACTACTTCCATTGGAATGAGCAGTGGTATGCCTGGCCACTGCAGGCCGCGAATCACCCCGAACTGGCTCAGCCTTACTTTCGCTACCGCCGGGCACAGCTTCCCCACGCCACGGAACTCGCCAGCCAGGAACTAAAAAAGCCCGGCGCATTCTATGCGGATGTCGCCGAAAGGCGCGGATACAACGATCTCGGTGTCAGTCATAACCACACGCCGGGCGCACAGATCGCCATGGACTTTTGGCGGCAATACACCTACACGGGTGATGAAGCATTCTTGCGGGATGCTGCCTGGCCGGTCATCCGGGAAGTGACCAGATTCAACGCCGCTTGCCTGACGCTGGGCGCGGACAGTCATTATCACATCTCCGGAACGAGCGCTTATGAAGGTTCCCCCTTGTTTGACGATACGATCACCGACCTCGCCATGATCCGGGCTTTGTTTCCTGTGGCGGTCCGCGTGGGGACGATGGTGGGGCACGACTCCGTTGAAATCCAAAACTGGCAGAAAATGTTAGATAACCTCACGCCATTCCACCTGGTCGAGTTGGATCCCTCGGAATTCGAGCAGCGAGGCAATGAGCTGGTCCACCGTGGCGGCCTGGCTCCAGGAAAGCAGCTCGCATCACGCAAGGTCCTCGCGGTGGGGGGCGATGCAAGCGGGAAATGGATCAGGAATCGGTACAGCGACCGGAGGGAGGCGTATTACGGGATCCCCGACCCCGAGATGTCGCCGGTTTTTCCGGCCGGCGTGATAGGGCTGGCCGATCGCGGTAGCGAGTTGTTTCGGGCTGCGGTTACGCAGCTTCGTCTACACCCCAAGGCGGAAGTTACCGACCCAACGTGGCTATGCAAATCGGCCTCCATGGCTGGAGGGGAAGGGGGTGGGATCGCCTGTATGGGATGGTGTCCTTATCCGATCGCCCTGGCCCGGCTTGGACTGGCTGACGAGCTGGTTTCTGAGTTGATTAACAGCATCTCAGCCTGGCAGTTCTATCCCCAAGGTTTTGGTCATTACGGTCCCTACTTTGTGTTCAAGCGGGACCAAGAGTTCCGGTGGAATCAGAATCAGGTGCGCGACGCGAGCAGCCCCTTGCCCGGCAACCAGGCGCGCAAATTCCCGTTCCCCACTTGGCCCTTCCGCCATTTCGACAACGAAGCGATGCCCATCGTCGCCTGCGCGATCAACGAAATGCTCCTCCAAAGCTACGACGGAACAATCCGCCTCTGCCCAAGCGTCCCTGCTACATGGAATGTGCGATTTGACTTGGCCGCGGCAGGAGGATTCCGGGTCAGTGCCGAACAAAGAGATGGAAGAATCCTGTTCGTGTCGTTAGCAAGCCGGTTGGGCGGGCCCTGTCGGATCCACCATCCCTGGCCTTCGGAGGGCATGCCCGTCTGCCTCGATGTGACGCCTGGAAGCTCGAATCAGGGCATGCAACTCGCGGAGGAGGTGGTCGGCGCAGAACGGGTTCTTCGCTGGGAGACCGTTGCTGGCCGCCGCTATTTGCTTGTCCGCCGCGAAACGGATCTCAAAGGCTGGAATGTCGTAAGGGAAACCCCGGAGCGGCGACTTACTCCACGCACTCTCAAGCAAGCAACTCTCGGCCGCGGCCGGCTCTTTTAGGATAAGCGAATATCAGCAAGGTACGGTGCCGTAAAGCATTCTCTTGGGCCTGTTAGGTTTCATCTTGCCCAAGGCAACGGGCGTAGAGATTTGGCGCTGATTTGTCATGGCTGATTAGAAACAAGATGTGCTTTTGAGTCATGCCCGGCGACGCCAGATGGCGGAGTGTGTCGCCGAGACATATTTTTCGCTATTAGGGTGAGGGGAGGAGGCCAGCCATGGGCCTGGACGGAAAAGTTGTTTTGGTCACGGGCGGTGCAAAAGGAATTGGGAAGGGGTGTGCGCAAGTCCTGGGCAAGCACGGGGCGCGAATCGCCGTCGTTGACCTCGATGCTGTCGCCGGGCCGCTGACCGCCAAGGAAATTGAGGCGAGCGGAGGTCGCGCCGTGTTCTTCCAGGCGGACGTTTCTAAGGCGGATGACGTCCAGAAGACCATGACGGACGTCATTGAGGCGTTCGGTCGACTCGACGTGCTGATTAATAACGCGGGATACCACCTCTCGAAGAATGTGGAAGACACCAGCGAAAAAGAGTGGGACTACATCTTGAACGCCAACCTGAAAAGTGTCTTCCTCTGCTCGAAGTACGCCATCCCCCATCTGAGGAAAACCCGAGGGGCTATCGTCAACATGTCATCCATGGTCGGTCTGGTAGGCCAGCGCAACGCTGGCGCCTACTCCGCGACCAAAGGCGGCATGATCGCCATGACCCGGGGGATGGCTCTCGATTTTGCCAAGGACGGCATCCGGGTGAACTGCATTTGTCCCGGGTGGGTGCAAACGCCCCTGGTGGAAGACTGGTTCAGCCAACAGGCGGACCCGCAAGCAGCCAAAGAATATATCTACGGAAGACACCCCTTGGGAAGAATTGCTGCGATCGAAGAGGTCGGGAATGCGGTGGCGTTTCTGTGCAGCGAAGAGTCGTCGTTTGTCACGGGTGTTGCCCTTCCGGTGGACGGAGGTGTGACCCTGGGCTATTAAGACAAAGGCGCTGAGCAAAGTCACATGATCGAGTTCCAGACTCTGACGGGCAAAGACTATCAACTGACCGTACTGTGAGCCGGATTGCGAGGAATCCATGTCAGGAACGTATTCAGGTCTCATCGAACGCCGGGAATTCCTGCGGCGGGCAGTGTCCTCAAGTATGGCACTTGCAGCCGTTCGACCGCGCGCGACGGATCAACAGGCAATCGGCCAGCCTTGTTTTGCTGAAATCCAGGGCACCGATCGGGCGCGCGAACTGCTGGAGGATGCCTTCAGCGTCTATAGCGGACGCCGGGACGGCAACACTCTCGCCAAACTTATCGTCACCAACGCCGCGGGCGCGAAGTATTTCGTCAACGATAACGTCTGGTGGAGATACACCGACTTTCAGTGCAACTATCACGCGACTTACGGCTGGCGGCCTTTCTTTGACCAGAGTTACCGGCAGGTCGATTGCAACACGTGGCAGGCTTGTTTCCGCTATCAGGTCAACAAAGAGTTGCAGGGGTACTTTCGTCGAGTGGAGCAAGCCCCGAAGATCCCTCCTCTGAACTGGCTCCCCGGTTCCTTCGATCCCTACGGGAAAACTCCGTATCCGTTTGATGCCAACGCGGAGCATCCCGAGGTCTATTCCGTCATCTGGTACTACGCGAATACCTTTGTTGATCCGAAAACGAAAAGGATGGTGACGTCGGACGCAGCCACCCATGCGGAAGGCACTGACTACCCTTTGCAGAACTGTATCAGCGCCACGGACTACCTGTTGTGGGAGAGAGACGCGGCGATGGCGCGTGTGTACCTCCCCAGAATAGACGCCTTCCTGGATGCTTTGCTTGGGCATTTCCAGGATGCCAGCGGGCTGCTCTGGGTGGGAACCCAAGGCAGCCAAATCGAATTCTGCCACAACGGGTTCCGGTATCCCGGTCATACGCACGTCTACCTGCTGAAGGTCTACCGCAACATACAAGAAGTAGCGCGAATGGCAGGCCAGCACGATTTGGCAGAAAAGTACGGACGGCGCGCCGACGAACTGAGCCGGAAAATGTCCGTCTTCACCGAAGGTGGAAAGTGGTTCGTGGGCGGGCTGAAAGACGCCGAAGGGCGCGGACGTTTGGGGACCGGCCTGCTCGACGGAAGCCCCTCAAGCTACTTCGAAGTATGGCATAACGTGAATGCGGTGGCGCTGCACGTGGCGAACGAAGAAATGAGCCGCTCGATTGTGGAGAAGATGGCTTCCATCCCGGCGCTCACGGCGAACCATCTCACCTTAATCAACTACCCGGCACGGCCGTCCCAAGAGATTGACCCCGCGCATGATGGGTTTCCGCCTCCGGGTGCTCACGTCAACGCTGGGTGGTTTTGGATGTGCGGGGCGGGAGCACTTTACGCCTACACGAGGACGGGGCGCACGGATCTCTTGGACCGGCTGGCGGAGCTACTGTCCGACCATCATAACCATTACAGTATTGACTATTACAATAAATACGGCGCTGACAAAGCCGCGCAATGGCCAGAACGGGGACGAGACACCTATTCCGTGACCTGTGCGGGGTCTTTCGGGATGCTTTTTCGGGCCCTGTTCGACTTACAAGTCGCCGCAGACTCTTTACAAGTGAGTCCGAGGATACCCCTCGAGTGTGCTCTTCTCAAGACCCGGGCCCCAATTTGCTACGCGGGGAAGAAGGTCTATCTCGATATCACCAACGGCGAGGGGCCTATCCGGCGCGTGTTTTTGAATGGCAAGCCATACAGCCAACATACCGCACAGCTCATCACTCTGCCTTACGGAATCCTCGAAGCGGACAACACTATCAAGATAGACATACAGGGTTAGGCGGCGCGGCCTTCGGCCGCAACTCAACATGCCTCGGGGCCTTGTAGGGCCGGGGCTTGCCCCGGCCTCCGGGGGGTGGCCCAAGATCACCGATCGGGCTCGAAAGGCCGCCCCAAGGGGCGGCCCTACACAAGACGAAAAATGTTTGCCAAAAAACAAGAAATTACGATATTGCATTGCAGAGTTGTTCTGTAACTCTGCGGCTCTTGGTCAGTTCGCAGATGGAGCAGACATGCCGCGCTTCCCTCGTTTATCGTTCAGCATTCAAGATTCAGTATTACCCTTCCCCCAGCACCCAGCGCCTTGTACCTGACACCTGCCTTTGGGTGTACACTCGCAGCCACTCAGGATTGCCAGGTGGAAATCCCGAGCCAGGCTGACCGCGTCCGCGAGCCGCCTGGCGCTTCGATGCGGGCCGGTCGGGGAGGTCAATATGTTTCGGCGATTTCTTGCGGGCGCCGCCATCGCTTCCATCGCAATCGCTTTGGCGGCTGTCGTCCTTCTCCTTGCGCACGGTCTGGCCGCGCAAAGGTTCTATCCACTGACCACGATGTGGTGCTGCGCGCCGGCGGTGTGGGGGCTTTGGGCGATGATTGCGCCGGCAGCGTGGGTGCCGCACCGCTTGCCGATTTGGGGAGCGGTTCTGGGTTTGATTGCAGGACTGCTGGCTTTGTTCGTCCTCAACCTGCCCCTGCGAGTTTTCGGAGTAGTAGCGCCGGTCATTTTGCGCGGAGTAGGTGTTGTCGTGATCGTGGTGCTCTACTATCTTCTCTGGATGCTGGTTCGGCTCGCTTATCGGGCTCTCGGCGCCCCAACGTCCGTTGCCTAGAAGCGAGTAGCAGGGTAGCGCCCGCCCTCCGGCGCCTTGGCTCAGGAGGGCCCGCCGCGGTCGAAGGTCCGCCGATCCTAATGGCGGGCGGGTTCTGTAACTCTGCGGCTCTTGGCGGGTTCGCAGGTGGAGCAGATATGCTGAGCTTTGCGTCCCGCTCCCTGGACTTGCGGCAATTCCGGTTCTGTCGCCCTGAGAAAGGAATGGAAAGGCCGCAGGTTCGAACAGCGGAAATTGCGCTACGCGCTCAACCGCCGGGTCGACCTCGTTACGCAGTAACAACGTGCACTGCAACAGGAGTGTTCGCTTTGGAAAAGTGTAATAATGAGTGTGCTGGGCTTCGGCCAAGCCAGCAAGCCTTAGGCCCCGCACAGGGAGCAGCCTTGGGTTGTGGCGAGCCATTGATGCATACCTGAGTGAAAAGCGTTTTACGCCAGCGCCGATTGACTTGCCTCAGTTCTGGCAGAATAGTGAATGGAAAACGTTGAGCGTTCCTTCAAGGCAGTCAAGAAGCGGGGCCATTAGGCAGGGAGAGGAGGCGGGTGATGCGCAAACTTGCTCGTGACCGAATGACCGCGCGCGAGCGCATCGAGTGCACTCTCGGCGGCGGACTGCCCGACAGGGTGCCCATCTTTGACCTGATTCAGCACATCCCGCTCATCGAGTATGTGACGGGGGAAAAGATCACTTTGAAGAACGGTCTGGACTTGCTCTGCAAAACCATTGGCCAGCGGCTCGATATTACCCGGGGCATTGCGCCCCCCCTTGAGGAGAAGATCGTCCGGCAGGACGACGGCTTTGTGTACAAACAGGAATGGTGGACCACGTGGCTCATCGAGCGTCCCTTCAAGGACGTTCAAGGCCTGCTGGATTATATCCCTCGGAATATCGAGGAACTTCATAACCGCCAGTTTGGTGACATGTGGACCTTCGCCGGCAGGGGTAACGTCTGGGGGGCGGCCAGCCAATCACCCCGCGAGCAGTTCCTCGAGCTGCAGGAAAAGGTGGGTGAAAATACGGTCATTTTTCCTAACGAGAGTCCGGTGGGGCTGGACACGGCGCACGTGCGAGCCGGCCTGGACCTTCTGGTCTATGCGTACGCCGACAATCCTCAGCTTGTGTCGGATTGGCTCGAAGCCTTGAACTGGGCGGAGATCCAGCGCGTCCACGAGACGGCCGATCCGAGCCTGTCTCCGGTAACCCTGGTTTATTCCGACATCGCCAATACGGAGCAGGTTTTCTTCTCGCCAAGCTTCCTTCGGAAAGAGTTCTTTCCGCGTGTCGCGAAGCTGGTGGAAGCCTGGCACGCACACGGCATCAAGGTAATCTTTCACTCCGACGGTTACCTTGGGGATGTGTTGGACGACCTCCAGGCGGTGGGCGTCGACGGTCTTAATCCTCTCGAACCGCTCTCGCGTATGTACGCCGGAGATATTCGGAAAGCGTACCCGGATTGGATCTTGATGGGCGGGATCGACGCCAGTCAGCTCCTGCCTTTTGGAAGCAAGGAGGACGTGCGAGCTGCAGTCCGCAAGACCATTGACGAAGCGGGGGCGCAAGGACGCCTCTGGCTCGGCTCCTCAACGGAGATCCACCCGGCGGTCAAGTTAGAAAACGTCCTGGCCATGTGGGACGAAATCGAAAGCTACGGGTACTACGACCAGTAGCCGTTTCCTAAGCTCCAGGGAAAGCCTGCTCAATCGCGTGGGCGGCGAGTTCGCAAACGGCGCCTGCTCCAGGGGGAGCGTGTAGCCACGGTCCCGCTCTGCGGGATGCCGTGGGCTTTTGTTCGTCCCAACCAAGAACCCACGACTGGAAGGGCTTGTCGCGGCTACCGGGCTCAGTCCCTTGAGCGCGGAAGACTCCCTGGCGTTAGAAGTCGATGAGTGGCGCGAGCATGCCGGGCTTGGGCGACGGGTCACCCAAGGGGTTGTAGCGCAGGATTCGCGCTGTCTTTTCAAGCTCCTCGGCGGAGATATTGAACAGCCGCAGGTCCGAAGCCCGCCCCGGCGCTTCGCTCTGGGAACAGGCCGGGGACCGGGACCTGCGCTACGACTTACGCGCGCACCAACTCGTACACGGTGAGTTCGGGTGGGGCGCCCAAGCGCATCGGGGCGAAGATGGTGCCGATGCCACTGTTGACGTAAAGTTGCGCGTCGCCCTGCTGGAACCATCCCTTCACGTAGGGAGTGATCAGGCGGCTGGGGGAAAGGTTGGGAGAGATGAACTCCAGGGTGACTTGGCCGCCGTGCGTATGTCCCGAGAGGCTCAGGTCGATGCCGAGTTCGGCGGCGCGGTCAAAGGCATTGGGATTGTGACTAAGGAGGACATTTGCCGTTTCGGGCATGACGAAAGGCTCGACGCTTCGCAGGTACTGCCGGACGATCCCGGCGCTGGGTGGCCCCATGCGGGTGCGGGTCTGAAAATCTACACCTATCAGGTTGAGGATTTCCCCGTGCGACGGGATGGGCACGCGGGCGCCACGCAAGATTTTGATGCCCGCGGCGGCGAAGAGGCGGGTAATAGATCCCTCGGTGTGGGTCCAGGCCTCGTGGTTGCCGAGACATCCAAACACGCCGAATGACGCCCTGAGCCCCCTAAGCGCTTCCACGACTGCGCCCTGTGTGGAAGGGTCCCAGGTGATGAAGTCTCCGGTCAAGACGATGAGGTCGGGCTTCGTGGCATTGGTGATGGCGACGTATCGGCGAATTTCCTCCTCGGGCATGAACGGCCCAATGTGAATGTCCGAGAGTTGCGCGATGCGGAAACCGTCGAAGGCTTTGGGCAGTCGCCGGAGCTTGATGCGCGGGTGGGTGGTTTCGAGGTTGAGCCGCCCGTAAAAGAGGCCGTAGGCCCCCGCAACAAAGGGCGCGGCGCTGAGGGCATACGCGGTTTGCTCCAGGAAGTGTCGGCGGTCGGGTGAGATCAGGGAGTGGCGGCCCGGGTTGGCCGAGACAAACAACTTGCCGTAGAGCCAGTACCCCGCGCGCGCCGCGCGATCCGCCACCGCGAAGAGAATCGCAATAAAGAAACCCAGCACGGAGCAGACAAACCACATGGGGAAGGGGGCTTCCCCCAGCGCAGCCCGCGCAGTGAGATGCGTGGGCTCATATGTGCGCCGGGTAGAAACGAAGCTGGAAAAGAAGAAGGCAAGGAAGAATGCATAGGCGAGCACCACCGCAATGCCCAGTCCCCGGCGCCAGCGATCACTCGGAATCAAGCTGGCGCTCCACGCGCGGAAACGGTAGTACCAGAAGAGCTGACTCGCGCCAAAGATCGCGGCGAAGGCGCTCCCGACAAAGAAGACCGCCAGCCCTGCGGGCCAGACGAAGTTCAGAGCAAGGAGGATAATATAGATTCCTACCAGCGCTCCGCCTAACCACTTTCGCCAACGCTCACCGGGGATTACCTGCTTCTCCATCCTCGCACTCGCCATGCCCAGAAAAGCCAGCAGTTAACAGATACGAAGCCGGGGACCTCGCAGAGATGAAACCTGATCGAGGTCGAAAGCCCTGCCTGTCATACCCACGATCAGACAATTATACGATGCGCCAAGGAGTCTGTCTGCCCCGTGTTTTGGGGGGGTGCAAGGAAGTTACCTCATTGACTTTAGGCCTGCCCCAGGGTATGTTAGGGTGTTCTTTCACCAATGTTTGCCATCCTCCGAGGAGACCTATGGATTTCCAGATGGGCGAAAAGGTTGTCTATCCGAACCAAGGTGTGGGCATCGTCGAACAAATATCAACGCGCAATCTTACCGGCCAGCCAGAGATGTTTTACCTGCTCAGGCTCAACTCCAGCACCTTGCGGGTGATGGTGCCGACGAGCAGCGTGGCCAACGTGGGTCTGCGGCGAGTGGCCAGAAACAGCGAGATCGGCAACATTCTTGAGTACCTTCAGAAAGGTCGGTGCAAGTCGCCGCAGGACTGGAAGGGGCGGTTCAAAGAGAACTGCGAGAAGATGCGCGGCGGGTCGCTCCAGCAGGTCGCGGAGGTCATGAAGGCGCTCATTATCCTGAATCAGGCGAAGCCCCTCTCGTTTCGCGAGAAGAAGATGCTGGACCGCGCCTGGCAACTGCTGGTGGATGAGATCGCCATCGCCCGCGGCCTCACGAAGGAGACGGTGGAAGGCCAGTTGGTGCGGGTACTTAGCAAGTCCAATCTGAAGGTTCCCCTGCCGAGCTAGGTCCGCCTATCCGCAAGAAAGTGGGAAGTCTGAAAGGTGAAGGGCCGGGGGCGAAGTGGAAACCTCGCATGCCGGTCCCTTTTTGACCCCTCATTAATTTGGTTTTTTGACCGCCGAGGGTGGCGGTCCCGGCCAAAACTCTTCCACAACCATCCACAGGATTTCCACAAGATTTTGGCGGTCTCGGGCAAAATGCTACCATATGTTGTGTGTTTTCTCTTGACAGCGCCCCAGTCTGGGGGTAGATTCGCTCCCAGCCGTTGTGGGGCCGGTCACCGTTCGGGGGGGCACAACCGGCAGCGGAAGCAGCGCCCAGGCCCCCTTCCGTCGCGACCAGAGGACACCGCAAGAAACGCACACCCGTGGTTGCGTCGCACCTTCGGAGGCACGTCATGACTGAGTGGGAAGCTGTCTCAATGGGAACGAAAACCGCCACGTCCACCCCTGAGACTGCGAGCAAGCGGGGCTTGGTTGTCAAGCGGCTTTTTACCAAGCCCGGCATCCATCCCTTTGATGAGATCGAGTGGGAACTCCGCACGGCCTCTATTCAGAACGAAAAAGGCCAGGTGATCTTCGAGCAGCGGAACGTCGAAGTGCCGAAGGACTGGTCGCAGACGGCCACGAACATTGTGGCCTCCAAGTACTTCCACGGGAAAGCAGGCACCCCGGAGCACGAGTCCAGCGTGCGGCAACTGATCAGCCGGGTCGCCGACACCATCGCGCACTGGGGGGTCGAGGGCGGCTACTTCCGAAGCGAGGAGGACGCCGAGAGTTTCCATGACGAGCTGGTCCACCTCCTGGTTCGTCAGAAGGCTGCGTTTAATTCCCCGGTTTGGTTCAATTGCGGTTTGTGGCACAAATACCGCCGCAGTGCTGCGGGGGAAGCGTTCTACTGGGACCCCGCCACGGGCGGGGTCAAAAGGGATCCCGAGGCCCACCGGCATCCACAGTGCTCTGCCTGCTTTATCAACTCCGTCCAGGATAACCTCGATAGCATCCTGACGCTGGCCAAGACCGAAGGGATGCTCTTCAAATGGGGTTCGGGCACGGGCACGAACCTCTCGCCACTCCGATCCTCAGTGGAGCCGCTGTCGGGTGGCGGCCGAGCCTCGGGACCCCTTTCCTTCATGCGGGGTTATGACGCCTTTGCGGGAGTCATCAAGTCCGGCGGCAAGACCCGCCGCGCGGCAAAAATGGTGATTTTGAATATCGACCATCCTGATATTGTCGATTTTATTGAATGCAAAGCTAAAGAGGAGCGGAAGGCCTGGGCGCTGGTCGATGCCGGGTACGACGCCTCGCTGGGCGGCGAGGCGTACAGTTCGATTTTCTTTCAGAATGCCAATAACAGCGTGCGCGTGACCGATGATTTCATGAAGGCGGTGATGGAGGACCGAGACTGGGTTACCCGCATGGTCACCACGGGCGAGCCGATCCGGTCCTATCGGGCGCGCGATCTGATGCGCCGCATCGCGGAGGCCGCCTGGCAGTGTGGCGACCCAGGATTGCAATTCCACACTACGGTCAACAAGTGGCACACCTCGAAGGCCACAGCCCCCATCCACGCCTCCAACCCCTGCAGCGAGTACATGTTCCTGGATGACTCGGCGTGCAACCTGGCCTCGCTAAACCTGATGAAGTTGTTGACCCCGGATGGCAAATTCGACGTCGCGGCCTTCGGCCACGCCGTGGACATCATCATCACCGCGCAGGAAATTATTGTGGATAATGCCAGTTATCCCAGAGAGAAGATTGCCATCAACTCGCACGACTTCCGGCCGCTGGGGCTGGGTTACGCCAACCTGGGCGCGCTGCTCATGGCGAACGGCCTGGCTTACGACTCGGACGCCGGCCGCGACTTCGCCGCGGCGATCACCGCGCTGATGCACGGTGAAGCTTACTTGCAGTCCTCCCGCCTGGCCGCGGAACTCGGTCCTTGCGCAGGTTTCCCCCTGAACCGCGACTCCTTCCTGGGCGTGATCGCGATGCACCGGCAGGCGCTCCAGAATATCAACGCGCGGCACGTGCCGGGGGATTTGCGAGAAGCCGCCAAGAAGATCTGGGACGAGTGCCTGGCCAGCGGCATGAAGTTCGGGTATCGCAACGCCCAGGTGACGGTGCTGGCGCCTACCGGGACCATCGGCTTCATGATGGACTGCGACACTACGGGCATCGAGCCGGACCTGGCGCTGGTCAAGTATAAGAAGCTGTCGGGCGGCGGGCTTATCAAGATCGTCAACAACGTCGTGCCTCATGCCCTGCTGAAGCTGGGCTACACGGAGCAGCAAGCTGCGGACATCGTGAATTACATCGACCAGCACGGCACCATCGAAGGGGCGCCTCTCCTGAAGTCCGAACACTTGCCCGTCTTTGATTGCTCCTTGAAGCCCGCCAACGGCAGACGCTCCATTCATTACCTGGGCCACCTGCGCATGATGGCCGCCGTGCAGCCGTTTCTGTCCGGGGCCATTTCGAAGACGGCCAACCTGCCCGAGGAAGCCACGGTCGAAGACGTCGAAAAGGCCTACCTGGAGGCGTGGCGGCTCGGGCTGAAGGCCATCGCCATCTACCGCGACGGCTCGAAGCGCACCCAGCCGCTCAATACCGCCGACGCGAAACCCAAAGAACAGGGAACAGCCAAGCCGGGCTCGGCGGTCCCGAATCCCGGCGCGCCAGCACCGAAGCCCTTTCGCCACAAGCTGCCGGATGAGCGTCTGGCCATCACCCATAAATTCTCCGTGGGCGGCCACGAGGGTTACTTCACCGTCGGCCTCTACGAGGACAAGCAGCCGGGCGAGATCTTCATCACCATGGCCAAAGAGGGCTCGACCGTCTCGGGGCTCATGGACTCCTTTGCCACGGCCGTATCCCTGGCTTTGCAGTACGGGGTCCCTCTGAAAGTGCTCTGCGACAAGTTCAGCCACATGCGCTTTGAGCCCAGCGGCTGGACCCACAACCCGGAAATCCGCCATGCGAAGTCCATCATGGATTACATCTTCCGCTGGCTGGCCCTCAAGTTCCTGCCCAAAGATGCCCAGCCGCGGGAGGACGCCAGCGTGGCGTCGCTGAATGGCGGCGAAGTGGAGAGGGCTGCGCAACTGGCGGCGCAGTTTACCCGCGCAACCGGCGAGCAAACCACGGTCTATCCCGACGGCTCAGTTCAGCCGAGCCTCGCCGGCGTCGAGCAGGCTGACGACGCGCCCAGTTGCGCCGATTGCGGCGCCATCATGGTCCGCAACGGCTCGTGCTACAAGTGCCTGAATTGCGGCTCCACCAGCGGGTGCTCGTAGTAAGGCGTTACTAAGCTTGCGTTCATCGAGTTTTGTTGGTGTATTGGGAAAGGGAGAAGTACAAGAAAACGAAATCCATGACAAGAACCCAAGTAGCCGGGGTAGTTGTGTTGGTTGCTGCGGAGTTGTTGGGCTGGCCGTGTCGCGCCCAGGCTCCCCCGCCAGATATCAACGTTGTCTTGATGAAGTCAACGTTTCTTCTGGTTGGGGAGGGTTCCCAAGGAACCGGCTTTGTGCTCGGCAGGCCAGAGCCCGGTGACCCTACTAAAGCCCGGTATGTCTTGGTTACGGCTGCCCACGTCTTGCAGGAAATGAAGGGGGAGACTGGTGCCATTTTCGCGCGTAGGAAGACCGGTCCAATGAAATGGGAGGGCTTTATCTACACATTTCGCATCCGCGAGGGGGAGCGACAACTTTGGTCAAAGCATCCCACCGCGGATGTGGCGGTTATCTATCTACCCCTTCCGGACGGAACGCTCGACGACCTAGCGTCAACTCAACTCCTAGCAGACGATGAGATGCTCTCAAAGTTCGAGGTGCATCCTGGCGACGAGGCGAATTGCCTGGGATACCCGCTGGGGAATATGAGCGACCAGTCGGGGTTCCCGATCTTGCGTAGTGGGAAAATCGCTTCTTACCCGCTCTGGCCAACGCGGGATACACGCGTGTTTTCGTTGGACGTGCGAGTATTTCCTGGTAATAGTGGTGGGCCGGTCTACCTGAGCCAGTCAAATAGGATTTACGGAGGCGCAGTTCACGTAGGGAAGGTTGGGATGGTTCTGGGCGTCGTAACAACATGGACTCTTGCACAGAAGCTAGTTCCTGAATTGTTCTCCCAGCGGCTCGAGACGTACCCCCTCGATCTCGCGCAAGTCGTCCATGCGAGTCTTGTCAGGGAAGCTATCAAAATGCTTCCGAGGCCAGCCAACGCAGCAAAATAGTTCACGCGGGTGGCGCAGTGAGCCAAGTCTGCGAATGTGAGGATCGATGGGTGCAGGCCTGAAGGGCCGAAAGACCGTAGCCCAGGGCTAGTGCGACGGGCCAAATTCTGTCGCCCCTGCCGGGCTTCATTTCAGGCGCCTGCTTTTTATTGCACGGCTCACGCCGTGGGCTAAAGTGTTTGGCCCCTGCCGGGGCTTAACGAGGGAAGGGGACAACTCAGCAATCTTAAACCCCTAGTCACGGTTGAAATGAATCCCAAGGCCGAGGCTCACTTAAGGAGATCCAAAGATGAATTGGAGGCAGCGCAGATCCTCTTTTCAAGTTCCTTCGGCGATGGGGCGATCCACTCTGCCTACTTCGCAATGTTTCATGCCGCGACGGCAATGGGGCTCGCCGAGGGGATAACATTTCCGCCGTGCTCTGGGTGGCTCGCGGCTTTTGGAGAGGTTTTCGCCACAACTGGAAAGATTGATCGAGAGTTCCACGACGACCTACTCGAAGCCTATCGACTTCGGCAAATAGCCGATTACGACTGGCGCGAGCAGATCTCTGACGAAGTGGCTGAATCAACTTTAAACAAAGCAACCGAATTCGTGGCAATGGCCGAGAAATTCTTGAAGGAGGCCGGAGGCGAACTTGAGCGAACTTGAAACGTTGGAACGAGAGATGCTTGACGTGCGAGAGGCGCTACATGCCATCGGCTCGACCAGCAAAGGACGTTGCTGGTACTGCGACCTGAAGTTGCCACGCGCGGAGGTCGCCGTTGGCGCGGGGTGGGACGTCCAGCGCGTCGAAGGTGAGCGCGTGGCCAGCATCATCGTCGTCTGCCCGAGGTGCCTGCGGGAGAGAGCCGAACTGGGCGAGGAAGAGTTCTTGCGCAACCTCTCCTTGCGCGTCTGCAATGCGACCTGCTGATGCCTGCCCCGCCGCCCGGCAGGGTCGAAAAAGCAGCGCAAGGTCCTCTCTGACCTTGCGGCTCGTGCACATTGGGGAAGAGCCGCGGCGTTAGCGAACCAACGTGGCGCTGTGCCACAAGGCCGCCATGCAAGAGAGGCAGATTAAGTCCTACTTCAAGCGGCAGGTCCACGCGCTTCTGGCGCGCAGTGCCACGGAGCCCAACGGCTTCCGCGCCTATTTCGAGAACCGCGAACCCCGGGACGAGGAAATCCTGGGTCTGCTAGCCGTCTCCACGGTGCTGAGCGGTGAATTCCCCCAACGCGACGGCTTCCCTACACCTTTGGAAGCGCTCGCTGCGCTCTCGCGCTCCGGCCGCGCGGAAATTTGCCGGGAATTCCGCAAACAACTCAAGGACAGCCCCAAGCAGTTGACCCACGCCTGAAATCGCGCCATCGAGCTATCTCGCCATCGTGTCATTGAAGACGCCCTCGGGTGTGCTTGACCGCCTCAATCGCTTGATGATGAAATGGCTTGATGACTCGATTTCTCTGGAGGGTTCTATGAAGGTTGTTGACCCAGTTTGCAAGATGACCATCGATTCTGAGAAGGCCGCGGCCACCAGCGAGTACAAGGGCCAGACCATCTATTTCTGTGCCCAGGGCTGCAAGGTTGCCTTTGACAAGGACCCGGAAAAGTACTTGCGCAAGTAGCGGACACCCCGCCCGGCGCGGCGCCCGCCGGTGCGCCGAGCTGAAGGTGGCCGCACCGTGACAGGGACTTTCAACACCGCCTGACCGGTGACGCCGTCGGCCCATGGGTTAGATCAGTTCGATGTCGTGGGCTGTAATCCAGATGTCCAGTTGCTCGAAGCGTTCCTTCAAGACTTCCTTATACGCCTGGAAGAATGCCCGGGCGTCCTCGGGGTCGGCTGAATCGATTCGTACCCGGATCAGGCGATCTCGGTAGAGGATTCCGCGGTACTTCCAGGTGCCCAAGGCCTGAATAGAGTCGACGGTTGTGGCGCCGAACTTGTCGAGGAGTTCCCGGTGCATAAGAAGGAATTTCTTCCGCTCAATTGGTCTCCCGTCGTTATAATTCAACCGTAGGAGAATTTCGAAGCGCTGCAGCTTCATCGAGGACCGCAGCGGAGGGAGGAATTACCACATACTTTATAGCGTGATGGTCCAGAAAGGCGAGGCAAGCCTCAGCGACTTCGTAAGTGCCTTCACGTAGGCCCCGCAAGCTGGCTTGAGTCGCCAGGATGTAGAAGCCATTTATCTCGTCTTCTTCGGACGAGAATCTAATCCTAAGCATAACTGGCTCCAATGGAGACCTTAACAAATAAGCAACCTGAGGTCAACGCCCACGCTAAGCTGACTTTCAACACCGGCTGGCCGGTGACGCCGTCGCGGGAAATCCCCATGGTACCCACTTCCTGTATCCGTTCCTGGCCGTCGATGGGGCGGACGCACGGGCTGTTCACGTAGCGGGAACCAGATCTGTACTCAAGCAGTTCGATGCCGCCCGCCCCTGCCGCGGTGGTGAAGGTCCGGCGTTCCATGGGCTCACTAATCGCCCGCAGCAGAGGCCCCGAAAGTCACAGACCAACGCGAGAATCGTTCCTCGAAGCAGGAAATTGGAGACGGGGGGCTCAAAGCTCGTATGGTCGACAGAATTTCGATATAGTGGCCGCGGAACTGGAGCCGACGTTCGGTTCATACGCCCAAGTCGCGGGCCGCTAACCTCGGCGTCGGAACCAGCCCAGAGCGGCGCCAAGGTAGGGTGTAGACTGTGACCAAGTGAGGTGACCGCAATCCCGAGGAGGGCGGCATTATGAAGCGAAGAGCTTTCTTGAAGCGCACGGGGCAGCTCGCCGGGGTGACGGCCGGACTGTCCGCACGGGCGCTTGCGGGGTCGACGGGTGGAGAGGTTGAATCGAGCTCACCCCACGAACAAATTGTGTCCAGCAAGACCATCGAATTGAGTTCCGAGAAGCAAGTCTTCGTGGACTGGTGGTTTGTTGAAGCGGGCTACGGACTGCCTTTCACGCTCGCGGAGCAGAAAGAGAGAAGCTCCCGGCCCGTGTTCATGCCGCACGGAGTCAGGCTATCCGTCATTCCGCCCATTGTTCAGCCCGAGCCCATTATTGTTCCCGACACGCCCGCCGATGGGATCCTCGTGGGGGCTTACAGCACGCTGATGATGGACGGGGCCAAGTACCGGCTATGGTACCAAACTTTTCAAAGTCTGGAGCGGGCCGCAGACATGGCGGTGGGTTACGCGGAATCTGAAGATGCCGTGCACTGGACGAAACCCAACTTGGGCCTGGTGGAAGTGAACGGCTCGAAACAGAACAATATCGTCTATCGTCGCGAAGAGGGGATCGACGGGCCGACCGTCTTCAAGGATCCCTCAGCGCCCGCCGAAGAACGGTACAAAATGATTTACTGCGGGCAGAGGCTTGCGCCCGATCCCACCGGCCTGCTGCCGGGGGGATGGGTCTATGGCTCGACATCCCCGGATGGGCTCCACTGGACGCGCCTTCCCGAGCCCTTGGTGAAGCACGAGAGCGATACGCAATGTGTGGCCGTGTACGATGAGGAGCTGCGGCGATACGTGGCGTACCTGCGCGGCTGGGAGCCGCTCACCGTCCACGGCAGCAAGCGCGTCGTGAAACGCACCGAGTCGGAAGACTTCCGAAGGTTCCCTAATCCCCAGTTAGTGCTGGCTCCCGGCCCCGACGACCCTCCGGATATGGATATTTACACCAACGCGTACCAGCGCTGGCCCGGGGCGGCGCGCGCTCATCTCCTGCGTCCCGCGTTCTATCATCGCGCTTCCGACACCGTGGACGTGCACCTCGCCGTCAGCCGGGACGGAATCCGCTGGTCTCGTCCTTCCAGGGATCCGCTGATTGCCGTAGGCCTCGAAGGATCAGGATTCGAAGGCCAGGTGTACGCGGGCGTGGGGATCGTGCCCTTGGGCAGAGGCGTGTGGGCCTTTCCGATCTGGCGTTCGTACTTGACGCACAACATGGTCGATCGGACGTACTTCCGAAAGCCGCGCGAAGGCAGCCTCTGGCTGGCGACGCTGCGCGAAGATGGTTTTATGGCGCTGGAAGCCGAGACTCAAGGGGAATGCTGGACACAGGTGGTCTCATTCAGGGGTTCGCGGCTCCTCGTGAACAGTTGGGCGCGGACCGGAGGCCGGTTGCGGATCGAGCTGACCACCCCGGATGGGCAACCGATTCCGGGCTTTGCCTTGGAAGATTGCGACGGCATCCAAGGTGACGCTTTATGGGCGCCCGTGCGTTGGAAAGGCGAGTCGGATGTGAGTACATTAGCTGGGAAGCCGCTACGCATCCGAACGTGGCTAGCACGCTGCCGCTTACATACGTTCCGTTTTGCTTGACGCGTCAAGGAAAACTTTCAGTGTGCAATCGTTTTCGCAATACGTTTTGGCTGGAGCACCGTAGGGCGCGGTGCTTTACTACCTTCGGGGTAGGATGCTGACTTCATCGGGCATGATATTCCTCGGCACCTTGACCTGGGTTCTCACTCCTGCGGCTCCGGGGGCCTTTGTGAAAGTCTCGAACCTTGCTGGAGAGGACTGCCTACTGTCCGTCAGCCGACGGACCGACTGCCTACTTCCTGCTTGGTTCCGGCTACGCCGGGTTAGGGTGCCGCATGATTGAGCCGGGCCGCAGCGAACGCCGGCGGCAATTCTGCGGGCGCTGCGGTCAGTTGATGTTCGAATATTACCGCTCCCCTGATGGCCATTTCGGTCTGGTGCAGGGTGTCGACCCGGAGGAATCCCCGCGCGGCCGTGAAGTGCGCTGTCCGACCTGTGGGGCGCGGTATCGTTTACTGGACAGGGTCGATGTCATGGGGCAACCGGTGGTCAGGAAGTCGGCAGTCGGCAGCGAGCGCTTTGGCGAGTCCCGGCAAAGCGGGGAAAGGCGGAAAGAATAAGTCCAAGGGCGGAAGTCGAAGGTCAAGAGTCCGAGGGCAGAATTCAAGAGTCAAAAGACACAAGGCAGAGAAACCTAAGGGCAAGCAGTCACGAGTTCCGGAAAGGACTGCACAGATGCTGGTGGAGAAAAGCACGGCCAAATCACTGGTTCGGAGATTGGCGCTGGCGCTCTTTGTGCCTGTCAAGGCTTTAGAGTCTGCGCAGAAAATTGACCACGGAAGGGCGTCCCGCAGAGCGGGACCGCTGCCACGGGTACTCCCCCACCCGCACGCTCTGTCGCCGCCACGACAAAGGGTGCCTGAAGAGGAGCTGGGCGAGCTGAGTATCGCGGGTCGGGAGTCTTCAAAATTCTCCGACTTCCAACCTGCTGAATCCCCGCTAGCCCGAAATCTTGACCAGTGAGCTCGGTGGGCATGGGAATGTCTGAATTGAATGTCGTGACGGGCGCATTCGGCTACACGGGTAAATACATAACGCAGCGATTGCTGGCCATGGGCAGAAGAGTCAGAACGCTTACTGGCCATCCTGACAGGCCGAATCCTTTTGGACCACAACTGCAGGTCAAGCCTTATAACTTTGACAACCCGCATGAACTCGCGAAGAACCTTGAGGGTGCGAGAACGCTTTACAATACCTATTGGGTGCGGTTTGCTTTCGGGAGGGTGACCTTCGAGCAGGCTGTGGCAAACACCAAAACACTCATTCGGGCAGCCGAAGAGGCCGGAGTCCAGAAGTTTGTCCAGCTTAGCGTTACGAACGCCTCCGAAGATTCAAGCCTGCCCTATTTCCGGGGTAAAGGGATTTTGGAAGGTGCCCTCAAGGAATCCAAGTTGTCTTATGCGATTATCCGGCCAACATTGATCTTTGGGGTCGAGGATATTCTCATCAATAACATCGCCTGGCTCCTGCGGAAATTCCCCGTGTTCGGGATTCCCGGTTGGGGTCATTACCGAGTACAGCCGGTTTTTGCTGGCGACGTGGCTGAAGTAGCTGTGGCTGCGGCTGCCGAAGAGAACAGCGTCTCCATAGATGGCGCAGGCGTGGAGGTGTTTACGTTTCTCGAAATGGTCCGACTCATCGCAAAAGCAGTGGGCAGTAAAGCCAAGCTCGTTCCTGTCGCGCCCCGGCTAGCACTTCTTCTATGTAAAGCAATTGGCTATGTGGTGCGTGACGTGATTCTGACTCGCGAAGAGCTTGAGGGGCTGATGGCCAGCCTGTTGATCACGGAAAGTCCACCCACCGGGCGAACCTGCTTCCGCGATTGGCTCGCAGAGAATGCCGAGTGCCTGGGTCGCAGATATGCTTCAGAGCTGGATCGACATTACCGCTGGAAATCGGCCGGGGGTGAGGCCGGTGGAGGAGTCACGGCGCAGTGACACCACTGGTATCCCCCGCCGCGGCCGCGTTCCATCGCCAGATCGCCCTGAGCGCTCAGAGTCCTTCGGACGCCGTGGCCTGTGGAGCGTCGGCGACCTTTATGCGGGCAGTCGCGGCAGGTCGGGACAAAATTAAGCCCGCACCGGCCCGCAACTTGCCGCTGATGTGAGCCGGACAACAAAGCATGTAGAATACTAACCGAGATTGTTCACGAATCGTCCGGGGCCAACAACGGCAGAGCCGCAATAGGCACGCCATTCACGAACAATCCGGGCCAAGCATGGCGGTGAACGGATGCCGTGCATTAAGCAGCGGCCACTGCGGGGCTTGGGGTGAGGAAAACGGGAAGGAAGACGAAAGCGATGGGAACTCGGGTGTGGGCACGGACAAGCAAGAACTCCACGGCCATGCTGGCTTTGGCATGGTGTATCTTGATGCCGGGGGTTGCCTCGGGCATCGAGGAGCTGAAGTTTAAGCCCGGGTATAACCTGTTCTCTCTTCAGCAGGACGTGCAGGTGGGCCGCGAGGCGGCGGGGGAGGCCGATAAACAATTGCCTCTGGTGACCGATGCCGAGGTACTGCGCTACGTGAACGACCTGGGACGCCGGCTGGCTTCCTTCGCGCCCAACAACAACTCCGATTATACCTGGACTTTCAAGGTGGTGAACAGTTCCGAGATCAATGCGTTTGCCTTGCCCGGCGGGTTCATTTACGTGAACCGCGGCGCCCTCGAGGCAGCGGAAAATGAAGCGCAAATCGGGGGAGTGATAGCCCACGAGGCCGGCCATGTGGTGATGCGCCACGGAACGCATCAGGCGACGCAAGTAATGCTAGCCCAGATGCCGCTGGCGATCCTGGGTGGTCTGCTGGGCCAGAGTGGGAGCCTCTCCGGGCAGTTGGCACAGATGGGGATCAGCTTTGGGGTGGGCTCGCTGATGCTCCGAAACTCGCGCGGCGCCGAGTCACAAGCCGACCAAGTGGGCACCTACATCCTTTACCAGGCCGGCTATGATCCCCATGCCATGGCGCATTTTTTCCAGATCATCGAGAAGAAGTATCCTCAGCGGACCATGCAGTTTTTCTCTAATCATCCCAACCCTGAGAACCGCATTAAGAATGTAGACGAAGAAATCCCCCTGCTCGGCCCCGCGCGACAATGGAGCACTGACAGCCCGGGGTTTGAAGCCGTCAAGAAACGACTGCTCAGCCTGCCGGCTCCACCCAAGGAGAAACCGTCGCCCAGGGCGTCTGCTTCCCCCACCCCTCCGCCTCTCCCTTCGAACGGCATGGTCAGGTTTGAGGCGAGCGGATTCGCCCTCAAGTATCCCGACAACTGGGAGGTGCAAAAGAGCGAGGGCGCCGTGGCCCTGTTTCCAACCGGGGCTATGGTTACGGGGTCCGAAGGTGGTTCGGCGCAGGCTTACGGTGCGTCCATCAGTTGGTACCAGCCCCAAAGTCAAGGTCAGGGCGGCTGGGGACTGATCGATGCCACCCAGCAACTCCTGGATTCCTTGCAGCAGTCAAATCCTAACCTGCGCGTGGCCACGCAGAGCGGGATAAAGCTCCGGGACCGTCCGGCGCTTTCTACCCTGCTCGAAAACGACTCGCCCCTCCCGGGACAAAAGGAGAGAGATCGTTTGGTAACGCTGCGCCAGAGAGATTCGCTGTTGGCCCTGATCTTCATTGCGCCCGAGTCGTCTTTCGACGCCTATAAGCCCGCCTTTGACGCCATGCTGCAGAGTCTCGAGCTTTACTAGGCGGGGGCTTCCCCTTGGTCTCCCGTGACGGGTCACGGCCCGCCCTCCGGCGCCCGCAGGGCTTAGGAGGGCCCGCCGCCCGTAGGCCAGGGCGCCCAAATGGCTCCGAGCTTGGCAGGCGCTCTGGGCCGCAGGGCGGCCAAGACCATCCCGCGGGGCAGGACCGGGGCGGGTGGGTCGCTGCGGCGACTCGCGACAGGTGCAAAATTCTCGTTTCGATGCGCATAACAGCGTAATGCCTTAGACCTGCAGCTTAGGGAGCTTCGCGGCAGCACGGACGAAATGACCCCTGACTGGCTGTCCCAAGGGATTTCGGCAGACCGTAGGCCGATTTGGATTGGTGGGGGTGCCAGCGGGCGCTGTCAAATTCCGGAATCCCCTTTTTGCGTGGTTTAACCCAAGGGCTGCCTCTCCACAAGTAATGCCTCAATCAAGCATCGTTCGCTCCAGATGCAAGTCCATGTGAGGACCAAAGATAGTATTGGGGGACTGCTGCGAGGATGGCAGCTTCCATGCTGGAGGCAAGAGGCGGCAATGCCCAAAGCCCCGGCAGCGAAGAAACTGACCTTTGTTCCCAGCGCCTCGTCGGCTGAGGTCCGGGAACGCTGGCTTGAGCTGCTCGACTTGACCTATGCCACCCGCCGCGTCACCCACCAGCAAGTTGAGCCGGGGGTACATGTAGTCGTAGTCCCGCCCTCCTATCAGCAGGAGAAAAGGAAGGAGATGGTGGAGGTTGATGTGCGCGCCGCTATGCGCCAGGTGCCGGAGTTGGCGCGCGGAGTGCGAATAGCGCTGGAGGATATCGACAAGTTCGGGCTCGCGCTGGACGGCGACTATCGACAGTGGATGGGAGACTTCAGCGCCGACGTGGCGGCGGGCCACACGCGGGTCGTGGTCTTCATCGATCTGGCCTATTTGGAGGCGGCGCTGCTCGGTCGCCTTCGGACAGCAGAGGTCCTCGTGGACTTTCAATCTCCCTTGGCCTTTTTCCGCCGCGGGGTCCTGCGCGATTACGCCAATGTCCTGGAAGCTGTGGCGGCAATGGTTTCCGGAGGCCGGTCGCTGGTCGAGACGGCCGACCGGGTCGGCCGCGCCGTCCTGACTCACCTCCAGCTCTATGCCAATTCTTTTCTGAAGCTTTCGACGCTTTACTCTGAGTGTGCGTGGCGGATTGAGCGTGACATGTTCGTGATGGAGGTGGGGATGCCGGGCAAGAGCGTGTCGCTGGGCCTTCCGTACTGGGACCTACGCGGCGGCGCGGAGGCTGCCCCGCAGACGCTCGAGGCCTGGCGCGGGCGGATTGAAACCCTGCTCTGCGAAGTCGCTCCTTACGCGCTGCGCGAGTTTCCAAAATCGTTTGCCGCTTGAGGCGGAGGAATGGCTTTCATGCTCTATAAAATTCATTCTGCAAAAAGTCTCCCGGAAGTTGCGCAAGCCCTGGAGACTGCCGCGCAGAGGTACAAGTTCGGAATCCTTGGCGTCCACGACCTGAAAGCGAAGATGCAAGAAAAAGGGGTGGACTTTGACCGCGAGTGCCAAGTCTTCGAGGTGTGTAACCCGCACCAGGCAAAAAAAGTATTGGAAGCCAATGTCGAGATCTCCACGGCTCTGCCGTGCCGCATCGCGGTTTACGGCGAGGGTGATGGCGTGACTTTGGCGACGCTCCGGCCGACCAGCTTGCTGGAGATGTTTCAGACCCCGAGCTTGCGCCCCGTGGCCGAGGAAGTGGAAGAGGCCATCCTCAAAATGATGGACGAAGCGGCCAGGTAGAGTCCTACGTCCGCAGTCTGGCGTCCAGGGCCTCGACTCGATGCGCCGGGCTGAGTGACTCCAGCCCGCTTGCTGGTTGCCCTCCGCGCTTGGTTCCTGCCCTCTCGTGGTGATAACATCCACTGCTTGCACAGGAGCTTCCTCTGCGGGGGGGGTGTGTGTCGCCAGGTAGGAAGGAGAAGAACTTGAAAGGGAGCGTGCGGACTCTGAAGGCCTGCGGGTGGCTCGTCACTGCGGCCTTTGCCGTTTGGCTGGCAGGGCCCGTGCGCGCCCAGGGGCAGACGCCGGGGCACGTCTACATCTTTGTGTGGTTTGATACCGAGGACTACATCCGGCCGCAAAGTGATGATGCGGCAAAGCGCTTGGCGGCATTCCTCACCCAGCAGGGCGTCCGAGCCACCTTCAAGGTCGTAGGCGAAAAAGCGCGCACGCTGGAGCGTCGCGGGCGGCGCGATGTGATTGGCGCCCTTGCCCAGCACGAAATCGGCTACCACTCCAACACGCACAGCCAGCATCCGACAGTGGCGGAGTACGAATCAACGCTGGACTGGGAGACCGGCAGCGACGAGTTCACGCGCCGCGAGCGCTTGGGCTTCGACGACGTGCGCCGCATCTTCGGAAAGACCCCGACTTGTTATGGTCAACCGGGCGCCTCCTGGGCGCCGCAGCCCTTTGCGGCGCTTAAGAAATGGGGCGTCCGCGTCTACCTGGACGAGGGCCAGCACGTCAGCCTGAAAGGCAAGCCCTTTTGGTACGGTGGCTTGCTCAATATCTTTGACATCAAAGAAGGCAGTCAACTTCGCCCCAATGCTGATTGGTCCAACCTGGACCAGGCCAAGGCCAGGTTCCAAGAGTTTTACATGCGGATGACGGCCCGGCGAGAAGGCGGCGTCATCAGCTTGTTTTTTCATCCCTGTGAGTTCGTCCACCGCGAATTTTGGGACGCCGTGAACTTTCAGCAGGGCGCCAACCCGCTACCGGATGAGTGGAAGTTGCCTCCCCTGAAAACCCCCGAAGAGAGTGAGAAAGCCTTCAAGTACTTTGAGGACCTGGTCACCTTTATGAGGTCCTTCGCGCAGGCCGAATTTGTAACTGCTTCGCAGGCCCCGCAACTCTTGCGTGACTCGGCCCAGAAACATGTGTTTTCCACCCAGGAAATCGCCACTATCGCCAGCCAAGTGGACGCGGAAGTGTCCTTTCAGGAGCATGACACCTACAATCTGGCAGCTAGCGAGGTCTTCGTCCTCCTAAACAAGTTTGTGGCGGGCGTGGTGGGCAAGAGAGCCGGCGAGCCGATCATGCTGGATGGCACTCCTTATGGCCCGACGTCAGCTTTCGTAGCGCCGGGCGAAACCTGTCCCGCCATAGGCGGGAGCCCGGCACTCGAAAATGCCAGTGTGGTGGCGGGCGGCGCGACACTCGAGCTCCCCTGGAGCCAGTTCAGCCGCACCGTGTTGGACGTGGCCGACCACCTGGACAAGAGCGATCACCTCCCGAACGCGGTTTGGTTCGGGAGCCAGGCCGTCCCACCAGAAAGCTATCTGGTAGCGCTCGCTCAAGTGGCGAGGACACTGACGCTGAAGGGCGAAGCCCCTGAGACAGTGACGGTGGCGCCCGCGCGTCTGGCCGCCGCGCACTACGTCGCCGACGACTCTCCAGCCCTGTGGGAATGGCCCATCTTCCCTCCGGGGTTTCATGCGCCTCATTTGATGTCGCTGGCAAAGCTCCAGGCCTGGACCTTGAAGCCCGCCAAACTCGCGGCCTCGCGCTAGTCGTCCGCATGGCTTCCCGCGCAGCCTTGTGATACCATTCTCGCGTCCTCACAGCACAACCTTCCGGGCACCTCGGCGCGCCGAAGGTTGCGGTTGGGCAGCGGACTGGACGGAAAGGAACTTCCTACCATGTCGGGCCATTCTAAGTGGGCTACTATCAAGCACAAGAAGAGCGCGGCGGACGCTCGCCGGGGAAAGGTTTTCACCAAGCTTATCAAGGAAATCACCGTGGCGGCACGGACCGGGGGCGGGGATCCGGAGGGGAATCCCCGCCTGCGCGCGGCCATCGCGGCGGCGAAGGCAGAGAACATGCCCGCGGACAACATCAAACGCGCCATGCAGAAAGGTACGGGCGAACTTCCTGGGGCAACCTATGAGGAAGTGGTCTACGAAGGCTACGGACCCAGTGGAGTCGCCATGTTGGTGGAGGCGGCCACAGACAATAAAAACCGCACGACGTCCGAAATCCGCCACACCTTTTCCAAGCACGCTGGGAACCTGGGCGCGGCGGGCTGCGTCGCCTGGATGTTTCATAAGCGCGGTTACATCGTCCTGGAGAAAGGGAAAGCCAGCGAGGAAACACTGCTGGAACTGGTCACGGACGCCGGAGCCGAGGATATGAACGACGACGGCAGCAATTGGGAGATCCTTTCTTCCCCGGAGAAGTTTCATCATGTAGTGGATCGCCTGAAGGCCGCCCAGATCACCCCGGCCGCGGCGGAGGTGTCAATGGTCCCCCAGTCCTACGTGAAGTTGAGCGGCAAGCACGCGGAGCAGATGCTACGCCTCATAGAAGAACTGGAAGACCACGACGACGTCCAGCACGTCTACGCCAACTTCGACATCGAAGAAGCGGAACTTCACGCGCTTACCCAGGCGAGGTAACGCCGGGCTCTCCGCCCTTGCGGACCAGGATCGGCCCGGGGCACCCCGGCACCCCGGAGCGTTCCGTCGCCAGAGCGTCCCGCCGGGAAAGGCTCTGGCTGCCGGGAAAGTCAGCGCGACGAGCACTCGGCGAGTGTCGAGGGGCGGCAACCCGAAAAGGGCCCTAAGTCAACTGAGGAGTGCACAAGCGTTGCTGAAGGGAGACGCGACGCATCCAATCGATACGACGGGAGGTCTTCGCCCACGACCAGGGTTATTCCTCCTGCTTTCCGCGCTTTTCGCGGCCACGGCAGGGCTAGCCACTTTTGGCGCCCCGCTGGATGAGGAAGCCGACGCCCCCGCCATCCTGACGTTTTCCAAAACGCTCAAGGGCAGCGTCCCGGAGTATCTCCAGATTACTGTGGACTCGAATGGTTCCGGCGCTTACGAGGGGCGAAAACTGGACGACCCGCCCCATCCCCGCCCCTTACAGCTCTCTCCGGCCCT
>Ga0315279_10001427_pt1 | contig 39888 bp, 26 predicted proteins | sample YL17G06_20_MG_FD_203694 | JGI IMG/M metagenome (GOLD analysis project Ga0315279, IMG submission 203694) | Sediment microbial communities from Yellowstone Lake, YNP, Wyoming, USA - YL17G06_20 | ecosystem: Environmental > Aquatic > Freshwater > Lake > Sediment | place: USA: Wyoming | collected...
ACACATCGTGACCACGTAAAAATCTTGGGACGTTTAACGATCCCGTATTATAACCTCTGCCTGGAGGCTCCGGTTTCATAGTTTATCTGTGGTTCCCTTTTTGTCTTTCTGTCTTTGTGTCTTGGTGTTAAAAAACCTGCTCAAAACAGCTCAAAAAGTAGCTCATTTTTGCAAAAAAGCGCTAAAAGTTGCTAATTTCTATCAAAAAAGTGCAAAAAAGTGCTCATTTTTACCCTCATTTTTACGCTAAAAACAAATATGTCCTATAACATCATTGCTTTCTCCTGCGCCAACCGCCCCAATTTCAAAATTTTCGAAAAAACCCCCTAATTTTTAGTTTTTTTTATCTTTTTATTACCCTTTTTAATTTTACCTTTGACATTTATGCAGTTATTTCCTCTTGTATTTCCTACATTCAGCATTCATTGTTCGATATTCGAAATTCGTTAGGTATTTATTCACAATATATGGTTATGCACAACTCGACATATCGAAAGATAAAAAATTTCAGACCTTCAACATCACAATCGCAAACTACAAAATAGCCCAAAGCATACTCATAGAACAATTTCCTCTTTTGCTGTATCGAACCTGGCGGCCTTGCCCGCGCGAAAACCGAGCATACCCATCTGCAGCGCCGTCTGCACATAATATGCCAGGTCCATCGGGCTTAGCGTCTCTTTCTTGTGCGACCGGCAGCACTCAAGAAACTTCTGCCAGTATCCGACAAAATCCTCGCCTTGTTCGATGGCAAATCGCTGCGGCTTTTTATCCGACCCTTCCGCAGGGATAAAAACGATTTCGTTGCCTTGAACCGTCAGCGTGCCGTCCCATCCGCGAATTACAGGAATCCGCTGGGCCGAGCCTCTGGCGCCAATAGCAGGATAATCGTTCGCCTGTGTCCCCAGGACCGCCACAGTAAGCTTCTCCGGGTAATCAATAAGCATATTGAACGTATCGGGTATCTCCCGTTCCTGGTAACGGAATTTACCGCCTGTCGCAACAACCATACTCGGCATAGCCACGCCAAGCATAAACACAACCGGCGTCAGCACGTGCGGAAACAGGTCTGTGCTCGGCCCGCCCGCGTAGTCCTCATACATCCGCCACCTAAAAACCCGGCTCACATCAAAAGGCCGCTTCGGTGCATCACCCAAAAACTCCTCCCAGTTCAAATCCGGCCCCGGCTTTGCATTGGGGTCGTCTATCGGCATACCACGCTCACCCCAGTCGCCTACACGAAAATACCCGCACTCCGCATGGACCGGCTGACCTATCAGACCTTCCTGAATCAGTTTTCTTATCTGATGCCAGGCGCCGTCCGACATACCCTGAGTGCCGAGCTGAAAAACCCGGCCGCTTTTTTTCACCTCCGCTGCCAGTTTTTTGGTCAGCTCAAACTGCCGCCAGTGTGTTACCGGCTTCTCACAATAGACATCCTTGCCTGCCCGAACCGCATCAAGGGCCTGATAGCCGTGGTGATGGTCAGGCGTAGCAATGCACACAACATCAACATTCGCATCCGCCAGCAGTTCCCGATAATCCACATATCCTTTGGCCTTATATCCTTCCACGACTTTTTGCATACGCGGCCGATACACATCAGATGCAGCAACAATCTCCACATCTGCGCCCTGCTGACTCTTTAAGTAATGCACCGTCTGCAGATGCGCCTGGCTTCGACCCCCGCAGCCTATAAAGCCGATACCAATCCGCTCATTAGCACCGAGCACTTTGCCTACAAAATGCCGCGATGATACCGTCGTAGCCGCAACCGCCGCTGCCGCTCCTGTCCTGCGAATAAACTGCCTACGCGTCAGGTCACTTTTTCTGTTTGATAATTTCTTTTCAGACATTTCATTTCCCCTTAATTTCTTTTATTTTTCTATTTTAATTTATCATAAACCTTGCTAAGCCAATTTATCCATCATTTGTAAAGCTTATCCATACGTTCCGTCTGCACCTGCCCATCCAATACTGCCGGCGCCAGCATCGGCGTGCCGAGGCGGAATTCTACCGCCACGGGCGAGTCGGCCTCCCATAGCAGCCATCGCTGGATATGGCCTGGGTCAATGCTCAGCCTCGCCTCGTCCATCGGCACGCGCAGCAGCATGGGCACGTGTGGCGGGATATCTACAGAGCGCTGCCACCAGCCCTTGGCGGTGTCCTCCAGAGAGATAAGGACCACGATGGTCTGCTCGCCACGATTGTAGATCGGCTGCTCGAGGGCGCCAACCTCCGACCAGTCCGTGGTTGTCAGGTCCCCCGCCACGAACTGGGCAATCGGCCAGCGGTCGCTATTGGGGTCGGCCTGGTTCCAGGCCGGGAAGCTGACCTTGAGCGGGTAGGAGCGGCCCTCAACCGCGAAGGGCTCGGCCCAGAGGCGGTCGGGGCGGCCCTTCACCAGTGAGGCAAGCTTCGCCGTGTCGTCGAGGTCATAGGCGGGCTTGCCGCCCGGCGAGGGCTTCGCCTCCGAACCGCTGAGAATGGTCAACCACTCCCGCTTGCCCACCGGCGGCACCGTGCGCTTGATCTTGCCGGCGAGTATCTCATGCTCCGTACGCCCGATGATGTCGCGGACCTCGGGGACGGCATCCAGGCCCTTGTTCTTGCCCTCCCAATGGTAGATGAAGGCCATCACGCCATCCGCGCCCCAGTTGTAGAAACTGAGCATATCCTCGCGCACCTGCTCCGGCGTGGGCATGTTCTTCCAATGCGGCGACTCGTTATATGCGAAGGCCTGGTAGATGCCGATGAGACCGATGTCGGGCTGGAGCGAGCGGGCGCGGGTCATGATGAAGCGCATCTGGTTACGCGTCGTGGCGTCAAGCTGGCTGGCATGATAGGGATAGGGATAGACGCCGAGCGCATCACAGATGCCGACGTCGAAGTTCGCCATTGCGGAGGAGCCGCCGATGCCCATCACGATAATGTGGCTGTTGGGACGGCCTTGTGAATCCCTGTCGGTGAGCCGGATGATGCGCGACATCTCGCGCAGAGAGTCTATTTCGCGTGGGCGGCTGTCATCTACAAGCCAGTAACCCCACAGGCCGGGGGCGTCCTTGACGGCCACGATTTCCTTGCCCAAAGCCTCTGAATCACACAGCAGCAGGCCGGCGCCGTGGGGGGCGGCTCGCGTGCCGCCGGCGCCGCGTCGGCAGCCGCCAAAGGCGTCGGCGGTGCGAGTGGTGTACTCAATGTGCTCGCCCTCGAGCATCAGATAGCCAGATTTCGGAAAAGCGATTACGGAGTCCGCCTTTTCGCCGACGACCGGGATCGTCGCGTCCGCCGGGCTGATCTCGCGGGCCAGGCGTACCTGAGTGAAGCGGCCACACAAGGGATACATGACCTGCATCTTGTGTTTCGAGACGGCCTTGCCCATGGGATCGTTGGGGTCCAGTTGCTTCCTGGCGCTTTCCGAGCTGTAGCTGTAGAGGAGCGTCATGCCGAGTTTGGCCGCACCCTCGACGTGCTCAAGGGTATCGACGCCGAACGCGCCTACGGGCGCCCGCCCGTACACCGTCATGTTCTTGGGTGCGGCGGCGGCAAGGCCGCAGCTAACCACAAGCATCGCGGCTGCACACAATCCAATCCACCAAACGGCGTTCGTGCTCATGCTCTTTCCTTTCTTGCTTAGTTGTGTCCTCGTTCGGCTGCCGGTTCCGCAGCTCCTTTATCTCGAATTGGGACCGATACACCTTTTTTCAGGCCCCGGACGATCCACTCCTGGGCCTCCTTCCACATATCTTCTGTGACCCCGTGTCCCGCCTCGGGGAAGGGGAGGAATCGCAGGCGGTCCCGGTCTTTCCCATAGAGGGGCTCAAGGTCTGCCACGAAGCGGCGCACCGACTCGATGTCGATGTACTCGTCGCGACCGCCACTTGCGATAAACAGTGCCTTCGGGGGAATTCGGCCAAAGCGGGGCTTCGGGTCAATCGAGGCCACCAGCTCGCGGAGGCGAGGGCCGTATGATGCCTTTCGTGCCTCCTGCTCGGGGCCGGGCGGGATCTTCGTCACATCCCACCAGAAGTCCACCGCGCCGACAATGCTGGCCACAACGCAGACGCGGGGTTCCCGCCAGGCGAGGACCATAGCCGTGCTGCCTCCCATAGACACCCCTGTCGCCGCGATACGGGAGACATCGACGTCGGGTCTCCGGGCCAGTGCGTCCAGAATGACCGGCACGTCCTTCGCCGTGCGGGCAATGGAGGTCTGATGGACCCAGATACTGTACTCCCCGCCCAGAGAGGCGATGTTGTCGCCGTGAAAGATGCCGGCAATGGTGCGCTCACCGTGAAGATGTGCATCAATGGTGATGGCGAAGATGCCACGCGCGGCGAGGTCACGACACCAGCCCTCGAGGTTCTCCTTCGCACCCCGGAAGGAATGCAGACATATCGCCACCGGGAACGGGCCGCCCGAGCCAGGATGGATGGCGATTGCCGGCACGGCTTCGTCAGGGTCAAAACCCGGCAGACAGAGTTTTTCGCGAACCAGTCCGCCGGGCAGCTCCTTCCGCTCGAGTATCTGCATTTCAGGGGGAGAACCAGCGTCTGCCGCGGAAAGAGCCGCAGGAAGACAGGTCAGAAGAACTATCGTGCTCCACGATACCATCTGCATATATTTACTCCTGAGAATGAGTTGTCCATAGACGATTTCATTTTTCGTTGAATCCGTTTTATTGCGCCTTCACAGCGCCATTCGGGGCATCTCTCAGCCTGGCTGCCTGCTCTCGCAGCATCCACAGATAAGTGGAGTATGTTTTCATTTTCTTTTCTTTTCCTGCAAGGAAGGGGAAATTCCTATGGCGTTTCCTGAAGCATATTGAGCAGGACTTTCTCCGCAACCGGGTCATAGTCCGGCCTTGAACGATCCGCGCGGCGCTGCACATCCAGTTGCGAGAAGAGGATAGTGCCTTTCCCGCCGGCCACGGGCACTTCGGCCGCCACGCAGATTTTGGGCTCGCGGACCCAGAGGATCTTTTTGGCCGTCGCCAATACCGGGCCATCCAAATTGCCGATGACGACTGTTCCCGGAAGGCCGTTCCATCGCGTCAGCCACTCCGATTTGATGCCGGCGAGCATCGAATGTTTCGCGTCCTGGTAGGGGAAGGCCCGCGATCCGCGGGTATCGCCTATTTGGATGTCGCACAACTCGGTCCAGTCCCAGGAACAGGTGGCCAGTACCACCACGCGACCGCCAGCCACTGCGAACTGGCGGAGAACGGCGGCTTGTTGTTTTTCGGCCGCGGTCAGGTGTGCGGCGTTCCAAATAACGACCACGCATTTTCCCGGTGCAAGACCTTCAAGATCGTGGTCCGCCCGCAGTCCCTGCGAACGGAACCAGCCATCGGCGGCCGTATCACCGCCGAGAACCACAAAGCGGCGACCTCTGATGGCCGCAGGCGCTTCCGGCGGCCGCACCGACCGGACGAAGCGTTGACTGAGCACCGGCCGGCCCGGCAGGCCGGTCATCCTGGCCGTCAGCCAGTAGCTTCCTTCGCGGTCGGGCAGCTTCCAGGTGACAGTGTTATTAGTGAGAGTATCAGCTTTCATCTTAAAATCGTAGCTCCACTTCGAGACCGGCCTCTCAAAACAAGAAGCCTCCGGAATGAACTCAGGACACTCCTCAGTCAGCATAACATCCACGTGGATACTCGCATCATGCCAAGAATCATTGATAAGAGATAGTCCGGTAGTCACCTCCTGCTTTGTCCGATAGCTCGCATCAAACAGATCGAGACTCGCCAGAACAGGTGACAGCGAGCTGTGCCAGGCGGCCGACGCCGGCGCAGCGTAGTTGGCCTTCCAGACGGCACTGCCCTTACCCGTTTCTCTGACGCGAGCTGCCAGCCTCGTCCGGGTCCAGCCCGCGTACATATAGGGCAGCAGCCCGTCCACGCGGGCACGGCGCATCGCCTCGGTGTGCTCCATGCCAAGCTGAGCATAGGCCAGCGCATCGGCGGTTTTGTCTTCGTTGCCCGTCCACTGACACAGCGGCCGATCGAAGATGTTCATATACTCGCTATTGGTGACGGGCCGACCGTTGGCCTCGCGGAACCATGACGAGATTCCCCCTATCAGCTCGCCCTCCACGGGATCGACGGTGTTCCCGCAGGTGTGCACGTCGTAGTTCTCCGCCGTGCCGGTATCCCCGGTGCGCATGGTCGGCCGCGTCGGGTCCAGGGCCCGTACGAAATCGTGGTAGGGACCCGTCTCCCATTCCCGGTCGCGGTTGGATTCGTTGGACAGAACCCACATTACCACCGCCGGGTGGTTCCAGAGCCGCCCCATCCAGCCGGCAGCGTCGCTAAGCACGTTGCGGTGCCAGATGGCGTATTCCTCGGGCGTGAACTTGTAGTCCACGTAGTTGTAAAGGCAGGGAAACTCCACCAGGAGCATAGTGCCGTTCTCGTCGCAGATATCGGCCCAGAGAGGCGGCGGCGGCATAGTGTGGGTGCGGAAGGCGTTCATGCTCATCTCGCGGGCCTCGGTCACCAGGTAATCCACCTCATGGCCAGTGATCGTGTCGCCCCAGTCCCACTCGAAGACCAGTTCCGAGCCGCGGAGACGGAGGGTCTTGCCGTTCAGCAAGTAATGCCCGCCGGCTATGGTGATCTCGCGCATGCCGAAGCGAATGGGGGCCGCGTCGAGAACCTTCGGGCCTCGCCGCAGCGTAACCTGGGCGGTGTAGAGGTTGGGCTGCTCGTATGTCCACGGCTTAAATCCGGGCATCGGGACCTCGATAAACGAATGATCGCCGCCCAGAGGATTGGGGTCGGGTTTCATCGCGGCGGGCGTTTCGCCGCGGCCGATCGGTTGGCCATCCGGCCACGACCGCACCTCGGCACTGAGCGTCAGCCCTTCGGCAGGCTCGACTCCGGTGAGGGTTACCCGTATCCGCACCTTACTGCCGGCCAGATCCGGCAGAGCCAGTATCCACTTCATGTAGGCGGAATCCGCAAAATCAATCCACACATCGCCGGGAACCGCCGGCATTCCCGGGCCGAATCCCGCGGGAATCAGGGCCGAGCCGCTCCTGGCCTTCGGCACTGCAGCGGCGCCGGTGACTTTGAGGACAATTGTGTTCTCACCCGTCCTCAGCACACCGGCAGGTAGGATTACCTGGTAGGGCCCGGTGGGGGCATTTTCGCCGACCTTGCGGCCGTTAATAAAAGCAACGGCGCCGGAACTGATTTGGTTCCATCGCAGAACGGCCAGACAAGCGGCCTGGGCGGCAGATACGGTGAATGTCCGTCGGGTCCAGACGAAACGGGTGTTCGCTGCCACCTCGTTGTTCCAGGGCATAAAACGGCCCGGGAGATTTACTGTCTGCCATTTCAGGCGGCTCGCGCCCTCTGATGTCTCGGCATGCTCGCTGCCATCGCCCGTTGAGAACTCCCAATCGCCATTGAGAAGAACCGAGTTCGTTCGCATCCCCTCGCCTTCGGAGGATGCCCTGGGGGCGTTTGACCGATCGGCTGCCGCAATCGCGGCCACCGCCATCCCAATCCAAACGACTGCGGAAAAATATATCCCGATTCTACTTTTGGCCTGGTATTGCATATATCGGTGATTCATTTCAGTCTCTCCTATATTAGGTTCGTTCCAGCAGTCACGGACCCTTCTGGTATTGCGCCTTTGCCGAAATGGCTTTTCCGAGGGCCTCCAGCGTTTCAGCGATTTCGTGCCGCAACGCGAGAAGCTTGGTTGGGTCGCTGATATATCCGTCGAAGTAGTATTGTTCCCCTGCGTTCGTATAGCTGCCGCCGGCCTCTTGGGCCCGCTTGAGCAGAGCTTCCGTCCGGGCGAGCAGGTCAGCTTTCACAGCGCCATTCGGGGCGGCTCTCAGCTTAGCTGCCTGCTCGCGCAGCATCCACAGGTACTCGTGGTCCTCCAATCCCTCGCGCATCATTTCAAACCGGATGGTGCTCATCGGCTCCCCGTATCGGCCTTTCATACTCGGGAACCACCAGCTATTGGCGTAGTTCCGCGTGCGACCATACCACCGCAGGTCCGGCGTCATTGTCATCGCCCAGGAGCCAATCCAGAAGAAGTCATACTTCCAGTAACTCCAGAATTGAACGCGAGGTGAGAGCGCTGGACTCCGCAGGTTGAAATACCCATGCATGTAATAATCGCCGTGCCGTTTGCCCATCTTCCGCAGTTTTGCCAGCGTCTCTGTGGAACACCGTGCCGTCCACAGGTCAAACAGGTTGAGAACCTCTGCATCATCCGGCACGTCGCGGCCGTTGACCACGAGAACCACTCGCGGGTCGGCGCTCTTGATCAACCGCGCCAACTCCAGGGTCTTTTTCACGACCGCATGGTTGCTGGAGTAGTCGGGAATCTCATCAGCCAGGAAAAGCACCGGTCCGTTGCCGTTCTCGTCCACACAGATTCCCTTCGACCGGCAATGCTCGCCAATCGTCTTTACATACCGACTGATTTTCTCCTTGAACTCCGGGGTGAAGTCGTCATTCAGGTCGTAGATTGAGGGAAGGTATTTCTTCGCGTCCTTCTTCGGCAGGACGGGGTCCCAGTATCTCATATACCAGTATTCTTCCTCGTTCTTTCCGCCGAAGGTGTACTGGTTGATGAAGCCGACGTAGGGAACGAGCTCCGGGTCATAGGCGAACCGCGGCCAGTGTAGCTCATTGTAACAATACTCGCGCGCCTTGTCGAAGGCGGTAAAGTCAATGCCGGTAAAGTCCCAACGGCCGTCGGCCTTCTGCTGCCACTGCACCCGCATTGCGCCGGCGTAATTCGGGCGAGGACCAAAGTGCGTCTCGTAGAGGCGATGCTCGGCGAAGAATCTCATGCGGGTGTAGTATTGGGCGATCTCTTCTTCGTCCCCGGTGGATTTTTGGGCCTTGGCCTTCGCCTCGGCCTCATTGTTCAGGTCAACCTCGCTGTCATAATAGTAAACGTAATCCGTGGCGAAGGCGCAGATGTGCGGCGTCTGCGCGAGCGTAAAGTCCCAGACCTTCAGCCGAATCCCTACGTCGCCGAGCTTCTCCCCTCCAGACGTAAGGCTCAACGTGCCACGGTATGTCCCCGCAGGCGTCGCGAGGGGCGCCTTGACGGTAATCCAGAAAACCTGGTTACGCCCCTTCCTGCACGTAATGCTTTCCTTCTGAAGCAGCAGGTCCGGTATATTTTCATCGTAAGAGGACAGAATATTGCCGACCGGGTTGTAGCGGAGGTTTTCCACAGCCAGACGGTCCCCCTTCTCATTGGTTAGAGGAGCGAGCACCACCTTCACGTCCTCGATATCCTTCTGCGGGGTAAGGACTATCTGGAATGGTTCGCACTCGCCCTTGGCCGCCTCGATGACAACCTCTTCGCTCCGGGGCGCCGTTGCCGAAACTGCCTCTTCCGGGAAGACCTTGCGGGTGGAATGGTCTGACCACAGGACCCACTCCGGCGTCCTTTTCAGGACGACAGCCGATGAAGCATTCGAAAGGTCCGGCTTGGCGTCCTTTTTCGACTTAAGATAAGAGGCAAACACTTTTTCGTAATCGCCCTGGAACGGAACAACCACGAAGGCACATTTCTCCTTCATACCGACATCGAACCGCGGCGTGTGGCGTTCGCTGATGCCGCCGGCGCACTCCTCTTGAACGTGAGCAAAGACAATTCCTTCGCCGGTCTCGTTGTTGAAGTAGCACTCGGTCCGGGTGTAAGGCGCACCCGTCTGGAGCGTGGGCGACTTGGCCTCTTCGACCATGATGCGCCCCGGCGTCTGCCCATTCCTCTCAATGAAACCGATGAAATTCGCTTTCCGGTTCAGCTTCGCCGACAGCGGTGCATACGGCAGGTAGAACACGAAGCTGTCACGCGCTTTGCACTCGAGTTCATAGACGAAATTCACCGCGGCTCCCGTGGCGGGAATGGTGACGCGGCGCGTCAGATGGAAGTGCGGCGTGTCGCCACTGAACACGACGGTCGCTTCACCGTCTTTCTTCTCCACTGTATATCGGCCATTGGAAATCTGTCCGCCCGGATAGCCCTCGTTCACCGAGCGTATCTCGCCGTTCTCAATGTACTGGTAATACAAACAGAAATTGTCAACTATCAGGTTCTGGCCGCTGCCCTGCTTGTAAGCCAGCTCGGCCGGCACATAGTTGACCGTGCCATCAAAGACCAGCCGGACGCTCTCATTTTCCACCACCACACGACTGGGCGTCTCCATGACACTCACCTCCGCGCGACTCGTGAGCATGCCGGCCAGCGACAGGGCGAGCATCAACGGAAATGTGTGGACAAGCGTGCTCATCATAATTGCTCCTTTCATGTTTGAGTTCGATTCACGTCGTTCCTGGGTCACGGAGCCGCGGCGATGTTGCGGATCCGCCGCAACTGCTCCGTTCCCGCGAAGTAGACATCGTTGCCGACGAACGTCGGCCGGCCCAGGGGATCGATCTTCCCCACGACGTGCACGCTGGCGTCTTTGGTATCGATGCGCACCAGGACGTTCTTCAGATAGGTCCACACGAAGCCATCGGGGCCTCGTGCGAGGTCAAGGTGTTCGTATGGCGGATCTACCCAGTGCGGCCAATAGCCGTCTGTCCCTACGGGCCAGGGCAGTGCCTTCCGGAACAGCACTTCGCCGGTGGCCACATCCAGGCCGTAGAGTATACCGTTGCCAGGGTGTTCTGGGTCCACCGTGTCCACCGTCAATCCCAGCAGCCGTCCCGGTGCGACCTCGGTGACCAGGCCGGTGGTCCGGGCCTTCGGCACGGGCACTATCTCCCGCACAATCTTCCCCAAGTTCACATCGTAGAAGAACAGCTTCGCCTCCTCAGGGACGCGATTCTCATTCAGCTCGTCTTGCGTCGTGACTGTTGACATCACTATCAGGTGACCTCCCTGCAGGGGGGCGAGCCAATGCACACCATACCCGCTTAGTGGCTTCCAGAAGCCGCCCAGCTTCTCCGTCTTCGGGTCATACCACCCGAAGCCGCCGCCGGTATAGCTGCGCTCCCCAAATCCGCCGAAGTATATCTTGCCGTCAACGCCGATCGCGGAACTGTGGGCAATTGCAACACGCTTGTCTTTACCCAGAGAACCCATTTCTCTGGGATTGCTGTCCGGAGCCCCTCGCCACGGTGGGGGGTGAGTGGGCGGGCCACCCTTGTACGGCGTCCACGGGCGCGCAGGGTCGAAGACATACACCGGTCCGGCTGGATAGCCGCTGGAATAGAGCTTGTCACCATGGACGATGCTTGTGTAAGCCGCCAGGCCATGGTTGCGTCCGAGATGCGTGGTCTGGTTGGTCTTGGGATCGAAGATGAACGATCCGGCGTACCCGCCCGTGCCGTACAGGCGGCCGTCATGGAGAAGCGTCAGAGGAGAATTCGGCAGGGAATAAGACTCGACTCCCTCCAAACGCACGGATTGCCAGCCCAAGTCCTCCGCCTTGGCATCCGGTGACGGCTCTTTCGGCGCCTTTGCCGCATCCTCCGGCAGCCGATACCACAGCGTTGCCTTGCCTTCGGCATCCGGGTCTATCTGGTCCAGGTAGAGTTCCGGCTTCGGTGCTGCCTTATCCCAGGGCGAAGCCTCCTTGGGCCATGGCGGCGTGTCATTCACTTTGGGAATCGCCTCCCCGTGATACAGCCAGTAGTCCTTCCGCGCATCTCCCTCCTGCGCCACAATCGCCCACGCACCCGGAAAGCTTTCTACGATATCCATTCTGTGCTCTGTCGGCGACTCCAGAAGCACCTTCTCTTCGCCCGTCTCAAGGTTCACTGCCACAAGATACCAGGCGGGGACCATCCCGCTGGCGATATATGCGTGCGTGTCATCCACGCCGATGCTGTAGCGGCTCCAGGCGCCGTTGGGATGGCTGGGGCCCACGCCGCCGAAATTCTTGACTACCTTGCCCAGTTTCGGGTCGTAGATATAAAGGCCCACCTTGCCGCCGTAGGATCCCGTGCCGTAGATGCGCCCATCAGGTCCGACCGCAAGCGGGCGCACTTCGCCACTCAGGTCGGGAACTATCTCGCCGCGCTCCTCGAAGGTGTTCGTCGCCGGATTATATACGTGCATGAACATGCTCCACCCGTAGCCCCTTCCGTTTGGCCCCGGGGTAGCGATATAGTACTTGCCGTCGAATCCGAGTGCTCTGCCTGACAGGTAGAACTGGCGCTTGTCCGGCAAGCGCTGTTTTTTCACCTGGCCTGTGCCCAGGTCAATGGCATGGAGCCACGTCGGCCCATAATACTCCTTAAAATACAACTGAAGCGCGTCCCAGGTCTTGCCGTCGGGGTTCGGCACCAGCCAGTGCTCCCAGGTGTTCACCCCTTGCGATGGCTCGCCCAGCGACTCGGTCTGCAGAACAGGGGCCTGTTCCAGCGCCTGCTTTAGGTCCGGCTGTTCGGCGGCACGCCACGGCTCACCGGCGGCACGGCTCCGGCTCACCGGCGCCGCCGACTGCAGCTCCCCGGCTGCTAAAATGCTCAGAAACCACGCCGCAATCCCAAGACCGACTTTAGTGCAATTCATTTTATTTCGGTCCTTTCTTTCGAATTATTTATTAGTTAGTTCTGCAGTATTAAGATGTCCGGGCGGCGTGTTCACGTCCAGGAAGCTGCCCTTGAGAATCCAGGCGCCCGGCCCTTGCGGCAGCGTGACCTGGCTTGCGACATTCAGCGTTAGATTTTCGACGACCTCGCCGGTCAATGGATTGAAAACCTGGAAGCGCACGGGTCGCCGCGCCTGAAGCGTGACGCCGCCGCCAAGTATTCCCATCGGAAAACACACGAACTGGCGACCCTTGATACTGCCGATGTTGCGGTCGCAGCCGTTGGTCGGGCTGTTCACGTCGGGCCAGTATCGGTTGGCCTGGCCGTTGCAGAACACAGTGAAAGGCGCGCTCGATTCGAGGCCGTCGTTGCGCACCCAACTGGCCAGGTCGGGCGGAAGCAGTTGGCGGAGGTGTTGATAGGCATTGATGCCGGATGTGCTCTCAAATCGCACTTCGCCGCCCAAAGGCGGACGGCTATTCACGTAACCATACACGCCCGCGCGCGAGTGATAAACGTAGGCCGGCAGATTGGCAATGTAAGCAAAGACTGCGGCGGCGCAGAGCTTGATGGGGTCGCTCTCTGAGCTCACCGATGAACCCGGTCCAATCGGCTCGTTGCTGCTCACCGGCGGCACGCCCGGCAGATTTCCCGCGCGGTAACAATCTCGCACGGATAGCCAGCCGCCTTCAATCGTGCCCGTGTCGCGGCTGAAATGCACAGTGGCAAGGTCCGCCGCACTGCCGCTGTAAAGCGCAGCGATGCCAGCGTCGCTTGAGTCATCGTTGGACGTGATGGCCACGGGCACGCTCGTGCGGTCCGCCAGATATTGTGTGAACTCGCGCAGGTCAGCCGCGCCTTGGGCGCCAGGGAATCCGTTTTGCCAGGCCTCGTTTGCCACTTCGAGACAAAGAATCTTGTGCTCGCGGCCGGCGATGTTCGCCAGGATGCCGTCTAAGTGCGCCTGCCGCACAGACTTGCTTGGCATAATATACTGGGTGTCCGCGAAAACAGTTACCTCGGTGCGCAAATTATGCTGCGCGACGAGGTCGAGTAAGTCGCGAAACTGCTGCCAGTAATCTGGCCAACCCTCAACAGGATGGCCGGCACTGTTGGTGAAACTCACCGGTGCAATCTCCAGTCCATCCCAGCTCACCATCGAAAGGATGCGCACGTAGTTAAATCCCTTCTCCGCCAGCAGGGCCAGGTCACTGCTCAACCGCTCACGGTCGAACTTCGCCCGGCGAAGTGCCTGGAAATACGACACGCCCAGGCCGAGGAAAGCCCCGTTATTGTCGCGCAATGATTTTCCGGCCAGGCAAACCAGGTTCGCGCCGCTGGGAACGAAACTCGTATCGACCCGGAACGTGCGTCCGGTCGCGCTCCATTGCCACCATTTGCTTGCATCACCAAGCCGGACAAAAACATTGTAAGTGGCAAGATTCGGCAGCGGCCCGGTCCATGCGAAGTTGCGGTCGGAGCCGACTTCGCCTGAGTCCCACGCGATGGTAGAGTTCGGGTCATTTGCGCCCGTCACGCGCACCTGATAGCGCGTGTGGCTGCCGCCGCCCCAACAGACAAAGACAACGGGGCTGTTCACCGTCTCGCCGTTGGCGGGTTGCGTTACCGTTGGCGAACCTGGTGTCGTGCTCGACAGGTCCCACACCTTGACGTTGCTGAAGATTGCACCGAGGGGTGCGCCCGCATCCGCCGCGCGCCGCGGACTTGCCGCAATGCGCACGCTGTGCCCTGCGGGACTCCAGGTGCCAGCCACTGACGTGGTGAGCAGGAGAGCACCGTCACGATAGACCTTCAGTATGGTGTTCCCAGCGCCATCTGGACCCCATTCTTCGCGGAAATGATACGTCGTGTTCGGACTCCATGAGAGCCGCGCCGTATCCGGCTCGACATAGTTGGGATGAATTTGCCAGACGATTTCCATCGCATTGACCTTGGCTGTGTCGAGGCCCCCGATTTTGCGGACGAAATGCTTGAACGGATTTTCGCGGTAGCCGCCGTTGTAGTTGATGTCCGAGCTGCCGAACGTGTAGTCGTACATGTGGAACAATTCGGTCTTGTCCTCCATTCCGGCGCGTAACTCGTTGGGATTTAGCCCTTGCACGTCGAACTGGGCCGCGCCGTTGGTGATGGTCGGCACGTGCCAGTAAATCGTGTCGTCTTTGGTTGTAACCTGCCATCCCCCCGCAACAAACGCGCCCCCTGAGCGCGTGCCGAGCGTGGCGCCTTGCAGGGGGTCATCGAGGACCAGAGCGGCCTGGCTCATCGGCGGGGAGCACAAGAATAGCCCTGCCACCAACAACACAGACACAACTGGGCTGTTGAATTTCATGGACATCAGCGAGAATTCTACGCCGGTAAGCGCAGGATTGCAAGTGATGATTCAAGTATCTCACAGGAGACGGGACGTCATGGATTCGATGGGGCTGGTTGGCTTTCGTCAACTTTTTTGGTACCGCCGTCGCCGAACTGGATGTCCAGCAGCCGATGCGTGGGGATGACCCGAGGCCCCAAATCCTTCTTCTGTGGATAAGTGATTATCAAAAAGTCGCGAGTCAGGACACCATAGGCATCAACATTCCAACTGCCGTTGCCTCCGGGGACTGCCTTTGCGATGTTTAGACGGGTAAAGCCGCCGGTCTTTCCATCCTCTAAACTGTACTCGACTGAAAAAATTATGCCCTTTGCGATTGGCTGTGTTTTGGCCGGTCGCCGACAGCAACCAGCACTGATAAAGATGGCAGCGATGAGAACAAGTAGAATTAGTGACTGTGTTCTTTTCATTGTAATGTTCCTTTCATATATTCAGAAATTCTCATTTTACAATATGACGCAAAATAAACTACTTTTATATTGCCTGCGATGGAGCGATACTCTCGTGACTTCATTATCTGAGGTATGCTTCACTCGCCACCTCTGGGGCGAGTTTCTATTCACCGACGGGCACAGCCTGTGGAACTCTGCCCTTCGGGCTATCAAACATGGTTTTCCATCAATTTAATTTTTCACTTTTTCTGATTGCAGCCGCCAACCTGCCCACTGCTTATAAAGTTTATCAATCTGCTCCGGCTGCACCTGTCCATCCCACAGCGCCACGCCATACCGCACCACAAGCGGCTTACCCGCTGTTATCTTTAGCGGCTCTTTATGCAGACCTAATGTCGCCGAAAGATAAGCAAAAGGATTGTCCATTGTGAACCACGTCGCCGGATGCCGCTCGTTGCCGGGAAAGTCAAACATCGCAATCGTAACCGTCTTGACATCAGCGCCGGCGCTATATGCACACCACGTTGCCTGCTTATCATTCGTCTCCTGCACGCCGGTTTTGCCATCTGCATTACAGAATTGCCCGCCTGTATCCATCGACTGCAAAAACCGCATCCCCAGACCGAAATATGGACTGCCGGTAAGTGCAACAAATTCCTTACCTGCAGGAACCTCAAACTTGCTCCACCAGGTCAGCAGTGTCACCGCCGGCTCCGCCAACCGGCAAACTTCTATCGTGCGGCTTTCGTTAAGCAGCAATTCTTTACCGCGAGGATTGACCCAATCAATCAACTCTGTGAAGACGGCGACCGGCAGACCATCACGCCTGTCAATTTTTGTATCCGCAAACGACCTGTGCTCCTGTCGGCCCGGCGCCTGCTGCTCTTCCCAGAAATTCACGCCGTCAACAGCGACCGCAAACATAAGAGCGTGATGATGCAAATGGTCAGCCGGCGCATCCCGCAAAACATTCACACCAGAAGGCGTAAATAACTGCTGCACGTAGGGCTTAAACGGAACACTTCTGTAGCAATAGCGAAGAATTGAATCCTTCCCTATTTGAACAGACACCGCATTTTCTTCGGTTATTATCCGAATATCGTTTTGGGCAACCGCCGGGACCACCATCACGACAAGCAAGCTCACAGCAAATAAAAAAATGATTTTCATATTCAACCTTTCTGTAAAATCACCTTCAGAAACTCCAGCTCTGACGCAAGCCAAATGATGGAGGTCATTCTGAGCGAAGCGAAGAATCTGGGCAACGTTAGCCAGATGCTTCACCTTCGGTTCAGCATGACAACCCCTCAAGTAATCTGCGACAGACCAATACTGCACCGTCCTGCAGGAACCAAACAAAAATTTTCTCAATTCAATATGGCAAGCGACTATCAGACCAGCTTTTTGAGGTATTTAATACTTCGCTCTGCTTGTTCAATGGTGCCGCACTCGACACTCAAAACGATGTCACGCGGCGCAGTTCTGCATACCTCGATAACCTTTTTCCAGTCTATAACTCCTTCGCCGCACGCACAGCCGGCCGGTGTCCCTGTAACCTTGCCCCGCTCATCCTTCGATTGCTCCATTGAAATATCTTTGGCGTGCACGTGGACTAATCTATCCTTGACGCGTTTGAGCCAGGCAATCGGGTCGTGGCCGCACAGGTAACTATTGCCCGTGTCAAAGTTAATCCCAATCGCAGGCGAATCAACGAGCTTGTAAATTCTGTCCAGACCGTCCGGGTGCTTGCTGTATTGCTGGTGCGGCTCAAGGCCAATCATAATGCCACGAGGCTCCGCAACCTTAGATGCTTCCTTGAGCACGTAGCGCATCAAAACATGGTCTTCTTCTTCCGTAGTCCAGGCCGGCTTCGGCCCTTCGTCGGTGTTCACCACCGGAGCACCGCATTCCGCCGCAAAACGTATCGCCTGCTTCAGATACTCCGTGCTGATTTCCGGCTTGCAAAGCGTGGTATGCGACGATAGGCCCGAAAGTTTCACACCCGCCTTTTCGCACGCCCGTTTAATCCGAAACGGGTCATCCAGCATAGACACATTCATATAGTAACCCGCCTCACTCATCAGTTCCCGTCCCCAGAAAACCCACGGCTCAATAAACTCATAGCCCAACTGCGCCGCCTTTTCCACGCCCCACTCAAACGATTTGTCGGCGTGCCTCATAAACTCTAAATTCGCCCCAACATATACCTTTCCCATTCTGTAACCTCCTAACTGTTTTTAACGTTTACTTGTTCACAAACCCTACGATTATAAAAGCTGCTTCAAATACTCAACGACCTTTGGCAGCTTGTCCATAGTTAAAAATACCAAAGACAAAATCGCAATCACCCACATTGTCGGCTTGACCTCCTTCACGTTACCTGACACCGTCTTTATAAGAACAAACGACATAAAACCAAACGCTAATCCTGTGCTGATACTGTAACTTAAAGCGGTCATCACGATTATGATAAACGCAGGAAGCGCTTCACCTAAATTGTCAAAGTCTATTCGCCTGATTTCCTTCATCATAAATAATCCCACCATCACAAGAGCCGGCGCCGTTGCATACTTGGGCACTATCCCAACAATCGGCACAAAAAGTAACGCCACTAAAAAGCAAACTCCTGTAACCAATGAAGTCAGGCCCGTTCGCCCTCCCTCCTCAATACCGGCAGCCGACTCAATATATGATGTGATTGTCGATGTCCCCAGTGCGGCACCCAGCATACTGGCCCCGGCGTCAATCGCCAACAGAGGGTCAAGACCTTTTATCTTCCCATCCTGGTCAACCATTTTTGCCTCGTGGCAGCAGGCTACTAATGTCCCGATACTATCGAACATATCCATAAACATCAAAGTAAAAATGCTTCCGAACAAGCTCCACTTAAATGCCCCCAGAATATCGAGCTGAAATGCTACGGGGCTGATGTCAAAACTAAAGGTAAGAATTTTCTCCGGCCTTTTAACATAACCGAAAATAGCCCCGAGAACGGTCGCAAACATTATGCCGATAAGCAGCGCCCCTTTTATTTTTCTTATCTCTAAGAAAGCCATTACCAATAAGCCACAAAGCCCTATTACTACTGTTGCCGTCAACGGACCTGCCGACACCAAAGTCGCTTCGTTATTGACAACTATCCCCATATCCACCAGGCCGATAAACGTAATAAACAACCCTATTCCAACCGATATAGCAGAGACCAGACTAACCGGAATCGCCTCCACCAGCCGCTTTCTTAAACCTAATAGCGTCAGCAAAAAGCACAGCAATCCCGAAAGAAACACAACTCCAAGAGCCGTCTGCCAGGTGATTTCGCCGGCTTTAACCAAGCTATATGAAAGAAATGCGTTCAGTCCCATCCCGGGAGCCATTGCAATTGGTGCATTCGTGAACAAACCGGTGATAATCGTTATAATGGCGCTTACCAAACAGGTTACGATTATAAGCGCCGGCTTGTCCATACCCGCTGCACTCAAGATAGTCGGATTCACAAAGATAATATATGCCATCGTAAGAAACGTTGTCGCCCCCGCTACAAACTCGGTCCTGACGTTTGTCCGCTTCTCCCTAAGTCTGAAAAATCCGCCTTCCATATTGGCTCCGTAACCTTGAATTTTGATTTGTTATTTCAAGTCCTGATTTTTGACTTTTACATTTTCGGTTTGGCTCTGCTGCGAGCCAAGAAGTCCGACCATTTCAGCCACTAAACTTGAGGAATTTTCGGCCGCCATCACGTAGAATGTCGCCAGGTCTTCCTTTGCAGCCTCATCGGCTTTGTCGCTGATACAGCGAATTACAACAAATGGAATCTGTCGCTGATAGCAAAGCTGGGCCACCGCCGCCCCTTCCATCTCCACCGCATCGGCCTTGAGCTTATTACGCAGCTCCTCGCACTTTTCTTTTGACGCGATAAAAGTATCTCCTGTAACAATCACGCCTTTGACAACCTTTGGCGACCTCTCTCCCTTGCTTGTCCTCAGTATCCCCAGCTTGACCCGACCGGCAGCCTGCTCAGCCAGTTTCAAAAGCTGCTCGTCCGCAGGAAAGAAAACGGGATTCTCGATATTATCAAGCCGGCTCTTTACTCCTTGATACAAAAGTCCCTCAGATGTCAGCAATCCCATATCGTGATAGGCGATTTTTTCAGCCACCACTATATCACCGGGTGAAAGCTGCGGATTTATCCCCCCTGCCACACCTGTAAAGATTACCCGGCTGGGCTGAAAATGCTCTATCATAAGCGTCGTTGTCATAGCGGCGTTGACCGTGCCGATGCCCGTCCAGGCCAGAGCCACCTTTTTGCCGCCCAGCCTGCCGCTGACAAACCTTATTCCTTCAATCTTATGCACCTTTCCTTCTGTGAGCTTATCCTCAAGGATTACGATTTCCTGCTCAAACGCCCCCAATATACCTGTAACCTCCTCGGTCTTAGTCCCGCGAAAGACCGAGCTGCACGAACTACACAAGAGAATAACTACTATGCAAACAACTGTAACGAACTTACTGTGATTCATTCCTTTTTTCCTAATTCGCATCCTTGCTTTAGCAACTGCGAGCGAGAGGAATCGAACCTCCACGTCCTTACGGACACAAGGTCCTAAGCCTTGCGCGTCTGCCAGTTCCGCCACGCTCGCATATTATAAATCCGAAATTCGAATATCGAAATCCGAAACAATACTGAAATTCAAATTTCAAAATCTCAAAAACTGACAGCTTTACTGTCATTCTGAGCGAAGCGAAGAATCTCATCATTCTCGCATAAACCAGACCCTTCGCTGCGCTCAGGGTGACACTTACGCGTCATTTTGGTCATTCGTATTTGTTTCGTGCTTCGGATTTCGTATTTCGTGCTTATCTTTCGTATTTATGTTATGTGCTATTCAATATCCTTTTGTTCTTGTGATTTTTCTTCAAGCTTCGACATTTTCTCTATCCGTTTCTCAGCTAGCTGAAGTATTGTTCGGCAGTGTTTAATCAAGGCCATTCCCCTTTCATACTGCTCCAAGCTATCCTGCAAAGGTATCTGACCCTGCTCAATCTTGCCCACAATACTCGTCAGCTCCTTAATCGCATCCTCAAAGCTCATCTTGCCAATATCGTTTTTGTTCTCGTTTTTCGCCATCTTTTTGCCTTCTGTATCCTGTTTTTTGCCCTTCTATTTATATAATCTTTTACTTTTTAGTTACTCTGCTTTCAATCAAATTCTTTCCCGCGAGTTCCGTAACCAGGAAATCTCCTATTTGTATGTCCCTCGGCGTTTTTACTACTACGCCGGTTTTTTGGCTGGTGGTAATGCTGTATCCTCTTTGCAAAACCGACCTTGGGTCTAATGTAACCAGCTTACTCTCTTGCTTAGTGAGTTGTATTTGCAGTCTATTGATAACAGTTTTCAATGCCGTGTCCGCGGCGGTGTTTAAGATGCCTAACTTAACAGTTTTTTCCCTCAGGATTCTTTCTGGCTGTACTCTTGAAATCGCTTCGTGCTTAAATTGAAGCTGTTGTCTTGCGCTGGTTAACAACCCTGTTATCGCATTTTTTAAACCGATAGCTTTGTCGCCAAGATTTTGATTTGCTTTATTCAAAACTGATTGCATTACCATTTCTACTCTGTGCACTAAAGTTTGCAAACTAACTATCTTCCCAGTCAGAAGTCGATGCGGCTCAATCCTGACAACCTGCTCATAACACGCCGTTATCCTCTCACGTGCCCCCGCCACTACATCCCTCGCCGCCTCCAATAGTCTCATACCCTGTTCATCCAATTGCTGCTGTGCATCAAAAACAAGTGAAAGAGGGTTTTGAAACACCCAACTGGCCAGAACCGTCTCCAGACGCCCCCGACAAAGTTCAACATTCGACCGTAACTCGGAAGCCAGCCTCTTTTCAAAATGACCCAGCCGACCCAGAACCTCCTGCATATCCGGCACCGCCACAACTCCTGCCTTTGTCGGCGTCGATGCCCTCGCATCCGCAACTAAATCCGCAATCGTTGTGTCAATCTCGTGACCAACCGCACTTATCACCGGTATCGTTGAGTCGTAAATCGCACGCGCCAAGATTTCTTCATTGAACGCCCACAAATCTTCCGGCGATCCACCGCCCCTGCCAACAATCAAAACATCAAGCGATAGTTTTTTATTTCGGCTGTTCACATTCCGCAGCGCCTCCGCGATTTTCTCAGCCGCCCCTTCGCCCTGCACCGGCACAGGATACAGAAACAACCTCGCACAGGGCCAGCGATTCCAGATACTATCCTTAATATCCTCTATCGCAGCCCCGGACTCACTGGTCAGTATCCCTATCCTCATCGGATATTCGGGCAGCCGCTTTTTATGCGCCTCATCGAAAAGCCCTTCAGCAGCGAGCTTCTTGACCATTTGCTCAAAAGCCAACTGCAGCGCCCCAACGCCTACCGGCTCTATCCTTTCAACATACAGTTGATATTTGCCCCCGACCGTATAAACGTCTATATGCCCGGTCGCCAGAACTTCCATTCCATCTTCCAGCGCGAACTTGACATTACGAAAATTACTCGCCCACATAACGCAAGGCAGCACGCCGCCTTCGTCCTTCAGCAAAAAATAGCAATGCCCGCTCTCTCTATGTGGCTTCCAATCGCTAATCTGGCCCTTGACAACCATTCGTGAGGGCAGTCTCTCTTCGAGCACCACCTTGACTAACAGATTAACCTGGCTGACCGTATATATTCTTATCTTCTGGTTTACCATAATGCCCAATTATATCCCAGACTGCACCCGGCGCAAAATAAAAGCTGCGAGCAGTTCAATTTGCTCACAGCTTTTTATAGTATCCAACAAAATGTCATTACGAGCCCCGCACCGCTTCTGGTGCGTGGCGTGGCAATCTCTAACCAAGATATCGAACTATGCCATTCGACAATATCACCTTCATTCAGGTCGCGGGCAGTGGTCCGGAAGCTGTTCGTCAGTCTTCTTCCAGTTGCGAACTAAGATGTCGAAATCGTTGGTATAGACCCGGTACTTCGGAAGACCCTGCGGCTTATGGTCGAAGTCAGCGCAGGGATTGAAAGTTGGGTCGGTTGGTGGTTTCTTCCAGTTGGCAACGAGGATATTAAAGTCATCGGTATAGACCCGGTACTTCGGGAGACCCTGAACAAGATTATCTGCGTCACCATCGCACTGATACGGCCACGGTGGAGTCCCGTGGGTACCGCACCAGCAGTTCGGCTTGCCGAACTTAACCCAGTCGTTGAACGACGTGTATGTGGGCGGGAGGCAAGTGGTAGCATACCAGCTTTCATTTCCATTTGTCTGGTTTTCATTGACAATGGTATTTGGGTCGTCGTTGGCATCCAGATAGCTGGCATCATAGGCCGTTACTCCCACATAGTACGTGCCGGGTGAAAGTCTGGTTATGGTATATGTCAAAGAGGTGTTCACATCCGTAACATTTTCAAAAAACGGCGCTGGCTGGGTGCCCCAATAGACCTTATATCCTGCAACATCACTTTCGGGATTGGGGCCCCACTTGAGTATTATGTCTTTATCGGTTGTCGAGATGACTAATCCGCTGGGTGGTGAAATAGGCGCATCAGTCCGGATGGTGGTTTCATAAGGACTGTAAAACACAATTCCTTTTGTGAAATCATCCACCCAGTCATATATCCTGGATTGAATTTCTGAATCTGTTGCTGTCCCCCACCAATTGTTTTTGGCGTCTACATTGCCACCCGAACCATAAAACATGTCATTCCACAACTCGTAATCGGCCTTGTTGTTCGATATATTGTTGTAGTTGAATAAGTAAGTGTTTGAACTGGGCTCCCTTCCACAAGTAAGGAGCATCGTATATTTGGGAGAAGCAGTTGCGTCATTGTATGTGATTGTATTATATTTCAAAAGCATATTGTTGTAGTAATACTCACTATGCAGATGAATGACCGACTTTTGGGCAGAGTTCCCTATGATTGAATTGTTGAGGACATTAAGATAATTATAATAAGCATGCAAATAAGCATAAATACCACTGGCTGAAACTGCAACGTTATTACTGAATATGTTGTTAGAGATAGTGATAGTGCCATAGTTGCCAAGGCGGGCGTATACAGTCCCGGTATTAGCTGCAGTGTTATTAATTATGATATTGTTAGAGATTGTTGCATTGCATGGAGTTGCTGGCGCTACGTAGACCCCCGCACCATCAGACGCGGTATTTTCAGTTATGATGTTATTGGTAACCATGAGCCCGGAGCAATTCATAGCATTGATCCCGCACGCACAATTACTTTTGATAAAGCAGTTGTTTATAAATGGGCCGGAGCTATTAATCCGTATCGCACCATTATCACTAACACTCAGACCACCTGCGTATTCGACAATACAGTGTTGGAGAATGGACCCATCTGTATAGACCCCATTTGAATCATAGGTTGCATCTGTGCTTAAGTCGGTGAAAAGAATATAGCCCCAGTCACCGGGAGCTGGTGTAGGCTGGTTAGATGTAAAGCTAATTCTGTTGCTTGTTCCTCTGGCAATTAGCGTACCTTCTATGTGCAAGACTCTGGCACTATCAAATTTAACTGTAACTCCGGGTTCTATGGTTAAAGTTACGCCCTGCATAACAAGGACATTACCTGTTACGATATAGGGGCTATTTGCCAATGTCCATGTTGTGTTCGAGTCTATGGAACCCGATACGGGAGTGTCGGCAAACCCATTGTTCGCTGTAACCGATAACGTAAGCACAGCCAGCAAAAATCCGTGAAATAATCCTCTCGCTTTCATTTTCTCACCCTTTCAAAAAATAAGTCCTTCTGCAATAAAAACCTGTCCGAAAAACAACTCAACTATTTTGCCTCGTTCTATACTTTGCGCAATACATGCCACTCCTCACAAAACACCTTGATATTAGACAGATAATAACAAAAAGTCAAGAGAAAAATGGTCGAAAATATAGAAAATTTTATGCCCTTTTTCCCTATCGGCCCTCCAAAATTCCCACAATAAGGGCTTGTTGCCAAACAGGAGATTGCTTCGTCGTCCCGCACCAAAGTGTGGTGCGGGGCGTGGCAATCTCTAACCGAGATATTGAACTACAATGTTTTACAATATCACCTTCATTCAGGTCGCGGGCAGTGGTCCGGAAGCTGGTCGTCCGTCTTCTTCCAGTTCTTAACTAAGATGTCGAAATCGTTGGTATAGACCCGGTACTTCGGAAGACCCTGCGGCTTATGGTCGAAGTCAGCGCAGGGGTTGAAAGTTGGGTCGGTTGGTGGTTTCTTCCAGTTGGCAACCAGGATGTTAAAGTCATCGGTATAGACCCGGTACTTCGGGAGACCCTGAACAAGATTATCTGCGTCGCCGTCGCACTGATACGGCCAGCGAGGGTTTCCATACATACCACACCAGCAATTGGGCTTGCCGAGCGCCAGCCAAGCACCGTAAGTTGAGTATGTTTGTGGGTAACATTCGCCTCTCTTAAAGACATCATCCTGGAACTCGTATGCCCCCATATCAACGATAGGCGGTATGCCGACACCGCTATCAATCGTGCCAGGTCCATCGACAAATCGAGGATTGCCATCCAGGTCCGTCCAGATACCGGAAGGCACGGCATTTGAGTTGCCGGCATCGATGCAGGGCGAGTTAGGGCTTAAACGTCCATTGCAGTCAACAAAGCACGGGTCGTCACATATATTGCCTTCACCCGGCCAGCATCCCTTGATGTTGCTGTAGGTAATAGTAACTGTAGAGCCTGGCTCTTGATAAATTTCGCTGGGGGGGGTGTTGTCCCAGAGAATACAGTTGACCAGTTCTGCGATGCTGTTGTCCCAATTGGACATCCCCGCACCATCGTGGCCTGCCGAGTTGCAAGCGAACGTGCAGTTGCCCAACTTTGAGTTGCTGGCGTTATTGTTTATCCCGCCGCCGCTGGCTCGCGCCCGGTTTTCACTAAATTCACAGTTAATCAGGACCGGACTGCTCGTAAAGTTGTGAATTCCGCCACCATCCCTTGCCGAGTTGCCGCTAAATATGCAACTGGTCAGAGTTGGTCTGCTGCCCGAATTGTACATCCCGCCGCCTTGCATACCTGCCGAATTATCGCCGAATATACACTCTATAAGTGTTGGAACACTCTCACCGTTGTACATCCCGCCGCCACTATTATTTGCCCAGTTGCCGTTAAACGTGCAGTTTCTCATCGTCGGGGAATAATTCCAATTGACGTTGTACACCCCGCCACCGTAATATGCAGAGTTCCTGCAAAAGGTGCAGTTAGCCACCGTTGCGTTGCTGAAGGAGATGTACATCCCGCCGCCGGCGCCACCCTCAACATTCGGATTTCCCCCGGTTATGCAAAAGCCATCCAGAATGGCTGTCGGGGCGTTCCAGTTACTAACCACAACGTGGTAGCTATTCTCGGCTCTGGTAGGCTGATTCCATAAATCACAGGGGTCAGCGACTTGAAAGTCGTTTTCAGATAGGTCACCGCTGAGGGTAGTTACAAATTTGTCCGGGTCGCGGTCCAACATGTTCGGGTCCCGGCCGAACCACTCCGGGTAATTCGGGTCTCCGGGAGAGGGGAAACCACCGTAAATAGTCACATCGTTCTTTATCCCAAAACTGGCGCCTCGGTCTCCGGTTCCGGTGGGATGGGCCATGTCCTCATCAGGCCTGTAACTGCATTTAGCCACCCAAATCTCGTTGCCCGGCTGGGCTAATGCCAGGGCGTCCTGCAGGAAATTGTACGCAGTCCGCCAGCTTATCCCATCATGAATAAATCCCGGAGCATTATAATCAACATAGATAATTTGACCCGCCGCCGTGCACGTCATTCCCAATAAAAATAATAACATTACCACACACATACTGAGATTTGTTTTCTTATTCATTTTGTTTGTCCTCCTAAAAAGATTGTTAAATGTTTATAGTTCGTGGTTCGTCATTCGTATTTCGTATTTCGTGCTTTGAATTTTTTTCGGATTTAGAGTTTCGTGCTTCGGATTTTTCAGTATGACCACTCCTCACAGCATTTCCTCAACATCCGGGCGGTCTGAAAATCACATCAACCAGACGTCCTCAAAAAGTAACTTTATATTAAACAGATAATAACAAAAAGTCAAGACAAAAATGGTCGAAAATGAATTTTTTCATCACAGAGTCCCCTTCGACAAGCTCAGGGCAGGCACAAAGAACACAGAGATTTAAGTGTTTTTTACTAAAGCACTTACGACTTTCTTCAGGATTTGAGCTATATTTTTCACAGCGGAGAACGCAAAGGAAATTCAGCCATGAAGGCACCAATGGTTTTAAAATTAAATAGGAAAACACATTGATTCTTTGTGTCTGAATTTTTTTGACCGTGTAAATCAGTGTTAATCTGCATCTATTTTTTTGTGTTTTCGTGTCTTCGTGGCATGCTCTTATTCGATGCGCTTTCTATAAAGCCGGGTCTGCAATGCGCTTTTCCATTGCGTCCAGTCGGAATCGCCCGGCTCGTTATCAATCGCCGATGTCACCTGGTTAATCTTCGCATCTAAATCATCAATGTAATAGACCATAAACGCCTCGGCCGTTGCCGGCAGTTTCGGCGAGCCAAATTCGTATTCGCCGTGGTGCGACAAAATGATATGGCTGAGGGCATCCAAAACCGTCTGGTCAATTTGCGCCCCTTTAGCTCGAAGCGCATCTACCTTCTGGTTCACCATTAGAAGGCTTTTGACGATGTGGCCGATTAACTGGCCGGAATCTGTATATGAAAATGCCATCTCGTATGAAAGCTCCTCGGTCTTGCCGATGTCGTGCAAAAAAACTCCTGCCAGAACCAAATCTGCCTGCACATCCGGATACAAAGGCAATACAGCAACCGCAACTCGCAGCATATTGTGCGTATGCTCCAATAGCCCGCCGATATAATCATGATGCAGCTTAACCCCGCCCGGTGCTGTGCAGAATTTTTTCATAAGCTCACTATCTGCCAGAAACTCATCCACCAGCGCCTTCAACTGTGGATTTTTTATCCGGCTCACAATCTTTTTTATCTCCTCGAACATCTGGCCTACATCTTTGGTCGTTCGCGCAAGGAAATCATCAATGCGGACCTTGCTGGGGTCGATGACACTGATACTATTAACAACAATCTGGAGGATATTTTGGTAAAGCTCGCTTCTTCCCTGCACCCGCACAAAACCCGGCTTGGGCAGAGCATTATAAACCGTTTCGGTCGCCTGCCACATCCGGCCATTTAATTGCCCGGTCTTATCGCAAAGATACATTGCGATGTATAAATCCCCTCGCGTTGTGCTTCGCAGAACCGGCTCTTTGATTAAATAAATATCATCTATTGCCTCTCCCGGCCCTATCTCATTGATAAATTTATGTGCCATTATTGCCTCCATTAACCTATCCAATTAACCAGTGCTCTGTCTCTGAATAAATGATTATTGATGTCATTCTGAGCGAAGCGAAGAATCTCGCTTGCGGAGGCCAGATGTTTCGCCTTCGGCTCAACATGACAACTCCTCAAATAATCAGCAACAAAGCACTACTCACCAATTAACCACTCACCAGCTAATCATATCCTCCCACATCTCTTTCCGCAAGAAATGATTTCCTAAATTAACCAATCCTTCGATTTTACTCAGGCCTGTAGTGAGGACATTCGGCTGAGCTCAGTCGAAGCCCTTGTCGAATCTGATGGTGAGCAGACCTGTCTTGAGCGTAGTCGAAAGAGTCGAACCATTAACCACTCCCCAATCACAATTCACAAATCCCGAATTATCCTTGCAACCCTCCTTATTTTCAGCTATAAACTTGTGTGACTGGTAAAAGTTTATTTTACTAAATATGAACTACGAGGCACAAGAAATGCGATACAGCCAGATGTTTTTACCGACTGTTAAGGAAGTTCCTTCCGATGCTGAGACGGTCAGCCATAAACTAATGATTCGAGCAGGTCTGATGCGCAAAGTCGCCAGCGGCACATATACTTATCTTCCGCTCGGCTGGCGAAGCCTGCTCAAAATCATAGCAATCGTCCGCGAAGAAATGAATCGGGCCGGCGCACAGGAAATCCTTGTCCCCTGCCTTCAGCCGATAGAATTATGGCAGCAGACCGGCCGCGATGTTGATTATGGCCCGACAATTTTCCGCCTCGAAGACCGCCACGGCAGAAAAAACGTCCTTGGCCCCACCGCCGAAGAGGTTGTTACTTACCTGGCCGCCGCCGAGATAAAATCCTATAAGCAACTGCCCGTTAATCTCTACCAGATAAGCCCAAAATTCCGCGATGAGTTTCGCCCGCGGTTCGGCCCGGTTCGCTCTCGTGAATTTATTATGAAGGATGCCTACAGTTTTGATGCCGACGTCGAAAGTCTGCACAAATCATATATGGCAATGTATGACGCCTACTGCCGGGCTTTCACACGCTGCGGCCTTCAATACGTAATCGTGGAGGCAGAGTCCGGCGAAATGGGAGGCTCCGGCTCACACCAGTTCACCATCCCCTGTGAATCCGGCGAAGACACAATCGTATATACCGAAGATAGCTCCTACGCCGCCAACCTCGAAAAGGCCGCCGTTGACCCCCCGCTGCCGACGTGGCACGAGGACAAATCAGGGAATCTCCCCAAACCCGAGCTTGTGCATACACCGAATATCGGCTCTATCGAAACCGTCTGCGCCTTTCTGAAAACTCAGCCGAAGGACATGATAAAAACTCTCATCTACACTTCATCGGATGGACCCGTTGCTGCCTTAGTCCGCGGCGACCACGACCTCAATACCGAAAAACTTACACAAGCCCTCGGCGGCAAACACGCAGAACTGGCTGACCAGCCCACTATCGAAAAAGTTACCGGCGCCAAAGTCGGCTTCGCCGGCCCGATGGGAATCGCTGTTAAAGTCTCCAAAATGATTATCGACCACGCTGTCGCTGCAATGGCGGTCGGCGTAACAGGCGCAAACAAAACTGATTACCATATTAAAAACGTTGTCCCCGGCAGGGACTTCCCGCTCGAAGGTGAAAATATGTATCACGGGCTTCCAGCCCGTGATAGCACGGCCAAGATGGCCGTGGTACGCGTTACAGACATTCGCTACGCCGCTGATGGTGACACCCACAAGGGTAAAAAGCTTCTTTTCAAAAAAGGCATCGAGGTCGGCCAGGTCTTCAAACTCGGCACCAAATACAGTGAAAAACTCGGCGCAAAATTTCTTGACGAAACCGGCGCCGAAAAGCCCTGCCTTATGGGCTGTTACGGCATCGGCATCAATCGAATCCTCGCCTCCGCCATCGAGCTCGGCAATGACCAAAACGGCATTATATGGCCTATCAGCATCGCGCCTTTTGAGGTCCTTGTTACCTGCGTAAACCAGGAAGACCCAAAAGTCGCCGGAGTCGCCGAGAAAATCTATCAGCAACTGCTTGATAAAGGCATCGATGTCTTACTCGATGACCGTCTCGAACGCGGCGGAATAAAATTCAAAGACGCCGACCTTATCGGCATACCAGTGCAAGTAACCGTCGGCAAAAAATCAGTCGCCGAAGACAGCGTTGAGATAAAATTACGCTCTGAACCTAAAGGCCAAAAAGTTACTATTGAAAAAGCACAAGAGAAAGTAATTGAGCTGATTAACTCACTAAAACGAAAACTAAAGGATTATCTCAAAGTATAGAGTGTCTTCCCGAGCGCAGCGAGGAATCTCATATTTGGGCAGGCCAGACCCTTCGCTCCGCTCAGGGTGACGGTTTTGAAATTGTAAAGGAGAAAAAGATGAACAACAATAAACTTTCACGCAGAACTTTTATCCGCAATACCTCTCTCGCAGCCGTTGGTGCATTGGCTGCTATGGCGCAAAAGGCCGGCGCAGCTGTTGAACTCGAAAAAATCGAACGGCTCGTCAAAATCGGCCGCATTAACCAATCCGTCAGCAGATGGTGTTATGGCAAATGGTCACTCGATGAACTATGCGCCATTTCCGTAAAGCTCGGCATAAAAGCCATCGACCTGCTTGGCCCCGGTGATTTTCCAACCCTCAAAAAACATGGCCTGGTCTGCTCAATGATAGGCACCCATAGCTTGACAGATGGTCTGAACAACAAGAAAAACCACGCCGAGTGCATCGCCAAAATTCGCTCCTCTATTGACGCCGCCGCTGAGTATGGCTTCCCCAACGTCATCACTTTCCCGGGAAACCGCGCAGGGACACCTGACGATGTCGGAATAGAAAATACAGTCGAAGCCCTCAAACAAATCGCCTCCTACGCAGAACAAAAGAAAGTTACCATAAACCTCGAATACCTCAACAGCAAAGTCAACCACAAGGATTATATGTTCGACAAAACAGCCTGGGGTGTCGAGGTCTGCAAAAAAGTCGGCTCCGAGCGTGTAAAAATTCTCTACGATATATATCACGCCCAGATTATGGAAGGTGACATCATTCGCACCATTCGTGACAACAAAGATTACATCGGCCACTACCACACGGGCGGAAATCCGGGCAGAAACGAAATCGACGAAACACAGGAACTCTATTACCCGGCTATTATGCGAGCCATTGCCGATACGGGATACAAGGGCTACGTCGCTCACGAATTTGTCCCGAAGGGCGACCCGCTCACAGCCCTGTCCTACGCCGTGCGAATCTGCGATGTCTAAAAAACGAACAAAAAATAAAAACTTAATCCGCCGTAAGCCTGGCGGATAAAAACTTAAAACTACTGATGTGGGAACTAAAAGACCCTAATCCGGTAAAATTGATAATCGGCATCCTGGCCGCCAACCACCAGTGCCTGAATGCTGCAATAGAGGCATTAATAGATAAGTTTGGCAAAGCCGATCTCGTAAGCGATGTATGGCCGTTCGATAAAACAGATTACTATAAAGACCAGACCGGCCCACGCATCTTCAGACAGTTTGTCAGTATTGAAAGACTTATCGACCCTGGGAAATTAGCTAAAGTCAAACACATAACAAACAAGCTCGAACGGAAACTGGCTAAAACTCTGGCCTTGCCTTTGCCGAGGCCGGTAAATCTGGACCCGGGCATAATCGAATCCTCAAAGCTGGTCCTGGCAACAACAAAAAACTATTCGCATCGTATATATATCGGCAAAAAAATGTATGCCGAGGTAACGTTGGTTTTTGATAAAGGCCGCTGGCAGCCGTTCGATTATACCTATCCGGATTACAGACAGCAGTGCTACTTCGATTTCTTCGACAAGGTCAGAAACCAATTAGTCGAGCAATTACGAAAAACCCGACAATAATAAACTTTTTCTAAACACAAAAGGAGTATCCACAATTCAAACACTAACCATATCAGCAATAGCTCTTCTTACTGGTTCATTTTTGATGTCACTGGTGCTAACCGGCCTGGTAAAAACTATTACCCTGCGAGCAGGATTCGTTTCGCGTCCCGCCAAAGACCGATTCTCACATAGAACCATCCCTCTGGGCGGAGGCATCGCAATTTTTATAACGCTATTAGTTTTCGTTTTTGGTGCTACCGCTGCAATACGATTTGTGCCTGGCCGGTTTGATTCGCTTGCTCAAAAAGCCAATATCAACCTTGCTGATTTCTCAGGCAAAATCAGCGAGCTTGTGATTATATTATTAAGCGCCTTTATCCTGTTTTTACTCGGATTATGGGATGACAAAAGGCCGCTTGGCCCATTTGTCAAACTGGCCGCTCAGTTCGCCGTGGCAATAATTGCCGCCTACTTAGGAGACGTAAGGGTTGAGTTTTTTATTGAAAACAAAATAATTACAAGTGCCCTTTCAGCGATATGGATAGTCTTGATTATTAACGCCTTTAACTTTCTCGACAATATGGACGGCCTTTCTGCCGGTGTCGCTGTTATTGCAAGCTCCATTCTTTTCACCGCCGCTGCGATAAGCGGCCAGGTCTTTGTCGGCGGCCTTGCATTGGTCTTCATAGGGACATTGCTGGGATTTCTTGCCTTTAATTTCCCGCCTGCAAAAATTTTTATGGGCGATGCCGGCTCCCTCGTTGTCGGCTTTTTCGTCGCGATTTTGACCCTGCGAACGACCTATTACCACGAAGCGCAAAGCGGGCAATGGTATCCGGTTCTTATGCCGCTGGTCGTAATGGCTGTCCCTCTTTATGATTTTATCAGCGTAACCTTGTTGCGGATAAGCCAGGGCAAAAGCCCCTTTGTCGGCGACACCCAGCACTTCTCGCACCGGTTAAAAAAACACGGCCTGACCGATACCCAGACCGTCCTGACATTATATCTGGCCACTCTCTGCACCGGCCTCGGCGCAACTTTTCTTTATCAGGTTAACCTGGCCGGTGCAATACTAATCCTTATCCAGACAATTATGATACTGGCTATTATCGCCATTCTTGAAACCGCCGCCAAAAATGATAAGACCATCGACTAATTCGACCTTTCCCAAAAGCAGGACTCTCAAATTCATTGAGTATGTCCTTCTCGCACTTTGCCTCTGCGTAATCGCTATTCGCACCACTTTTACCGAAAGCCCCGCAATGCGGCCATCCACTTCACCGACCAATCTTGGTGATAGTCTCTATAGCTTATACATATCAACTGCTTTGTTTATTGCTTTTTTTATCTGGTTCGTGTCGAACGTTTGCAGCAAAAAATTCCCGTATCGTGTAACCGGCATCGAAATCGGCTTAGGTATATTCATTATAGGTGCGGTCGCAGCCGGATTTGCAGCAGCAGATAAAAGGCTGGCAATCACTACAATCGCAGTATTTATCGCACCAGCCTTGATGGCTATTTTGCTGGTGCAGATATTAGATTCACAATCAAAAATAAAACTATTATTAGCCACCATCGCTGCCCTGGGCGTAGTTTCAACCTATCAATGTGCGGAGCAACACCTGTTCAGCAATCAGGCCACAATCCAGGAGTATGAGCGCACGCCGCAAACTTTTTTAGAGCCGCTTGGCATCGAGCCGGGCACTCTCCAGCAATTCCTTTTCGAGCACAGGCTTTATACAAAAGGCGTCCACGGCTTCTTCACGACCAGTAATTCCGCCGGCTCTTTCGCCCTGATGGCTTCTTTCGCAGCTATCATTTTATTTATAGACAAGCTCAAAAACCGAAAGTCCAATCCATCCTGGCCTATCTATATCCTGACCTCAGGTTTCGCCACAGCGGTAGTTTTTTTTGGCCTCATTCTTACGCAAAGCAAAGGCGCTATTATCGGCGCACTTTTTGCCACAGCCATTTTTATTATTCTACTTTGCTTTGGCAGACAGGTATCTATCCACAAAAAGGCTATCTTGGCTATCTGCCTCCTGCTGGTTATCGCTGCCGTGTGTCTTGCCCTGTCTTATGGCCTCAAGCACGGTCGGCTCCCGGGAGGCAAATCAATGCTCGTCAGGTGGCAATACTGGCAGGCATCTATAAAAATGTTCACAGACCATCCCTTTACGGGTGTTGGCCCCGGCAACTTTGCGATTTTTTACACCCGCTACAAACCCGCCGCCGCACTTGAATCGGTCGCAGACCCACACAACTTCCCCCTCAGTTTGCTGACTCAATATGGCCCACTCGGCCTTATTGGATTTCTGGCTATCATTTTCATTCCCTTATGGAAAACATTTTCCTCATCGAGCATCGAGCATCGAGTATCGAGTATCGAGCATCGAGTATCGAGTATCGAGCATCGAGTATCGAATATCGAGTATCGAGATAAGTCGGCCTTCAGAACTCTCGCCTTGACTTTTCTGATTACAATATTGCTTGCCTTGCTGTTCATCCGTCCCCTGCTTATGCCCCTGCCGGCTGCCGACAGTCTCGACGTAACGATTTACCTCATATTGACATTATACATTACTCCCATAGCTATCTTCATCCTCGCCTTCCTGCTTCTAACCGCGCCTTTGAACTCCGGACAAAATATGGGCTACGAGTCACGAGCCACGAGCCACGGGCCACGAGTGACTATTACGGCTGCTGCCCTGCTTGCCGCCGTCATTGGCGTAGCTTTACACAACCTGATAGACTTTGCTATCTTCGAGCCGCCTGTCCTTACGACCTTTCTGGCAATAATATCTTGCTTGATTGCGACAAACCAAAACAGCCGGCCATACTCGATACGAGATACCGGATACTCGACGAGCATCGAGAATCGAGAATCGAGAATCGAGAAACCTCTTGTGAAAACACTATTGACAGCAGCAGGCATAATAACAATCTGTGCCTATTTCAATTTCGCTCTCATCCCCGCTGCCAGAACCACTGCAAAAATTGAAAAAGCTCACCAGGCCATTTCTGCAGGACGCTTCGACCACGCCCACCAGCTTCTGAATTTGGCCTCTGATGAAGACCAATTAAATCCCCTCCCATTATCTCTAAATGGCAAACTATACCTGCATCAGTTCCAGATAACGCAGAGCAAAAATCCCCAGTTGCTTAGACAAGCAGAAAGCTGCTTACACGCCGCAATCAAACGCAACAATGCTGATTTCAAAAGTTTTGAGCGATTGACCGATATCTATGTCGCCTTCGGCGACCTGGCAGAAATCTCAAAACTTCAGGAAAAGAACGACTGGCTGAACAAAGCCCTCGATAGTGCACAATTAGCAGTTGAACTTTATCCCGGCTGCGAACGCCTGCATTTTGAGCTTGCGAAAATCGCAGAAGAGATTGGCAAAACCGACCTTGCATATCAGCAATATAATAAAGCTATTGAAATTGAAGACAGTTTCCGCCGCCAGTTCAAAATGATGTATCCCAATCGCGAAATTGTCAGCCGACTCGGCGAAGAAAAATACCAATTCGCAACGGAACGAATAAAGGAACTGAAAAAGCAGCTCCGAGAAGCTCACCCGTAGAGGATCTTTGCCCCCTTAGGGGTAAATTCGCTTCGGGTTTGTTTGGCTTTGATTGGGTTTGTTTTTCACCGCGTCTGCAAAGCCGTATATTTTCATAATACTTTGTTAAAACAATAGTTACGTTCATTTGAGTATCCAGCAAATTGGGTTTGTTTGGGTTTGTTTTTCATCGCGTCTGCAAAGCCATTCATTTTCATAATACTTTGTTGAAACAATAGTTACGTTCATTTGAGTGTCCAGCAAATTGGCTTTGTTTTGCATAATTGACTCATAGCCACAAAGCCACCAAGCCACAAAGAAAAAATGTAAGAAATAACCACGAATTAACACGAATTTTCACTAAATAGATTAAGTTCAGCATTTTATAACCACGGATTACACAGATTTCACGGGATTAGTATTATTCTGTGCCTTTTTTGTCTATCTTTGGAACTGCTGTTCCATTGCGTGCGGGACTCCGCGAGCCCTGTTTGGGGGGCCTCCCCAATTGTCTATATTATACCAAATATCGCCTTTTATTCAATAAAAATCTAATTTTTTAGGCAGAAGTTTTTTTATTTTGTTTGGCGGATTTTTTTATCGCCGCGGGGGCTTTTTATCAGCCAAAGATTAACTGAATTAACATTTTTAGCTGGGAAGAGACACGAAAGAAATTAACCACCTAAAAAAGCTTTCTTGACCTCTGTGTTATGTAACAGATTTTGACAGGTATCCTGTATTACAATCTCGCCGATACTGAACACATAAGCCCTGTGAGCTATCCGCAGAGCTTCTACAGCATTTTGTTCTACTAATAATACGCTTGTACCATTTTTATTTATTTCCACAAGCTTATCAAAAATCAACACAATGTGTCATAATTGAAACTTAGGAGTATAGAAGTTCTCTGATGGTTTGAACATCTACATTTCTGCCTGTCAATACAACGACAGTTGGTGAGGATGGCTTTTCGATTCGTCCATTGAGACATGTCGCTATTGTCGCAGCCGCGGTTGGTTCGATTAGATATTGGTGATGATCTAGCATCCAGACAACAGCTGTCCGGATCTCCTTTTCGGTGACTAGATCTACCCGGTCAACTCTCGTCTTAAGTACTTCGAAAGTTAACTGGCCAATTCCACCTTCTAAACCAGCTGCAAGGGTAGTAACTGCTCGAAGTTTGGTCACAGCCTTGTTGGACTCTAGAGAAAGCTTCAGGGCCGGAGAGAGTTCGTGTTGGCAGGTAATAATCTGGCAATCCGACAGTTTCTCTTTGACATAGTAAGCAAAACCAGCTGCGTGCCCACCACCACCAACTGGAACAATAAACGAGCGAGCTTCAGGAACATCCTCCAAAACTTCCGCTGCTACTGACCCTCCGTTACCTGCCATGATATATGGATCGTCAAAACCGGAGATAAAAAGCTGACCTGACTTGACAATTTGCTCACGCGCCCATGCCTCAGTATCGTCGTAGCCTTCGAAAGGCGATCGTATTACTCTGGCACCCAAAACCACCATCCCCTGAAACTTGGTGGGATTAACAAATTTTGGCACATAGATGGTTACCTGAATACCAATCTTTTTCGCCGCGTAAGCAATGCTTTTCCCATGATTGCCAGCTGAGCAAGTAGCAATACCAATTTGTCTTTCGATGGGACTAAGCTGTGCCAAACGGAATAGCGCACCGCGGACTTTAAATGATCCTGTGGTCTGAAGACATTCCAGTTTTAGCCATACCGGTACACCAAGGACTTCGGAAAGAACTCGTGACTCCTCTATAGGCGTGCGACGGATCTTGCCACGTAGGAAAACCCGCCCCTTTTCGATTAGATCCATGGTCAGTATTGCAGACACCCTATTACTCGCCAATTCAAATCTGTCGTTAAAAAGTTCATTTGATAAATGGACATTCCGTCAAGAAATCTCAGGGATGAAGATATTTGTATAGCTCCTTAGGACGAGGAAGATTCCACCAGAGATACTGAATAGCATCGCAGACGTAATTTTTCCGCCCAAACAAACTTCCGGTTTCGTTTACAACTTCTCCAAGACAATATCCTCCGCACCGATAACGAACTTCACAATTATGACAGGCTGCAATATTCTCTATCGACCTTGAGCGCAAAATCCTAATTTTAGCTTGGTCGTACTCAATCTTATTATCTCCTTTCATCCACCGACCGTATATGAAAACCGACATTGGACCACGATCTTCACCAAAGAGCGCCATATCGCATGCGGAAACATACCCATCGGTAGTTAAATGTGGTACAGGCAAACATGCTCGGCAATGTTGAGTAGTGTTTTCATCGAAATTGCACGTCAGAATACTTCCATAAAAAATCTTATTATTTCTGGCGAATTCCTCGGCTATGACAAATTCCCTTGCATATTCCATCAGATCGGGACTGTCATATGCCTCATTTTTTCCTATTGCTGGGAACACTGGATCGGACCACACTGCGCGCACACCAAGATCACCAAAATACTTCAGCATTTCTCGCTGTGATAGAACATTGCGTGATGTGATCGTAGCGCGTATGCCAACCATCCCACGTCCGTGTGTAGTTAGGAACCGGACATTCTTTTCTACTATCCGCGAAGTTGGTTTTCCCGTCAGAGCACGCCGATAGAAATCTTGAGTTTCAGGTAGACCATCAGAAGAAACCCAAATGATATCTAAATTCTCCGCCAGCCACTCAGTTGTAGGCATACGAAATACACCATTTGTCTGCGTTTCAACAACAAGCTGAGATCCAGCAGTCTGAGCAGCATAGTCTCGAATCGCCTTCATTAACTTAAGCTCAACGGTGGGCTCACCTGCCCCAAAAAAACGGATGTGGCGACTGGTGTTTTCTCGGAAGTAGTCATCTATGCCAACCTTTGCAAAATCTAAGGCTAATGTTTGATGTTTGTGTTTGGTCTTATTGGTGTAGCAATATCTGCAATTAAGGTTGCATCTGGTTGTAAGAAAAAATGAAATCATATCCTTCCGGATATGCGCCATAAAAATCCTCCATTCATGTTCGGAGAAAGAATCCTAATGGTTTTTAATGCCTTCAGTTATGTCTCTCAAACCTATTTGCCCTAGTGGTTGTTGCATAACGATACAATGTATATTACCTATCCCAAGAAGAATTTCGTGAGTTTGAAGTTGGACAACTTCGCGGTCTGGAAACAAAGAACTGAGTGTTGCAACTGCATCTCTGTCTCGAGGGTCCCCGAAGCCAGGTACTATAACTCCCCCGTTAGCTATGTAAAAATTAACGTATGAGGCACCAAGTCTTTGCCCAGATTGCCGCTGCACAGCATTCGGAGTTACGATGATTCCACAAACTTCATTAGCTGAAAAGTAGATAGGTTCAGGTTGATACAGCTTGTAAATTTTGAATTGTCGACCACATGCATCATGAGATCTACTCAGTCGTTCAAAGGCATCCCTAGAACGGTCATACTGAGGGTCATCAGTATCATCGGTCCACGTCAGGACTACAACACCAGGTCGAACGAAGCAGCAAAGGTCATCTACGTGACCACTATTGTCCTCGTCGCCGTGGACGCCCATTTTAAGCCAAATTATTTTCTCAACTCCTAAGTATTCCTTAAGGTTATTCTCGATATCCACACGCGAAAGGTTTGGGTTCCGATTTGGATTCAATAGACACTCCTCAGTGGTAATGAGGGTTCCCTGACCATCGACATGAATTGAACCACCCTCCAGTACCATATCACACTTATATCGGTCGATCTTCTCCAACTCAAGAATTTTGGCAGCAATTTGGTTGTCAAGATCGCACGGCCAATATGCACCTTTCTCTGGACCACCATAGCCATTGAAAGTCCAATCAACTCCGCGTACGTGATTGAAGTCATCAACGACAAAAGTTGGGGCGTAGTCACGCGTCCAAGCATCATTACTTGACATTTCTACAACGCGGATTTTACTCGGGAGGTTCGCTCGTGCCGTTTCACACTGTTCCCTTGAAGCGCAAACAGTAACTGGCTCGAATCTTGCGATTGCCATGGCCACAGCTGCAAAGTCCCTTTGTGCAGGTCGAGCATTCTCTCGCCATACATCGGGCCTTTCTGGCCATGTCATCCAACAACCAGCATGGTGCTCAAACTCTGCCGGCATGTGAAAGCCATCCGCTCTAGGGGTGGTCTTAAGTGTTGACATTACGAGTATCCTATTCTACTGATTACCACATTAAAGTAGCCACTTTGAATTTCGCGCTGACCGCGATATTGATATGAACCTTGGTTCTCATAATTGTTTTGAGGGAAATTGGTTCGAAAACTAAACTGCATAGTACAATAACCTCCAAGTGTGTTAGATTAGTAACCTTTTATAAGTACCACGATGCCGAGCGCGACGAATAATATTGCCATGCCCAAAAGTAGCAAGAAACGCTTGAGCTTCGTAGCAACAAGCTTCTCCCAAACGGGTTCAGAACTTACAAAACGTGGCGCCTCTGCTATTGCTAATCGTTCTACCGCCGCAAGTTCCCAAGCAAGTATTGCCCAAGCAACCGAGGCAAACACATTAAGAACCGCGGAAATGACAATGAATGGCCATTTGTTAGGAATTTGGTCAGTAGAAAGGACTCCTGTTAGTAAATTGATTCCAGCAGAAGCAAAGATGCCACTTAACCCAACTTTCGCAGTTAGGTGATGAAACTGTGATTTTTTAAAATTTATTCCCGCGTATCGCTTCATTATCGCACAAAACGGTCTCAAACCCTGCATGGTGAAGACCTACCCTGTTGCAAAGCT
>Ga0315279_10001428_pt1 | contig 39883 bp, 29 predicted proteins | sample YL17G06_20_MG_FD_203694 | JGI IMG/M metagenome (GOLD analysis project Ga0315279, IMG submission 203694) | Sediment microbial communities from Yellowstone Lake, YNP, Wyoming, USA - YL17G06_20 | ecosystem: Environmental > Aquatic > Freshwater > Lake > Sediment | place: USA: Wyoming | collected...
CGCTCCTCGACGCAGGCTATGTCGGTGTGCATCGTCGAGGAGCGGCGCCTTGCATCTGCCCGCCCGCCGCCGCGTCCCTCGGGGCCTGCAGCAAAGTGTAAACGTTATTCATTGACAGACCCTTAGTGGCTGTTTTTTTGTTGCAGCGTCTATACAAGCTGACTATATTAGGAAGCCGGACATGGCTGCCATGCTGGTCCCCCAGAGTCACGAGATGCCCATGAGCGGGAAAAGCAAGAAACTTGCAAGCCTGATTCTCCTTCTCCTTCTCCTCTCTGTTTCCTTATTCATAGACCTATTCCACACCGAAAACAATGCCTTGAAGGACAGTTCCTGTCCGGCCTGCCATTTTCAGCAATCCTCGATCGCCATCACGCAGACTGTTTCCCTCGAGTTGCCGGATCTGGTTCTCGTGGGAATTCTGGACCTCCCGCTCTCGGGCGAATACGAAGCGTTCCCTGCCAGGGCCGTTGCCGCGCGCTCGCCTCCGCAAATGTAGTTCCCACGCTTTAGCGATTTGGTTCCCATACCCGTCCTCTCCACCTCAAGGAGGTCTAATGCGTGTATGCACGAGACACATGTTGGCAATCCTGCTCCTCTTAGGAACTCCGGAGATCACTCGAAGTCAGACTCCTGGCAGCGAGGCCCTGTCGCTGGAGCGGTGCATTGCTATCGCACTGGAGAAAAACCCGCTCGTACTGTCCGCGGCTCACCATCACGAGGCATCTTTGGCCCGGATCAGGCAGGCAACGGCGTTTCCATACCCGAGCCTCGATTTTGTCTCTGACTTCCAGCCTCGCTTTCTCAACTTCATCGACGCCGCTGAGACGCACTTCGGGTTCAGCCAGACGCTGGAGTTTCCGGGCAAACGATCGGTCCGGGGGAAAATAGCCGAGCGCGTGTCTATGGAAGTCGAAACCGACATCGAGGCTGTCAAGCTGGATCTTGCTTACGAAGTGAAAAAGGCGTTCTACCAGCTTTTGCTCGCCCAGGAGAAACTGCGCTATGCCCGGAGCGACCTCGAGCTTTCGGAAGACTACTTGAGGAAAGCCGAAGAAAAGCTGGGCGCCGGGGATGTGGCAAAGGTGGAGGTCATTCGGGCGCGCGTCGAGGCGCTGAAGGCGGCGAATGCGATCCGAGTGGCGACAAATGACGAACGCGTTGCGAAAGCCCGCCTGAACTTCCTGCTGGCCCGCAGGAGCACTGCTCCCGTGGAGATCAGGGGGCAGCTCGAGCTGCCCTTTGTGGGGCTTGACCTGGAACGGCTCAAGGACGAAGCACTGGCTCTGCGCCCGGAGATCAAGAAGCTGCAATACTCCATAGAACGCGAGCAGTGGAATCAGCAGAGTTCGAAACTCAGCAACTACCCTGATCTGGATTTCAGCTTGTCGAAGGCCCGCGTCGTCGGCGAGCCCTCCAGCTGGGCGTTTACGGTCTCTGCACCGCTGCCGTTCCTTTTCCAAAAGCGCCAGAAGGCGGAAATTGCCGAGTCGCAGGCCAATGTTGCTGCGCTGCGGCGCGACATAGAGCAGAACAAGAATTCCATCCTGCTCGAGGTAGAGGAAGCATTCATGAACGCCGAGACGGCGAAGAATCAAATACTGGTCCACCGGCAGGAAATACTGCCGCAGGCCGAAGAGGTCCACAGCATGTTCCTGTTCAGCTATCACGAGGGGGCGATAGGGGGCATCGAAATCATCGAGGCTAGGCGAACGCTGAATGAGTCGAGGAAGCTCTATGCCGATGCACTCTTCGAGTACGCACTCGCAACCGCCAGCCTGGAAAGAGCCGTGGGCCGCAGGCCTTAGGGTCTGTCACGAAATAACAGGCCCCCAGGCCCGCTGGCGAGGCGCGAGCGACGAGCATACCCTCTGCGGTATGTAAGGAGCGAGCAACAAAGCCAGCGGGCCTGCGGGCCGCAGCCCGAAGGGGCGCGGCGGCGGGCGGGCATCTGCTGCGTTGCCGCTCCTCGACGATGTGCATCGACATCGCCTGCGTCGCGGCGCCTTGCATCTGCCCGCCCAGCGCTCGCGCCAATGTGGACCTGTTATTTCGTGACAGACCCTTAACCTTCGGCCGATGCGGATCCGTCAGTTTGGAGAATGATCATGCGCAAACATGGAATTATCCCGATCCTGCTCCTTTCGGTGCTTCTACCCGCAGCCTGCACTCTCCCGATGAGGAAGAGTAATCAGGAAGAAAGCCGGCGCGCCGCGGGCCAGGGAAGAGGCGGAGGCTCGGGCGGAGGCCGTGGGCGCGTCGTATTTCATCCAGTGTCGCTTTCGCCGGCCGAGAGCCAGGCAATCAAGATCGAAACGGTTCGGGCCACTACCCGTCCTATCCGTGCGATCCAGACCGCCATGGGCAGAGTCCTGGCATCCCCGATGCGAATGGCCCGCGTGAGCTATGCTTTCCCTGCCCGGATTGCCGCGATCTATGCGTGGATCGGAGACTGGGTAAAGAAGGGACAACCGCTGATTGTGCTTCAAAGTGAGGAAGTGGGCCGGGCGAAATCGGAGTTCTACAAGGCGATCGCGGATGCAGAGCTGGCCAGAAGCAACCACGAGAGGGAAAAACGGCTCTTCGACCGCGGCGTCGGCGCCCAGAAAAATGTCATTTCGGCCGAAGCCGAATACAAGGTAGCGCAGGTACAGCTCGATGCCGCCGAAAAGAAGCTGCACGTCCTGGGATTTTCGGAGGAGGATGTGAAGATCATCACCCGGACCCATCAGATCAATGCTGAAATGTCTCTCTTTGCCCCCATCGCCGGGAAAGTCATCGAGCACAAAGCAGTCCTGGGCTCGATGATCGATCAGAGCACAGAGCTCATGACTATCATGGATCTCAGCATCCTGTGGGTGGACGCCGAGATATTCGAGAAGGACATTGCGAAGATCCGCATCGGGCAGGAGGTGAGGGTTTCACTGACAGCATTCCCGGGAGAGTCATTCCGGGGGAAGTTGACCTACATCAGTGACCTGCTGAAAGAGGATACCCGGACCATCACGGTTCGCACCGAGGTTGAAAACAGAGACTCAAGGGTCAAGCCCGGCATGTTTGCAGACATGACGATCTTCCTCGGCGGCGAGCAACGCGTGGTGTCCTTGCCTGCGGAGGCCATCCTCGATGACAACAGCGACCAGATCGTCTTTGTCAAGGGAGAGAACCACTACCTTCCCAAGATTGTCACCGTGGGTAATCGGCAGAACGGGTATTGCGAGATCGTAAGCGGCATTCGGGAAGGAGAGGAGGTTGTTACGAAAGGCAACTACCAGCTGAAATCCAAGCTTTATGACGAGCTGCTGAAAAAATCCGAAGTGCATTGATCTGGGCGTTGGACCCGGCACACCATGATAAACAAGATAATTGAATTTGCCCTTTCCCACCGGCTCCTGACTTTCCTTCTCGTGATGCTGGTGTCGATCTGGGGTGTGGTTGCCTATTTCCGGATGCCCAAAGACATCTACCCGGATCTGAACGCGCCTCTGGTCAAGATCATCACCGAAAACGCCGGCATGCCGTCGGAAGATGTCGAAAGGCTGATTTCCTTCCCCCTGGAAAGCCTCATGGCGGGAGCGCCCTCGGTGACGCGGGTCCGATCCGAATCCACCACCGGCGATTCGGTTGTCACCGTTGAATTCGATTGGGGAACCGACATATACCTCGCGCGCCAGATCGTCTCCAGCAAGCTGGAGTTGGTCGCCGGCCGGCTCCCGATCGGTACGAGCCAGCCGATACTCGGTCCCGTCTCCTCTCGCATGGGCGAGGTGTTCGAGTTCGCCGTAACAGGCGACGGCGCGGATCCTATAGAACTCCGGTCCATCGCCGACTGGACCATACGCTACCGCCTGCAGGGAGTTCCCGGGGTGTCGTTCATCATCAATCTGGGCGGATTCGTCAAGCAGTTCCAGGTGTTCCTCAAACCCGAGATGCTGCGCAACTACGGCCTTACGATCGCGCAGGTGAAGGAAGCAATCGGAAACAGCAACCGGAATTTCTCGGGAGGAATCCTGCTGAAGGGGGCGCAGGAGGTACTGGTGAAGGGCCTCGGCCGCCTTGAGGGCCTCGACCACATCCGAAACACGGTGATCACCTCGCGCAACAACATCCCGATCTTCGTCAAGGACGTCGCCGACGTGAAGATCGGCGGGAAATTCCGAAGGGACGCGGCCGGCCACAATGGGGAGGAGGCTGTCTGTGTGACGGTGGAAAAGCAGTACGGGGGAGACACGCTGGACGCTATTCGCAATCTGAAAAGTGCGCTGTCGCAGATCCAAAACGACCTGCCGCACTACATCCGAATCAAGCCATTTTATGACCAGTCGATCCTTATCCTGAAATCCCTGGACCATGTCCAGGTTTCGATGGCACAGGGTGCGCTGCTGATTGTCGCCGTCATGCTCTTCTTTTTATGGAATGTGCGCAGCTCCCTTATAGCTTCGCTGACCATTCCCTTTTCGATCCTGATTGCTCTGGTCGTCATGGACCTTTTCGGAGTGAAGCTGACGGTAATGTCGATCGGAGGTCTGGCCATCGGCATCGGAAAGGTTGCCAACGGCTCGATCATCATGGTGGAGAACATCCACCGCTTGTTGCAGGAGAAAGGGGATCGGGCTTCCACGCTGGAAATAACTGCCGAGGCGGCTAAAGATGTCGGCAACTATCTCTTCTCGGCCAATCTGCTCATCATCCTGGTGTTCCTGCCCTTATTAACTCTTCAGGGAATCGAAGGCGCCATGTTCCGCCCAACCGCGTTCGCGGTGGCAGCCGCGCTGTTCGGAGCCATGCTGCTGAACCTTACCCTGCAGCCGATTCTTGCCTCGGTTTTCCTGACTGGACGGCGCCTCCGGGGGGGCAGGAATCCAATCAACAACCTTCTCCTGCGAGGCTACCGCTATCTTCTTCTGCGTGTATTCCGATTTAAAAAGACTATTCTGGTTTTCTTCCTTCTGATGATCGGAGGTGCGGCCTTCGCCTTCCAGTTCCTTGGCCAGGAATTCGTGCCACCGCTCGACGAAGGTGGGATCCTGGCTTCAACCATCATGCTTCCCGAGACCTCACTGGAGGAATCGCTCAATGTCGCCCGGCGGGTGGAGCAGATATTTCTCTTGTTTCCGGAGGTGGTATCCGTCTCAAGGACCACGGGGACCGCGGAAGCATCCGAGCACCTGCATCCGGTCAGCCACAGCCATTACAACATCGAACTCGTTCCACGCGAGGCAAGGACCCGCGACTTCACGGCCATTACGGAAGCCATGAGGCGCGAGCTGGACAAGATACCCGGTATCGCCTACATTTTCGAACAGCCTATCGCCAACAAGCTTGCCGAGATGCTCACCGGCACCGAGGGGGAACTGTCCGTGAAGCTGTTTGGCCCCGATCTGGCGGTCCTCAACCAGAAAATCGAGGAAATACGGAACATCCTGGCCACGGTCCCCGGCGCTGCCGACCTGCAGATCGAACAGACGACCGGTATCCCCCAGCTCGTCATTCGCCTGAACCGGGAAAAACTGGCGCGATTCGGCATACAGGTGGCGCAGGTTGCCGACATTGTGGAGACTGCACTCAACGGAATCGTAGTCACCGATCTGTACGAGGAGGATCGCGTCACCTCCGTTTTGATCCGGCTGCCGGAGGAATACCGCAACAGTGAGGGGGGCATCCGCAACCTGCTGGTGGATGCTCCAAATGGCGAGCGGATCCCGCTGTCCGAGCTGGCCGATATTACGAAAAGCGAGGGGCCTCTGACGATCTTTCGTGAGAACCTCATGCGACGTAAGATCATACTGTGCAACGTTCTCAATCGGGACGTCGGCAGTTTCGTAGAAGAGGCCCGGCAAAAAATGGCGCAGAACGTGGAGCTGGCTCCAGGGTATTTCGTAAGCTTCGGCGGGCAATATGAAAGCCAGCAGAGAGCTTTGAGACACCTGTTCTGGGTTATGCTCATCGTGCTGCTGATCATTTTCGTCGTCCTATTTTCGTCGTTCGGCTCCGTCTGGCAGGCACTCCTTGTCATCATGAACATACCGACAACACTGGTCGGGGGGATTCTGGCGCTGATTGTCGCCGGCCAGACGATCAATGTCTCCTCCACGATCGGCCTGATCGCACTGTTCGGCATCTGCGCACAAAACGACATCATTCTTCTTGCCAAAATCAACGACCTGCGCAGAGAGGGCCTGTCGCTCCGCGATGCCGTTGTAGGGGGAGCGCTGGTGAAATTTCGTCCGGTATTCATCACAGACATGGTAATGATTGTGGGGGTGCTGCCGCTCGCTCTTACGGTTACTACCGGTGCGGAGCTGCACCGGCCGCTTGCAATCGTTTACATGGGCGGCTTTTTCTTTGCAGCCGTTTTGCGCCTGTTCATCGTGCCGACGCTTTACGAGGTGTTCGCCGAGCTGGCGGCTAAACGTGCGAGGTATTATAGGAAGCCTGCAAAAACATAAGGCCAAAAGAGACAGCTCATAAGGCGCGGAGTAGTCTGATCATGGAGAGCATCTCGGACGGCGTGTTCACGATCGACTCGGAGTGGCGCATTACCTCGTTCAGCCGGGCCTGAGGGCCAGCAGCAAAATGCCAAGTTGTTTTTGCACGGGCCCTTAGAGTTGGGGGCTCGACCATGTTGCCCGCCCTGGAACTACAATCTTCCGGCAGAATCAATGGTAGTTTTCATGTGAAATATTCACCATAAAAAGCGGACGCGAATCAAATCCCGAAAGCTGTGGCGAGGATCAGTCAGAAGCTGTACACGATGACCACTCCATGGAGCAGCGCCAGGGCGAACGCCGCCGCCGGACAGCAAGGGGAGTTGCATCTCGCGCTGTGTCCGCGCTCATAGAGGCCTGCAAGGTGCGGAACACGCATGTATATGTTCTGCCGAGCCTGGCGGCAGCGTTTAGATGGATCGGAGCTCAGGTGACTCCGGCCCTCTTGGCACTCCAGAGTTGGCGAAGATCCCCCGGGGAGATGGGCGGCCAAAGGCGCCGTCCGCGACATCAATCGGAAGCCTTGATTTGCGCCGCACACAGTAAAATAGTTGTTGCTTTTGAGTTTTTGCGATAAAAACACAGAATGTTATTTGAATGTTTTTTGTCTTTGCGCCCGCTTAACAGGCGGTAGACTCTCGTGGAAGGCTAAAACGTGAGCTCGCAGGAACGCCAGGTTCGAAACAGGCCGCATTCGCCGGCTGGAAGAATGAAGATGTCCTCAGAGATCGACCTCGGTCAGTCGGTTCGCGAATTGCGTGTGCGGCACAACCTATCCATTCGGGAGCTGGCGAAAAACAGCGGGATATCCGTCAATACTTTGAGTCTCATTGAAAACGGTAAGACCTCTCCCACGGTGAGCACGCTGCAGCAGCTCGCAGTGGCTCTAGGGGTCCATGTGGCCGCCTTCTTCGAGGCCGGCACGAGCAAGGCCAGGGTCATTCATATCAAGTCCGGCACGCGCAAGAAAGCTTCCTTGGGTTATTACACGATCGAAAACCTGGGTGCCGGGTTCATCAATTCCAGCATCCAACCCTTTATGGTCACGCTGGAGCCAAATGCCGGCAGCGGGGCGCAGCCGATAGTTCACACGGGTTACGAGTTCGTTTTGTGCCTGAAAGGCCGCGTCGCCTATCATATCGAGGATTGCACCTACCTGCTCGAGCAGGGGGAAAGCCTACTGTTTGAGTCTCACCTGCCTCACCACTGGCAGAATACTGGAACCACTCCGTCGCATTTTCTCCTGGTTCTGTATCCCACGGACATAAATGACCGGGCAACAGATCGGCACTTTGCATCGGCTCATCGGCGGCGTCGAAAGCGGTAGCGGCGTGGTTGAACCTGTATTGTCGAATCGCCTCGAGCGTCCTCTCATTATTCCCAACTCCTTCGCCGCTGCTCCCCCCTGAAAATCCCCTGAGGATGTCCCATGTTGGATGGCTGTGACCCTTTGGGAGGATCGTCAGAGCCGCGAGCGAAGCGAGCGGACTGCCATGACATGATTCGATGGTTTTTCAAACACAGATGAGAAAAACCTTTATAGGAGAGAAGCCTGGCCCTCATGCTGTGTGATCCCGCTCCCTGCGGTCGCGGCTCTGAAGGCTTGCTTGTGGGGCAGCAAGCACGCGGTTCTCGGTCTGACTTCGCACCCATTGGTGCTTATCATGGGCAATGGCGCATCTGCGGTGCGTGAGCAACTTCTGTATAATTGTGGATATGATCGATTCGGGGCAGATGTCGCGTAAGGACCTGATCCGGCTGCTGGAAGTCTACGCAAAGAACTGGCTGGCGCATGACGGTTCATGGTTTCTGGCGGCCGAAGAGAAGCTAGGCATGGAGACTGCCATTGAACTGGACCGTGAATCCTGGCGGCGCTTCTCGGTGGCCGAGGCCAGGCGCATAATGGAGGCCTTTGCAATTCCGGAAGGCGGTGGCTTGCAGGCGCTTAGGATGGCGCTGAACTACCGCCTCTACGCCATGGTCAACGAACAGGCAGCCACTTGGACCGAGGATGGTGCACTGGAATTCCGCATGGTGGAGTGCCGTGTTCAGTCGACACGCCGCCGCAAGGGCTTGCCCGATTTTCCGTGCAAGTCTGTGGGCATCGTCGAATACACGGAGTTTGCCAGGACCATCGACCCGCGGATCAGTACGGAATGCCTGGCCTGTCCGCCCGACGCGGCGGGCGATTCCTATTGCGTCTGGCGTTTCACCCTGAAATAGGGCCGGGTAGCTGCGAAATGATTACGCGGCGATCTTGGCGGGGTCGGACAGATTTGTCAGGACGAGGGAGAATCCAGTCTAGCCTATGCATTCGATTCGATCTCCCGTTGTGTTCGAGAGAAACGCCGCGCCGAACCTCTCCCATAGAGCGAACAGTCCTCGCTGGCCGGTGCAGTGGCACGGTGCGATCCTCATGATCTCGAACTGCTGCAGAGAGTCCAAGGTCCTCGCCAGGCGCGTTTCGTCAGCGTCGATGAGATGCGTTCCACCAATCACCAGGGAAAAGCGCTTTGTTCCCGTCAGCTTCGTTGCGTAAAGCAACGTGTTGACGATACCCGAATGGCCGCAGCCCAGCACCACGGCGGGCGCGTCGCGCCGGCCGAGAATCAGTGCCTGGTCATCCTGCAGAAGGTCCTGAACGAGATTCGACTCTTCCGGCGCGTCTGTGAGAAAGTGCGGCGGAACCCGCTCGAAGTCCGCCACACGCGGAATAGGCCCGGTCGCAAGGACGCCGGGCACGACCTCCACAGGCCCCGTGCAGGAGCGCAGCCGCATACCTGCGTGCTCCAGAGCTTCCTGATTTACCGGCACACCGATCGAGCGAAGCTTGCCCTCTTTTCTGGAGTACTTGCGAGAAAAGGCGGAGGGATGGGCGAATACAGGTCTGGCACCGATCTCGGCCAGCACACTGGATAGGCCTCCGGTGTGATCGTGGTGCCCGTGGCTTAGAACGATGCTCGAGATCCTCCTCAGATCAATTTCCATTTGGGCGGCATTCGGAATCACCGCAAAGCCCTGACCTGTGTCAAACAGAATGTCTCCGCCGGGGGTGGCGATCAAGAGCGACAAGCCATGCTCCGCGATAAGCCCTGGCTTTTGAACCGTATTCTCGACCAGCGTCCAAATCGTTATGTCCATGGAGAATTCCTCCGGAGCCGAGCGCCTCTACTTCGCTTCTACCGCATAATCGAGCGCCTTCCTGGCGTGCAAGACAGTCGTGTTGAAGAGCGGCAGCGGCGCATCACCGGGACGGATGATCAGCGGAATCTCAGTGCAGCCGAGGACGATGCCCTCTGCACCCACTGCGCCCAGCGCTCTCATGATCTGAAGGAACATATCACGCGAGGCGGGCCGGATCTCACCACGGCAGAGCTCATCGAAGATCACACGGTTTATGCTTTCCTGATCCTCGTCCGGCGGCACGAGAACCTCAATGCCGTGCCGGGCAAGGCCGTCACGATAGAAGGCCTCGCGCATCGTGAAAACGGTTCCGAGGAGGCCGACCTTTTTCAGACCGGAGTCGGTGACGGCAGAGGCGGTGGCGTCTACGATGCTGAGCAGGGGCATATCTACTGCCGCCTGAACTTCGGAAAAGACGATGTGCATGGTGTTTGTGGCGATCAGACCGAAGTCGGCGCCCGCCCTTCTCAGGCTTCTCAGGCAGCGCGCCATTTCTTGCGCGGCGACCTGCCAATCCGCCTTGCGCTGCCACTCCACGAACTTCTGGAAGCTCACGCTGTAGATGAGGATTTCCGGATAGCCGTAATCCCCGTAACGTTCGGTGTAGGTTCGGGTGATCTCTTCATAATAGGTCACCGTGGATTCCGGACTCATGCCGCCGAGGATGCCGATCTTACGGTACATTCCGCCTCCTTTTGCAGTTCGAAGCTTTCCCATTGTCGCCTAACCAGATGCCTCAGGCTTCGCGTAGCTTAGCAGCGAAAATGTAGTAGCGGTTATAAAAACACTCACCGCCGGCAGAGGCTCGTGGAGGAAGCCCTTCCCGTTGGACACAGCGCGCAACCGCAAATGGGTGTAATGTGTGCCTTGCTGGCAGACAGCCGTAGTCTTACTGCGTCCATTACAGCAAAACAAAATGACAGGACTAGGTTATGCAAATACGACCGATTGGAATCATTCATACCCCTTTTCGAAAAACAGCCGGTACGCCCATTCAGCCCTGCGCGGCGGGGGGAGCCATAGGGACCGTCGAGGTCTTCCACGAGTATCAAGCTGGGCTTAAAGATCTTGAAGGGTTTGAGCGCATATGGCTGATCTATTGGTTTCACCGAGCCGCGGCACCCAAACTAACCATTATTCCGTTCCTCGACAATAAGGAGCGAGGGCTTTTCTCGACCCGTGCACCTGCGCGCCCCAATCCCTTGGGAATCTCCGCTGTCAGGCTGCTGGCGATTGAGGGCAATCTACTGAACATTGCAGACGTGGATATGTTGACCGAGACTCCACTTCTGGACATCAAGCCATACGTGACCCAGTTCGATTCCTTTCGAGTTCGTAGGCGTGGCTGGATCGGTAAGTTGTCGGCTGACAAGGTGGTTGCCGATAACCGGTTTGAAAGGGCTTGCAGGAAGAACCGGCGGTAAAGCCACCGGGGATTTTGATGAGACGTTTTAAGCACAAGTGGTCCTTCTTTGACCTTTTTCCTCTCGACTTTGTCATGCCGCGTGCTGCCTCAAGCCATCTCAGTCCGCCGATCCACGTTCTCCGCATGAAATCGGTGGTTTCTACTCCACTTAGGATTGGATTTGTGAAAGCTGGCATGACCGCCACTGGCTGTGTCGGCGAGGCCCGGATTTGATCTTATGAGGTTGCGAATTGCACAAATCATTGCGAGTCTTGGCGAACGCCCGCCAGCTATAAGAAATCGACAATTAAGATCCTAATAGACCATGAAAGGCATTATAATTTGTCACTTTCCTGGATGGTGATATGCGTTTTTTTGAATGGAACGATGTAAAACTTGAAGTAGACGAAGATGGGTTCATGCAGCAGCCGGAGTTGTGGGACGACCGCATTGCGCTCGCGTTGGCAAGCACGGAGGGGCTCTGCGAGTTGAGCGAGTCGCACTGGAAAGTGGTCAATTACATCCGCAATTATTATCTTCAGTACAACATTGCGCCCATGGTGCGAAAGCTCTGCAAGGAAACCGGCTTCTCTTTGAAGCAAATCTACGAGCTATTCCCCTCAGGTCCTGCGAAGGGAGCCTGCAAGGTTGCCGGTCTGGCGAAGCCGACCGGCTGCGTTTAGTGGCATCAACCATACTCGGGTGTTGTTGGGCCAGGGGATCGAAGGATCTCGGAGACGTCATGGCCCTGTTGATCATTCTCTACGGCGCACTGGCTGTATTTGTCGCCGGCAATCTGGTTCGTATCCTGCGAATCGCCACGATGCCGGCACATCTGCGCTGGGAGTTATATCCTGTGCCGCACGAGCCACCCACAAAGGCGCGCTACGGCGGGTCATACTTCGAGGAGACCGATTGGTGGACCAAGTCGATGGAAACCAGCCGGTCCGGCGAAGTGCGCGCCGTTCTGCAGGAAGTTTTCTTTCTGAAGGGAGTCTGGAGGCAGAATCGCCAGCTTTGGTTGTGGTCCTGGCTCTTTCACGCCGGGCTTTATTTTCTTATTCTAGAGACAGTGATGGTCTTGGCGTCTGCGTGTGCCGAGCACGCCAACGTGGCCGGCATCTGTCGCGCGCTGCAGCCTCCGCTCGCGCTCGTCTCCTGGCTTGGCGTGCTCTCAGGCACAGCCGGCTCATTGGGCCTTCTGATACGCAGGACAACTAGCCCCAAGCTGCGTCCCTTCACTTCTCTGTGGGCCTACCTCAATCTTTCGGTGATTTTATTGATGTTCGGTACGGGGCTGCTAAGCCTCCTGGTTGATCCAACCACCGTAAACAAAATGATTTTGCTTGTCGGCGGCCTGCTCGCGTTCAATGCGCCTCCCAGTCTGCAAGGCACCATGGCGGTGCATGTATTGCTACTGGCTCTTTTCCTGGCCTACTTTCCTTTCACGCACATGACACACATGTACATGAAGTACTTCACCTACCACGCGGTGCAATGGGACGACGCGCCCTATCGTTCGGACACAGGAATCCACGCGTCGATCGCGCGTTCTCTAAGCCAGCCCGTGAGCTGGGCAGCGCCCCACATCCGGGGTGATGGGAGGAAAACCTGGATCGAAATCGCCGCCGAAGAGGGTCCCGTTCGTGCGAAAAGAATTTGATATTAGGGACATCGGCAGACGCTCTTCCATGCTTACTCGGATCGATCCGGAGGATCTGCTGCCCTTGCCACCTCCCTATGACAGAACCGAGGGCCGGCCGAAAGGCAAAGTCCTCGACGATAAGGTCCTGGCGCAGGTTGATGCCTCGCTGGACGGCACGGTTGCCGTCGGCATGCCGCGGCCGAAATCCGAAACCGAAGAAGAGGAGTTAGTCGAGCGCTTCTTGTCGGGCTTGCACAAAGTCATGTCGCGCGAGAACAACTGGGGCTTTCTGCAGCAGCTAACCCTTTCGCTCGAGCACTGCACAGCGTGCCAAACCTGCATTGACGCTTGCCCGATTTACCTTTCGAGCGGCCGTAACGACGTCTACCGTCCGACCTACCGCAGCGAGGTCTTCCGCCGGCTGGTGCACAAGTACACGCGCCCGGGCGGCAAGTTCTTCGCCCTGCTGGGAGGCGCAGACATAGAGCTGAATGCGACTACGCTCGCGCGGCTTCTCGAGTTGTCCTATCGCTGCACCCTCTGCCGCCGTTGCGCGCAGGCATGCCCCATTGGAGTCGACAACGGCCTCATCGCTCACGAAATCCGAAAGCTCTTCAGCATGGAGTTGGGGATCGCGCCGAAAGAGATTCATGATAAAGGCTCCATGCTCCAACTGCGCGTCGGCTCCTCGACGGGAATGAATCCCGCCGCAGTCAAAGACAACATTAAGTTTCTCGACGAAGAGGCCAGCGAGATAGCCGGGTTCAAAGTAGAGACGCACTGGGATAAGGAATGGGCGGACATCCTTCTGGTGCACAACGCGGGCGAAATCCTGGCATGGCCGGAGAACCCGATGGCTTTTGCCATAATCCTGGCAGCAGCGGGGATCAGCTGGACGATGTCGAGCGAGCTGGTAGGCTATGATGCCGTGAACTATGGCGTCTGGTACGACGATGTGCAGCTCACGCGTGTCGCGCTGCGTCAGGCTGAGGTGGCGAAAAAGCTGAAAGTGAAGAAAATGGTAGTTGGTGAATGCGGCCACAGCCACAAGGCGCTGATGGTGGTGGCCGACCGCCTACTGACGGGCGATCTGAACATCCCGCGCGAGAGCGCGCTCGTGCTGTTGCGGGACATTGTCAAGAGTGGATGCCTGAAGCTCGATCCGTTGCGCAACAATTTCCCGGTGTCGCTCCACGATCCCTGCAACATCGTCCGATTGATGGGGATCGTCCGGCCGCAGCGCGAGATCCTCGAGCATATCTGCCCCAGGTTCCGCGAAATGGCTCCGCACGGCGTGGAAAACTATTGTTGCGGCGGCGGATCGGGCTTCGCCATCATGTCGCCGTACAATTTCGAGGATTGGCGTTTATCGATTTCAGGAAGGATGAAGCTCAGGCAGGTGCTGGAGGCGTTTGCCGACCTGCCGGGCCCGGAGATAAAAAAATACCTTTGCGCTCCCTGCTCGAACTGCAAGGGGCAGTTTCGCGATTTGTTCAGGCACTACGGGGTTTGGGAGAAATCCGGCATCCTGTACGGAGGACTCGCCGAGCTGATTGTCAACGCCATGACGGGCATTCCGCACCCGTTCATTCAGTGGGAGTTTCGCTGAGAGCGTAACGATCATCTCCGGGTTTTCGGCAAGGCCTTTGAAAACCCTTGCGCGAACGCGAATATTCATAAACGGAGTAAGCCGATGGAATCAGGACTCATCTATTTCGACAATGCTGCAACCGCTTGGCCCAAGCCGGAGAGCGTCTACAACTTCATGATGGATTTCTACCGAAAGACCGGCGTCAATCCGGGGCGCAGCGGCTTTGACCTGGCCATTGAAGCAGGCTCCATCCTTGACAATCTGCGCAAACGGCTGACGCACTTTTTTGGAGGCGACGAGGACGCACCGGATCGGCTCTGCTTCGGACTGAACGCGACCGACGCCCTTAACCTCATCATCTACGGATTGCTGTCCTCGAACGACCATGTAGTAACGACAAACCTGGAGCACAACTCCGTCATTCGTCCCATCAATCTCCTGGTGCGTGACGCGGGAGTGCAAGCGACCTTCGTACGCTTCGACGGTGCCGGATTCGTCGATCCCGACGACATCCGCCGTGCCCTTCGGCCAAACACAAAGCTCGTGATCGTCAATCACGGTTCGAATGTACTCGGAACCGTCCAGCCGATTAAGGAAATCGGGAGGGTCTGCCGCGAGAAGGAAGTCGTTTTTGCGATCGACAGTGCTCAGACTGCTGGTGTAATTCCGATCAATATGAAGGAGATGAATATCGATGTGCTTGCCTTCACCGGGCATAAGGCGCTGATGGGATCCATGGGCATCGGTGGGATGTGCGTTGGCAAGAACCTCCACCTGCGCCAGACCCGCGCCGGCGGCACTGGCGTACGTTCCGCCTATCCCTATCATCTCGAGGAGTATCCCTGGCGCATGGAGTATGGCACGCCCAACATGGTGGGTGTCGCGGCGCTGTGGGCAGGACAGGATTGGCTGCAAGAGAATGGAGTCGAAAAGACACACGCGCGCGAGATGGCTCTCGCACGGAGGCTGGTCGACGGTTTCCGCAGGATCGAGGGATTGCGTCTCTACTGCTGCGACAGCCTGGAGAACCATCTCTCGACCGTGACGGTCAATCTCGAAGGTGTCGACGCCGGAGACGTGGGCACAATATTGGATGTGGACCACAACATCGCGACCCGAACGGGATTGCACTGCGCACCGCTTGTGCACCAGCAGATTGGCACGATGGAGATTCACGGAGGAGTCCGTTTCTCGATCGGAGCATTCAACACGGGAGCTCAAGTCGACGCGGCGATTGATGCGATGAAGGAGATTGCTTGCTGGAAGGAAACTCGGAGAGTTTCCGCCACCGCAAAAGCCTAAATAAACAAAGCACCAACGGAAACCACAAAGACCTAGCGCGGCGTAGCGGCCGCAACCGAAACGGTGGCAAGCGATCAGTCTGGAGAGAGTCTTGACTCTGGTTTCAAGCAGGCAGCAGGCAGATGGAAGCAGGCAGTATCTAACCCAGATGTTTTTTCTTTCCGGGCTTTTACTGCCTGCTGCCTACTGCCTTCTGCATGCTTCTCTCCAATTATATTTTCTAATGGCGACCAGAATTGCTTCCTGGGAGCGAAGGAATCGTGGCTTAGCAGCACAGAGGTCACTGAAAACCAGGCCAAATATGGCTGTTCTCTCAGTGATCTTTGCCTCTTTGAGGTGTGGGCTCAACAAGCGCTGATGGCGGAGGTTTGCTGCCACGCCGGCACCAGGTTGAGGTGCCTGTAGGTTCGTTCCACGGATTCGCGTGTGCCCCAGTCGTTCCAATGCACGTCATCAACCTTAAGGATGATGAGATGCTCAGGGATGCGAGCGAGCACCCGTGTCGAGAAGTTCCATGGCGTCAACCCGCGGTACAGCCGGGCGACCTCATCCGGTGAGGCGGGTAGCTCGAACAACTGAGCGGACTCTGGGGGAGCAAGGGCTTTCAATAATTCCAGCATCCGATACGCCTGGAAGACCATCACGAAAGTGTTCCAGAGCCCACCCCGTGCGATGAGGTCCTGTGCTGTGGCAGTATCGGGCTTCTCGCGGAAAACCTCCACATGAAACACGCTCCATGGGGTTCTAGTCGTCTGCAGTGGCTGGGCCGGCATAATGTAGCCATACGCTGTCTCGGGCCGATCCGGTACGATACCGAGAAGCGCGATTTTGTCGGGAAACGTGGAAATGACGCAGGTGGCTCTCAGAACGTGGGCCATGAAAGTGTGGTCGTCATCGATGTAATGATCGGTGGGAAACACCGCGACAGTGGCGTTTGGATAGGTTCGTGCAATTTGGCTCAGAGCGAATATCATTCCAGGGCCGGTATCGCGGTTGAAGGGCTGGACGAGGATGCTACTCTCGGGAAGAGAACGCAACTGATCCCGAGCCAGCGCGAGATGGTCCTGGTTCACGATGGCCATTGTCCGTTTGGGCGAGGTAAAGCCATTGACTCTGGACAACGTAGCTTCGAGCAAAGATCTCCCGTGCAACAGCCGGCAATATTGCTTGGGAATCGGGACTCCAGTAACCTCGCGCGTCAACTCCTGAAGCCGAGTGCCGTCGCCTCCTGCCAGAAGGAGGGCTACGCGTTGATTTGACGCTCCTGCGTCCGACTCGGCGATTGGCCTATTGTGATTCGCGATGTAGCGCGCCAGTTTGAACATGGTCCACAATCCACTCGGAATTGCTTAAATGGCAAACCCTGCGCTTGGCTGAATCTTGAACAAGAACCAAGGTAAGGGAGGTGAGTAAACATGAGGTTGCACGGTCCGACGCTCAACCTTGCGGAGAGCTTCGATTAAACATACGATTTGAAGGCGCGCTGCATGCACGTCAGCCATATGGCTCAATAGTCTTATCGTCGGCGCGCAGGAATAGTTTACCCATGGTTATGCTTACTTGCAGCGGAGGGCGGACTGAGGGGAAATGCGCGTCGCGCGGCGGGCGGGGAAGCAGCAGGGCCTTGATAGGTCGATTGAGGCATTTCACCCGCCGTCCGCTAGTACTGAAGCGACAATAATCACACGTGCCCGGAATCCACTTAGATCCGGACCTCCGCGTGAATCATAAAATGGATGCGTCTTTATCGGTCGCGCTTCTCCCGAGTTCTGCTAATATGCCCCTCGGCCATCAGCTCATCCTCCAGCCCGGAGGGCGCGAGGTTCAAGGACTCCGCCGCGTAATGACGGTAACGTTCACCGACATGGCGGGATCTACCTCCATGGGGGAGCAACTGACTCCCAGTGCGATGGTCAACGTGCTGAACCGTTACTTCAGCCTGAAGGCGGACGCCGTGCAGCACCACCGCGGCGTGGTCAACAAGTTCATTGGCGACGGCGTGATGGCCTTTTGGGGGCCGCCCTTTACGACAGAGCAAGAGCATGCGCGGCTGGCATGCAGATCGGCCATGGATCAGTTGAAATCTCTCGAGACCCTTCGTGCGATTCTGCCGGAGCTGACAGGATTGCGCAAAGACCCCCCACAGGTGAATATCCGCATCGGTATCAGTACCGGCGACGTCGTCGTGGGCACCATTGGCTCCGAGAATGCCAAGAGCTATACGGTTATCGGTGATACGGTGAATCTGGGGTCGCGCCTGGAGAGCGCCAATCGAATCTATGGCACGTGCATTCTCATCAGCGAATCGACCTGGGCCCAGGTCGGCTCGGAGATGGTCACCAGGGAAATCGACTCCCTTCTGGTGAACGGCAAAACGGAGCCGGCGAGGGTGTTCGAACTGCTGGGCGTTGAAGGTGAGGTGCCGGACAAGACGCTTCGGCTCCGCGATCAGTATTCCGCGGCCCTGTCCGCTTACCGTTCGCAGGATTGGGCCCAGGCGGAGAAAGCCTTCCAGGCCTGCCTGGACGTCATTCCCAATGACGGGCCGGCGCAGGTTTTCCTCTCCCGGATTTGTCGCCTGCACGAGCAGCCGCCTGGAGATTCCTGGAATGGCGTCTGGCATCTCGAATCGAAGTGACAATCGGTCAAGAGAGTCCTCAGCGCGTCAGTACGCTGGCCGGGATTCTTGGTGTCCTTGGTGTTCTTTGTGTCTTGCTGGTAAGGCATTTAAACTGACACCACCAAGACTCCAAGAGCACCAAGGACACCAAACCTAGCATTTTCACGGGAGCTGCTCATGCAGCGGTGCTGCACAACTAATTATGAAATTGCGCATTGCAGATTGAAAAACAAACATGTTGTCTTGACAATCCGCAATCCGCAATCGCCAATCCGCAATTTCAGGGGAGCTGCCATGAGAGTCATGCGAGTCTTCTTTCCTCTCGTTTCGATGTTTTTGAGTCTGTCGGGATGGTCGCAGGAGTCGATACTCGGGCCCTTGGATCCGCTGCGCTTCCCCCAGCTCAAGAACTTCTCGGCTCACCGCTCCTCGAGCAACAACCCGGATCTGAACAGTAATGACGACAGCAAGCGCCCTATTCCTGGTGAGTCTATCGTTCTGGCCGACCTGCAGGGGCCGGGCATCGTGACGCACATCTGGCTCACGGTCGCGGCCAGCGAGTACGGTTGGCCGCGGCTGCTCCGGCTGCACATCTTTTACGATGGCAGCCCGCAGCCGAGTGTGGACTGTCCGGTGGGTGACTTCTTTGCGGTCGGGCATGGCCTGGAGCGGCCGGTGAACTCTACCGTGGTGCGCAACAGTTCAAGCGGTCGATCGCGCAACAGCTACTGGCCAATGCCGTTTCGCCACTCCTGCAGGATCACGATCACAAACGAGGGACGCCGCCGCGTTTCGAACTTGTACTACCACGTGGACTGGCAAAAGGTTCCGTCCCTTCCTTCTTCCACCGCATACTTCCACGCACACTATCGCCAGGCTCTCCCCGCCGAGGCCGGCAAGCCCTACGAGGTGTTACGGGTGCAGGGGCAAGGTCACTACGTAGGAACCGTGCTCAGCGTAATTCAGACCGAGCCAGGATGGTTCGGCGAAGGCGATGACTACTTCTACGTCGACGGTGAGAAAAGGGCCAGCATCGAAGGCACCGGCACGGAAGACTACTTCAACGACGCCTGGAGCCTGCGCGTGGCCGAGGGTCCGTATGCAGGCGTGCCGGTAGCCGATGGTACGGGTGTGGGGGCTCGGATGTCCGCGTATCGCTGGCATCTGGTGGATCCAGTCCCTTTCACACGTTCCCTCCGCTTCGAGCTCGAACATAAGGGCTGGACCTACAACCGCGATGGCTCGGTCCGCTCCGCCTTCGAAGAGCGCCCCGATCTGTTTAGCAGCGTTGCGTTCTGGTATCAGCTGGGCATTGCCCAGGATCTGCCCGAGCCGCCTTACGGCGCCGCGCGGCTCCCTCTCGGAAACGCGCGCCAGATCGAAGCGGAAAACTACTTGAATGAGGCGGCAACAGAGGGCGGGGAAGCGTCTGTCCAGAGGGAAGTCTTCTGGTCCAAGGATCTTCTCTTTTTTAAGGCCCAGGGACCAGGATCGAAAATCAGCATTCCTTTGGAAGTCGAGGAAGACGGCCAGTACGAGATCGTCGCGCAGCTGGCGCACAGCCCAGACTACGGGAACTACACCGTTCAGCTCGATGGGAAGCCTGCGTCGTCTTCTCCTGAACTTGAGCACGAGCCCGGTGCAAACGTCGGGTCGGCGGAGGAGATGGTTCTCTATTATCCGGAAACCTACGTGGCCGAGGATCACCTGATCGGCTGGGGTAGGCTCAAGAAGGGGTGTCACACCGCTACTTTCGTCTGCACAGGTAAGAGCCCGCAGTCGGCTGCGTACTATCTCGGCATCGACGCCCTGATTCTGGCGAAGATCCCGTCGGAGAAGGGAAGCGATGAAATCCGCTTGAGCGCTGCGAGCGATCGGCCTAGCGCCATTCGGCGGATCGGTTATTTAGGAGCTGCCGGGGGGACGCAAATCGCGACGGTGATTCAAGCGCTGTCCGCCACGGAAGATGAAGTCCGTGAAGCAGCGGCCTGGACTTGCACGCAGCTTGGCACAATGGCGTCGCCTGCTGTGAAAGAGCTCATCGGGAGGCTGTCGGACTCTGATCCTGTCGTGCGCGGCCTGGCAGCTCTCGCTTTAAAAAACACAGGGCCCGGCGCGAGCAGCGCACTCGACGTGCTCATCGGACGGCTGCAGGACAAGGACGAAAATGTGCGGCTCATGGCTGCGGTAGCCATTGGACAGCAAGGGGCTTCTGCAGCTCGCGCCGTGTCTGCGCTTGTAGAGGCCTGCAAGGTACGGAACGAACACGTTCATGTTTTACGAAGTCTGGCGGCAGCGCTTGGAGAAATCGGACCTCAGGCGGTTCCGGCGCTCCCGGTGCTCCAGGAGTTGGCGAAGATCCCGCGGGTGAGATGGGCAGCGGAGGCAGCCATCCGCGACATAAATCGGAAGCCCTGAGTTGCCAAGAGGCGGAGCAGGCGCCTGAATGGTGTTAAAAATGACGATTGACGAATGACGAATAAAAAGAGCTTTTTTGGGCCTGGAGGATGAGATGCGCGCAATCAGAACTCTGATCATCACGACTCTGCTTGGGGCCTTCGAACTCTCAGCGGTCCGTTCTGAGAGCGCTCAAGGACCTATTGCCGGAAGGTCCGCCGGGATGCTCCTGCAAAGGTATGACCGCGCCTTTCTCCTTCGGAAGATGGTGCCAATAGCAGCGTGGAAACCGTTTCCTCCGGCTTCGGATAGGGCCGCCTGGGAGGAGTTGCTGCGCCAGGGTTTAAACCTGCAGCGCAAATCCTACCTCGTCAGCAACGCCGAGGTGCTGCTTGGAAAGCCCTGGCCTGCGCTTCCGGCCACTTTGTATATGGAGTTCGCGCGGACCGGTAACCGCTCTCATTATGAGAAGCCCTATTTTGAAAGGCGCGCGAACCTCGCGACCCTGGTGCTGGCGGAGTGCATGGAGCGCCGGGGGCGTTTTCTCGATGGAATTGCAAACGGGTTATGGGCAATCACCGAGGAAGCCACCTGGTGCGTTCCCGCGCACGCGTCCAGATTGCCGAAAGATGTGCTTCACCGGCAAGACCTGGAAAGCGTGGACCTGTTTGCTGCGGAGACGGCCATGACGCTGGCTACTACGCGTTACCTGCTTCGGGAGGAACTCGAAGCTCTCTCACCCGCACTCTGTGACCGGGTGCGCCGCGAGGTGCTGCGCCGGGTCATCGAGCCGGTTGAGTCCGGTGACAGCTTCGGGCGCTCCGGGTGGCTCGACGGGAGAAACAATTGGTCTCCGTGGTGTGCGTCGAATGTCCTTGGAGCAGCGATGTTCCTGCTTGATTCTCCCGAGCGCCTTGCGGACCTTGCCGTGCGCATGATGGGAGTGGCGGATCGTTTCATAGATGGCTACGGGGAGGACGGTGGTTGCGATGAAGGCCCGGGTTACTGGAACGAGGCCGGCGGCGCGCTGCTGGTCTTTCTTGAATTGCTGCGTTCCCGGACGGATGGGGCCATTGACATCTACAATCAGCCGAAAATCGCGGCAATGGGGAACTTCATCGTTCATGCACACATCGGGGGCCCCTGGTTCCTGAATTTCTCCGACGCGGATGCTAAAACACTCCTGTCTCCCGGCAAAGTGTATCGCTTCGGTGAGCGCGTGAAATCGGAAGCCATGAAAAACCTGGCTCTCCTGGCCATGCGCAACTGGGAGCCGAACGGGCCGGTATCTCCTCCAGTTCACATCAGTGGAACGAGCCGCTCCCTGCTAGGTCCGCTCATGGAAATGTTCTGGATTCCCGCCGATGCCAGGCCGGCCGCTCGACCTCTGGAGACAACGATGTGGCTTCCGGACCTTCAGATGCTGGTGGTGCGCGAGTCCGCCGATGCCCTCGGTGGAGGGCTCTATCTGGCGGCCAGGGGCGGACACAACGCCGAGAGCCACAACCACAACGATGTCGGACACTTCGTGGTCTATCTCGACAATCAACCTGGGATCATCGACATAGGCCGCGAAACCTATACCGCCAAGACCTTCAGTAAGGATCGCTACGATCTCTGGTTTGCCCGCGGTTCTGCTCACAATGCGCCCATCGTGAACGGTGCAGAACAAGTGGAAGGACGGGAGCGCAGGGCTACCCAGGTTGAGTTTCGCGCAAGAGATTCGAACGACTACCTGGCAATGAATCTCGAGCAGGCTTATCCTGCCAAGGCGGGCCTTTTAAGGCTCCGGCGCGAGATTGAGTTCTACAGGGGAGCGGCGGCCTGGGCGCGCGTGCGCGACGAGTTCAAACTGGCCAATTCTTCGTCTCAGGTACAGGTGCCTTTTTACGCGGCGTTGCCTGCAGAAAAAGTGCGGCCTGGGCGTCTGGCCATCAACTCCAAACCGCGCCGGCTGATCATCGAATACGCGCCTGAGACGCTCGAAGTCTCCGTCGAGACAGTTCCGCTCGAGGACGCGAATTTGCGGGGCAATTGGGGTCCGAGACTGTACCGAATGTTGTTTGAGTTGAAGAACCCAGGTACTGCCGGCAGCTACGAGTTCCGCTTCCGCGCGGAATGATCGATAACGGGACAGTTGAATGGTCAAGCCGCGTCCTCGGCGTGGCGGCAGGCTCCATCGGCGCCATCAAGTCCCTGGAGCACCTCCGCGGCGTCGTTTCCCACGTAGGGGCTTTTGCACTTCCCCTGCCCGTTTCGGTGGCCAATGTTCAGGCCGCGTTCGACTCCGAAGGTCACTGCCTGCAGCCCGCGATCGAGAAGCTCATTCGCAGGGTTGCCACGCACCTGATGGATTATATCGAGCAGAACCTCTGTCCGAGGGTGACCTTGGAGCGAATTCTTCGAGAAGGAATCTTCTCCCCGGAGGTCCTTTCCGCTTAACAGCCGTGCCTTGAAATGACGAAATGCAAGGCACAATGACAGCTCGCCACAGGATAGAAGTCAGCAAGAGGTAGGGCTAAGGGTCTGTCACGAAATAACAGGTCCACTTTGGCGGGGCGGCATTGCTGTTTTTTCCAACTCCCGTCCTTCCCAAACAAATCCTTGCTGGGGGATTCGTCTGCGCTAATATGCACGCTGCAGCCCTGAACACGAATGGTGGCCAATGAGCAAAGACTTCGGTTTCAGCAAAGAAGAACTGGCGGTGCTGCTGCGGCTGTCTCGGCCCGAGAAGATCCAAGACTTTCTGGACCACCACATTTGCTACAACAAGGAAGCGCAGGGGCCAACTTGCCGGTCGCCGCGCCGTGTAATGCGCGATCGTGTCGCGCACTGCATCGAAGGGGCGTTGTTCGCGGCCGCCGCATTGCGAGTTCACGGTTATCCGCCGTTGATCCTGGACATGGAAGCCGTTCGGGACGATGACCACATCATCGCGCTGTTCAAAGAGTCTGGGCACTGGGGAGCGATTGCCAAGTCAAACTACTCCGGTCTTCGCTTCCGCGAGCCCATCTACCGCACCCTGCGCGAGCTGGTGATTTCCTACTTCGAACACTATTACAACCTTGAGGGCGAGAAGACCCTGCGCACCTTTTCCAGGCCCGTGAACCTGGCCCGCTTCGACAGGATCGGCTGGATGACCGCCCAGGAGGAGCTTTGGGAGATCGGTGAATATCTCTGTGCCATTCCACATCAGCCAATCATGACGCCTACCATGATTCGCAGACTGCGGCGCGTGGACCGGCGCCTCTTCGAAGCCGGGCTGCACGGCTCCATCCGCTGAGGTCAGTGATCACTGCAGAATTGCTTAAAGTGACTGATTTGAACGCTCTTTCTGTTGCGGCCGTGAGGTAACGCTGTGAGCTCTGCAGCTCCGTGGTGTATAAAAGCAGTATTATGCCTTTAATGTGGAGGGACCGCGATGAGTGAGGCAATTTATCGACGAGAATTCATGAAGCGCGCAGCCCTGACGACAGCGGCTGTAAGCATAGCCGTATCCGGGCCGACGACCCGCAGCGTTTTGGGTGCCAACGACCGAATCCGACTCGGTGTGATCGGCACCGGGCGCCAGGGCAGGGACAACATGCGCAACTTCAAGCGGCATGGTGTCGAGGTCATTGCTGTCTGCGATGTATATAAGCCGAACCTTGACAGAGGTCTGGCGGAAGGCGCCAGCGATTCGTCGGAGCTCGGCGGTGGGAATGCAAAGACCTACACGGACTTCCGAAAGCTCCTGGAAGATAAGGATATCGATGTGGTCATCAACGCCACGCCTGATCACTGGCACGCCTTGCCTACGGTCATGGCATGCCAGGCCGGCAAGGATGTATATGTGGAGAAGCCGACGTCCGTTGCCGTCGAAGAAGGTAGAAGGATGGTTGAGGCGGTGCGCAAGTACAAGCGCGTCGTGCAGGTGGGGACTTGGCAGCGCTCCAACATCCACTTTCAAAAGGCGGTTCAGCTGGTGCAGGACGGAATGGTCGGCAAGGTGAGCTTCGCCCGAACCTGGAATTACGGAAACGAGTTTCCGAAAGGGATTGGCAATCCTCCGGATTCGGATCCTCCGGCGGGCCTAGACTGGGATATGTGGCTGGGACCGGCTCCAAAGGTGCCCTTCAACTCGAACCGCTTCGGCGTGGCCTCTGACCGGTTTTCCACCTTCCGATATTTCTATGACTACGCCAACGGCTGGCTGGGCGACTGGTGTGTTCACCTGCTGGACATCGTTCACTGGGCGATGAAAGTCGACGGGCCTAATGTGATCACGGCGCTCGGATCCAAGTTCTGCCTGAAGGACAACAGCGATATCCCCGACACGCTGCAGGTGACGTTCGAATATCCGAACTTTGTCTGCACTTACGAAAACCGGCTTGGCAACAGCAACTCCATGTACGGCCACGGCTACGGCATCGAGTTCCATGGCACGGATGGCACGATGTTTGTTGACCGGGAAGGATTCCAGGTCTTTCCGGAGAAAACCAAGATCGGTTCCAAGACTGTTGACCGAACCGCCACCATGCAGATGGAGCGGATCGACGATGGTCTCTATAATCATGTGGCGAACATGCTCGAGTGCATGCGCACCCGCAAACTGCCGATCAGCGATATCGAGATCGGCCACCGGACGAGCAGCGCATGCCTGCTCGGGAATGTGGCCCTTCGTTCCAAGGAAAGGATTGAGTGGGATGTTGCGAACGAGCGGCTGATCAAAGGAGGTCCGGCGGCACAGAAACTCCTGAGCCGGGAATACCGGGCACCCTGGAAGCTGGTGGTCTAAGAATTGACGATTTACGATTGACGATTGCATCTGAGTCTTCAACAGAGTCCATGGGTGAAAAGAGAACAATATGATGTTGAGCACCCATGCGGACGGTCAATCGCGCATCGAAAGCCGGAGTGGAACTGGGCCATGGAGAATGGTCACTCGCCAAGCATGGTGAGATACTCTCCATGGCTTCCTTACCCGTATTTCAGCAAAGGTTCTGCTAAGGAAGTCATTATTAAATCGTCAATCGTCAACCCAATTGCACGAATCGTGCCGGTGATAGAGCCTCTGCGGCGGGATGACGGCTTGTTCCTTCTACGATCCATTCCGCCGCGAGCTGGCCGGCTGCCGGAGCACAGGTGATGCCGTGTCCGCCTAGGCCTGCCACCCAGTGAAGGCCGCGAGCTCGCGGATCGGACCCAATCACGAAACGGTGGTCGGGAGCGAACGTCCGCATGCCGGCCCATGCGCGCGCCACTCCTGCATCTCCGAGCGACGGCAGCCAACGCGCTGCCTTGCTTGCGATCCTCTCTAATTCGGCCGGATCTGTCTTCTGTCCTTCCTCGGGGCTCACCGCAACCGTATCGCACGCACACATCAAGAGCCCGCCGCTCTCGGGACGGAAGTAGAACTCGTCCCCCTGAGACCAAACCACCGGCCAGCCGGGATCGACCTGAGCTAGCGGGTTTGTGACGAGCAGATGGCGTCGATACGGAACCAGGGGAAAGGGGTATCCCGCTTCTGCCGCAAACGTGGCAGCCCACCCACCGCCTGCCAGCACGACATGCCCCGATTCCAGGAATCCTTCCGAAGTTTCCACCCCCGTTACTTGGTCTCCTGCGATCCGCAAACCTGTCGCGTCACAGTTAAGTCGAAGCTCGACTCCTTCACGATGTGCTTCGCGCAGGAAGCACTGCAGGATGGCGTGCACATCCATCACACCCTCGTCCGGCTGGAACACGGCTGCTGCTATGCCGGGAGTCAGAATCGGAATTCGTCCGTAAAGCTCCGCCGGATCGACAACCTTTGTGCCGCCTTCAAATGAGCCGTTGACTGCCCAGGAGAGCAGCGACTGGGCGTGTTCGGACTGTGCCACCAGATAGAGACCCACCGGATTCAATAGTGGCCGTGAACTGAATCCTTCCGGAGGCTGCTGATAGAAGCGCGCGGAAGCTCGTGCCAATCCACGCAGCAGCGGATCGGGGATCGGGCTGCGCAGGATTGCGGCATTGCGGCCGGTGGAGATGGCACCGGCAGTGTTTTCCCTTTCCAGGATGATGATATTGCGGACGCCTCTACGGGCAAGAAAATAGGCGGTAGCCGCGCCTGCAATGCCGGCGCCGATGATAGCAACTCGCTTGCTGATTTCCATGAATCTTAGTTTAGCTTACCCAGAGGATCTTCGTAAGTCTTCGTGGTGTTGGCGTCGACTGTGGATTTACGATTTACGATTTTAAAAAAGCATGACCTGGGTTTCAATCGTCAATCTAAAATCGTCAATTTCTTTGCTTTTACTCCAGCAATACCTTCAGAACTCCCTTTTGCGTAGCTCGCGCGAAGGCGCGTGGCGCGTCCGCCAGCCGCATCTTGTCGGAGATCATGTCCTCCACGTTTATCTTTCCTTGACGCAGCAGGCGCAGCGCCGGCTCGAAGCGGCCACAGCGTGATCCTACGAGATTGATCTCATGGACAATGATAGGCGCCGTGTCGAGCGCCACCGTGTCGTGGACCGTGGACTTCATAACTACGGTCCCGCGAGGTTGCGTCATCCGGACGGCTTGTGCCAAGCCTTCGACAGATCCGCTGGCATCGACGACGCATGGGTAAGCGGCTACCGGCAGTTTTGGCGAGACAAGTTCGGTAGCAACGCCGGCGCGCTGGGCGATGCGCAGTTTCTCTTTGTGGCGGCCGAACAGGTGCACCTTCATTCGATGTGCGTTGAGGACCTGGGCTATGAGCAATCCCAATTTCCCGTCACCCAGCACTGCTACTTCGGTCCCGCGCGAAAGTTTGATTTGATCCAGGATTTCGCAGGCCGCCGCAAGAGGCTCTGTGAATACTGCCACGTGGGTGGGGATGGAATCCGGTAATACATGAAGGTTGCGCTCTGGCAACGTCAGAACTTCACGGAAGGCGCCGGGATGTTTGACAATGCCCAGCACCGTCCGGCGTGGGCAGTGACGGCCCAAGCCGCGCCGGCACCACTCACAAGCGCCGCAGTTCAGGTTGATCTCGCCTACCACGCGCCGGCCGACCAGTTCCTGCGTGTCGCAGTCGAGCACCTCGCCCACAAACTCGTGGCCCGGGACGCCGGAGAAGCCGTAGTACCCACGCTGCAGCTCGAGGTCGGTGTTGCATATGCCGCCGCAAAGCAGTCGAATGCGCGCGAACCCCGGCGGCCGCCGTGGGAGTGATGTCCTGCGCACCTCCACTTGCCCACCCTTCAGGTAAATCGTCAGCATAGAGTCAGTATAAAGCGCTCTGCATAGCGAACACCACAGAGTATCCGTGATCCTGCGGCTCACCACCGCGAATGAAAAAGGGAATGGCCAATTTACTGCAGGCGAGGACAACGAGTGACGAATGACGAATGACGAATACTCTGGTGGTTATTTCATTCACCATTCGTCATTTTTTGCCATTAACAAGGTTGTGCCTGAACTTTTTAATAGGAGTTGCTCATGCACCCGTCGGCGCACCACTGCGCATGAAAATCACCAATGGATGCGAAGACGGACAGAAATCCGCGTGCTTGTTGCCCCATAAGCAGGACTTCAGAGCCGCGACCGCACGGAGCGGGATCACACAGCATGAGGGCCAGGCTTCTCTCCTATAAAGGTTTTTCTCATCTGTGTTTGAAAAGGTATGGAATCATGTTGAGCTGTCCCGCTCGCTTCGCTCGCGGCTCTGACATCCCCGCCAATGGCCACAACCATTAGGAAATGGGACCTCCTTGAGAGCTTTTCACGAGAGTTCCTCATGCAGCGGCGCTGCGCCACTGATGATGAAACTGCGGACTGCGAATTGCAGATTGAAAAACGAAACCGTTGTCATGACAATCCGCAATCCGCAATCGCCAATCCGCAATTTCAGGGGAGTTGCTCATGCACCCGGGGGTGCGCCCCTGCGCACGAAAAAACCTTTATTACAGTGGGGGCGGGCTTTAGCCCGCGCCCCAATAGCCCCAAGAAAGAACCGGGCTAATCATTGCTCGTATCTATCTGAGCTGAAGGTGCTCGCGTTCAATGACTGTTTCACCTGATGAAGTCACGCGGACGGGCTGAAGCCCGTCCTCACTGAAGCAAGGGGATTTTCAGGGGAGACACGGAGATCTTTCTGCACCCCTGTGCTACAAACGATGGATTCCTATCAGTTTTGCGAGCAATCCTCGCGGCGAGGAGTTTTCAGATCCCCAATGCCGGTCTGGAAACCGCCCGCCACATGTAAACAGTGCAGGCCTCTTCTGATCTCACGGGGCGGGTTCGAAGTAGGAGCCGTAACCGCCGGTCAGGTTGTGAGCCATCCACATGAGATAGTCGTGCTGTGAAGTACGAGTTACCTTCCGGCTTCGGATCAGCGTCGTGGGACTGTAAATTGAGACGGTAAAGTTGCCTTCACTGTTTGGTCCGGCGACCACGATCTCGTCGCGGAAATCACCGGCCAGGTCGCCGACCATGACGACAGATCCCTTGCCGCTTTCATTTGGAGACATGCCTGGTATGGGCACGACCTGGCGGCCATCGAACTTGCCAATGGACCTCCCATCTCTCGTCATCAGCTCGCGTACATCGTCCCCATCCCACTCGATGGGCATGAAGTTGGGGAAAGGCTCGGCGAGAATCTTGCCGGAGGCGGAGAGAAGAACGGTCTCTTTCCCGGCATGCCCGTCACGGTTTGTGAAGCACTCCAGCCCGGGTGAGGCCTTCCAGACGTCGGCTGCCCAGCCGAGGTGCGCGTGAGTCCAGCGTGGATCGTCCTCTCGGTTTATCTTCCAAAGAATCTTTCCGCTGCTTGCGTCGACCATGTACGCCCCTGCGTGTACGCTAGATTCGACTGCGTAAAAAACCTCGAGCCCGGGACGGTCCGGAAGGAAGTCCTTGATGGCAACGATGTCGGGATGCTCCCGGTAGATCGACCAACGGACGGTTCCGTTGCCGTTTAAACATGTCGTCCCGTCGAATACTTCGTCCCTCCCGTCCCCGTCGACGTCGGCAATATCGATATGGTGGGACCCACTGCCGTTCGTTTCCGCGGTGCTCCGGAACTCCCAGAGCTTATTGAGCTGGGAATCGTAGGCGACAAAGACCTCGTTCTCGTACAGGCCTGTCTGAGTCACGATTGCGGGATGTTTGCCGTCGAGATAGGCGATGGAAAGGTGGATCCGAGTCGAGGACTTTGCAAAGTCCGTAAGCATCGGAGGCCACGGAGTCTTGCGCAGCACCTTGCCGCTCATGCCGTCGAGAATCCCCAGATAGACCGCCTCTCCTTCTTGCACCCGGCAGATGACTTCCGCTTTACCGTCGCCGTCCAGGTCCCAGAGATTCACCGGTACGTCGCTCGCACTGCCGAAGCAGTAGTCATGCCAGACGAGCGGACGCCGCCAAAGGAAGCGGCCATTCCCGAGGAAAGCCTCGATCTCCACCGGCATTCCCGGGTCTTTGGACATCTCAACATTCCCGTTGTCGAGGCGGATCACGGTGTCCAGGAGACCGTCGCCGTCAAGGTCGCCAAAGACGGGGACTCCGCCGGTTTTGCGCGGTGCGGGCGTAAACGCATCCAGCAGCCCGGATGCGTTAGGCCCCGCTTCCACTCCTGCCCACTCCGAGGAAAACGCTTCCCTCCCATCCGGCAAGAGAGCGCGAATGCGATAGTAATAGAGCGTTCCATCCCGTACGCCAGTGTCCTCGTAGTTCGTCGAGTCTGTGATGGGAGCATTGTTTATGCAGAAGCCAGCCGCATCGCGCCGCGTGCTGCGATAGATGTTGAATCCCGCGTCCCGGGCGTCGCCGGCAAGCAGCTGCCAGCTCAGAAAAACCTTTCCCGTGCCTGCGGGAAAAGCCACGAGACGCCGCACCGTTGTGTGAAAAGCAGGGGAGTCGGATCCCGGCTCACGCGCGACGCGAAAGCCAATATCCGGATGGCGGATGCCCGGCGAGGCACCCGCCCCGTAGCCGCAGCGAAGGTAGGCGGATGTTCGGGCCCAGCTCCCTCCCACGATCCGTCCCTCCAAGTCCGAAGGGGTGCCTATGCGGAACTTGTACTGTACTCTGCGCGGATCCGGGTAGGTCAGGGTCATCTGCCAGACGTTGCCTGCCAGATCATAAAGTCCGTAGCCGTTCGGAGCGTAGGATTTTACCGGCTGAAGGTGCGTTCGCCAGGAATCGTAAACGCGCGCCTGCGTCGGGTCAAAGTTGGCCCGGCCGGCCGGATCCTCATCCCCCCACGGGTAGGGCTTGCGCTCGAGACCGCCGCGGGCGGAATATTCGAACTCGGCGTCGGTCGGTAGACGGCAAACTCGTCCTTCCAGGTGCGAACGCCACGCCATGTAAGCGTCGGTGTCGTAACGGTTCACGTAAACTACGGGGTGATTTTCCATCCCGCCGGGAAAGGAACCCTTCACCCAATAAGGTGGTGGTTCGTGGCCCGTTGCATCAATGAAGCGCTTATATTCGGAATTGGTGACGGGATGGTCTTGGAGTTCGATGTCTTCGACACGTGTGAGCGTCAGGTTGTCACGCCGTGTCACGCGGTCGCCGCTCCAAAAGACTCCGCCCTGGATACGGACGAAGCTGTCTTTGTCCGCCTTCGGAATCGACGAGGGTTTCCACGGGCCGGATTCCGATGGCTGCTGTCGCGAGACCGGAGAGTCGGCCGCTTCGAGAGACCACAGAAATAAACAAACCGAGACGAGAACAGTCCTGATGACTTTCATTCCTGCCTCCTCACCCGCGATTGCGATTGTGCCACTCTGCCGCTTCCTGTCAACAAAAACCCAGGACGATGCGATCAAGGAAATGTTGCAGGCTTCCTATTTCCGGCTCGGCGGCGAATCCGAAAACGAGCTCGTCGCAAGACCCTGATTTTTTCGTCCGCAGAGATACAGGGACTTGCGTCCTTGAGGCGGATGGGTTCTAATGGGCGCATGATAAAATCACGATTCTGGCGCAGTATGTTTATCGCATTCGCAACTACACAGCTTTTCTGCCCGTGGATCCGCAGCTTTGAGAACAAAGCTGCCAAAGGCGAGTACTTCGTCTACATCGGTCCTTACACTGGGGAGAAGAGCAAGGGCATCTACGTCTGCCGATTTGATGCGGGTACCGGCAAACTTGGTTCGCTGGAGCTCGCGGCGGAAGTAGGCAACCCGTCGTTCCTTGCGGTACATCCGAATCACCGCTTTGTCTATGCCGTCAGCGAAGTCTCCCAATACGAGGGCCAGAGGAGCGGATACGTCAGTGCTTTTGAGATCGATCACAAAACCGGCAAGCTCACTCTGTTGAACAAAGTATCCTCGCGGGGTGGTGGGCCCTGCCATTTGGTTGTGGATAAAACCGGCAAGAACGTTCTCGTGGCGAACTATGGCAGCGGCAGTGTCGCCGTTCTTCCGATAAAGGAAAACGGCCTTCTGGGCGATGCGTCCGCTTTTGTGCAGCACTCCGGTTCGAGCGTGAATCCCAAGCGGCAGCAGGGTCCCCATGCTCATTGTGTCGCGCTCTCGCCCGACAATCGATTTGCCTTCGTGGCGGATCTGGGACTCGACAAAGTGCTGATTTACCGCTTCGATTCCGAGAGAGGGTCCCTGACGCCAAATGACCCACCCTTTGCTAATGTGAATCCGGGCGCAGGCCCAAGGCACTTCACATTTCATCCCAGCGGCAAGTTCGCCTACGTGATCAACGAGATACAATCCACAATCACCGCATTCGCCTACGATGCGAGTCGAGGAGCCCTGAGGGAGCTGCAAGCCCTCACGACATTGCCCGCGGGATTTGCCGGCGCGAACTCTACGGCCGAGATTCAGGCGGCAAGCTCTGGGAAGTTCCTTTACGGGTCGAATCGCGGCCATGACAGCATTGCGGTCTTTTCGGTAGATCTAGGGAACGGCACGCTCACACCCATCGAGCAGGTGCCCACCCAGGGGAAGATGCCTCGGAACTTTAATATCGATCCGACGGGATCCTATCTCTTCGCGGCGAACCAGAATTCCAACACTGTCGTCATATTCCGCGTCGATGGGAAAACCGGCCGCCTTATCCCGACTGGGCAGGTGTTCGAGGTGGGATCTCCCGTCTGCGTGGATTTCGTTCCTGTCGACTAAGTCGCAATTGCGAATTGCGGATTGCGAATTGAAAGAAATCAGACTGCTAATCCGCAATCCGCAATTAGCTCAGGCAGAGAGGATCGACCTGCACTGAATGCCCCAGCGCCCCTCTTTTTGGGTGACGATCCACAAGGATTGGTAGGTGGCGTACCGGCCGGAATCACCCTTGTGTCTGCTGTATCGTATCTCAAAATGGAACTTGTCCCCGGAGCTCTGCCTCATAACGCAGGAGTCCAGTGTGCTATGGTGCCATCCTTCGGAGGCGGTGAGCGCATCGAAGTCCATCTGGAAATCGAGCGGGTGGTGCCAGACCTTCACCTCGTGTCCTGCGATATGAACGTGCGGGTAGTGAAGCGTGTTCCTTGCCGCGTCGAGGTTGCGGGAGTTTAGTGCGGCAAAGAAATCATCGATTGCTTTGCGAGCTGCAGCTTCGAGCTCGGACTGCTGCATTCCCGCCGCGCTGACGTATCCCATCAGCAGCCCCAATCCACCAAGAATGCCGAGGGAAACCTTCACCGTCTTTCCCCATTTCGGTTTCTTCCTGTGCTCCTCGTTTGCCGTGGGTCCTCTAGCCAGCTCGTTATCAAGATTCGTGTCCATATCTTCCGACATTCGGCCTATCCAATTGAAGCCTGCGAATTTCAAGGGCGACGCTGAGGCAGGAAGCCTCGAAATAGTCGCGCCGCTACAACACAGATATTAGGGCGGCACGGCGCACCGTGCCACCTGCATTAATAGGTTCCCACCATCCGTGTCGAGAAGTGCACGTAGGTAAAAGTCTCGGGGATATGAGAATCGTAGTGGCTGTGCTTGTTCCAAGTCCAACCGTCGCCCGGGGGAATGAGTCTTCCATCCTTGCTTACTTGCTGGAAGCGCGAGCAGTCAATGCGCCAGACATCGCCATCCTTTGGCGGGAGCGACCGTCCGTCGGCCAGTAGCTCGAGCCCTTCCCAGGGAAAGGCCAATTCCACTGTCCAGCCTTTGTCGGTGTGATTCCGGCTGTTGAGGGTGCCGTCGATGTGTACGGCGTGCTGTAGCCCAGGGTAGTCCCAGTCCAGGAATCCCCACCGCTCACCTCTCTCGTGGACATGCCCTCCGACCCCTGACAGGGTCATGGTGCGCTGTGTCTGGGGATCGAACTCCGGGCGGCCGCAGTAAGGACTTCCTGGCGCCAGGGCGTCCTTCCAGATCCAGAAGACCTCGTAGATGGTGTTCAGTGCGTTGATCTCGAACTCGTAGTAGGCATCTTTGCCGGCGATAAAGACTTCAACGTCGTTGTCCTCGTAGATCTTGGAATCGCGCTTCGTGAGCGTCGCCCAGACGTCGGTCTCCTGCGCGGTGAATCCAAAGTAAAGGTTCGCTTCATCCCAGAGTAGGGCCACGCGCGTGTCGAACCAGGCGGGCTTTCCTGTGACGATGTCGATGAAGGGCGTTGAGCGCGGTGCCATTTGCCAGGAGGGCTCATCCAGCCGCCCATCGATTACGAGAGGACCGGCGGCACGATAGCAGGTGTAGTGCGTAATATTGTTTTTCATAACAAACAAACACCACTATGGCCCAGAGGTCACGGAGACAAGAGCAATCTCCGTGACCTCCATCTCTTTGCGGTGTCAGTTCTTTTGCGGGGAGTGGCGCTTGTTCCATTCCTCCTGGGTTATTGCGGTTTCGATCTTGACCTTCTGCCGAAGATCCGCGATGTACTTCTGGACGGCATCCTGCTTCACCTTCCGGTCCAGGAAATTTTTAATGTCGTTCTTCGCCTGTTCCAAAGGAGTCTTGCCCGCCGGTTTAAGCTCGATCACGCTGATCAGGTGATACCCGAATTGGGTTTCTATCACAGGAGTGAGGGTGCCCGGCTTGGTGGAAAAAGCTGCATCCTCGAACGGCTTTGCCATCTGCCCTCGTGGGAAGAATCCCAGGTCGCCACTGTTCTTTGCGCTTCCCGGATCTTCGGAATTCTTCGCGGCCGCATCGGCAAACGAGATCTTCTTGCTTTCGATATCTGCGCGCAGGGCTTCGAGCTTTGACTTGGCCTCGGCTTTTTTCTCGGGAGTGGCGTTCTTGTCTATCTTCAGGAGAATGTGGGCCGCGTGCACCTGCTCTGGAGCCGAGAAGTACTGAGGACTATCGTCATAGAACTTCTTGATTTCGACATCTGTGGGCGCGGGAACGTCCTTTACAGCTTGGTCAATGACCTGCTGATACACCAAGTTTTGCTCGATGTTCTTGTGCAGCTCTGCCTCAGTCATTCCTTGTGCGATCAGAGCCTTCTTGAACTCGTCCTCCGACGGGAAACGCTTGACCACGTCCTTGTATGTCTCCTCAACCTTAGCCGCGTTGGCTGTGATCTTCTTCTCCTTGCTTTCGTTCTTGAGCAGGATCATTCCGATCAGGTTGTCCAACGCATCTTTGAAGAGGAGAGTGTTCTTTTGTTGCATTTGCTGGGGTGGCAGCTGGTTGCGTCGTGCCAGATCATCGATTGCGGCGAGGACCTCTTTCTCAGTAATGGACTCACCGAGCAAACGGACGACCACAGGGCTGTCTGGCGTAGCGGCCTGGGTCGCCGCAGGCGGATCCTTGGGGGCTTGTTTTGCTTCTTGCGCCTGTGTGCATGAGGCCACCAGCACAAAAAGCAGGGAAGCAAGAACCAGTAATCTACGGCTCATGGAAACCAATTCTCGTTTACGTAAATACTGCCGCTATTTCAAATGGGAGCGGGTCCGCGTATCGTATCGCTCAATCGATGAGGGTCAATTGGGGGATGTAGTTACGAGGATCGCCGGATATTTTCCTCTCAGAGTTCCGATAAGTCAATTATTACCGCATCCAAATTCCGCATCGGTCTAGCCATGTCATCTGTACTGCAACCGATCTCTAAGCAATTTTCGCATTGACGCCAAAAGCAGGCAGACGGCAGCAGGCAGCCTGTCGTTGCTACATCCGTTTTTTATTGGGCTTTTACTGCCTGCTGCATACTGCCTGCTGCCTACTTTTTTCACAGATCCTGTGAGTTTTTAGCTTACTATCAACCTATGGCTGTCTTGGAAGAGACCCTCGTGCGCCAGCGGACTCCCCTTACCCAAAACCAGCTTCGCGGATTCTGGGCCGCCTGGGGCGGCTGGGCCCTGGATGGGATGGACTCCTTTATCTACGCGCTGGTGATGGTTCCCGCTTTGGGCGAGCTCTTGCCCCGCTCGGGCATCCCAAAAACGACGGCGAACGTCGGTTTCTACGGAGGCCTGCTGTTTGCGCTGTTTCTCGTTGGATGGGGACTCTCGCTCATGTGGGGACCCTTTGCCGACCGCTTCGGACGCGTGCGCACGCTGATGCTCACGATTCTATGTTACTCGCTCTTCACTTTCCTGGGCGCCGTGGCTACCAACGTCTGGTTGCTGGCGGGATTCCGGTTGCTCGCGGGAGTTGGCATCGGCGGCGAATGGTCCATGGGTGGAACTTTCGTTGCCGAAGAATGGCCGGAGGACCGGCGCAAAATGGCGGCGGGATATATGCACACAGGATATTACTTTGGGATCTTCCTGGCCGCGATCGCGAACTACACGGTCGGGGCAAACTTTGGGTGGAGGGCAATGTTCGCGGTAGGCGGAACCCCGGCGCTTCTGGTCGCCTTCATCCGCTATGGCGTCCGCGAATCGCACCGCTGGGAATCCAAACGCGCTGAGGCCGGCGAAACCATGACGATGAGTCACTCGTTTCTGGCTCTTTTCTCGCGTGAGTATCGCCGCCGCACCTGGCTCAACGCGCTCTACCTGCTCGTATCGATCGTCGGCCTTTGGGCAGGCTCGGTGTATGTCCCCACGGCGGTTACTTATCTGGCGACGAAAGCCGGTTATGCCGAGGCATCCGCAGCCAGAATGGCCTCATACGCCACGATGCTTCTCTCGGTAGGCACAATTCTGGGCTGCCTGGTCCTGCCGCCGCTGGCCGAGAAATTGGGACGGCGCGCCACGCTCGGGATTTACTTCCTCTTGATGCTCGTCTTCATCACGCTCGGCTTCGGCTACATCTTTTACTTGGAGGAGGGAGCTCTTTTCTGGTTTCTGGGCTGCCTTTTCTTCCTGGGTGTTGGCGGAGCGAACTTTGCGATGTACACGCTTTGGTTGCCCGAGCAGTACCGGACGGAGTGCCGCGCCAGCGCGTTTGCCTTCTCCACTTCGCTTGGGCGCTTTGCAGGAGCGGGCATCACGTTTCTTGTTGGAGCAGGCGTTTCATACTTCCACACGATAGGCACGCCCGTGGCGCTCACTGCCGTCGCCTTTTTGATTGGTCTCCTGCTGCTGCCATTCGGGGAAGAAACGAAAGGCAAGCCACTCCCCGAATGAGCGTTTCCTGTGGAGTTGATGAAATCTGTGACAGTTATCTTAAAATAGGCTGATGAGCAAGATCTGGAGTGCACTCCTCCTGGCTTCTCTCTTTGCCGCTTCCACGCCGGCTCAGAGCCGGTTTCAGGGCGAAGAGACTCTGCGCCCGCTTGACCCGTCCATGGGGGCTTGGGTAGTGAGCTTTGAGAGAGATGCGAACGGATTCCGCGGAATACCCCGAACGGAGATCCGGCGCTCGGCGCAGGGACTATCTGTGTATCTCTCGGATCACTCCGATGCCGCAGTCGGAATCGCTGTTGCGCAAGGCCATTATGATCTTTCGCGCTACGAGGAAATCCACATATGGCTGCAGGCCGACTCGGCAGTGCGAATCCAGCCCTTCTCGCAGACTTCCGGCTTTGTCTTCCGGGATGGCGGCGATCCCGACACCGCAGTGCCCGGCGACGGACGGATGGTACGCCTGCGGATCGGCAGCGAATCCATGGCCGACCCCTCCATGGTTGAAAGCATTGGGATTCAGGTGCGTCCCGGCGCTCCTCGCGGAGCGAACTTGCGGTTGCTTGCCGTAACGGCCGTTCGGCGCAAACTCGCGGCGGTGTCGCCGGTTCTTGCGGTCTCTGACATAAACGTCCCGGCTTCCGCAACGCGCTATGCCGTCTACACCATCGATTTCAATCTGAGCCGCACCTATGACAACCCCTACGATCCGGCACAGATCGATGTACAGGCGCGTTTTTTCACCCCTTCCGGCAAGGAGATTGCGATTCCGGCCTTCTGGTTCCAGGACTATAAGGTGGCGCCAGGAACGGAGAATTATGAGCAGTATGTTCCAGTCGGATCCGGTCACTGGCGAATCCGATTCTTGCCCGCGGAACAGGGACAGCACTCAATCCGTCTCAATGCACAGGACAGGGACGGCAATATCGACGATGCGGGTCCCTTTACTTTTAGCGTGTCCGCTGCCCAGTCGCCCGGACCGATTCAGCGTCACCCTACCAATCCGATTCTGCTTCAGTACGCGAATGGCGCTCCTTATGTTCCGCTGGGACATAACCTCGGGTTCGAAGACGGGAATCCGGCTTTGAACGGCACCGCCTATTACCGCAGCTTGCTGCCGGTGTTCGCCTCAAGCGGCGAGAACTGGACGCGGCTCTGGATGACCGACTTCAGTCGCACCGCACTCGAGTGGACCAGCGCTCATTGGTCGGGTTTCTATCAGGGTGTCGGAATTTACTCGCAGCGCGCTGCCTGGCGCGTAGATCAGTTTTTCGAAATTGCGCTCGTTAACGGCGTTCAGATTCAGCTAGTCACCAACGATCACGGCCAATTCAGTAACTGGACGGACCAGCGCTGGAACGCGGACAGCTCCGGGAACTCCGGTAACCCGTACAACTCTGCCTATGGAGGCCCCGTGCCTCAGGCCAACCCGGAGCAGTTCTTCTCGAACTCGGCGGCGCGCGACCTCATCCGCCGCCGCTTGCGCTATCTCATCGCGCGCTGGTCTGCCTATCCGAACCTGCTTGCCTGGGAACTTTTCAACGAGGTGCAGTGGGCGGGCAGCCAGGCCAGGAACTTCTATAATGACAACTCCACACGAGCCGATATCATCGCGTGGCACAAAGAAACGGCGGACTTTCTCAAAGCCCAGGATCCCTTCAAGCATCTTGTTACGACCAGCTCGGATGACGGCTATGCTTCCTCCAGTTGGGTGCCCATGTGGAACCTGGCGTCGATCGACCTCGTTCAAAGCCACCACTATGGCCAGCCGCCGAGTTCGCGTGACTCCAAAATCCGCGACTACGTCGTCTCGGCGCAACAGGCTTACGGGAAGCCGGTCATCATTGGCGAAATGGGGGTGAAGGCAGCCTCGCAGCCGGAATCCGACTTCGATCCCGAAGCTTTTCTCACAAACTCGAGCGTTCCCGCGCAAGAGCGCACGCCTGCCAACCGCGATCACCTGAAAGCGGGCACAACTATGCGAAACGGCCTGTGGTCGGCTGCACTCAGCCAGAGCGGCGCAATGAACTGGTGGTGGGGCAGCTACATTGCCGATGACTCGCGCCGCCATCGCCAGGCGCCGGATTTTCCGCTCAACGCGAACCTGTTTCCGCCGCTTGTTTCCTTCTTGGGCGGCGAGGATTTTGCGGCTGCCACTTTGAGCAACGCCAGCCTGAGAACCGCGGGACAGATCCTCGCCTACGGTCTCCAAAACTCGTCGCAGGGCTTCGTCTGGCTGCGGGACACGCGCAATGCATACGGAAGTGGCTTTGGTCCGGCCACCGTGGAAGGGAGAAATACGGACAATGCCTCCGTTACACTCTCCGGCCTGGACTCAGGCTCGTATGTTCTTTCTCTTTACAGTAGCTACGGCAACGGTGACTTGATCTCCCAGTCGGAGGTCTCAGCTGACGGAGGTGCGCTCAACGTATCGCTCCCTTCGTTCCAGGGAGATATTGCCTTCAAGGTCGGCCGGGGCACGGTGAGCACGTGGGGTGCCGTTCCGAGATCTGCCAAGGTCTGGATAAGCGGTGACGATTCGGGAGACGTCCGCGTACTTTACGCCTACCTGCGATCTGTTCCGGGATTCTCGGATGCTGTGGGCGGCGCCGTGCTGACGCTCTCCGACGGACAAGTGCCCACATCGGAGCTGACGGTACCGGCGCTCGGCTCGTCAAAAAGTTATTGGACGGTTGCCGAAAGTAACAGTTCAGCCCCTCTTGCCGATTGTTTTAATTTTTAGTGCTCCGGCAATGCTGAGGGCGTTAAGGCGGCACAGCCATGGCCGCAAGTGAGCCCGGCAGCCCAATAAAATTGCAGATAGGACTT
>Ga0315279_10001429_pt1 | contig 39883 bp, 33 predicted proteins | sample YL17G06_20_MG_FD_203694 | JGI IMG/M metagenome (GOLD analysis project Ga0315279, IMG submission 203694) | Sediment microbial communities from Yellowstone Lake, YNP, Wyoming, USA - YL17G06_20 | ecosystem: Environmental > Aquatic > Freshwater > Lake > Sediment | place: USA: Wyoming | collected...
ACAATTGGTTCGGCTGATACGGCTTAAAGCGTGTGTGATTCTTCATCAAGGCATTATACCACCACCGCGAAAGAATCTCACGACTGCTTATCAAAGAAAGAAGAGGTTCTCCGACAGACTCCTAGAATACCTGTCGCGCGATGATATAGCTGCGCTCACAACGGAGGCTGCAACAATTACAGACCTCCGCTATGTTATGGATGTGGATGAAGGACGGGTGGAGGAAATCCTCGACAAATAATGTGAGACATCAGGGAAATTATGTGCCCCGTGAGATAGATACTTTCATATAGGTCAGACAATACGAAACTGAACCGCTACAAATTTATTTTTTTGGCTCCTTGTTTTCTACCATCTTCAACAGCTTTTCATAGAGTCACAGATATAGAGGGAGGTTTATTTTGCTTCTTCGCTCTTTAACAGTAGACGAGAAGAGAAATGTCATAAACAATTTTTTTCCCATCTGACCAAGGATGTATTGACTATCGAACACCGGAGCAGAAGGGTTTTTAACCCGCGGTACATTTGGGCCAAACAGTTTTACCAAACAGATTCCGAAGGCTTGACATTGTTTTAACACCTACAACCACAATACAACCGAAGAGATCATTATCTGCCAATTCGCTAAAAATGCCCATTTCGTAAGTGCTTTATTATCAGCATCTTATAAAAATTGAAAAAATTGTAAACGTTTTATATATCCACAGCGATATGAAATCCAAAGACGCTATCGAAGCAAAGTGGAAACAGTTCACAGAAGTCGGTTTAGCAAAATAAACGACTGCCATTGTGATGTCATTTACAAATATGCTTCTTCAACGACTAATCGTCTAACGACTGTCGTCAGTAGTCTTTGAATTTTTTCATCCAATCCGGCCATACCGGCGGGGAAACGTGGTCCTTTGTCCAGGGACCGTTCACATCGAATTTTCGATGCCACTTCAAAGTCCACAGCTCCTTAAGTCCGACCTTTCTGACAGACCAATCCATAAAAAGGCCGTTTACAAATCCATTGTGTCGGTCGATGCAGAAATTCTTTATTTGTTCCGCCAGCGTAATGTCCTGAAGGGGCTGCCCGTCATACGCAGGCGGTAAAGAGGTATGGTTCGGCCATCCTGTGGTCGCAAGGCAATCCAGAAACACCGGTATATTTTGTGCACCTTTGCCAGAGGGTTCCCTCCAGTAAAGTTCATCGCCAAAAACAGCTCCCGGGTCTGCATTGCAAACCCAGGCACTTAAACCATAACTGCCGTAATCGCCTTCCGGGTCGTTCCAGGCCATAAACACTCCCTGTCCTCCTTTGTCGTGGGTTTTTGTGGCTGTGGGGCAGCAGGTTATCCCTCCGCGCTGACGGTATGCTGGTCGCAGAATCTCTATCCAGTCATTCCACGAGCCATCAAGCATCCCTCTGAAGAATCGGTCGTCGTTATTGTTCGTGTACATATCAAGAACGAGACCCCATTGCTTCAGGTTTGCCTGACACACAACTGCCTTTGATTGTCTCTTAGCCAGTTGCAGTGTGGGCATCAGTATCGCCATCAATAACGCGATAATGGCAATAACCATCAAAAGCTCTATCAGCGTAAAGCCGTTTCGCTTGCTCATATCGGTTCTCCTTCTTTTTCAAAGAAGATTTTTTGTGCGAACATTCCCTAACGGTTTACGCTCATCCATTAGACCTTCGGATAGTTGCCCAGGTATTCGGTCTTCGGCAGCTTGCCTATCAGCGGCATCGCATATTCGATGAAGGCATTGGTTACGCCGTTGCCTTTAGCATTGATAAATTTCTCAGGCATTGGTTTGGTCTTTTCCGCGACATTGCTTAGCTCGGTGCGGAATAGTTCAATAGTGTATTTTGGCTTATTGCGAAGCCGTCTTATTGCCACCGACCCGCTAATTTCTTTCATAGCCAGCTTAACCGCTTCCCTCCCGCATTGCAGCGCCTCTCGAACATCAACAGCAGATTGTATGCCAGGGAAACTTCTCTGCAAGTAACCAAAGGTATCGGCCCGAACACGCTTTACACCGAGTTTGCTTTTCACCCGGTCTGCAAGGAAATCTGCAAGAGCGCCCGTTCCGGACAATTGGATATTGCCGTGAGCATCGGTCTCTATGCCTTTGGCAAGTTTCTCCGCCCAGAAGACACCATCGCCATCGCGGATGCCTTCGCTGACCGCAACAACACACCTGCCGAGTTTCTTAACAACACTATCAACGTCACTGAGAAATTTGTTCAGCGTAACGGGTCTTTCCGGAAAATACAATAGATGCGGCCCATCATTATGCCGTTTTTTTCCGAGGGCACAGGCTGCTGTAAGGAAGCCGGCGTTCCTGCCCATAATGACATCGATTTTTACGCCCGGCAAAGCACGATTATCCAAGTCGTCGCCAATCAGGGCCAATGCAACGAACGTCGCTGCGCTTCCATAGCCCGGACAATGGTCGGTAACAAGCAAATCGTTATCAATCGTCTTGGGGATGTGAAACACCCGCAGCTCATAATTGGCCTGGTCGGCAACCGTTTTCAGGATACGAGCGGTATTGGCTGAGTCGTTGCCGCCGATGTAGAAAAAGTATCGGACATCACGCTTCTTGAAGACCTCAAGGATTTGAGCACAGGATTCCGGCGCAGGCTTATCCCTGCTTGAGCCTAAAGCCGATGATGGCGAAGCCGCAACTGTTTTCAGCACACCCGCCGAGACCTCCTTCAAATCAATAAACTGGTCTTTGGCTATACCTGCTACGGCGTGAACGGCGCCGTATAGCTTTTTGATTTCCGGATGCCTTTTGGCCTCTTCGATAACGCCGACCAAAGAGGCGTTTACCACAGCAGTCGGCCCACCCGACTGCCCAACCACCGCATTCGCCCCGTTAGAAATCCGTTTGTTTCTAACGTGGTTTGCTTTTGGTCCTTTTGCCATATTCCTAAATTCTCCTAAAAACCATTAACTTACTTTTTTTATGAATCGGCGGATTATTATACAAACACAATATCAACAGGCAAGAGCCATTCAGAAAAACACCATCTGCTCACTGCAGATTGGCTTTGTTTGGGTTTGTTTTTGCAGGATTGGCCGTATGGTCTTTTTTCGTAATCCTTTTTTACACAGAGGATTGCGCTCATTTTCGGTTTTGAGAAATTGGCTTTGTTTTGCATAAATCGTTGCTCGATTCTGGATACTCGATTCTCGTATAGCGTGTGGCGTATAGCGTGTTTCGTATTGCGTATAAGGTATAGAACGAACAAGCATAAGGAGAAATAATCAATAATTCTGTCATTCTGAACTTTTTTGTGGTCAAAACTATCTGATTCGTGGAACTGCTGTTCCTTAGCGTGCAGTTCTCTGCAACCCTGTTTGGGGGACCTCCCCCAATTGTTGATATTATACCAAACTCCTTTTGTATTTTCAATAAAAATTTTCACACGAAGAAGGATAAAAGATTAGCCACGAAAAGGCACAAAGAAATTAACCACGAATTAACACAAATCGGCACGATTTTTTTTGACACGGATTTCGCTGATTACGCAGAGGGATTTGGTCGACATGCGTTCTTCGGCAAGCCCTTTTTCACGAAGCACGCTTCTTCAAAAGGCCATTGCCTCGTCCGCGAAGTCCTTCGACCTTCATTTTTTAAGCCAAGCAAAATATCTTTCGCCAAAGGCGAATAACCGGCTGACAGGGACCTGTCCTTCGTAGCTTCAGCGAAGGATGATTGAACGGATTTCTGTCAACCGCCTGCTTTGAGCAATATTTCATAAATTATTGATGCCCGTATACCTGCATTTGTACTGCAAGAGCACAATCTAATATAAACCTTATACAAAATCTTGCCTCTTCCTCTTGGTAGTCGTTTTTTCTATGATATGTTTGAGAAGAACCATTAGCAAACCAAGAAATCGAAGGAATAATACTCTTGAATCTCAAATAATCTCCCATGTTTATATTTGCCATCGATGCAAAGCCAATCATTCTTAGTCTATCAAAATAAAACTCGATGTTTTGTAACAAAGATTTTGCTGCATCTTTGTAATTCCTATTAAATATAGGCGCGTAATGTGTCAGTTTGTTCGAAAATTCCGGCAAAAGGCTATTAAAAGGGGCGAATATTTTACTTTCTGCTTTAGCGCAAGCAACTACAGCTTTATCAAAGCAGTTTTTATTCAATTGATCTTCAGCCTCTTTGATATATTTTTTTGTTTGTTCATCGCGAACTAAATCCGCCATAGATACTTCATCTAATTCTTTATTAAAAAAAGTTCTGATAGATATTCTCAGAAATTCTTCTGTATAAAGCATATACTTCTGTCCTAAAGACGGCTCAGGTGGAACCCCATAATGTTTGAAGCTGACTCGGATTTTATTTAGTTCCAACATCTTTGGTTTGAGGGGTAGTTCCTTCCTTTCTTTGTTCTTTGGAGCTTCCCTTATTTTGTCCCACAAATTAGCAAATGGTTCCTGATCTTTAACATGGGCATCCAATTCTTTTGCTATCGTCCAAATTATTATCTCCGCCGCATCCTGAAAGAGAGAAATAGCTAAACCGCATGCCATAGAATCAGATTGATTCAGTGAATTTTCGCCTTTTTGGAATAGATATTTAGCAAGCACCAATGACTCAATAGCCATTTTAAAACTCCTTTCTATGCCTCAGCAATCTATGGAGTATGATACGCATTGAACAAAAGAAATCGGCAGAACAGCAATACTAAACAAAAAGAGTTTCTTCAAAAGCCACAATCTTGTCAAATCAAAATGCTTTTTGCCGACAAATCCGCCAAAACACACGGCGGGCCCCGCCTAAATCATGCGAGGATAAATTTGAGGTCTTGAAACCCGGGCGGGGTTGAGTAAAATTGAGAAACAGAGAAAATTAGAAATTGTGGCACGATGAAAAAACGGTTTGCTGTCCCCGGTTTTCCCTGAATTCAATTATTTAGTTTTAATCCCATTCTTTTTCATTGAGAATAACTGCGAGTTCCTTTGCATTTATTCTTGGTTTTCCGCCTGTGAGATCTGATATTGCAAAATATTTACTGCATCGGAGAGGACCGTGCGACCTCTTTTTGAAATTTGTTTTAAAAAACTCATCCACTATATAAAATTTGTGGCCCTTTCTGATATCATAATAGTCAGTCCTTTTGATTATCCCTGAGATTCTATCTTTAACTTCCTTTGAGACATCATCGTTAGCAGGGGAGGAGTTTTTGACGATAATCGTATCTTCGCTCAAATCTGCCCATATACGATACTTGATTTCACCAATTGCCACGATAGATTTGTTTGAATACAATCCCAAATACTTAAAGTCAGTGTTGTGATTTCGCGAGACAGGCTCATAATAAACCTTAAAGTCAAGGTTTTCTGGTAATGAGGTGCCAGCAGTTACAACAAGCATATTATCAGCGCCATCTTTTGTCAGTTCGTTTTCATCGCAGAATTCCTTAAATTCATCAATGACTTCTTGGAAATCTATTTCGTACTCCGCTATCTTTTGTGAAACAAGTTCGATTATTCCAGAAAATGATATTGATGCAAATTCGATTTCGGAATTGGTTGATTTCAGGTAACCTATAACTTGCGATTTGATCTCTTTAGAAACTTCTGATTTGGAGAGCGCCAATAGGATTCGGTTTTTCCCAGATTCACGACAAAGGCTATTAACATGGCGTTTTAATTGCTCGGTAGAGAAATTATCAAACAGTTTCGTTTCTATCGCAATTTTGAACTCGTCTTGAGAAATGATCCCATCGATTACGCTCTCTGAACCTGGTTCTTGTTGGTGGAAGTTAACTCCAATATTGAGGTTTAGATTGTTCTCCTGCAGGATTGAGTTTATGACTTGTTCAAATTTTTTGTTGTTGTAATTTTGAAGTCTGGAAAGAAATAACAATGTATTGTTTGTAACCCAATTCTTACGCTGTGAATATTTCTGAAACGTGTGAACTTTTCGCATTAGATTCCTCATTTATTTAAAGGCAGTTTAATAGATAGTCATCTATTAATAAATTATTCTTTCTCTTTCGGCCTTAAAAAACCTGTTTTTAACCAAACCCACTATAAATCCTCACGTTCTCGGTGTCAAATTAAAATCCATCCCTTAGGGATACCACAATTCTTGTCCGCCGTAGTCCTGATGTCTTATATTGGGACGAAGGCAGATTGATTTTTAATCTTTGATGTTAATTGCGCATCCCGGCGTCAGGAAATACAGCCATTTTGCGATGGTCCCTCGACTTTGCTCGGGATGGTGAGCCTGTCGAACCAATTCGGATTTGAGGATTGCGGAGGCGGCGCGGGCATAGAGGGTTAACTGTGGGCGGTAAAGTTCAGCACGGCGAGGGGCTTCGCCTGCAGAAATGTCATCTGTCTTAAAATCTATAACAACAAGACCTTGCGGAGTTTGAATGAGCATATCTATTATGCCCTGGACGACAATTGTCTCGATGCTCGTCATTCGTCGCTCGTCGCTCGTGACCCGTGACCCGTGGCTCGTGGTTCGTGGCTCGTGAATCGAACTAGGAAATTCGGAGGCGGGAAGGGCAAAGGTAAATGGCCAATCGCGAAGGACGGTATTTCGGCTATCGAGGGACATTTTTCCTAAGTCGCTATCGAAAAAAGTCAGGATGGAATCGACATCGATACGCTCGGCAACTTCTGCGGCTATGGCACTATCTGCTAAAAGTTTTTCTATTGTCTTTTCGATTGATTCTTTTGTTACAGGGCCGCTCAAATCAAGTTGAGAAATCACAAGGTGAGCAGCGGTGCCAATCAAACGATATTCAACTCGCCCACCTAAATCTGGCTCTGCCACAAGAGCAGCAGGCCGGCGGTCCAATGCCCGCGAATAATCAAACTTAATATATTCATCGCTTCGATGGGTAAGTTGTGTTACTGAGCTTTTAGCAGGAAGATATGGAGCTTCTCCAAAATGATACTGCCAATCCAGCGATTTTTTTATCTGCAAAAGCAGGTGGCACGGCCATCTCCCTCGACTTTGCTCGGGACGGTGAGCCTGTCGAACCGTTGGCCGTGTCTTCACGGGCTGGAAGCCCGTGCTACAAGTGTATTCCGCACCTTCTTTAGGTTCGCCTAAACGAACGTGTTTAGATTTGCGGGACTTTAGACCAAGAACAAACTTTGAGAGATGCTGAAGCTGCTGCTGGTCATAAAGTGTGAAACTAAACAAACCATCATCAGACGCATCTTTTGATAGACCTGTCTCGAATGTATCGTGAAGAACCTTTTGGCCACAAAGACCAAGCAGAACCCATTCAAGCGGACTCTGAGACGAGCGAAGGCGCCAATCAGGAATTGCCTGGTCACCAAAGAAAAGGCCTTCTGAGATTATACGCTGACACACTGTTTGCTTTTGTGAAGCGGTCAGGATAAGCCGTTCCCTTGCCCGCGTTGTCGCAACGTAAAGGATTCGCATTTCCTCGGCCAGTGCGGCCTTGAGTTTCTCTTCAGCGATAACCTGATGAGCAAGCGAAGACAGTTTGCTGTTGGATGCGCGGTCGATAATCTGCAAACCGAGCGTATATCTGGCGTCGGCCAGACAATCAGCATAGACATCTTCTTTGTTAAATTTAGTTTCCAGCTCAGCCAAAAAGACGACTGGAAATTCCAATCCTTTACTTTTATGGACGCTCAAGATACGAACCGCATTACCAGCCGAAGCATCCGGCTCAGCAGGCGCCCAATCCTGTCCTGCTTCCAGAAGCTTCTCAACAAATCCGACAAAACGGGTCAGAGACGGTATCCCGCCGCTTGTGGCAAAGCCCTCAAACTGTATGGCCCTATCGTGCAGTTTCAATAGATTGGCCCTGCGTGCCTGTCCGCTCGGCAGAGCCGACACATACGATAGAAAGTTAGTTTCCCGATAAGTTTGCCATATTAAATCCGCCAGTTTTCCCCGCCTGGCAACTGTCCGCCACTGGTCAATCTTAGCCAGTATCTCCTTCAATCTTGTTGCCAGCTTCGCATCAGGTCCGGATTCAATATACTGAATCACAAAGTTCCAAAATTTTGATTTCTGGTCTTTTATTCTTGAATTTCCCGACCTGCTGTGCAGCTTTATTTTTGCTAACTCGGTATCACTGATGTTAAAAATCGGACTTCGCAGAACAGCGACCAACTCGATGTCACGCTGGGGATTGTCCAGAATTTTTAACAGCGACAACATATCGGTAATTTCCGTTGCCTGGAAATAGCCAGCCGTTGCCTGGCAGCTAACAGGCACACCCGCCAACCGCAGAACTTCAACATAATCATTTGCTTTTTTGGCCAGTGACCGCATCAATATTACAATGTCACGATATTGAACATCTCGCAGACAGCCTTTGTCTTTATCATATATTTGAAACTCAGCCTTTCCTGTATCTGCACCGACTATATGTCTTATACGCTGCGCAATCATCGCAGCCTGTCGCTGGCGCGAAGTTACAACACCAAGATTCTCATCAATAGACTCAACTTCTTCTTTTTCATAATCAGCTTCAGCACTTATCTGGTCAAGTATATGAAACTCAACTACGTGACCCGTGACTTCCCTCGACTGTGCTCGGGACGGGCGTGACTCGTGACTCGTGTCAGGTGCTGGTCTTAATTGGGCAGACTGGTCGTAATCGATATTCGCAAAAGAAGCCGTCATTATGTGTGAAAAAACCTCGTTGACAAAATCGAGGATTTCTTTAGTCGAGCGGAAATTGGCATTGAGGTCAACCCGCAGCCCTTCAGATGCATTGGCCGGGTCAGGCGAGGCGGGCTTGAGACGCTCAAGAAAAATCTTCGGCTCGGCTCCACGCCAGGCATAGATACTCTGCTTGACATCGCCGACCACAAAAACATTGCCGGTGCTGCTAAGCGCATCCAGTATCGCTTGCTGCACAGGATTAATATCCTGATATTCGTCAACAAATATGTATTTGAACCTTTGCCGAAGCGCAAGGGCCGTCTCGGAAGGCAACAGAGAATCTCCTGAAGGATTTTCAATAGTCAAAAGCTTCAAGGCATAACGCTCAAGGTCGGCAAAATCCAGACAGTTGAGCGCACGCTTCGCCTGGCTATACAAGTGGTCGAATTTCCTGACAAGCTCAACAAGCACACTGGTTTGCAATCCGATAGAACCGCTTACTCTGTCGAGGTAATCGGGATTTAATATCGCAAGCTCCTGTAATTCCTCGAGCGCATCGACAGCATTCTTTGCAGTATCATGAAGAAATTTGGCAATAGACCCCGGGACATGCTTCGGCGTATAAGTTGTGGGTTTGTCAATGTCTCTTAAGCTCTTAACGCATTGTTCCCATTTGCCGGAGCAAAGAGTATCCAGGCACTGTTTAACCATCTTGATATGTCTGTCTTCGAGATTTTGAGCCCAGCTGCCATTTGGACTTTGCGCCAGGTAGAGCTTTTGGGCGTGCCTTAACCGCTCAAGGATGTCCTGCAATTTACCACAGATGATTTGTTTTTGTCTCTGGCCAAGACCGGTGGCAAAAGGATTATCGTCCTGTGCAAGCTGTAGCGCCCTTTCATACCAGCTTTCCCGCAACACTACCCCATCCAGAAAATCGTTTAGCTCTATTATTTTTGCAAGGAATCCATCATTTGTGCGAAGGTCTCGCCGGCGAAGAAGCTGCGGGAGTCCCTGTATTAAATGACTTTGCTGCCAGGCCAAGTCGATAGTTTTTTCGAGCACCTCAGCTTTTAGAAGTTTGGCCTCATCGGCATCTATTACACCAAACGTCGGGTCGAGGTCGAGCTTATAAAAGAATTCCGTAATAAGCCTTTTGCAAAATGAATGTATTGTGCTGATGTCGGCACCCTGAAGCAAAACAAGCTGGCGGCGAAGATGAGAGTCGCCGCTTTTCAAAAAAGCATCCCTCAACTGCCCGGCAATTCGAGAGCGCATCTGCTCGGCGGCCATCTCGGTAAAAGTCAATACCAGTATGCTCCAGACATCGGGACATATCACCTTGTCAGAGACGATATTGACACACCGGCCCGACAGAACTGCGGTCTTGCCTGTGCCCGCCGAGGCGGTGACCAAAATGTCACTGCCGCGAGCAGTGATTGCCTGCTTCTGCTGCTCTGTCCAGCTAATCTTTTTTTCAGCCACCAGCCGCTCCCATCCTTTCAAGCACTTCGCTTTTTCCAAGCGATACTAAGGAATTGTAGTCATTTATCTGCCAATCGAATCGGCAGACCGCCCTGTATTTGCAATAACTGCACGGCGACTCATTGTTAATCCTATAAGGCCGAACATCTATTTTGCCCGATATTATTTCCTCGACCAGCTTAATTATTTTTCTCTCAGTAATAGAAAGAACCTTTTCGAAACTATCGGGTCTTAATGCCCCGCTTATGTTATCACGACCATATTGGTTGCCTTCTTTGGTAACGAAGAAGTTATAGAACTTATTGGTGGTGGAATTATCGAGCTGCTGGAAAAAGTCTCCGTTGAATATGCCGTTTGCCTTACGGGTAAATTTTTCTGCTATATCTGGTAATTTATCGAGCGAGACTTGTTCAATTTTTGCTTCAACGGGCATATAGAACGCGCCTATTGCATCTTTTATTTTTGAGCCGCCTGCATTGCGAATAGCCAAAATGTAAATTGGAAGCTGCATATCGAGGCCATAGTAAAGATCTGTCCAGCCGAAAGACTCTCCTCTGCGTTTATAATCGAAAATAATCGCAAGTTTCCGACCTGCAACATCCGCAATATCCAGCCGGTCGATTTTGCCATCCAGAGATAAGACTCGGTTGCCGGAAAGCACAAGCTCATATTTGCCGAGTCTATCGCGGGTATCCTCAACCTGGCCAAATCCAATTTCGGACATTGCCGGCCTGAAGCTGCCGGCCCTCACCATTTGCGCAATCGCCAGAACGCAATCCTCAAGAACCTCAGCAGCAGAATTGATTATAAAAGTATTGTGTGCCGAGCGACGTGCAAAATTCGACACAAATGGATGCGTCTGGACAAGCTGTGCTATTTTCCCCCTTAAAAGCCCAAGCAGCTCGGCATCCTGGATTGTTGCGAAATCTTTACCCCTATCGATAATCGCTTTTGATAAAGCGTCCAGAACACTGTGATAAAAAACCCCTACGTCCAAAGGTTCGAACTTAAACTCTTTTCTCTCTTGTAACTCCAATATATGCCCTGCAAAATGCTTATATGGACACTTCGCAAAATCGCTCAGCCTTGTCGCTGAGCCTTTTATTCTCTTACCGAAAAGCTCCTCAACTGCGCTTTTATCCAACTGCGCCAAATTTTCATAATTTAGCGCAGATAGAACGGTTGACCCCAAATGCTTAAATCCTTCTTCTGAACAAATATCGCTTAATAAATCAACAAATTGGCTATCGTCGCTGCTTGTCGGCGTTGGAGAATCCCTGCCGAGACGGCTGCATAGCAAATCGACAAGCTCGGCACGGTTAGAAATCCTCTCAATGTCAATCTGCCGGTCAGCGATTGATTCTTCTTTGAGGTCTTCAAACAACAATTCAAGCTCATCTATAAATTGTGAGCGAGGTATAGCAGTTCCATCCTGGTCAACCGCAGGATATGCGATATAGAGCAATTCCGATGGCCGGGTGAACGCGATGTAGGCAAGATACTGGCGCTCGGCAAGTTTCTGACCGGCCGTCGCCGACAGCGGGAAATCCGCCGACTCGGCCGCACAGCGGTCATCATCGGTCAATATGCTATCGAAGACAACCGGGGTCGGAAATTGCCTCTGTGTAGCGCCTATTAGAAAAACGGCTTTCAAATCGGGATGTCGGCTGCGCTCAATCGAGCCTACAAGAACCTGGTCCAAAGTTGGCGGAATGAAAGCCAGAGCCAGCTGCGAAAAGGCAGAATTGATAATTGCAAAATAATCCTCAGCCGACATAGCCTGACCCGCAAAGACCTCAACAAGCTCATCAAACACGTTCACAAGCGAGTCGTAAAACTGTCGATGCTCATCAACCGCTGTATAATCTTTTTGCTGGGCCGCCTCCTCAGTCCAACCGCCGATAGTCTCACGCACATCAAGAGCATCAAGAAAATCGAATATAACCCGGGTGAACTCTTCAGGGCTGATTTCTTTTGGCAGATTATCACCCTGATAGAATCTATTTTTAAGCTCCAGCAAAGGCCCAATAGCCTTTACTCGAATTTGATTTATCTGCTGCTCGTCAGAATCCTCGCTATCTTCGCCTGCCCCCGACAGAGGCATTCGAGGACCGGCAAAATGCCACTCTTTGTCACTCTGCCAGTCACCGGCGTTTATGCCAAACGCAAGGCAGTAATTTTCCAATATGTCAACATCAAAACGATGGAGGTGCACCAGGTCGGTTTTAAGATAGGCGAAAATATCGTCGTTCGAAAAACCTACTGTTACCGCCTTCAGAGCCGAACAAATAAGCTGAACCACCGGATGCTGATTCAATGGCTTTCGCTTATCTATGAAAAATGGCAGACCATAATCACTAAAATATGCCCTTACATAATGTTCATATCGCTCAATGTCGGATGCAATAACTGCGATGTCACGATAGCGATAATTCTTCTCCTTAATCAACTCGATTATCTGCCTGGCGACAAATTGCACCTCAGCCCGCTCATTTGGCGCTGATATGATACGGATACTATCCGCCGTCGGAATTTTAGCCGGCTTCGTCGTAAATATATATCGCTCAAGATGACCTAATTGGTGACAAGTTGAGAACCTACGAGTATCTTTGAGGATTACAGGTTTAGCCAGCGATAGTTTCTGCTTTTTTATTATCTCGACAAGAGCAGCATAAGAAAGTTGTGTCGGATAGAACATAGAGGTTTCATCCAACATCGCTGCATCGGGATTTGCTAAATCGACCTCCGATGGGTCTAAGCAAAGGGCAATTTGCGCATCTGCGGCCACCTTTAATAGCTCGGCGAGGATTGAAAGCTCACTGACAGTAAATCCTGCAAAGCCATCAACCCATAATCGGGCATCTTTAACCAAAGCTGCTTGCGGCACCGCTTGTCGAGCACGAGTCAGTTGAATATCAGGGTCAAGAAACTTTCCTTCAATAAAACTAATATACTCTTTTAGAACCAGACCGATATCAGCAAATTTCAGGATGGATAAGCTATTATGCTGGTCTTTCCGCAAATCATTTAACAATCGGTCAATATCTTCGGGAGTCTTTGCATACTGGTGCAGCTCGGCAATAGTATTTGCTATATGCCGGGCCAGGCCGGGCCAGTTAGCCGATGGCCCGAAAAGTTCCAACTTGTTTTTGTTAGACCGCAGAATCCTATGGACTATCATTTGCTGGCCGATGCGAGAAAGCTGCGGGCGTGCGGTGTTCTTGCCCAGCAGCAAAAATTGCAAACGGTCAAATGACAAGATGTGCAATCGGTTGTAGCCGGCTATCCTCTTGTCGCTTAGAATCGCACGCTCCGCCTGATACGTTGCCTGCTCAGGGACAAGAAAAATCAATGACCGCTTGTCAGAGGAAGAGAGCAGCGCCTCGACGATTGCCTTCAGACAATAGCCGGTCTTGCCCGAACCACTTCTACCAAGAATAAACTGCAATGACATAAAGATAATCCCATTCTCGAATCTGGATTTTCGACGCTCATCCTGCGAAAGACAGGAGGTTTTACCTTGTTCACCGAGTCCGCCGTAGGCGAAATCCGGTAACCTGATAACCTGATTTACTGATTCACTACCTCCTGATAGCCTGTTATCCTGTTCCCCTCCTTTACTCATCCACGCATCTACATATCCAGTATCGCTTGTCCGCCGTAGCTTCAGCGAAGACGGAAGCATCGAGTATCAGGTATCCAGCATCGACTTTGCCCTTTTTACCACAATTGCCCGCTATTTTCAATTTGCTTTACCCTTGCCAGATTATTTTTCAATCAGCCTGACTCCGGCGAGCATGCCTCGACAAAACCGGAGAGTTTCAGTCGAGTTGAGAACGCTGAGTTTGCAGTTCCGGCTTGTCGGGATTGTTGGGTAAAAATCTACGCTGGATTTTGGATAACTACCCTGTCTGGACGCCATGGCGACTGCTATTTACAGTAACCCGTCCTTTTTCGAGCATGCTGTCGACTCGCAATAAAAAAAGCGAGACAGCATAAAAGCTGGCTCGCTTCAAGCACTAATACAACATCAGCAATGGTCTTATTTGCGACGACGCAGAAACAGCCCACCCAGACCAAGCAAAGCAATCGTTACAGGCTCCGGAATCTGGTGAATGACCTGAGTGTCCAGAAGGATACCATCCATATCAAACAATGATAATGTAACATCAGAGGGAATCTGGACGGGGTTGTAACCATCACAGTGGAATTTAATATAATCCACCAGAAGGCCCAGAAGTGGTTTAGGTATTTCCCCTGGTGGCACAAAATCAACAAGCTCAATGAACAAAACAGGACACTTTACACCAAGTAAGCTACAAATATCAGGGTCATCCAACCAATCTATACTCTTCATGTTGCCTGGATAAGGTATAGTGACTGCACTGATGTCTATTGACCCATATTCGCCGCCGGCGAGATTTATACCAAGGAAGAAGTAGCCCATCGGAGTTTGTCCATCGCCCCAGATGTCGATAATCAGGGATTCACTCGGATACGTGATTACCGTGCTATCAGGGGGGTCAACTACACCATTTACTGAAATCTTGAGTCCTGCGTTCGCGCCGGCAGCGACCGCTAACACAACTAACGTAATTATCACCTTTTTCATCATTCTACTCCTTACTTTGCCCATTTATACTAAAAGTGTCAAAATATAATTACCTATCATCGCTATTGTTCTTAATTTAACACAAGTTTTTATATAAGTCAAACTAAAAATGCAAAAATTTCAGGATTTTGGGGAGTTTTAATTGCTTGTAACAGAATTTGTTTGTAAGTCAAGACTGCAAAAGGACTTATATATATTAACCCGAATTTTTCAAAGTCACAGAAGTCCCTTCGACAAGCTCATGGCAGGCACGGAGCGCAGAAGGAAATAGTTAATTTGTTAATTAGTTAACGGTTCGACTCCGCTCACCATCAGATTCGATAAGCTCACTGCAAGCCTGAGTAAAATCGAAAGATTGGTGAATTAGTTAATTGGTGAATTGGTGAGTGGTTTCCGCCACACGAATGGTGAACTTACGCTTCGCTCCAGGATTGGTTAATCGGCCAAAGGCGTCTTGGCGGACTCACTACTCACCGGACGATTTTCTATTTTCTCTATCAATCCCACACTTAAAGCAGGAGGCTTAAAAGCCAGCTTTGCGATGGCACCAAGAGTATCCGGATACCAGCGAGTATGTTCTCCGACAGCCGCAAGCACCGTCTCATTCACCGCCTGCTCGCGCACCTTACGAATTATTGAATTTGCCACCCACAAGAGGGGATTATAGAAATAGACAACCTGCAAAATGGTCTGTGTCAAATTCACCCACATATCTCCACGCTTGATATGGCCAAGCTCATGCAGCAAAACCACCCGCAAATATCTCGACCCAAAATTTCGCGCAAGGTTTTGCGGCACTAAAATAACCGGCCAGAATAGTCCGCATACCGCCGGCCCTGCGCCGTTGGCCGAAAGTTTCAACCTGACCTTTCTTTTGACCCCTACACATCTGCAGCAATACTCAAGGGAATCGTTCATTATCCAGTTTGCCTGTTTAGCGCCTGAAACAAGTTTTCCCACGGCAAACACCTGCCGCAGCAGCAATAATCCCATTATCGCCACAACAATCAGCCAGACTAAAAATATAGCGGCCTCCCAGGTAATTGTCGGCGATGCCTGGGCCGGCACGCTGCTTGTCCCTTCAAGCGTTCCTGTTTCCAAATGCTGCGATGAATCTTTTGGCTGTGATGTTACACCGACATCAATAACAGAGGCAATCTGAGCCGCACGAACAAACTCTGCTTTATCGCTGGATAAATTCCCTGCAACTCCACGCAGCAGCAGTAATGGCGGCGAGATAAGTTGAATAACCACAAGCATCCACATCCAATACCGCAAAGTAGCCCGAATTTTCTTATGCAGTAGCAATTCAACCAGCAGCAAAGCCCCTATGAGGATGCTGGATTGCGCCAGCATCGGCAAGGCAACCTTCACAAAGGCACTTGCTGCCAAATTGAAATGTTCCAGTATCGTATTCATAATCACTGCTCATTTATTAAGACGGTTTTCGGCAGGATTTATTACAGAAAAATTATCTTTTTTCGCCAGCCCCGCCCCGGCCTGGCTCAGGCGTGCCGATATATCCTGGCTTACTCGACCCATCACCAGGACCAAAAGTGCTGCGGATAAGAGCTTGTATTTCGCTCTCGCTGGGATATGTAACAACGTTATAGGTTTCAAATTGATAATCGCCCTGGGTCTCAAGTTTAGAATAGAATTCTGTCCTTTTGGGTAAGTTGGTGTGGGTGTCTATAAAAACCCGCCACTTCCTAAATATAACCATTTCAGACGTGATACTTTTCTGGGGCCAGATTAGGTCATAGACTTCAGTGCCGGGGACAATGGCAAGTGCATTCGGCTCCTGGACGCGGCTCCACACAGCACCTTCGGGAATGTTGCTCAAATTAGAAAAGGGAACCAGACCAAAAGCACTACTCATCCGCTTCTCGACTTTTGCAAGGTCCTCCGTAGAGGCCGACACCGTCTGAACAGAACCCGAAGGTAAATACTTTATCTTCAAAACTTTACCTGGAATATCCCACAAGGCAAACTCTATCTGCCCTTCTTTCCTGGTCTTGAACAGAATCATCTTCAAAGCCTGTGATGTCCATATCTGTTGTGAAGGCTCTTCTTTATCGGTTGTAAAAGAGGACGTGCAGACATTCCTGACCTTCTCTAAGGCTTCATAAATCTGGCGAAGCGTGACGGCTTTTGCAGCCGGTGCTCTAAAAAACAAAGCAAACGCTATCAGAATAACTGCTGCTATGGCGGCCAATTCTACTACCCTGCCCATCACAACCGTTTGCCAGATGTTGCGCTCGGCACCAGGCAATTTCCTGGGTGCAGCTTCCTGAAGTGCAGCAAAAGCATCTTCAAGAATACGCTTGTCGGTCCTGGCACTTGTAGTTACTCGCAATTTTGCGATTGCGCGTTCTATGTTATCTACACGATTCATTTCTTTAGCTCCCCATCTACGATTGTCCGTAGTTTGTTAAGCCCATAGCGGTATCTGCCCTGGACCGTACTGATTGAAAGACCCTGCATGTTAGCTATTTCCTTAAATTTCATTCCGCCGGTTAAGTGCAAGATTATTGTTTCGCGCTGTTCCAATGGAAGCTGCGACAATGCGTTAGCCAACGACTGCGATTCCTCACTAAACATAATTACTTGCTCTGGCTCATCCAAACTTGAGCCAATCATCTCAGCCTCGTCGAGCTCAACCACCTGGTGCTTGCTTTTGCGAAACTTATCCCGCACCCGATTAATTATGCAGGCTATTAAATACCTGCGTAAACTGCCGCGAAGCTCAAGCTGACCGACGCCCGCAGCAAAGGAAACAAAAACATCGTGCAACACATCTTCCGCTGCATAAGAATCGTGCAAAAGCGAAGCTGCTATCGACAGCAGGCCGTCTTTATACTTCTCATAAATAAGGCGCAATGCCTCGCTATCTCCCCGCTTTAGCCTCCATATAAGACGTTTATCTTCCAGCATCTAAGGTCGGCCAAATTTGTCTAAAAACCGGCACTCGTTACTAATATGGACGATTTTAGCAACCGCTTTAGTGTAAAAAATTTATCTTTTTCTGCCAGATTTATTCCAAACACCGTCAAAGCCCCATTAGGGCAAATATTTCGTTGCTTTTGGAGTAAAATAATTGTAAAAAGGCGCAATGAAAAACAAAGTTTAGCCAAATACCGGCTCAACGATTCACGAGATAAAATACTATGCTGGCTGTATTATTTGAACCAAAGGAAGTGCTGGTAATCGTTATTATCGCCTGTGTCGTGGTCTTTTTGCTGACCCGGCGAAAACGCCGATAAGCTCACTCTCTATCTCATTTACCCCCTAATTCGCTAAATCGCCCGCCCAATCCTTTTTCGCCCTTTGTTGCTTTAAGATGCTCCGCTTTCTTTTCTTTTCAAACCGCTGCTGCTTAGCTGAATATGGAATCCTGGTTTTCTTGCGTATAGGCATCTCCTTCAGCGCCTCTTCTAACAGCTCTCGCAGCCGGTCTAAAGCAAAATCGCGATTTGCTTTTTGAGTCCGAAACTTTTGCGAAACAACTCTTATAATCCCATTTTTGTTGGCTCGACTTGCCAGGCGGGTGAGTATCTGCTGCTTTTGCACATCGGAAAGATTTGTGCAGTTAGCCACATCAAATAAAAGCGTTACCCGCGTATTGACCTTATTGACATTCTGCCCGCCCGGCCCACTACTTCGAGAGACCTTATAAACAAGCTGGTCTTTAGAAATAACAATACCATCCCGTATTTCAATCATCACATCCGCTCTCAAACCGCCTCTTTTAAGATACAAAAAACCGCTTTTCCTGAACAATAATTGACAACTTGATTTCCTTACTGCTCTAATTTCGGCAGTAAAATCTCACCAAATTGCTTTGCTAATTCGACCGCCTCATTCATCTCAGAGGTTGTGACTTGAATCCAGTCGCCGGGATACCTTGTTTCAACACCATAGAAGGTTAATTTGTCTGAGGCATCAGTCAACCGCGAAAGTTCTGGGACGAATGGTTCAGTTAAATGAATTAATCTCCGCAAGTCGTGTGTTTTTGGAGCTTCTATACCGTGTAAAGTAAGGACGCCCTTTAACAGCTTCTCAACAAATTGCTGGCAGTGAAAACAGACTACATCAGCCGGGCATTGTTCGCTGGCGGTCAAAATTTCGACAGTTTGCCAGTCGTTCTGAGCTTTTTCTCGCCATTGCCTAACGGCTTCACGAATCTTGTCGTTCGTAGAGAACTTTCCCATACTTATCAGCGAAATAGACAATGTTATTTACAACCGACCGCCAGTGATGGTATTCCTCAGGGGTCTTAACAATAATGTCGAATGAGGCGGGAAAATCGTCAGCCAGCCGGCGAATAGCTCCATAACGCTCTCTTGGCGGAAGAGTAGTCTCAGCAACCACCAAAAGGTCAATATCTGAGTCATGCGTAACCTCGCCTCTCGCGTAAGAGCCGAAGAGTATCACCTTCTCGGCACCGAACTGTCGCCCAATCCGCTGACCGAACTGTTCTATTTTGTCCATCGCTACCATTAGATATATTCCCTGTCCGTCATTCCTGCGAAACTTGTCACGAGCGAAGTCGAGGGAGCAGGAATCCATACTCTTTTCTTTTTATCCCTATTTTTTCTCTGTGCTCTCTGTGGCTAATCTTTTATTTTCTGCCTCTTTTAGTATACCAAAAACCGCCCTCCCAGAGCAACAATTAAATCGCAGAACATTCACACTGAATGGATGATTCACTCCTACTACTTGCAAGTTTTTCTTTTACCTGAATTGATTTCGTCGTATTTCCAAAGCGCCTTGTCCACCGTTCTCATAGGCAAGCGATATTTTTTCGAAATAGCCTGTATTTTTTTACAGTATCCTTTCCAGAAATCGAATTTATATGTTGATGGCTGTTTCAAACCCAAAGACCATATAACTCTGAAATCCATTATGGGATACTTATGAGGAAATGCAAAGTGAAGAATAGTAGAAGCTATTGGATATTCGACTCCTACCAATGAATCCAAAGATTCAATCTTTGCTTTTCCATCTCTTGTACTGAAAGAGAACTGACTGATTTGCTTGACTCTATCATTACAATTTTGAATGCTTGAATAATGTCTTCTGGCCCTTGGTGCTTTCCAATCGCCGATAGTTATTAAGTTTTCACGCGTCAAATATCTCTGGCTTTTCAGCAAAGATTTCATTTCATCTTCGGTCTTCTTGCTCTTTTCCTTGTAATCTCTATCATACTCCTTTTCGTATTTACGTATATTCTTTTTGGTAATCCTCATTCCCATAACAAATTACTCTGTTTTTTTCAAAATCAGGCCGTAATGTTTCTTGAAATGACTTTTCTCATGAAATCTATATTAGCGTCTTGGCCGGTGAAGAGTTTGAACTGGGCGGCGGCCTGGTTAATGAACATCGACAGGCCATCAATTGTCTTTGCGCCAATTTGTTTTGCCTGCTTTAGAAGCAGTGTCTCGGCGGGATTATAGACTGTGTCAAAGACTGTCATATCTTTTCTGATGTATTCTGCCGGCAGCGGCGACTGGTCGATATTCGGGTGCATTCCAATACTGGTGCAGTTTATGACCAGCGTTGAATCCAGATTTGCCAACTCGTCTAAAGGTGCAAACTCGCAGCCAAATTCTGCTGCAAGCCTCTTTGCCCTTTCGACCGTGCGGTTGTAAATTTTTATTTTAGCGCCGACGTCGCTCAGGCCGGCAACGATTGCCCTTGCGACCCCACCTGCGCCGATAATTGCTACCGGCAGCTCTTTCAAGCCGGCTCTTGTGATACCCAGGCCAGAAGTGATTGCATCAAGGGCGGCAGAATAGTCAGTATTGTAGGCCTTGATTCTGTCGTCTTTACTGACAACCAGCGTATTAACAGCCCCGATTTTCTCGGCCAATGGCTCCACAAAGCTTCGCCTGTTGCGGGCGAAATTTAAGGCGTTTTCTTTGTGCGGGATTGTTACGCTAAATCCGACAAAGTTCAGCCATTTCCGCGAAAGCACATTCCGCATAAATAAGTCGAACTCACCTGCCCTGCCTTCTACCAATAGCGGCAAATATAGTCTATTCATACCAGCATCAGCAAAGCAAGCGTTGTGGATTGCCGGACTTAGTGAATGGCCCACCGGGTCGGCAATCACGCCGTAAAGCTCTGTCCCTGCATCTATAGAGTCATACCGGTATAATTTTTTGAGCTGCGCAACTGTTATCTGGCCGGGCGCCGTTGCGCTTTGTTCATCAAGACTTGCAAAAGTAACAAGTGAGTTTAGCTTTTTTGCTATGATTCTGCTGATAACGCCGGCCTCGCCCATACAAAAAATGATTCGCTCACCGCTGGTTCGATTCAAAAGGTCAAAGGCCTCAAAGCAATCGTTGATATGATTTGCAGTATAAACCAGTTTGGGTATTGCAACCGGATACACGGTCAAAATGCTGCGATATAGCTTGCCGATATTGCCAAACCCCGACACATCTGGATTATGGGCCGAAAGAATCAGCTTGCCCTTCAAACTCCCTGATAGCGCTACTCTTATCCGCTCCTGATTTTCCGCCGGCAGAAAATTCTCATATTCATAGTCAATAAATTCGGCGCCTGCCTTCAGCGCACCGGCAAGCACCTCCAGTCGCAGCCGCTGTGGATAGGCTATCGACCCCCCCTGCCGCTTATCACGACAGGTAACAATCACCGGGAATCGCTTGCCGCCGGTGCTTTTCACGGCAGCAATCAAATCCTTAACTAAATCTACATTGAGGTCCTCGATGTAGTCGGTTCGCAGCTCCAGCATCTCGGCGCCGGCATCCAGAGCCGCTTTGATTTGCTGCCGTGCCTGCTCAACATTCTGTGCCGCTATTGGAACCGTTAAGTATGTCATATAACTGAAACATATAACAGTAATTGACTCATAAGGCAAGAGATAATTTAGCGACAGCGAATAAATTGGTTGTTGTCTATTTGGATATGGGGAAGATATGTTCTCAGGTCTTCGACAAAGCGCAAACCATCTTTCCAGTAACCTGCGGTTGGCTTCAATCCAGGATAAAAACTCGTAAAATATCTGTTCATACAGCTCATTAGCAGCTCCCTGAGGTATTTGCTGACCATTGAGGCAAGTGACACCGGCAGAAATTGCTCATCCGCATTAACAACAAAATGCAAACGCATACTTTTGCCATTCGTTTGCAGCTCGTAGCTGCTTGCAGTCTGGCTCTCCTGAAGAATCTTTAGCTCCATATCCGGAAACATCAGCTGCAAAGCCTTGCGATAATGCATCCGCCCACCCTGCCTGTCAATTATGATTTGCAAATCATCGCAGGAAAAATTATCAAAAGCATTTTTTATAAGTCTTGAAACAGCGGTAAATAACACTCTGGCTTTGTTCTTGACGTTGCTGACCATTGTGTTATAGCGCTCGACTTCCAGACAAAAACTGTTCAATCCAAGCAGCTCAATACCGTTTGATGTCAAATCATCAGCCAGAGTCGATGAGGCAATCGCTCTATCGGCAGAATCGTCCGATATACGTAAATTGTCTATGTCCTTATACCAGGAATAATCGTTTAACTGCTCTAAACAATCAGGACATAATAGCTCCAATAATTCGGTTAATGTGACTGGTTCCCTGCCGAGGCACCGCAGGCACGACAAAACCGACCGTTCCAGGTGTTTTATGCCAACCGACCTGTTATAGACTTTTTTGCTATCGGCGACCAGCAGCCGTCCGGCAAGATGCTTACGCTTATTGCCGACACTTTTTTTCAAGACCTGCCAGAGGTCGGCTGTCGAAAGATGATGTGGAAGCGAAAAAACGCTCGATGAAACAACCAGCGGACCAAGAATAGGCCCGAAACCTGCCTCATCAATCCCTGCCAAAACTACCATCCCTGCAATCCTTTACACCGTTAGAAAGCCCCCGTGTCTTCTGTCGAAGACAGAAACGGTGGTAAAATATCTACTCCTGACACAGGGTCTAAACTTGTCCGCCGAAGGCGGAGCCGCGTGTCACTTCCGTTAGAAAACTTCTTTCTAACGGAGTTTACAAAGCAATCAGAGCACAAGTCATAAATGCCAAGATTTCTTTTGTTCTTATGCTCTTACGCACTTGTTCACTTATGCTCATATACTCACTATCCCCGGCGGGAGTCGAACCCACAACCTTTGGCTCCGGAGGCCAACGCTCTATCCAGTTGAGCTACGAGGATTCAAAACACTATTACTTTATTATGCTAAAAGGACCTATAAGTCAAGAACAGAACCTACTTTTTTAGACCTTTGCTTCCTTACCAGTCTTCCGAGAAAAATCTTGCTTATCAAAGCCACATAGCTGACATAACCTGCGTTTTTAGCCCTATTTAGAAGACTTTCCGGCACTTTGCCAAAAAATTTACCTCTCTGCGATTTTCTGCGCACAAAATCGATGAAAATATGCTATAATAATTATAGAAATGAAGGTAGTGCTCTGTTACTCGTCAAATGATGGGTGTCATTCTGAGGCGCAGCCGAAGAATCTCACTTACGCAGGCCATATCCTTCGCTTCGCTCAGGATGACAATTCATCAAATCAGGCGTAACAAAGCAGTAGGTTGGGCAATGAATTTGAAAAGAAAAAATCGAGCTTGGCTTATTCTGACGCTCGCAGCCGTTATGTGCTGGACTTCAGTTGTTCAGGCCGACCGGCCCGGCTGGCAGCGCCAAGAGGTCAACTGGCGCATAACCGGTGGCGGCAGCATCAAGGCCATTCACTATCCCGAGGAAAAACCTCCCCTGCTGACCAGGCAAGATGGCCGGCGACCTGGTGCTCCCTATAAAAAAATCCTTGCAGACAAATCTGCACGGCAAGGCAAATCATTGACGGCTGAATCCGCCGCTCCGGTCCTTGCCACGGTCATTGAATCGCCTCCCATAGCCGGGTTTGTGCCGTGGGTCGCCATCGCCGTTACCGATGAGCGTTTGGAAGAGCTTGAGATTAATGCCGAACCTAATCCCTGGGTGATAGGTAACTATCTAACCTCTACCCCTGAAACCGACTATGGTATCGGCATCTTCGATACCGGCGCCGGCGCTCACATAATAGGCAACGCTGATGCTTTAAGGGCCGGCTTGTTCGATTCCTTTCCGAGTTTTATTACTTCAAGTATGGTTGACCTGCAGGGAGTAATCGGCACGGTCAGCGCATGGGTGAGCCAGCCGATTGGCATTTTTGTTGACGGCCTGGGGGCAATTGAACTTAACGGACTAATCCTCGACGACTCTTATATGGTCGGCGAAAGCAATGTCTCCATCTGCGTCGGCGACCAGCTCGAATCACCAAATCTACCCACAGTCATAGGAACGCCACTTTCAGTATTTTATACTACGGTTATCTATAATGACCGGCAAGTTACTATAACCCGCGATGGCAATGAATTCACCGGACCAGACATCCGCATTTACGAAAGCTACGACCCCTGCATACCAGATTTTGACAACGTTATACCGCTGGAGCTGCGGCCTGCCGGCGCGGTTGCCGTCCAGTACTTTCCCAATGTATTCGACCCGGAGGACCCAGAATGGGGTGCGCCTATGAGCCCCTCGGTAATATCGTCGTTTCTACCAACCCAGAGTTTATTTTTTGCCTCCAGCGTTGACTTGACCGAGGGAACCAGAAGCGCCATCGACAAGGATGGCTTTATGTTCGATACAGGCGCTCAGGTCAGCGTCATTAGTGAAGCTATCGCTGCCCGGCTAAGCCTTAACCTTAATAACCCGGAGTTCGAGGTTGAGATACGCGATGTTACCGGCGAAATTGCAATGAAGCCTGGCTTTTATATTGACTCTCTCGAAATCGCTGCCACACCGGATTGGCTCAGTTTCACAAATGTCCCTGTCGTGGTGCTTGATGTTGCTTCGCCTGAAGGCGGCACGCTCGATGGTATAATCGGTATGAACCTTTTTACCGAGTTTAACTTAGTGCTTCGCAGCGGCGGCCTGCCCGACTACGGCGGCCACAGACTCGAATTTGAGCCGTTGACACTAACAAGCTGTTTTCCCTCTACATACTCAACCTACGAAGGTTGGTTGAATATCGGCAAGCCGAGCTGCTGGTGCCCAAAACTGAGGGGTAACGGGTATCAGTGTGACGGTGACGCAGACAATCTTACTCAGGGTCTGCCGAAGTACCGTATCTACACTAACGATTTCAACATCCTGGTTGCCAACTGGAAGAAGTTAATAACCGACCCGACTCTCGACCCGTGTGCCGACTTTGACCACAAGCCTCAGGGTCTGCCGAAGTACCGGGTCTATACCAATGATTTCAATATCTTAGTCGGCAACTGGAAGAAGACAGATGCCGAACTTCCGGGCGGCTGCCCAAGACCTGAATGAGCGTTGGATGTAAGAATTTATCCGCAACATACAGAAAAGAAATCGCTGCCACTTCTTCAACAAACTCGCTATCCTTGCCCAGCACCGGCTTGAAATTACTTCGCCTTAGATAAAAACCCTCTTAAACCTGAAATCCTTTTCTGAACCGACCGGAGCAATTATTTGACACGGCTCTGCTTTGTAAATATCATTTAGTCTTCGCTGAAAGTGTTAGAGGACTCGTAAATGAAGTTTTTCGTCGATTTGCTATATTTGCTGACCGGTTTGGCCATAAGCCCTATGGTTTTGTATCGGGTCATCCGGCACAAACGCTACCGGACCGGCTGGGAACAGCGATTCGGCAAAATCGCCCGCAAAAATCCCAAAAAAAAGTGCATCTGGCTCCACGCAGTCAGCGTCGGCGAGGTCAATGCAGCCAAGACCGTAATTTGCGAGCTTGAAAATAAGTTCCCTGATTTCGAAATCGTAATAAGCACAACCACCGATACCGGCTTTGCCCAGGCAAATAACCTGTTCGGCAAAAACTTGAAAGTATTCTATTTTCCTCTCGACCTTTCCTGGGTGATGCGCCGTGCCTTCTCCAACATTCGTCCTTCAATTTGTCTATTGATGGAGCTGGAGGTCTGGCCTAATTTTGTCCAAATTGCAAAACAGTTGAATGTCCCTGTCATCGTAATCAATGGCCGAATAAGCGATAAAGGTTTTTCTAAATATAAAAAGATAAAACCCATCACGAAAATCATTTTCCGCAAGGTCGGTCTCGTCCTTGCCCAGACAGAAGAATATGCAAAGCGATTTAGGGAGCTCGGCTGTCCGGATGAAAAAGTAATCGTCACCGGCTCACTGAAATACGACACCGCACAAGTTACCGACAAAGTCGAAGGTGCTGATACCCTCGCGGCCCAACTGTTCGCAAAATCTGAAATCCGAAATCTGAAATCCGAAATTCTTTTATGGGTCGCAGGCGCTACCGGCGACAACGAAGAGCAGATTATTCTGGATGTTTATGGTCAGCTTATCAGGCAAAAAGAATTCGAAGATTTACGTCTGGCCATTGTTCCTCGCAAGCCCGAACGCTTCAACGAAGTCGCAGACTTGATAAAGGAAAAAGGGTTCGCCTTGGTTAGATACAGCGAACTGAAGAAAAAAACCACAGAAAAATCGAGTATCGAGCATCGGGCATCGAGCATCCGGTCTGTTATCCTCGGCGACACAATGGGCGACCTGCGAAAATTTTATTCACTTGCGACCGTAATTTTTGTCGGCAGGTCTCTTGTCCCGATGGGCGGCTCAGATATGATGGAGGCCGCTGCCCTCGGCAAGTGCACCATATTCGGCCCGCACGCCTTCAACTTTACGCAAGCCGTTGATGCCCTTTTAACCGGCAATGGTGCTATTATGGTAAAAGACAAAGATGATTTGCTTAAGACGATGCAAAAGTGCCTTCTTGAACCTGATTATGCTGCAAAAATCGCCCGAAACGGTCGGGATGTCATCCAAAAAAACCAAGGTGCAACACAAAAAACAATAGAGCATCTCGTAAGCCTGCTCAACTCATAAAGATGATCACAGGTAATACTCAGGAATATAGTAATAATGTACTTGGCACAAGTCAAATTCGGCAGGGCAAAGACTCGATCAAACAGGGACGATTTTGAAAACACCGCAGAATCATATCTTGTATCATTGCTCCGAAATGGACAACTCTGTGGGGAGTATGTATTTGGTTGGATAAAAAATTACCTCATTGCTTATGCTTATCTGGCCCGCCCCAATGCAACCAAAGAGAATTTCCATTCCAAGTGGACCAAAAGATGCCTAACGGAATTATTCAGAGTATCAGGGACAAAGCCAATTTGGAAACTGCTGGCGGATGAAACTCCAGTACACTTTCCATCATGGAAAACGGCACCTTCTTTGTGTCTGTTTACAGCTTGGACAATTCACGATCCACCTGTCGTAAGAAATGATATAGGTACCCCAATTCCGGCATATCTGCTGCCGCTCTCCGAAAAGCAGCGTGACGAAATCTACTCGTGGGCGTACAGTTACCGCAATCACGACTCAATCTGGACAGAATCTGGCTATCTGGAAATACCCGCTTATAAGGAATTGGTCGAGCCGACCAGTGAGTTATCAGAATATGGCCGCCATATCTGCAGGACTATTGAAAAGGCCACCGGTATTCCCTCTTTTTACTATCTATTCAGATATTGGGGAAGAAAGAACGAAGACACCTCAAGGCTGTGCCCCGGCTGTGGAAAGAAGTGGGTGGTTAAATCCGAGAAAGAACCAAAGAAGTCCTTCTGGGACTTTCCTTATCAATGCAAAAAATGCAGACTCGTCTCAGATCATGCCTGTATAGATGATGACGCGCGATATGCCCGCATTGGTGAATACAAATTCAAGTAACAGCAGCTAAAAAGATACCTTATTGTTTCAGCGCAGATGCAATAGCTTTAATATGTTCCGGTCCTGTGCCGCAGCAGCCGCTTCAATCAACTATGTCGAGGAATTTATGTCAATCCTTTGATAATATTCTCTGCATGATTGACAAATTTTTGTGTCGGCTCAAGCCAACTTTTGACAGCATCGGCGTCAAACTTGACAAAGTCTCCGTAGTCGCCTTTCATACGATTGTTAAACAGCAGGTCAAAATGTCTGCCTAATTCTTTTGGTATCAATCCTGTCTTAACGAACTCACGATGCATTAATGAACGCAGATAACCATGTTTGCTTGTAGATAAGTTTTTAGTTAATAAAAGTGCCGAGACCGCATAGAAGCAGGCATAGTAAAGACGATTAACATACGCGTTAAGCAGTCCCACATCAAACAATGTTTTGGCCTCAATGATAGCTTGTTGCGCCCGTTCCATACGGTACGCAATCAGGGCTTTTTCCTCATTGGTCATAAAATTATTCCTTCTCTATCAACATTTTCATGAAGTGGCATAGCTCGGAAAAGGGGTGAATTCCAATCTTGCTCGTTGTAGACTATAAAGGTAAGCACCTCGCAAGTTTCCAACTCCAATGGGTATATGTTATCGAGTATTCTTTCTTCAAGGGCCATATCGACAGAACCATTTACAATTATCAGGATGTCATAGTCGGAGTACTTGTCGGCATCGCCGCGAGCACGAGAGCCATAGAGGATGACATCGGCATCGGGAACAACCTGCCTTATGGCCTCCTTGCAGCGATTAAGCAGCTCAATATCTGCGTTTACTGGTTTCCAAGCATCAACAGGTATCATTTTAACTACACTCTTGAAACAAACTCTTTTGAAATATATTCTAACAGAATCGCAAGGAATTCTCAAGAAACAAAGTGAAGATTTTTGGGATAAAAAACCAAGCCGGTCAGGCCCGCAATTTTTTTGCCAGAGACTTGATGTGTTCGGGCCTCGTGCCGCAGCAGCCGCCGATGATGGTTACGCCGGCTGAGTGTATTTTCTTTGCTGCCACTGCAAAATCCTCAGGCGAAACTTTATAAATTACCCGCCCTTCAACCAACTCCGGCTTACCCGCATTCGGCTCGGCAAAAATCGTGACCCGTGACTCGTGACTCGTGGCCCGTGTTTTCTCCAAAGCCTTTATTGCCGAAACAAATCTTTTTGCAAGTTCCACATATCCTTCAAGAGACGCCGTCCCGCAATTAAACCCCACTGCGTCAACCCCAAGTGAAACCATTTTTGAAACTGCTGATTCGACATCAACGCCCATCATTGTCCTGAAACTATCACCTGCCTGGTCAAAACCGAATGATGCAAACACAGGCAACCGGCAAACCGATTTCACTGCCTCGACAGCAATTGTCGCCTCATCAATAGCCGTCATTGTCTCAAGTATAAATCCATCCACGCCGCCATCCAGGAGCGCCATTGCTTGCTGCGCAACGGCTGCACTTAGCTCCTCAGGTTTTACATTTCCCAAAGGCTCCAGAAATTCCCCTGCCGGTCCAATGTCACCGAGGACATACTTTTCCTCCCCTGCCGCTCGCCGGGCAACTTTGGCACCAGCTGTATTTATCCTGACGACCTCATCCGCAAACCTGTGCCGCGAAAGGACATATTTGTTAGCCCCAAATGTATTGGTAAGGATTGCATCGCTGCCAGCCTCAATGTAGGCCCGGTGAATATCAAAGATAATGTCGGGCGACTCAATATTCAGATAATCATTACATCTGCCTGCTTCAAGCCCCCGAGCAATCAGCTCAGTTCCCATCGCCCCATCCAACAGAAAAAGGCCCTGTTTAATTCTCTCTCTTAAATTGATTCCGGCCACAATTAAACTCCGTATTCACCTATAATTCCCACCCGGTCTGCCTCTTTGCTTTTACCTTTTGCCCTTTTTCTTTTTTTGTTAGAGCTGTTCAATAATTCTGCCGCCAACGACCTTATAGATATGCTTAAAGCCCTTCGGCTGGGGACAAGTAAAAAGGCGGCTACGCACCTTCTCTGGAAACTCCGCTGCCTTTATAGACCCAAGTGTTATTCTGACTCCATCGCCTCTGTTAGGTCCCGAGAGGTTTGTAATCCTTATACTGCCGGGAACAAAAACGCCTTTTTGAATCTCCTTGTAGTTCCCCAGCTCCGCTACAGCCACGATTGTCCCATCTATAAAATGCTCAATCTTTCGAACACGATAATCGCAATTGTTAATATAAATCTTTTTAATGACCTGCCCTTCACCGCTATATTTAGTAAGAATATCGATGTTCTTTTCTTTCGTCAGAAACCAATCCTTCCCGCTGCTACGGTCACCATCAACCCAAATAATCCCGATGGCCTCAAGGACAATCTTCGGACTAATCATCAGCATCTCATTATAATCTTCTTGCGACCACAGGCCCCACCAGTAGCTGCTGATTTCTTCCGGCTTTACTAACAGCCAGAACTCTTTCTCATTCGAACCCAGAACAAGTCCTCGCGGGTCAAAAGCCACCTCGCCCTGCAGATAGACTTCAGCCCCGTTAGAAGGAAGAAGCCTGAAATCCGTTCCCTGCTGGCGGGGATTTCTAACAGGGTTCACCCATAGTTTAACAGGAAAATTTTCTTTATGCCCTTTTCCTTCAACATAATACTCTAATAAGCACTGGCCGTTAGCCCGGAAAGAAACCATAGTCTGCGACTGAAGCCTCAAAACAGATAACGCCTCGGCTGCAGATTTCTTGCCTGGGCAGACCGGCTGCGGCTTCCACTGCTGAGGCGCGCAGCCAGCAACAATCGAGAGCACTACAAAACAGAAAACTAACAGATGGTTCCGCTGATAAGGCATTATTTACAAATCCGTCCGCAAAATCTGGCCTATCTGCGCGGATAGCTGCTTGATTTGCTCGTCATCAAGATGTGGATTTATTACCTCGATAATCTGCTTATCGCCCGCTATCCTCAAAGACCATATCTCTTTTCCGTCTTGCTTCCTGGTTGACTCATATTTTAGCCGCCTTTTTCGCATCAAAACGAGCGCCATAACAAAGCGAAAATTTACCTTCTCCTGCTCGGTCTCTGCTGCCAATCGTTCAAAGAAAGCCATCAGCATTTCATCATCGACAAAAACCGGTTTTTTCTGGTCGGGATGCGGCAGCTTTGTCTTCCAATAACAAAATACCTTTGGCTTCTCTTTCTCCCAGTAATCAACGCAAAAATCCCGCCGTTGCAATCCCTGTTCAGTCTCTACCAGAGCGCCGAAGTATTCTTCGCCGCATTCAATCTTTTTACCACTACCGCAGCACTGCCCAAGCGGGCTATCAATTTCCCACTCATCCATTTATTTACCCTATCCGCCTCGCCGGCAATATCGCATCTTATTCAAATTTCAACCATTCACTTATATTTTTTGCCGTTGCAGGGCCTATGCCACGGACTTTACATAAATCGTCATAATTTCGAAACGCAGGGACATCACCGTTCTCTCGCTTGAAATCCTCACGATACTCAATTATTGCTAACGCCCGTGCCGGTCCTATACCCGGCAGCCTAATCAAGCTCGCTGCCAGTGCACTATTTGGATTTATTTTCTCATCTAATTTGATTTCACACGATTGTCCGGCTCTGCCAAAACTCCAGATAAAACCCAGAGAAAACAACACACACACGCACACGCTTATAACAAACGCAAACGACCGAATTTTATTTTGTCCAGCCTCTGCTTTTTGGATAGAATTATTATTGTCCACATCTTTTAACGTATCTGCTGCCCTCATTGGTTATCCGCCGATTATCTGCCTGCCAAAAATAGAATCGTGCAGCCTCTTCAAAGTTCGAAACGACTCCTTAGGCTTAAACTGGTCGGTCAACAGCCCGCTGCTGGCAATTGTGTTGTCCTCCGCATCTGCCAGACTCGAATAGATAACCGAGTCAACAAACGGTTTGCTAAGTGCTATTTTATAAAATTGTTCTATCCATTGTGCCTGCCGCAATTCGTTCCACTCATCATGCCATACTCCCGCAACTTTACCCTCATATAGCCCCTCACCAATCTGGCTCGGAACCGCCGCATCGGTTATATACAATGTCTTACCTATCGGCGAAAAAACGTCCAGAATTGCCGACACCTGCATCATATCTCTAATGTGCATACCGGACTGATTTTTGCCCAGGTGCATTTGCAGCCCGAAGCCGTCAAAGTTGATACCACTCTGGACAACCATATCCATATATACCAGAGGCGGAATGGTGTTAGGCACTGCGGCGTAATATTCGCCCCAGAGATTGTTGATTTCAATTATCTTCAAAGCCCTGTCGCTTGCCGCCTTGACCGCCATATTGGCTGCCCGTGTCATCTCCAGAGTCTGCTCAAACTTAAATCCGAAATGATTGAACACATTCAGACCGCTTACAACACACCACCCGCGGATAACGCCTGAATAACGGGCAACTGTCTTGACAATGAATTCATAGGCGGTCTCGCGGATTTTTTCAAATCCCGCGCTGCTGCGAAGAAGCCACTTAGGCAGATACTTCTTTGAGAAACAAATCAGCGGCCCAGCGCTAATCGCCAGCTTCTTTGCCCCCAGCACTTCCAGACACGCATCAACCATTGAAAAATCGTAAGTGCCCTTCTGAGTCTCTATCTGGCCCCAGTTTATCGGGACAATTACCGAGCCAAACAGCTCTAACAATCTCTCGACATACGCCGGATTTCCAATTTGCCGAGCATCTACTTTGCAGCCAAGGCAGCCCCGACCAAAACCGTGGCTCTTGCTCCGAACATTGAAAGCCGACTCTGCCTGTTTTACAGCCAGCATCTCAGAAAAAACTACCGCTTTTCTAAGAGATTCGTCTGCCAATCTGGACGCCAATGGGCCATCTGAAATGTTCTGTATCGCTTGAATAAACAACTGTTGCGCCTCATCTGAAATATCCTTTAATTCCTCCAATGCGTCAAAAAACAACCAATCCTCACGCTTATTAATGATTTGCATCAGCCTGGCTCGAGCCATCTCTACATTCAAATTATACGGCCGCTCCCGCTCCGGCAAACAGGTCGTGGACAAAAGCACCTTCCCAAAACCATCGATACCCCATAACAACGCCAGGCCGCCGGTCTCCAGACTTGGCTTCTTGCACTCAATCAAACCGTTCCTGAACGCAATCTGGGTTCGGCGGATACCAATGCCATCGGTTCCGAAAAGGTATGCTCCACATAGCGTGAATTTATCTACAACCTGCCCGTCTTTATAAACCTGAAACTTCATTTTTCCCCTGTTATCGAGTTATAATTGCCATATTAAACTGGTAACAGCCAAACTTATTTATCGTGCCGTGATTATAGCAATTCTATTGATAAACGCAAATCAACTTTTTCCATCAATTTTGCTTCACCTCATTTTTTGAATAATTAATCTCCACGCCAATGTAGCAGAAACCACAATACAAACCTTCTGCTGCAAAATTGCACATACTTGAAATTTTGGCTGCATTTATCGTGTTCGTGCATTAGAATTGTCATAAGTTCGTTCTTTCACATACAAAACCCTATACTTTAACGAAAGGGACAAACGATGAATACAAAACAATTTATATCCAGACGCCGACTCTTAAAAAATTCCTTGCTTGGCGCAACTATACTTGCATCCGTAGATGTCATTAAAGCGCCTGCCGCACAGACCGTCACCTCGCCGCTTCGTTTGGGCGGCCCCATCTTTGAAAAATATGATGACCCTGAAAACTGGATACAAGCCCTTAAAAAGCACGGCTATAGTGCCGCCTACTGTCCGGTGGGTGCTGATGAAAAAGACGATGTGCTCGCCGCTTACGCCCAAGCCGCTAAAAAAGCCGACATAATCATCGCTGAAGTCGGAGCGTGGAGCAACCCTCTAAGCCCCGATGAGAAAACACGCCGCGAAGCCCTGACAAAATGCCGCCGTCAATTAGCATTGGCAGACCGTATCGGAGCTAAATGCTGTGTCAATATCAGCGGCTCGCGCGGTGAGCAGTGGGATGGGCCATCTCCGCAAAACCTGACCGAAGAGACATTTGATATGATTGTCGAAACAACCCGTGCCATTATTGATGACGTCAAGCCTACCCGGACATTCCTTACTTTAGAGACTATGCCCTGGGCATATCCTGATAGCGCCGATTCTTACTTCCGTTTGCTTAAGACCATCGACCGCAAACATTTCGCCGTTCATTTCGACCCGGTGAACCTCGTATGCAGTCCCCAGCGATATTTTAATAGCGGCGAAATGATTCGCGAGCATTTCAAGAAACTTGGCCCATATATCAAAAGCTGTCACGCTAAAGATATCATCCTGCACCCAAAACTCACCACACATCTCGATGAGATTCGGCCGGGGTTGGGTGGATTGGATTATGGCGCGTTTCTGAAGGAATTGAGCAAACTGCCTGATACGCCACTTATGCTCGAACACCTGTCAAACGAGGAAGAATACCGTCTGGCAGCAGAGTATATCCGCTCAGTTGCCCAAAAATTAGGATTGCAATTTGCCTGAAAACCGTTAGTGAGGATAATTTTGCTACGGCAGCTTTAATTAAAAGCTGCCGGGACTTTTAATTGGAACCTATTTCGCTTTTGCTGTGGACACTGTAATGCCTCATCTGGCGCTCATAAAGGATGTTGTTCTTCTCAATTAGCTTAGCTATTAGGCCAACTTGATTAAGCAATATCTCTATAAGGTCCATATTTGCAAGGGCCGAATCACGACTGCACTGAGGCAAAGCTATAATAACATAGCCGCAGTTGGTTTCCTCGGTAATCAACTGCGTAGCAACAACACTGTAATCATTGACCTGCGTTACGAGCGGCTCCGTTCCGTCATCGACCTTATCGCAAAGCTCTTTCAAAAACGACCCACCAACATTCAGGTTAGCAAATTTTTCCGAGTCGCTGGGCCAGGAGTTGCCATCCCTGTCCATAATCATCATAATAGGTCCCTGCTCTGGTAAAATATCAAAAACCTGCCGTGCAATCTGCTCGTTAAGCACACAGCTTTGAGAAAATAATGGCTCATACATTCCCATCTGATTGCTCCTTGATTAGTTTTAACAATAATTCTTCCTAACCAAACTTCGGAACAATCGCACAGTAACTTTTTCGCTTTTCTATCTTGATTTAATTCTACTCGAAGAACACATTTGCAGGGTATCGAAGCAAAGGTTTATGGGACGCAATAGTGCCCTTTTGTATCTTTATATTCGCACAAAATCTATAACAAGGAGTATTGGCCTTATCCCACCCAGCAGAAATCTTTTACAAGAAGAAGTGCTTGCCTACGCCTTCAGATTGCATTACGACAATGGATATGATTTTTGGAATTCCCTATCGGTTTTGTAGAAAAATAATCGTTTTTTTTTTCAAAAAAATTATATCGGTCTGCTGCTAATATGCTCAGTTTTAAACCGAGTTTTTTGATAAAGATGGTTTTTCTTTGAATCTGGCCATATAGACGCTGTTGCCTCGCTCATTGAATTTGACCACATCCATATAAGACTTCATAAGGAGCAGCCCCCTTCCATCAGGCCTGTAAAGGTTTTCACCTACTCGCGGGTCTGGCACAGATTCCGGGGCAAACCCATCCCCTTCATCTGTAATCGAAACTTCGAATCTATCTGAGCCCACTGAATAGTCAACCTTAACTTTCTTGGCTAAATCCATTTTATTGCCGTGCTTTACGGCGTTCAGAAATGCCTCCCCCACAGCAAGGTGTACGGCAAAAATGTCGTCCTGACTGAACCCATTGCCTTCGAGTTCAGACAGAATCTGCTTACATATCTGGTCAGTAGCAGATAACCTGCTTTCCACCGCTATTGAGCAACTGACCGGCCTTTTTACTGCCATAAATTTACGTCTTCCCGTCTATTCGCCAGATAGATACCTCAACAAACCAACGTTATCTTTAGTGGTCTAAGCTGCGATAATTGACCAATCCTCATTCCCGCAAGCAAAATAGAAACTTTCACTAACGTGCTCTCGACAAACTTCTGACTGCACCTTCTACATCTTTGTAAATATCGAAAGTCTTGGTCAACCGCGTTATCTTGAAAATCTCGTATATCTTCGGATTTATATTGCAAAGTTTGAGTTTGCCGCCCTGCTCATAAATTCTTTTGCTGACTTGTATTAACAGTCCCAAAACGGCAGAGGACAAAAACTGCACATTTCCAAAATCCAAAATGAGATTTATACGCTCCGCTTGCCCAATCACGGACATAATGGACTCTCGAAGTGCTTTTATGTCGGTCTCCTCAAGGATTTTTTCATCGGTGAAACCAACTATCGTAGCATCTTTAGCATACTCGACGCTTATTCTCGGCCTAATCTCAGCCATAATAATCTCCTAATAAACGTTAAATTCGTATATAAATCATATTCAGAACACCTTAGATGTCAAGTTTTTTGCGCCTCACAAAAATTTTGATTTTTCCTGCTTTTCAGCCAAAACGCTCCCAATCCGCGAAATATCTAGTTTAACCCTCAAATTTTTGCACATTTCAGACAGAAAATTTCTTGCATTTTGGCACAACATGGCAAATAATAGATGAAAAGTAGTTTCCTGCGCTTTTCTAAGGCAGGCACAAAGGTTTTTAACGATTATCGGCATATTTTGAAGGAGATGAAAAATGAAGATTAGTAGGTCAACGGCATACGCGCTGCTCGCGGTCGATTATATCACCCGCCATCAGGACGAAAAGGCTATCTTATCTCAAGAAATATCTAAAGATTACAATATACCCCTCGAATACCTGCTCAAGATACTACAACAACTGGTCAGAGCAAACATCCTGAGAAGTAAAAGAGGGCCTCGCGGCGGATTTTCTCTGGCCAAATCGCCCAACAAAATCACAATGCTTCAGATTATCGAAGCGGTGGAAGGACCTATGACCGGCCAACTGAATCTGGCAGAGCAAACACGTGGAAAGAGATTTGCCGTGCGGGCTGAAAACGTCTATAAAAAAGCTATCGCACAGGCTAAAGCCGTCTTTGCTAAAACAAAGCTTTCGGACCTGGTTTAAAAATATAAAGACAACGCAGGCAGGCACAAATCTTTGTCGTGCGGTTGCTCACACAATCTATAAGCTGCCGCCATACACTAAAATGCATATTAGCGAATTTCAACAATTGATATCCGAAAAGTATAAAAAGCGGGACCTCCAAAGAGGCGTTCCTGCTACGTTTATGTGGTTTATTGAAGAGGTCGGAGAGCTTGCTACAGCCCTGGCATCGAACAACGACAAGAATAAGCAGGAAGAATTTGCAGATGTCTTCGCCTGGCTGTGCACACTGGCTAATATATCCGGCGTCGATATAGAAAAGGCCTGCAAAAAATACACCTCTAATAAAGTCAAGGGTTTCAAGCCGAAGTAAGAGTCTTCCTAACCGCGGAGAGCGCAAAGAAAAATCAAAAGTAGCCGCGAAAAGCCTGCCCTGAGCAAGTATGCCTTTCGAAATTGGGTTTGATTGGGTTTGTTTTTCCATCGTCAAAAGGCCTGATTTATTTTCATAATAGTTTGCGGGATATAAGTTTAAATTCATTTTTGGCTTTTCGGAAATTGGGTTTGTTTCGCATAATTAACTCTTTTTTGATTGAAGTTTCCGCTCAAGACAGACAATCATTGCTTCCGCCTTCACCAAGGCTACGGCGGACAAGTCCGCCCCGCCAAATGGAGTTGCGGATAAAATCCGGCAGATAAACACTCCAAAACGAGTTTTAATAGATTATTTTTGACTGGGGTTTGATAACCCCAAAGACCTTGCCCTACTGGGCGGTTTGCGTTTTGCTTTTTTGCAAACTGGCGGGAATTTTAACATATTTTCGAGGGAAAGTCAACACCAAATTTTTGCTATTGCGGCCTCCGGCAGCATGGATTTTACCCTGAGTTTTCAAAGGACTTGTTCGAACGAGCGAAATTATTACAAAAATTGACCAAAAAGATTATTGCAGAAAAGATAAAACTCTTCGATTGAGACCTTACCACGCCCCACTAAAGCACGAGATTCAGAGTTGGCTATTTGCTCAGATATGTATTTCCGGATATCCACGACATTTCTTGCAATGTATTACTAGAAAAGATGCGAGAACTGGCTTGCTGCAGCTTTTCGTAGGGATAGTAAGGTTCGAGTTCGTTGTTAGTGAACAAAATTAACGGTATGCCCTCTTTCCTTAGTGTCTTAAAAAGCAAGATTTCCTGATCAGAGAAACTGTCTGATGCTTTTGAGAATATGAGATAACATCGCATATCTTTCGTGTTCAAACGACGATAAACTTCTTTTAACTTTTGGGCATCATTATCATCAATAGAACCTCCCTCGTCCTTGCATTCTCCTATTCCAATCTCAAGCTTACTTTGGAGATTCCACGAAGCCTGCTCATGTCTTATATATTGAAGAATACATAGGTCGGACTCACAATCAATACCATTATCACTGGTTAGTTTAATTGCTGTAGAGTAGATAAATCCAGGATAATCCAAAAGACGCTTAAACTGTAAAAGAGTAAGGAGCACAGGAATTGCACCCTCTTGGTTATTGTCCTTTGCAAATAACCCGCTTTTTCTGAACTTCCATTTTCCGGTCGGTCCTACAAGAAGAGTAGCGATAGGTTGTTTTTGGCCACAGTATTCACAAATCCATGACTCCTCAATCCTCCCCACAGGTATCCAGTTTGAAAGATGACACTTAACACAACATAACTCTAAACCAGGTCTAATAAGACCATCCTCTAAGAGAATTTTGAACGCAATATCTGCTGTAGCTTGAGTTCCTTTGATATATAAACTTTCAAATCTTTTAATATCCCCGGCATCATTTATATATTCCAGCGCGGTTCCCTTATCGAAATTATCATTCACGCTATATGCCTTTATTAGTTTTCTAACGCCTCGAATCTTTAGAACTCGCGAACCTTCTAATCCTCCCAGTTGCTCCACCAATGTTTTGGCCAAGATTCCTGCTTGACTCAACTTTGATTTGATACCAACATACCCCAGAACTCTTTCCACCAGAACGTCATATGAGATAGGATACAGATTTTTTGAACCAAGGAAAGAACTGGTCATTAAACCAATTCCTTCTTCTTGTAATACCACATTGGATGGATCAAAAAGTATATCCCTCCCAAAATCCTCAAGCAGGTCTCTTAATAAAGGTACTGTTATTGTATGAAGTGGGAATGCGAATTCTGTAAAAGCTGAAAACACAGCTACGAAATGCTGTAAACGAGCCCTCTGGTCATTAGGATCAATAAATGAAAAGGGCGGGAGCTCACAGTTGATTTCATACCCAGAATTTTCTTTTTCCACATTAGCCAAAACCGTCCTTTCCTGAAGAAAAGGAATCAACGGCTTTACAGGGACACTTGAAAGATTTCTACGCGGGTTTTTAAGGTCATGATCTGAGAATTTCACCTCGGTATTCAACGACTGTTTGAAAACCTCGATATCAGAGTCTCCAATGCTATAGTAGTATACAGGAATTTTAACTTTTCCAAAGTTACCATTTACGGACCGTCTTTGAAATTTTTCTTTGAATTTCTCAAGATATGCCAGAATAAAGTTAAGCCATCTTTTCCGGTTATCATAGTTACAAAAGAGTATCGGAACCCCAGCAGCGCGAAGGTTCCAAAAGCGGTGAAGATCCTCGAAACTACTTACACTCCCAACAAAAAGACTGTCCACATATCTTTCTTGGATACCTGTTTGTAATTGGTAAGAAGTCAGGGGAATTAGGGGTTTCTTTTTAATTATTGAAGCAGGAATATCATCGGTATCAATGGTTACTTCATCCGAATGTAGTCCCTCGAAGAACCCTCGTTCAAATACACTGTTGGGTTTAGGAAAAGCACCAAATAACAGAGTGAACACTTTTGCTTCTGTATCTTTGCCATCCCATGAAATCTTTATATAGTTACTTTTCTTGTCTAGCGGCCACGCATGCGTTCGAGTATCCCATATGTGATCTATTATGTTGAGTATATCTAAACAATAGCTTCGTTCTGCCCCAACTTGCCAGTTCTCATCCAAAAAATTCAATTGTCCTATCCCTTGAGCATAAAGTATCTGAGAATATTTATCATATAGTTTGTCTAAATCAATGGAATCATCGATTGAAAAGATAGTATCGACATTGAATATTTCAATTAGACTTTTTGCTAAGTTTATATCTGCGCCAATGGGGATCATAGGGTTGTTTATCCCGCCCCACAAAAGCGAGTTTATGGCAGCAACTTATAATACTCCCCAAAAACCAGACCAGCATATAAGGTGGTAAGTTGTGTTATAGTTCTTTTAGGTTTACGCCACAGGCGTATAAATTTGCACGAAAGGAGTCGGAATTATGGCACAACATCGACATT
>Ga0315279_10001430_pt1 | contig 39877 bp, 38 predicted proteins | sample YL17G06_20_MG_FD_203694 | JGI IMG/M metagenome (GOLD analysis project Ga0315279, IMG submission 203694) | Sediment microbial communities from Yellowstone Lake, YNP, Wyoming, USA - YL17G06_20 | ecosystem: Environmental > Aquatic > Freshwater > Lake > Sediment | place: USA: Wyoming | collected...
GCCTCGTCATGAAAGCCATCCCCGACTGCCCCGTGGGCTCGAGATGAGGCGAGCCGACTGGGTAAGCTGCAGGTGTGTGTCACTGGCCCTCGTAGCTCAGTGGATAGAGCAACGGTTTCCTAAACGATGTGGCTCGCGCAGCCCGAAAGGGATCCCCTCCGGCGCTATCCTCAACGATGCTGGGACGGGCCCTCGTTTGCCCTCGTAGCTCAGTGGATAGAGCAACGGTTTCCTAAACCGTGTGCGCAGGTTCGATTCCTGCCGGGGGCACCACCTGCGGATATGGTCATGTCCGAGGTTCCCGGATCGAGGCGGATCCTCCTCCAGATCGAACCCCGTAGGCACGTAAAGCGCCACGGTGTCAGAAACCGCTTCTCGCCCCGCGGTTCACCGCATCTTCCTAGACCGTGCGTCGCAGGTTCGATTCCTGCCGGGGGCACCATCCCGGACGATGCTCGTTAGCGTCCCGGGAAGTGGTGGACTTTCGAGGTGGACTTCCGGGGTGGACTTCCGGGGTGGAAATCCCCGTGACGTAGAAGGCCACCGCCATCCTCAACGACAGGACAGTCGGATGAGGAGGGACGATGGCCACCCCCAGGATGGACATCACGTCGTTCGTCGGCAAGCTGCTCGAAGAGAGCGACGTGGATCTGTTGCGTGAAGGCGTCAGGGTGCTCGCCCAGGCCGTGATGGAGACCGAGGTCTCCGGCCAGATCGGTGCGGCCCCCTACGAGCGGAGCACCGAGCGAGTGGCCTACCGCAACGGCTACCGCACGAGGACCTGGGACACCCGGGTGGGAACGATCGAGCTGAAGATCCCCAAGGTCACGGCCGGTGCCTACTTCCCCTCGTTGCTCGAGCCCCGACGGCGAGCCGAGAAGGCGCTTCACGCGGTCGTGGTCGAGGCCTACGTGAAGGGCGTCTCCACCCGCAAGGTCGACGACCTGGTCCGAGCACTCGGTATCGACGGCATCTCCCGCTCAGAGGTCTCCAGGATCTGCAAGGTGCTCGATGAGGAGGTGAAAACGTTCCTTCAGCGCCCGATCGAAGGTGAGCACCCCTACGTCTGGCTCGACGCCACGTTCCACAAGGTCCGCCAGGACGGGCGGGTCATCTCGGTCGCCACGGTCGTCGCGATCGGGGTCAACGACCAGGGACAACGCACGATCCTGGGTGCGGCTACCGGCCAGAGCGAGGACCATCAGTTCTGGACGTCGTTCCTCCGCACGTTGATCCGCCGGGGACTGAAGGGCGTGCTTCTGGTGATCTCCGATGCCCACGAGGGGCTGCGTCAGGCGATCGCCAAGATCTTCTCCGGCGCGACCTGGCAGAGGTGCCGGGTCCACTTCATGCGCAACCTGCTCGCGCGCGTGCCCAAGGGCGCCCAGGACACGGTCGCTGCCGTCGTGCGCTCGGTCTTCTCCGCACCCGATCACGCCACGGCGATGACCCAGCTGCACGACGTGGCTCGGATGCTCGAGCCCCGCTTCCCACAGGCGGCGGAGCTCCTGCAGGACTCCGCCGAAGACTTACTCGCCCACATGCACTTCCCTCGGGAACACCGCCGGCGCCTTCACTCGACCAACCCGATCGAGCGGCTCCACAAGGAGGTCAAGCGTCGCACCAGGGTCGTCGGGATCTTCCCGACCACCGACTCGCTCATGCGGATGGTCGGGACCTTGCTCTCCGAGCAGGATGACGAATGGCAGGTCTCAGACCGTCGCTACTTCAGCATCGGCTCGATGGCCAAGGTCAACGAGCTGGAGGGGGGTGAGGACCCGAAGGAGCTACTCGCTGCGATCGCGTGAGGAGCGAGGATGGCGGTGACGAATCTCCACCACTTGACGGGACACGACCCGATGCTCGATCAGCGAGGCAGTGATCAGGAGGGAGGGAGAACTTGACAGGGGTGTCGTGTTGTGGGGGATGCTGGACGCTCCGGCGTCACCTGAGGTTTGACGCCGCTTCGGCTGAAAGGAGAAGAAGTGGGCCCCGCGATCGAGGAGCTCCGGGACTCTCTACCGTGACTCGGCTTGGTTGGCGCCTTCGGCTCTGGCGAGGAAGGCTACAGCGGCCCCGGTACCAGGACGATGAATGGGACCCGCTGGAGTTCGGGACTCATGTCCTCACCACCGTGAGCGTGGCCGACATCCCCGCACCTGTCCATCTCTTCAAGTGCCCCCATGAGGAACGACTCGGCCAGCTTCATGAGCTTGACAAAGAGACGCGTTGCCGAGCATGGGACGAGTTCGCGACAGGCCTGACGGACGAGGATCTAGCCCGCTGCGAGTACCACCAGGCAGACTGGCAGAAGGTCGCCGCGCTCAGCGTCGCGGTGCTCGCGAGGATGCAGGCCGGACAACGACGGGGCAAGGCGCTGAGGGTCATCTGCCGGAAGTACCTCCTCGAAGATCGGGACCAGCTGGCCCTCTGCTTCCTGTTTCACGACCCGATCAGCTGGGGCTTCGGCGCGCCGGAGCTGGCGAACGGCCAGCACCGAGTCTGCGCGCTGAAGATGTCCCGAGCGGACTTGTGCGTGGTTGAACGTTAGAAACGCGCGCCTCAACCCTCGACCACTGTGGGCGAGTCATCCCTCGATCACCGCCTCGCGGTATGGACGAAAGTTGTCGATGCGGGACCTGGTGATGAGACTTCTCGCCGATCGGAGCCTTGCAGCCACGAGAGGGGCACACGAAGTCCCGTATGGAGAGTTCAGCGGAAGCGAGAGGTTGTCTCCACCATTACCTTGCGCTTGCTGGCGCTATCCATGACCAGGACGACCCCGTTCTCATGGCTCGACGAACCTCGTGCCTGGCCGGTGTCGATGTGAGGGGAAAGCGCGACCCGGCGCGGCGCTGGCCAACCACGGTGAGCGCGAATTCGCAGGTCAGGCACTCGTGTCCGCATCGGCGCCTGTCCTGGCCGGGCGCAGAGCGGCGGCTTCATGTCGCGTCGGGGCACTAGGGCAGCGAACAGGCACGATGGGGCCCCGAGCCGCGAGGGGGAGTCCTGGATGACAGCCTGGCGACTTGCCGAGCTTCATCGTGTCGGTGCGGCGCTGTACATTGCATAGGTGTATGGAAGGGGAGTCGACGGTGGCTCCGCGGCTCGGTGGCTATGCGCACTCGACAGGCGATGTTCGTTCGCCTCCGAAGCGCTCGCCGTCGATACGAGCCATGTCTGCGTGCTGGTGCGAGCGGCCAGCCTTCTTGCGTGCGATGAGCCGACACTCGCGCAGCGCTTCCAGGAGCTGCTCACTTCGCACACGTGTGGGGGGAGCCACCGACTCATGACCAGCCAGGCTCTCCTCTCGAACGACAACGAGATGAACCTCGCCAGTCCTCACTCAGCTCTCAGGAGGTATGGAGACCTGCCGATCGGATCTCTCGAACTCATCGAACCCGTCGAAGGCGGGAACGGGAATGATCTGCCACTGGGTGTGCCCGGAGACCGAGATCGCACCCTCGTGGCTGCTGCTGTCGTCGTCTCCGACGCAGAGGGTGGGATGGTGATGGTGGTGACCGATGACGAGGCGCTTGCCGATTGGGTCGCCGAGATCGCGGCCGGCATGAGTGACGCTGACGTCGACATCTGGCCCGCCTCGAGCATCGATCTGGTGGATCGGATGCATGAGTGCGGAGCAATCGGGACACCCGTCGTAGAGGCGGTCAGCGATGCGGAAACGACCCACCTCGCTGATTGCGTCCTAAGCTTGGACCTTCGACAGCGGAAGCTCGCCCGCCTGAGTCGGGTGGTGGTGGCCGCGGCCGCACGGGATGCGAGACGCGATGCCCGACATGAGTAGTGTCGATCGGCCACGGAGTCGTGACGCGGCCCGGCGAGCGCGCCTCGCTTACTTGACCGTCTCAGCCCTGTCCAAGATGGATCCTCCCGTCCTCGTCGTCCCAGATACGGAGACTGCAGAGGTAAGCGTCGGCCCCGACTTCCTACCAGCAGACCTGGTTGTGCAACATCTCGATATTCGGTTGCGGTTGATCCTCCTCATCGATGTTTCTGACCCAAACATGCTTCCCGAGCCACATCGGCTACGAGCCGCGGCGCTTCTCCTTAAGCACTGGCCTGAGACAGCCGCGGTTGGATTGGTCGCCAACGACGCACAGCTTTCCTGCCTCGTGCTTGAGCCCTTCGACGTGGAACCGTCCATCGCCACGCCTTCCGGTCTCCGTTTGCCGCCGACTCCGCGGCGGGGTACCGCACCAGTGACCAACGCTATTCGGGCTTACCTGGAAGTCGTTGTCCCGAACTGGGAGCGAGTGCCTCCGCCTGCTGAGCGAGATGCCGTCGGCTACGAAGAGTTGGGTCCGCCCATCGCGCATCAGGTTCAAGCGGACATCGTGGAGCGCAGGGCGAACATAGATGAGAAACGCGCGGCTTTGGATTCTATTGACCAGTCGGACACGCGGTGGGCAGCGGACGTCCTCCTGCGGGTGAGCTCGAAGGGAATGAGCGCAGAAGCTCTGGCGCAGGAGATCGAGCGGCGGACTGGGAAACGGCCATGATCAGACACATCGTGCTAGAGAACTGGAAGGCGTACAGGAAGCTCGACATGCCGTTCGACGAGGGCACTACCTTCGTCATCGCGCGGAACGGAATTGGGAAGACGTCGCTAGTCGACGGTGTCATGTGGGCTCTCTTCGGAGAGCTTTCCCACGCCGATCCGGCCTCTTGCCTGCGATCTGGATCGGACGCCACCAGCGCGGCGGTTGAGCTGAGGCTCGGCAAGGACGATGTCCGGATCACCCGCGCGTTCTCAGTGGAGAGCGGCAAGACCGAGGCGGCCATCACGGTTGCGGGTCGCACGACAGCCGGCAGCCGGGCGGTGGAGCGTTACCTGAGCCAGGCGCTTGGCGCCGAGCCGGCGATTCTGGCCCGCATGTGCTTCCTGCGTGAGGGTGAGGCCGTGAGCGCCACGACCTCTGAGACGTCAAATCTCCACTCACACCTGGAGCGGGCCTTCGGTGTCGACACGCTCGTGCATCTTAGCGCGGAAGAGGACCGTCGGCGCCGACGCCTTACCAGAGACGCTCGAAGTACTCGCCGGACGCAGCGTCTCGCTGACTCCGCTCGAGCCCAGCTGACGGAGAAGGCTCGAGTACTCGAAACCGACCTCACGGCGCTCAGGGACGAGCACCGAGCTACCCGAGGGGCCCTCGCTCACGCGCAACAAGCTCTCGCGACTCTCACGTCGTGGAGCGAGTTCGATCTCGCTATCGAGCGACGCGCCGCAGAACTCCAGAACCTGCTCGATCGCCTCTCGCGGGAGCTAGCGATTACCAACCTGACGCAGAACAGTGTTCTCTCGCGTCTAGCCCTCGAGCGCTCTCGACAGCAAACACGCCTTGAGGAATTGAACCGTGAACGAGGAGCGGTAGACGCCGAACGTGTTCTTCTCAACAATCTCGTCTCCACCCTTGGGACGGGGACGGGAGCCTGTCCCGTGTGCCTCCGGCCAATCAACGCCGAAGAGCGACATCATGCCGAGACGCTGCATGCAGACAGAATCAGCGAGCTCGATCGGCGCGCCGCCGAGATCGGGGAGCAAGCTCAGGCGACACGTGCTCAACTCATGGAAGCTGATAGGTGGACCCAGGAAGTCAGCCAGGCGCTTGCGTCGCCAGTTGCTCCCACAGCCCCGCGCCCAGAATCATGGGAAGAACGGGCAATCGAGAAGGCCCGGCAAGCAGTTGCCGACGCAACTCAATCATTGGAGGATGTGGCCGGCCGGCTGGCAAAGGTCGAACAGGAACACCAGGCGTTGGAAGAGGAACTGACGCGAGACGCTGAGGCGGCAGCTCTGAGCACGGAGCTCTTCCGACGATACCGTGAGGAAGCTCTCTCTGAGTTGATCTCTACCACGCTGAGGCAATCGGCTGACGAAATCGTCGCCAGACGGATTGACCCACTGGCCACGGAGATACAGAATCGGTGGAAGCTTCTGTGGCCGGACCGCGCGCCTGTGAGACTGCGGGATGATGGAAGTCTCGTCGCCGTGCGAGGGGCAGACGAAGTCCCGTATCAGGAGTTCAGCGGCAGCGAGAAGGTCATCTCGACCCTCATTCTGCGATTGCTGGCGCTCTCCATGACGACGACGACCCCGTTTCTGTGGCTGGACGAACCGCTGGAGCATCTTGACCCGCGCAACCGCAGGATGGTCGCTTCCTTGTTGGTCAAGGCTTCCTTGGGAGATGGAACGAGGCAGATTGTCGCGACGACCTATGAGGAAGCTGTTGCGCGCCGACTTGACGAGTCACAGGCTGCGCATCTCGTCTATGTAGACGCGGAGCCTGATGCCTGACTCGGCTGCTTCGCTCGGGCGGCCGTCGAGCGTCTATGCGACGGCGAGTTGAGTAGTGTCATGTCGACGTTCTGAGGGGGGCCCTGACGTGGACCCCTCCGCCCTTGTCACTTCAGGTCGCTCCGGTGTGTGGAGCGGCGGTCCTGTCAGGTCCTCGCGACCGTGTTCCACAACCAGCGGTGCTCCACAATGCTGCAACCGCTGACTATCGCCATCGGTGTCTCACACCGTCGCGATCCCGAGCCTCATTGAGCTCAACCCGCCTCCGTGGACGCTCTGATGTGTACACGAGACCGGGGCAAGCTCAACCGTTAGCCACACCGTTGCGGTCTCGGTGGTGCGTCAAACCGTGTGTCGGGGGTTCGGTTTCTGCCGGGGCAACTTCGGAGGGCGCGCAAACCGCCCAGTTGCGTTCGCTCCAAGAGCTACTGTCCCAGATCCAAGCGCATTGGTTGCGGAGGACACCGATCCAGTCCCCACCGGTTGAAGTCCACCGTGCGTCCGCTGGCAGCCTGGGCCCGATTGCGACAGAATGCGGGGCAGCCGACAGAGGAATCTCAAGGACCGTGGTGACTGACTACCAACGCACGGCAGGTGGCGGGGCAGATGGTGCCTACTGAGGCAGACATCTGTCGCACCCACGTCCTCCCCGCACTCTACGCCGCGGGGTGGGCCGACGACCAAATCCGCGAGCAGGCGAGCTTCACCGCGGGGCGGATCATCGTCGCTGGCGGCACAGTCTGCCGTGGGCCGCGCAAGCGAGTTGACTACCTGCTCTCGTATCTGCGCGATCGCCCGCTGGCGGTCGTCGAGGCAAAGACGAGGTACCACCTGGCGAGCGATGGCTTGCAGCAGGCCAAGGAATACGCGGAGATCCTCGATCTCAAGTTCGCCTACAGCACGAACGGGCCAGGGATTGTCGAGCACGACTACACCACTGGCCTCGACAACGACGTAGGGGGGTACCCGTCACCCGAGGATCTGTGGCGTCGAGACTGCGCAGCGCGCGGCGTCAATCCCGACAACGCCCAGGTACTTGCGCCCTACTACCGCGAGCCGGGGCGTGCGCCGCGCTACTACCAGGACATCTCTATCCACCGAGCGACTGAGGCCATTCTCAAGGGAAAGCACCGGGTCCTCCTCACGCTCGCGACCGGTACAGGCAAGACGGTCGTGGCCTTCCAGATCTGCTGGCGCCTGTGGTCCACGGGGTGGAACCGGGTCGGCGAGCATCGCAAGCCGCGCATTCTCTACCTGGCCGACCGCAACGTCTTGATCGACGATCCCAAGGACAAGATCTTCGCTCCGTTCGGCGACGCGCGGCACAAGATCGAGGGCGGTGATGTGCGCCAGAGTCGCGAGATGTACTTTTCGACCTACCAGGCGATCGCGCATGACGAGGTGCGGCCTGGACTGTACAAGCAGTTCCCACAGGACTTCTTCGACCTAGTGATTGTGGACGAGTGTCACCGCGGGAGTGCGAAGGACGCGAGCAACTGGCGCGAGATCTTGGAGTACTTCGCTCCCGCGGTGCAGCTCGGGATGACGGCGACCCCGCTCCGTGCCGACAACAAGGACACGTACCGGTACTTTGGCAACCCGATCTATCAGTACAGCCTCCGCACGGGGATCGACGACGGCTTTCTGGCTCCCTATCGAGTGCACCGGGTGGTGACGACGGTCGACGCAGCGGGGTGGCGGCCGTCGAAGGGCGACCTCGATCGATACGGGCGCGAGATCCCTGACCAGCAATATGGGACGAAGGACTTCGAGCGCTCGGTGGCGCTCAAGGCGAGGACAGAGACGATCGCTCGCCACCTGACTGACTTCTTGGAACGAACCGATCCCTTTGCCAAGACCATCGTATTCTGTGTCGACCAAGAGCACGCCGAGGAGATGCGGCGCGCACTTAACAACCTGAACGCGGCCCGCGTTCAACAGTTGCCAGACTACGTGTGCCGAGTCACCTCGGACGAGGGTGACATCGGCGGAGGCCACTTGAGCCGATTCCAGGAGCTCGAGACAGTCTCGCCAGTGATCCTCACCACCTCGCAGCTTCTGACGACGGGCGTCGATGTGCCGACATGTAAGAACGTCGCAATCGCACGCGTCATTGGCTCGATGACGGACTTCAAGCAGATCATCGGCCGCGGGACGAGGGTACGCGAGGACTACGGCAAGCTCTTCTTCAACATCATTGACTACACCGGGAGCGCAACCCGGTTGTTCGCAGATCCCGAGTTCGACGGCGAGCCTGCGCTCATCGATGAGGAGGTCATCGACAACGACGGCAACGTCATCCAGCAGACGGTCGTCGAGGACGAAGACCAGGGAGAGGAGGGCCCCGTCGAGGTGGTCCTGCTGGAGTTCAGCGAGGAGAAGGCGTCCGAACCTCGGAAGTACTACTACGACGGGGGCAGCGTGCAGATCGCTGCCCAGGTGGTCTACGAACTGGATGCCGAGGGGAGGCAACTGCGGGTCGTGAGCTACACGGACTATGCCCGCGACAAGGTCAAGGCGCTGTATCGGTCGACCCAGAGCCTTGAGGCTGACTGGCGAAACGTAGCTCAACGGCGATCGATTCTCACCGCGCTGGCAGAGCGCGGCATCGACCTAGTGAGACTCGGCGAAGTGGCAGGATCTCCGGATGCGGACCCACTGGACCTCTTGTGTCATCTTGCCTTCAACGCGCCGTTAAGGACTCGCCGAGAACGAGCGGGCAGGTTGGCGAGGGAACGGCAGGACTTCTTTGAGCGCTACGGACCTGATGCGCGCGGCATCCTTGCTGAGCTGCTAGAGAAGTATGCCGAGCACGGTCTTGAGGAGCTCAAACTGCCGGATGTTCTGAAAGTGCCGCCGATCTCTGAGCGCGGCAACCCTAGCGAAATCGCACGTGCTTTCGGAGGGCCGGAGGCTTTGCGCGAAGCCGTTGACGAGCTTCAGGCACTCCTATATGCAGCGTAGGAACAAATGATGTCTCGTGTGCGGAGACCGACTGCCACAGGAGGGAGTGTCATGCCGACGACGTCTCAGCGGCTTGGCTCGGTCATCAAAGCGTGCAGGGACACCATGCGGAAGGACAAGGGGCTCAACGGTGATCTGGACCGCCTGCCCATGCTCACCTGGATCATGTTCTTGAAGTTCTTGGATGACATGGACCGAGTGCGCGAGGACGAGGCACGGATGGGGAGGAGACGTTTCCATCCGACCATCGAGCGTCCGTATAGGTGGCGGGATTGGAGCGCGGCAGGCAACGGGTCAACTAGCGATGGCGATGCACTGCACAACCCAATGACGGGCGATGCTCTTACCAGCTTCATCAACCATGATGAAGCGATCCGGCCGGACGGTGGCCGCGGTTTGGGGTTGTTCGCCTATCTACGTACTCTGCGGGGCGCGGATGGCGGCGACCGCCGTGATGTCGTCGCGGCGATCTTTGGCGGTGCCGTGAACCGAATGCAGTCCGGATACCTCTTGCGGGATGTACTCGACAAGGTCAACGAGATCCACTTTTCCTCCTCCGAGGAGATACACACCCTTGGGCATCTCTATGAGTCTCTGCTGAAGGAGGTGCGCGACGCAGCCGGAGATTCGGGTGAGTTCTACACACCCAGGCCAGTGGTTAGGTTCATGGTAGAAGCGATCGACCCGCGCCTCGGTGAGACGATCCTTGATCCAGCCTGCGGCACCGGAGGGTTCCTCGTCGAAAGCTACGTGCACCTGCGAGAGCAATGTCGTACGGTTCAAGATCTCGATCAGCTGGCAAAGAGATCGATCTTCGGAGGCGAGGCAAAGCCACTGCCCTACCTCTTGGCAGAGATGAATCTCTTGCTCCATGGCATGGAGTCGCCCGAGATCGATCCGGGTAACAGCCTCCGGCATCCGCTACGCGAGATTGGTCACGCGGATCGCGTCGACGTGATCCTGACCAATCCGCCCTTTGGTGGTGAAGAAGAACGAGGCATTCTCGGCAACTTCCCGGAAGGCAGGCAAACGACAGAGACTGCGCTGCTATTCCTGCAGCTAATCATGCGGAAACTTCGGCGTCCACCAATACCGGGGCGGGCCGCCGTGGTGGTGCCGAACACAACTCTCTTCTATCAAGGTGTCGCGGGCCGTATCCGGGAGGAGCTTCTGCGGGAGTTTCGGCTGACAGCAATCGTGCGACTTCCGAAGGGTGTGTTTGAGCCCTACACGGACATTGAGACGAACTTGCTCTTCTTTGATGCGAGCGGGGAGACAGGGGACATTCTCTACTACAGGCTTCGCCCTCCTGCGGGTCGGAAGCAGTACACAAAGACACAGCCGCTGCGTCTCGAAGACCTTGGCGAGTGTCTGCAACTCCTGAGGGATAGCTCAGATAACTCGCCGGACGCATGGCGGGTGAGTGCAATGGAGATCTTGAGTGACCCCAACTGCATGCTCGACCAGCACAACCCCAAGGATATCCGCACAACAGCTGAAGCTCCTGTGGCGGTGACGGACAAGCTGGCGAGTTCGCTGAGTCAGAGTGGCAGCCGCATTGAGGCTCTGAGGACAACGATGGAGAGGTTACAGGATCTTGCGGCGCGGCGCGGGGATTGGATGGAGGTACGGCTCGGAGACGTGCTGCAGCGTCGGCGTGATGTGGTTGAGGTGGAGAACGGTGTCAGCTATAAGCGGATCCGGATCCGCGTCAAGGGACGAGGCGTCGTGATTCGAGACGAGCTTGATGGCACCAAGATCGGGACGAAGCGGCAGTTCGGGGTGCATGCTGGTCAGTTTGTTCTGTCGAAGATCGATGCGCGGAACGGAGCCTTCGGCATCGTGCCGGAGGAATGCGAGGGAGCCATCATCACGGGTAACTTCTGGGCGTATGACGTTGACGACTCGGTCATCCGTCCGCGGTTGCTTCACTATCTAACCTTCGGCGATGCATTTCGCGACTTCTGCATGATCGCGAGCCCAGGTGCAACGAACCGTCGCTATCTGCAGGAGGATCGGTTCCTAGAGCAGCGGACCTACGTGCCTCGGACGCTTGCCGAGCAGGACGGCCTCATCGAAGCTCTGAACAGGATCGCATCCACCGCGCGAAGCCAAGAGGCAGTGCTAACGGACGTGGCCAAACAGACACCCGTCCTCCTGCAGTCAGCGCTTCACACCGTCTTCGGAGGCACCGAGAGAGCAGTCGAGGCCGGAGAACAGGGATCGGAAGCATCCGATACCGGGGACTGACCCGGTAGGCCCTCACCACGCGCGACCTTGGCCTGGGCACTGGCAGGGGCACAGAAGCTATCTGGGCTCACGTCTCATGCAGAAGTGGATCTCGCCAGCCGCCGGCAGGGAGTGCGAGTACTGCCCCTTCGTCGAGCGGCGCTCGGTCGCATCTCCGTAGAAGACGCGGCGGTCTACTACTCCGGTGGGCCCGTCGAGCGACGCATCGTGCGGCACTGCCCGTGCGCTGGTCGGGACACTAGGGGCACGAGACGGAGGTGGGTGCGGGGTGCAAATGCTCGGTTCCGTGCCGTGACCTGACAGTCTCCTGCTTTCAGCATCATGGCGGCAAAGGTGCTCGGAGGCTGAAGCTGAGGTGGTCCACGCCCCCGATGGTGTGGTAGTCGACAGGCCAGACCCCCTACGCAACACACACTCAACTTGGTCTGGGCGACTTCACGGCCTCACCGCCTTTGAACGCAAGACGGTGGCGCTTCTCCAGGCCGCCTCCCATCATTGGGAAGCGAAGAACTCGCTGGTCACGCCCATGATCGCACAGAACGCACCCGACAGGCTGGCCCGGGGGTTCTGCGCTCTTCAGGCTCTGGGACTCGAATGGCACCTCCGAGCATGGGCCTGCCCTGGTGACAGCGCATACTTCTTCGCAGGCCAGGGGGTCAAGAGTGGAGGCGCTGCCGGAGCAGCAGGCGTTCATCGAGCGCGACTACACGATGCACGCTGTCCTCGTCGCCGGGGCTGGGACCGGGAAGACGTGGACCCTGGAACGCCGGTCTGAGTACCTCGTCAGCCAGGGTGTTCCCGAGGAAGCAGTGGCCATCCTAACCCTGACCCGAACAATGGCGCGAGAGCTCTCAGAACGCATCCCATACGGGAGGGCCCAGACACTGCACGCATTCGCGCTGAGCCAGCTCAACAGGCTTCGTGACGCGTGGGGCTACAGAGTGGCCGATCCTTGGGAGGTTCGGAACCTCGTGGTTGAAGACCTCAAGCTTGGCTGCAAAGACGCCTTCAGCAAGACAGCCTCCGTGCTGCAGGTTCAGTCGTTTCTTGAGCGAATGGCCCGAAGCTTCAGGGAAGGCCAGGATGAACCACGTGACTTGACGGCGCTTGAGACGCAGTTGCTCCTCGTCTTCCAGCAGCAGCGTCAGCTGTTCCGCTACAGGGTGATGGATGAGCTTGTCGACGATCTGATCCGATTGATTGAACAAGGCACTCGGATCCCGATGCCGCCGAGCCACATCCTGGTTGACGAGTACCAAGATCTGACAGCTGGCGAGCTCAGACTGCTGCAGCTCCTAGCGGAAGAGCGGGGGACGGTAATCAACGCCTGTGGCGACGATCGGCAGTCGATCTACGGTTTTCGTGAAGCAGACGAACTGGCGCTCCACCGATTTGCGGGCGTGTATGGGGTCAACGTGATCGATTACCTCTGGCACTCGAGGCGTTGCAGCCAGGCGATATGTGACTTCGCAAATGCATTGGAGAAGCTGCTGCCGACGCTTTCTGGTCTCGAGCGCCATCCCCTTGCGCCGTGGCCAGGTCTCGAGGAGGAGGGGCGCGTCCGGGCGATTTCGACTCCAGGACCTATGGCAGAAGCCAAGTGGGTTGTCCGCGAGTGCAGGGCATCCCTTGCGAACGGCGTGCCAGCGGGTGGGGTCATGGTTGTGGTAGCCAGCTACTACGACCAAGTCTTTGCGAACCTGAAGCGGGCAGCGGATGAAGAGGGAGAAGGCGTCATTCTCTTCCACAACCCGCGGCGGCCTCAGATCGTCGCGGGAGACCTGGCGGTCCGGATTCTCAGTGCGGCCGCGAGGCTGCACGCCGATGAGAACGACCAGATGGCCTGGCGGACTCTCGTGTGGGCAACACCCGATTTGGGTGACGCAAGGCTGACCAGACTCTTGACCGCTGGGCAGGGCAGCTATCTGGCCAATCTCCGGCAGGTAGCTGGCGGAGACGCAGTCTGCGCCCGAGCGCTCGCTGCGGGAGAGGCGATTCGGAACAGGTATGGACAGGAACCAACTCTACCTGGGCTCGAAGCCGTGCGAGTCATTGCCGAGGCGCTTGGACTGACGGAGCTGTCCACGGCGACCCTTGAGCGGCTTATAGATGGGCTTCCGGAAGCGCTGGAGCCGGAGAAGTGGCTGGGCACCGTCTTCGAGGTATCGGAGGAACTGGAGGCCGAGGAGGGCGAGGTTGCCGACTCCATCCCCGTGCGGACGGTCTTCCAAGCGAAAGGACTCCAGGCTGAGGTCGTGTTCCTAGTCAACGCGATCGACGAGAGCTTCTCGCGATTCGGAAGCGTTGCCGACGGGGTTCGGCGCCTATACGTCGCTGCCACTCGGGCGAGGATCGAACTCAACATCTCGGCACCGCGCTGGATACGCTACACGGGGCTCGGGCACGCAGTTGGACGGGACGCGGTGGCGCTCGCAGACATGGTCGTTGGGGCCGCGCAAGACTGCGGTGTCGCCGTGGAAGTGCTCGAAAGTGGTTGACGAGGGCATCCCAACGGTCGCCTACCGCCACAAGCTCGCCGACGAAGCGGCTAGCCACCATGCTGTTCCCGGCTGATCGTCAGAATTCGGTTTCCGGGAACGCCGTTCGCCCCTGGCCGTCCTGGTTCGTCATGCAGCCACCTATTGCGGGTAGCCTGGGGCCATGGATGTCCAACCGCTCAGTCTCGACTTCGTAGTTCCGGACGACGTGGATATCGACGAGGCTGTACCCCAGGGGAAGACGATCTTTTGACGGGGAAGTCGCGCCGAGCCCGCTCCTGGAGTAGCTACGGGCATGTCTCGATGGCGGATCCAGCTGGTCGGCCAAAGCGCGTGGCTTCGCTCCGACTCGACGCCGACGTCTAGCGCCGTCAACATCTCATCGTCTGGGTCGCGATTAACGACGAGGTCCGCCAGGCAACCGTCCGGGCTGCTGGTCGGGATAGACCAGTCCCTTCCATGAACCATTAAGAGCCGCTCTTCGAGGGTTGCAGAATCATGGCCGCGGGGAGGGAGGGAAACGTGGCTGAAGACCCGGGTGACTCAGGCTACTTGATCGCTATCACCGGGATTCCCAGCGTCGGCAAGTCCACCGTGTCGGGCGAGGTGAGGAGGCACAGCTCGACGTTCCGCCTCTTCGATGGTGATCAGTTCATCAGGAACACACCCGGTAGTCTACAACCGACGAACGCTCTGAAGACACTCTCCTTGATGCTTGATGAAGTCGAACGGTGGCTGATGTCCAGCAACGTGATCCTCGATGTGACTCTCCCCGCCTCATTCGTTGAACGAACCAGAGAGCGTTTCGGATCGAGCGTGATGTTCGTTTCGCTGCGCGTTGAGGAGGATGAGTGGCATCGCCGGGACTCTCATCGCACAGATCGCGGGCGGCTACGGCAGTGGGATGCGTCGCTAACCGCTCTCCAAGGCCCCGAAGACCTGTATGACCTTGTCATCGACACGACCCACCTGACGCCGCACGGGTGCGCTGAGAGGATCTTGTCGAAGGCACAGGACTTCTGGGAGAGCGTTCGGCTCTAGACTCCTGAGAGAAGTTGCACTGGCCGCGCAGAAGGCTGTGCCACATCTCCAGCCGCTGTTGTCGTTTCCGCTCGATATCATTCGCTCACCATGACGGATTCATGGCCGCCCACGACGCTGGAGGCGCTCCGAGAGGCCCTCGACCAGGGCATACTTGGGGAGACGCACCAGGTCGAGCTCAAGCGCGACATACCCACTGGCTCCACCGCCAATGAGGAACTCGCCTCAGACCTTGCCTCTCTGGCTATCGATGGTGGCATTCTGGTCGTCGGCATCGCCGAGCACGCCGAGAGCAGCCGGAATGAGCTCCTCGCTGTACCGCTACGCGGCCTCAAGGAGCGGGTGGACCAGGTAGCCAGATCACGGGTTGATCCTCCGCTTCTCGTGGAGATCCACGAGATCGAGACCGACGAGGAAGGCAATGGACTACTGACCATCGTGGTGCCAGCGTCCCCTCTGGCACCACACATGGTCGGCGGGCGGTACCGGGGTCGGGGAGATTCCACCAAGCACGTCCTGAGCGACGCGGAGGTGATGCGTCTCCATGCAGCGCGCGAACAGCACGCCGGCAAGATCACCCAAGCGCTCGACGCCTTTGTCGCGGAGGATCCCTTTCCGCCCGACCGTCGCAGGCTAGCTCACCTCTACGTCCTTGGAGTACCGACGACGGCCCAACGTGGACTCTTCCAGGATCGGGTCAACGCTGAGAACTGGTCCACATGGTTCCATTCCAACGTGCTCAAAGGTCCCGCTGCGGTTCCGTTCGCCGACGGCTTCAGCCCGGACCTACATGAGGCCACTCAAGTGAGCCGCCGTGCCGACGGATGGACGTTGCATACAGCCTGGATGCGGGGAGACGGTGTCCCGTCGGCTGCTGATCGCGAGAGCTCGGCCCTCGAGCTGACGATAACGGAAGATGGGTCACTCAAGCTCTTCTGTGGCCGAGGGTCCGACTTCGTTCGCGAGTCCGGGACGCAGGTCTGTTTCGAGACTCTGGTACTCGGTCTGGCGAAACGCCTCGTACTCGCCTGCGGTATCGTCGCGGACGTCATGGGGTACTGGGGGCAATGGGATTTCGGCATCTTCCTGTCTCCGTTGACGGGAGTCGTCTCCTATCGTCTTCACCGCGGGATGAGGGGAACGATCCCCTACTCTGGGAGCGACTACCGAGAAACGACCTCCGCTTCGCACAGTGAGCTCCTGAACGAAGTCGACAGCATCGTCTACAGGCTTTGCGGGCGGCTCAACCGTGCTCTCAACAAGGGCGTTACCCCTATCCCGAGCTGATCCTCACAAGGGTATCTGGGTTCCAACATGGCGTTCCTGTAGACAGGGCAACGGTTACACAGACCGCTGCTTCGCTTCCTACCCACTCCGATGGCAGCTGCGGGCCAACAACGGCATGGCAGGGTTACACGGGAAACGGCCCAGCCATCGCCTCCGGAACGGAAGCTAGGCTGGCAATGATCCGCTCAAGACCCCATCGAGGATCGATCAGCCTCGCGTTCGCGAACCATTCAGGAGCGATGCCTGCCTGCTGGCGGAGGCCTTCAAGCGCGGCACGGAAGGTGACATGGTCCTCTGCCGGGACGAGCACGGCGACCAGGTCAATGGGTGTGAAGAGCAGCTCGCGTCCGGCGAGCCTCCACTCTCGCTCCCACCAGAACTCCTTCCGCGCGCTCGCGGTGGGTCCCATCTGTTCGATGTACGGGGTGATCCTGAAGACGTCGGCCTCGAACTGCCCTACCGCCAGAGCCTCCTCGATCATCCGGTTGACTGGCTGGGTTAGCCAATCGTGACCAGGGGTGATGTCCAGGTACCAGACCGGGTTGAGTCGGTGCTGTCTCCCCCACGTCCTTGTCACGGCGATCCCGTAGGGCTCGAACTGCACTTGGCGATTGGCAATGTCCTCACACATCATCCAGGCGTGTTCCAAAGGGGTTTCAGTGAAGCAGATCACCTGTTGGGACATGTAGAACTCCGGCTGGGCTTCCTGACGTTCCACCGCAGGTCCGGCCGCCATGCCCATCGGTCTGCCAAGTTGGAGCATGCCGTTCATAAGAATTGAGAACAAGCGGTCTCGTGCTTGACCGTTGTGATCCGTTCGGGTCAAGTGCACAAGGAAGGTGGACAAGTCAGTGCGTCTGTGCAGAAGGTCCTCAATTGATCTCGACATCTGGTTCTCCGTATCAGGCTAATCCCAAGTTCTTCCCGATCGACCACGCGATGATGTCCAGCACAGTGTCACGTCGGAAGGTATCGGTATTTCTGTTCGCGGTTTTCAAACGCCGGCCGTCGCCCTTCGAGTACATCAACGATGTGCTCATTGGGAATGCGCGACTCTATGGCCCCCGAATCGTAGGCAAAGCTCTTGCCGTCAAACTCGGCCATGATGATTTGGTCAGCATCGGCGACAACGGCGACGTTAGGGTTGTGGGTTACGACGATCATCTGCCTCCGCGCCTTCGCCTCTTTGATCGCAGGAACCAGAAGGTCTTTGATCGTCTGGTTATCCAACGTCTCGTCGGGCTGATCTAGCAGCAGCGGTTGCTGTCCTGGATCCACCAGCAAGTAGAACATCAGCAGGAGGTTCCCTTTCTGACCCGGCGACAGTTGGTCGATCGGGGTTCCGCTGGACTGGAGGAAATACTCGGGCTGAAGAAAGGTTAGGCCGAACACCAGGTCGTACAGCTCTTCGAGCGACCGACCGGCCCTAAGGAGTCGCCTAGTGTCAATGTCGGTCGGAGGTGACTCGCGGACATCACTATGAACAGCAGCATCAAGGGCTTGCACGAACTCCACGACGGACTCGTCGTTGGTGAAGTCCGCCTCGGCGATCATTGCCTTCAACCGAGCGTCGCTCTCGTCGGTTCCTTGGAAGCTGCCGGCGGTATTACGCTTTAGGATGCTCCAGAGCCTCTCGGCCAGATCCTTCACGCGAAGAGTGGCGCCAAATTCGAGGTCGGCCTCCTTCGCCAAGGGATGGCCCTCGATGAAGGTCTTCGCGGGTCCGTAGAGGTCCTCATATACGGACACCATCTGCACCAACACGGTGTGGATGGTCCTGACAAGGTCGGTCCGTTGAGAACTATCCCGGGCGAGGCGATCGGGCATCCGGCCGAAGTCCGCGAGTGCCTCATCTGCTTGTCGGATCCCGTCAGTCTGCGGGGTGCCTTCTTCGATATCTCTGATGGCACGCTCCCAGGCCTCCCTGGTCTCGGTGGCTGCCGTGTACTCCTTGTCGGGTCGATCGAGCTGCTCTTGTATCAAGGCAACCTGCTTGTCTAGTACAGCCCGCTCAGACTGGATCGAACCTTCTTCCCCGGAGATTCGCTCAGCAATGGCTGTCCTTCTGGTATGGCGTTGTCCAAGGGCATCCGACAAAGGCTCGGTGGCGATCTTGAGTTGCACCAAAGCATCCAGGTTCAAGCCGAGCAACTCTGCCTTTGGCGAAGAGGCCCCCCGGAACGCTACGTGACGTTGCTGAAAGTTCTGGATGTCCGATTCGAGCAATTGCCCAACGGAAATCTCTTGGGCGAGCAGCGCATTCTCCGCGTTGAGGGTCTTCTCTTCGGTTTCCAGCTCTTGGAGTCGTGTCTTCAACTCGTCTCTCTTGGCCCTGAGTCCGCCTGGCGCGTCATCTCCTTGGGAGTCGGGAGGTGTTGGCGCAGGAGGCGTGCGGCCTTTCAGATCGGCAACCTGTTTCCGTAGGAGTGCCAGGCGTTGTTCAAGGGACTGCTTACGCTCCGGCCGCATCGCCCTTTCAGTCTCGACAATCTGGCGGTTCAAGGCCTCAAGCTGTCCTCTTTGGATCGTCAAGCGGTCGACCAGCGATGCGGATCGAGCCTGAATCAGGCTATCTAGATCCCTCGTGCCCAGACGCTCAGCTTCCGGCACATGAGCAAAGAGGACGCTCTTGAGTTCGGCAGCAAATCGAGCGGCGGGTTTGCTTGGATCCCCGCTGCAGATCTCTTCGATCAAGTTCTGCGGCAGATACGTCACCCTTTCGGGGCTGGTTGGTTCCATGTGCTCACTCATCAGCCGGGTTGACGTTTCGTCGTTGCACCATGTCACTGACGCCTCATAGTGCTCAGCGAGATGGTCACCTGGTCGACGGAAGCGCTTGTCGTTTAGGAAGGAGAACTTGTCCTCGTTACTGCTGTTTCCAGCGAGTCCGATTGCATCGAGAATCGCGCTCTTGCCCTTTCCCTTGCTGCCGATGACTGCAACGAAACCCGGATTGAGCTCGAGTTGAACGTCGAAGTAATTGTGATCCACGTCTGATGAGCCCTGACCCTGCACTCGCACCTTGCTCAGATGCTGCGAAGGTCGTAGGGCGACGGAAACGAGTTTACCTGGCTTGTCACCGATAAAGACGCGGCTATCGAATTCATGAAGCGCGTGTCGCAAGCCCGCCAGGGTGGGATCCGCGTTGATCCATGTGAAGCAGTTTCCCAGGCGATCCTTGTCGGCGCTGTCAGGCGGAGAGTGGGCGTCACTGCAATCGAGAAGCTTGTCCAAGACTCCTTGGTCAGTGAGGGTCTGCCTCGCCTCGGCGTAGTCCTCCGGGCTCGCCGCGGCGACGAACACGAGATCCGATGCATTGATGATGTCCTTCTTCTGGCCAATCGAAGCGTCAGTCCATTTGATTGACGCCCACTCCGCCTTGCCTACGGCTATCACAGAGCGGCTCTTGAAGAGCGGAGTGTCGAGCAGTTCTCGAACCTTCTCACGAGATATCACGAGGTTGTTGAACCCGAGCATCAAGTCACTGTCGACAAGGGTCCCCCGCTTGTCGACCGGCGTGTTCGCCCGAATCTGCGCACCAAGCGAGCTCAAGTTCTCACGGGTGGGGAAACCGCTCCAAGTGACTGTAGGAACGCTGGAGTCGAGATGGAAGCTGGCCGACAGTCCGTGGACAAACTGAGCTCGCAGCGCACTTGGATCGGATCCGGGCTCGAAGATCACGTGCTGGTTAATCCTCCTGAGATTGCCTTCCGTACCTGCAAGCTGGTCAATCCTCAGTTCGATGACAGGAAATACGGCCTCGATGTTCGGAAGGTTGCCTTTCTTCTTCTCAGCCAGGACACGCTCATACCCGTCGACGAACCAGTAGTCGTTGATTCCAATCACGCTCATATCAGGGGGAAGTGCCGCCAGGGCCGTGAGGAAGCTGTCCCAAGGATCGGGTCCCGGATAGTGAGACACGAGCGACGCCGGAGTGTGAACGTGCAAGTCCCATCGTCGCCATTCAGAACCGCGTGGCCATATCAATGCGTCAGGCATCTGGGCTCCTGACAATAGCGAATCGCGCCGCCACGCCCCGGTCCGTGGCATGTTCGGCGGTCGACAAGGCGATCATCAGTCGGTCGAGCTTTAAGTATCCCGCGTGTTGATGCTCGAAGACAATACCCAGCACGGAGAGAGCCCCGTCCCGAAGGATGGGGCTCTAGTGAGCGTCCGCGCTCAGGCGGGGCTCACCCAGGACGCAACGATCTCGGTCGCGCGGCGGGCCGATCCGTCAGCCGCCTTCCAGCTTCGCGTCTGGATGGGACCCTCGACGATGACCGCTGCACCCTTGTGCAGGGCGGCGAATGTGTCAATCGCGTCGACCAGATGGTTTGCTGCATCGGCCGCTGGCGGGGAGGGGCCTTTTCCGGCCGGCCTGACCCGAGTGCGGTTGAGGCGGTGCGCGAAACGCCTGCCACCACTGGCTGCCACCACTGGCCGTTACCAGCCGGTGTCTCACACCGCTGCGTTACACCAATGTGCTTTACGGGACAGTCCGAGCTATACCTCCACCAATTCCACCCCAAGCCCGCGAAGTTCTCCGGGGGTGATGCGGTCAGTAGGGCCCCGTGAAGGTGGCCCGTCTACGCGTTCGCGCGTCGACGGCTGCGATAGGCACGCATCTTGGCGCGGCTCCCGCACATCCCCATCGAGCACCAGGTGCGGGAACCGTTCCGGGAGTGGTCGAAGAAGAGCCAGCGGCAGCCGCCGTTCGGGCACGCCTTGAGACGCAGCCACGTCCCGTCGATCGTCGAGGCCGCGACGAGCGCGAGCACCCGCTCGATGAACCCGTCGATCCCGGGACCGGTGGGTGCGAGTGGGACGTGTCCCTGTCCACCGAGGCGGACGGTCAGCGGATGGGCGGCGGCGATCCGGTTCAGGCGTCGGAGTGCCTCGGCCTCCCCGGCTTCCCCCCTCGCGGAGACCGCGTCGCGGATGGCCTCCCGGACGCGCAGGAGACGGTCCAGATCGGTCCGCCGTAGCCGCGAGACGCGTGATCCGCGCCCGGCCAGCCAGTTCCGGGCCGCGTCCGGGGTCCCGAGCGCATCGGTCCCCGCCTCGATATCCAGCGTGTTCACGAAGGCTCGCACGAGCTCGAGATCCCCCGGCGCGGCGCTGGGATTCGCCGGGGCCTCTTGAGGTGCCGCCCGCTCCGCTCTCACGTTGCCCACGAACCAAGTATCCCTCGCCCTGCCCCGTAGTGCAACCCCCAAAACCATTTGACAGGTAACGTTACCGATGCTAGTCTCTGACCGGTAACGGAAACGAGGGACCGAGCGCCCACCATGATGACCCACCCGGCGATCTGGATCGAGACCCAGCGGCAGCGCGAGGTCGAGCTGCGGCGCTGCGCGGAGGCTCACCGGTTCGCCCCGGAGAGACGCCGGTCCCGGTCGAAGGAGGAGGCGCGCATGGGGACCACATCGCTGGATGTGATCGGGGTGCCGAGCAGCATGGGGGCGTTCGCTCCGGGTCAGGAGCGGACGCCTCTGGCCCTACGGGACGCGGGGCTGCTGCGAGCGATCCAGGCCGCGGGGATCCTGGTCCACGACCGGGGCGACGCAGCCGTGCGTCGATGGAGACCCGATCCCACGCACCCGAAGGCGCAGAACGTCGATGCGGTGGTCGACGTCGTGAGGGAGACGGCGATGCGCGTGCGCGAGTCTGCGGCGGGCGGTCACACGACGCTCGTGCTCGGCGGCGACTGCACGGTCGAGCTCGGCACGATCGCCGGATGCCGCGATGGGTCGAGGCCGCTCGGACTCGTGTACTTCGACCTGCACCCCGACATGAACGTCCCCTCCGTCGTGCCGGAGGGCGCCCTGGACTGGATGGGCATGGCTCACGCCCTCGCACTCGAGGGCGCGGTGGACGAATTGGCGGAGGCCAACGGCAGGGCGCCGCTGCTCGCTCCCGACGAGGTCTTCCTCTTCGCCTACGGTCCGGACAAACGGACGGTGTTCGAGCGCGAGCAGATGGATGAGCACGGGCTCCGCGGGATCGACGTGCGGGAGGTGGCCCACGATCCGGAAAGGGCCGCCGTGCGAGCGATCGCCGCGCTCGAGCCCGACGTCGATCGCATCTTGGTGCATCTCGACGTGGACGTGGTCGACTTCACCGACCTACCGCTCTCGGAGAACGCCGGCAGGAACCAAGGCCTCTCATTCGAGCACACCCTCCGGGCGCTTCGCGTTCTCCTGTCGAGCCCGAAGCTCGCCGCGCTCACCGTCACGGAGGTGAACCCCGACCACGACCCCGACGGCACGGCGCTCGGGCGGCTCGTCGGCGGTCTCACGGAAGCTCTCGCCTGCGCGCCGACGCTCACCGGTGCGTGATCGCGAGCCGGTGGGCGACCACGGCAGGAGGTGAATCGATGGATGACCGACCGGGACTGCGCTCCGTCGTCGTGGACTGCCGCGACCCCGCGCGGCTCGCGCGCTTCTGGGCCGATACGCTCGGATGGGCGGTGCAGGCCTACGACGATGACGATCTCGCCTGGCTCGCGGCACGAGGCCTGACGCCCGAGACGGACCCCTCGGTCGGCGTCATCCCGCCGGAGTCCTTCTTGCCGACGCTCTGGTTCAACCGAGTGCCGGAACCGAAGGTGGGGAAGGTGCGGATCCACATGGACGTGAACGTTCCCGATGCGTCGGGAATCGACCGGCTCGTCGGCCTTGGTGCACGGGTGCTCGAGCCCAACCCGGGTGGCGAACGGTGGACGATCATGACCGACCCTGAGGGGAACGAGTTCTGCGGCTTCCCGCTCGACGCCGAGGGCGGCACCCAGGAGTGAAATCAGGGTGCCGGGCCTGGGGACCGCCCTGCTCAAGGACGCGACGATCCTTGCCGCAGTCCTTGCTTCGATCGTTGCGCTCGGCCTCGTGCTCCTCATGCTGCGACGACGGCGCTCTATGGCAGCCCGCGCGCTGCGAGGAAGGCCCTCCAACTCATGACGCAGGCGCGCGCGAGCTCCAACGCATCCTGCTCCACTCCTGCGCTCGACACTCGGAAGGCATGCTTGGCTCCCCTGCCAATCATCACGGTGACATCGTTCCCGCTCGGTCCCGTCGACAGGTCGCCAGTCTGAGAGCGCCTCAGCGAACAGTGCTTAGACCGATTCGCGAGGTCCGCGCACATCTTCAGCTCGTTCGACTTCTTCACGAGCACACGCGCCTTCCTGCGTGTCGAGCGAGTCAGCTCCGCGTCACTCGCAATCCAGTCCACGAGGTGATGGCAGGTGACGAAGAAGGTGAAGACGTCGTAGGAGGCCCCGGCCGTGCCCTCCGGCTCTGGGCGTCCTGCGTAGATGTCTTCGATCCGGGCGAGCCCAAGTTGGACGCGATCCCACTGGTCAGTCCAAGAGCCAAGCGCCGGACCCGGAGCGGACGGCCGGACTGCGCGACTCATTCGCGCCAACAGGTCGCCGAGCCATTCGCGGGCCTCCGGAGCGTTCATCGACGGTAATGCTAGAGGGCCGGTCGAGCTGGCGGGCGATGCATGAGACGACGGTGCTCCACACCGTTGCGATAGTCACAGGAGTCACATAGGCACCGTTAGCCACACCGCTGGACTGTCTACGAGCGTGCCTCCACCGCCATAGGCCGCTCAGGAATCGGAGTCCATGTCCCAACCGCTCGGACAGCTTCGGGCTGGATCGGGACCGCTTCGAAACCGGAGCCCATGGTCATCGAACCTCGTCTCAGCTGCCACACGCTCTGGGCTCACCGGCCAGCGAGAACGAGTCGGTCCCGGTTGACGACGCCTCAAGGAGATATCCCCCTACTCACCTCCCACCGGCTCGCACCGGGAGGTGTAGGGGGCGATCGTCACGCAGTGAGACCGTGGGAGGCCATCGATCACGGCCGGGCCCGCGGAGTCGACAACTTCCGACTCGACGTACGCCGTCGACCACTCGGTTCCGACGGCGCTTCCAGCGTCGATGTCTACCTGATCGCCGACGTACAAATCCGATTCGCCGAGGAGCTCAGACGTCCTGGGGTTGAAGATCAGCTCCTGCGTCATGCCATCGGCGGTCCGGGCGACCGCGATACCAGTACGTCCGAGCTCGTCCGTCACCTCACCAACGAACCCCACGTCGGGCAGGCTCGCCGCCAGGTCGTACAGCGCAGCCCGAAGAGCTGGCGATGCGTAGGTCTCGCGAAGGAGATCACCCACCGCCTCGAACGTCGACTCGTTCGTCTTCTCCGCCAGCGCCTCCACTTGCTCCCGCAGCTGGTCGGGCTCGGTCGAGAAGCCCGAGACGTCCTGGAAGAAGAGGCCGCCGGGGTCGTAGGTATCGTCCGAGCCGCGCCCTCCGCCGACGTCCGGGGATCCCGCTGCCTCCCAGGCCGCCTCGTCGGCCGGTGTCGGGAAGCTCCCATCGCTGCTCTGCTCTACCAGGCGACCCGACCCGTCCGGCGCGATCCAGATCCGGCGGACCGCCACCTCCGTGTACCGGAAGTCCGAGCCGTCGTCAACGCCGTACACCATCGTCTGCGTGTACTCCGAACGTGTGTACACGTACTGCCCCGGCTCGGGTAGGTCGACCGTGCGTCGGTGCAGCGCCACGCGGGCCAGTCGGTGCAGCGTCGCCGCTGCCGCCGGATCGGCCCCAGTCCGCGTGCCGGCTGGCAACAGCGCGGGCAGAGCAACGGCAATCGCAACCGCCATGGCGGCCACGACAACGAGCCACGGCCCCCGGCGCCGCCTGTTCGTTCGTGGACCGCTTGGGGCACCGCCTGTGGAGCCGGCCTCCCGCTCGACCAACACCAGCAGTTCATCGAGGAGACGCTGCTCGAATCCCGGGAGATCAGCGGTGCGCTTTCGCAGGTCGTTCATGATTCTTCCTCCTTCAGGACAGGGGCGAGGTCACAGGGTGACGGGTCGTCGGCGCTGAGGGCGCGATGAAGCGTTCGGCGTGCCCTTGTGAGCCGCATCCTCGCGGTGGCGGGGCTGATCCGAAGGATGCGCGCTGCCTCGACCGGAGCCAAGCCCTCACCCAGGAGCTCCACGATCTCCCGCTGGGATGCCGGAAGCTCGGCGACGGCGTGGGCCACCTTGGGTGCGAGCCGGGAGGCATCAATCATCTCCTCCAGACGCGCGTGGTCGTCGGCGTCGAGCAAGCGCTGCCCGGACAGGCGCACTATCGCAGCTCGTTCGCGCCTCTCCCTGCGACGCCGTCCGGCATGAACGTTCGCCGCGATTCCGAGCAGCCAGGCGACGGGCTCGCCGCGCCCGGGCTCGTACCGGGCGGCCGACTCGATGACCGCCACGAACGTCGCCGCGACGAGGTCCGCCGCTTCCTCGGGTGTCCGGCACCGGTGGGCGGCGAAGGCGACGACCTCGTGAACATGCCGCCGGTAGAACTCCTCGAATGCACGAGGATCCGTACCAACCTTCGGAAGCAGCGCCCGATCCGCGTCCGACCCCATCACCTTGTACTTGGTCTGCTGGCAGGTCACCGCAACATCATTACGGGAACATCAGAGCGGGGCGAACGGGTGCCTTCCCGACCGGCCAGGCGGCGATGTGTGCGATGGACGCACCCACGGATTGCCTCCCTGCTTGACCAGGGATTGACCCTTCCGGCAAGGCCGCCCTACGATCCAGCCGAGGAGGGGATGCAGATGGCGGAGCATCGCGTCGTATGCACTGACCAAGTGCCCATAGACGAACCCACGAGCCATGCTCACATCGTGGGCGTGGGCACAGGTACAGACCCAGATCATGCGACCGGGCATTGGAGCCGCGCCGGGGTCATTAGTTCCATCGGGGCCGGGAATGTCTTCTATACCATTAGCCCTTCCACGGAGAAGAGGGCAACCGTTCGAGTGGTCCCGTGTTCAGCGTGCGGTCATCAGATCATCAAGTCCAGCGCAGATGCGGTAACCGACAACAACCTCGACAGCCTCCGCCGCTGCAACTAGACCTAACCTGGGCGGGTTCTTCGGTGATGCAGTCCAGGCCAATGAACTGCCGCGGCTGAGAATGTGGAAGTGGGGTCTGGGGGTTGTCTCGGTCGGGACGCCACGCCTCGCCCGAACTTGTATCCGTACAATGTGCATCGCCAATCCACGGAGGTGTGTCAACTTTGCCGAAGCAAGCGCTCCTATGCGACCTCGAACATGACCGGCCGAGACCAGCGGTCGTAAGGCTTCAGATCAAGTCCACACGGGCAAGCAGACCCGGTCATCCGATGGTTCGGGAGACTTTCTTGTGCGCCACTCACGCTCGGCAGCTGAGGAATCTCGGCCTCGAGTTCGTTAGCCCATAGCGTGTGAGGCGGGAGCGAAGAACGCCAACGACCCCTCGACTCAGAGGGTGTTGAGGTGTGCCCACGTCCCCGGATCGTGTCTGAAGGTGCCGACATCCGGGGCAACTACCCGCGCTCCGCCTCCCGCAGCATCCCCACCACCACGGCCCGCAGCCCCGGATCCTCCTCGCAGTCGATCAGCAGCTCCGCGGTGGTCGGTGCGATGCCGCCCTGATGCAGGTCACCGATCTCCCGTGCTCGTTCGGCGTCGTCTCGGATCGTGAGGACGCGAAGCATCTCCGCCCGGGCGGGCGAGGGGATGGCGGCGACGAGTCCCTGAAGCCGCTGCTCGATCTCAGGAAGGTCCATCGGATGGCAAGGCTAGGACATGGCTGAGATCAGGTCGGCCACCGCGTTCGCGGCTCGGTTCAGCTCCCGCTTGGTGATGCGGTTCACCTTCGCGTTGTAGCCGTGAGCGTCGTAGGTCTTCACGAGCGTCCTGTAGTACTTGTGGGCCGCCTTGGCGAGGCGGACCGTCCTTGCGTACGGGCTCGCGGCGTCCTTGCCGTCGTAGGAGAACCGGTAGACCCTGTCAGAGGCTTCCGAGCGTGAGTCAACGGCCGACTCATAAGGCGAGTGGACCCGGTCTTCCGCCGCTAGGTTCCCGTCGGTGTGCATCGGCTGGGCGATATCCGCGACGATGTGGGCCATGATCCCTAGAGCCTTGCTCGCGGCACACTCCCTACCTGCGGCGAGGCGGTCGCCTGCCCTTCCGAACCAGACCTTTGCCGCCTCGGGTGCGCCACCCCAGGTATCACCCCAGATGTCGTAGACGTGCCACCAGGTCCCGCTCGCGTGGTCGATGCCGTCCTTGGTGTCCGGATCATCCGTCGCCTTGAGGGCAGCGTGGAGGCACACCCAGTCAGCCTTGGCACCGAGAGCGTCGAGTGCCTTGTCCAACACCCAGTCGTGGGTGCCGTAGGAGTCAGGACCGTTCACTCCGTTCGCCCAGGCGAGGGCGGGCGATGCGCCGATGCTGACGAGGCCCGCCGAGAGAGCGAAGATCACGAGCAGCCGGACACAGAGCGTCACTCGCACATCATGAGCCTAGTCTCGTCGCTTCATCTCACTCAGCATCCCGACGATGAGCGCCCTCGCCGCCGGGTCCTGGTCGAAGTCGACTAGGAGCGTCAGGAAGCGGGCGGGAGGCGCTGGGCGGCTAGATCCGCCAGACCTTGCACGTCCGCGGTGGAGCCGGCTCGAGGATGGTCGAACTGCTCCACCGCCACTTGTTGCGCTAAGGCGTCTGGGCCCTTCAAGCTCATCGGCCTTCCTACCGATACCCAAATGGGGGAATGCCGTACCGCGTCGGTAGCCACGCCGTTGCAGCCCGGCTGCGAGAAGGGAGCCCTTGGGCAACTACAGGTTCGTTGTCGGGCTGGAGCCGGATCTTGCGGCTCTTGAGCGGGAGATGAGTGTCGCCGTCCTAGACGTGTTCGGCAACGGAGTCACATGGGTGCTCCTGCGGGCGGCGGCCAGTCGAATTGACAGCGTCAAGGCCTGCTTTCGCGGCATCGCCCACGTCTACGAGACGGAGAAAGAGGCTCGCCGCGTCTGGCTGATCTTCGGGCGCTCAGTCTGACCGAGCTGAGGAATGCGCGAGGTCGAACCGGCCCTTCAGCGGAATACGGCCGCCATGGAGTCTGGCGTGCATCGGCGGCTCTACTCATCAGACGGAGCCGAGGCGAGCCATGAAGCAGCCTGTGGAGTACAAGACTACCGCCTACCCAATTCATGCCATGCGAGATGGTCACGCTGACCCATCGCCAGGCTGTCGTCACCTGCCGATACCCGAAAGCAGGTATGACATGGCATGTTACCTAGACCTAGGGACGCCTATCAGGGTGCTCGTGGCCGACGACCACTCCGCGGTCCGGGATGCACTCGTGCGGGTCATCGCTTCGAGCTCGGGCGCGATGGTGGCGGGGGTAGCGTGCGATACAGAGGGCGCGATCGGTCTGGCAGAGAAGATCCAGCCCGACGTGGCGCTTCTCGAGGTGCGCATGCCAGGCGGCGGTGGCGATCGGGCGGCGCGGGAGATCAGACGCCTTTCACCGGAGACCGCGGTCGTTGCCCTGTCGGCCTATTGTGATCGGGCGACCGTTCTGCGGATGCTCGAGGGGGGTGCGATCTCATATCTGTCCAAGTCAGCTTCGGCCGAAGAAATCATCAGGGCGATCCGCCGAGCAGCTTGCGGCGTCTCCACCTTCTCCCCCGACGTTGTGACCGAAGTCGCACCGGGGCTGGCCCGGCAGATGGAAGCCACCAAGCGCGAGCCAGAGAGGGAACAGGTCGTAATCGACCGCATCACAGGCGCGCTCTCGGCCGGACAGCCAGCGGTCATGTACCAGCCCGTGGTCGATCTTGAGACGGGGGAAGCTGTCGGATTCGAGGCGCTGGCGCGCTTCTCAGTCGAACCAGAGCAGAGCCCCAACGTGTGGTTCGCGGAGGCGGCCGCGGTGGGACTCCTCATCGATCTCGAGCTCGCCTCGGTGCAGGCCGCCATTGGCCAGATCGACCGGCTGCCTGCCCACGCCTTTCTGTCGGTGAACGTGAGCCCACAAGCGGTCAACTCAAGGCGGCTGCAGCGAACCCTGGCTGGCTCCTCAAAGGACCGGATCGTGGTCGAGGTCTCCGAGCGGGCCCTGGTCCGCTCGCCCGAGGATCTTTCCTGGAGTCTGCATTGGCTGCGCCGGGCAGGGGTCCGCGTGTGCTTGGACGATGCCGGGACAGACCTCAGGAGCCTCCAGTGGATCACCCGGCTCAAGCCCGACTTCATCAAGCTCGACATCACGCTCACTCAAGGGATCGATGCGGACGAGACCGGCCAGGCCATCACATCGCTTCTGAGAAGGTCCGCTGTGCAAACCGGGACGGTCGTCATCGCCAAGGGCATCGAGACGGAGGCGGAGCTGTCGACCCTCCGCAAGCTCGGCGTGCCGTTCGGCCAGGGCTTCTACCTCGGCGCTCCTCAGCCAATCGACGCTGCGTCCGGCGAGGTGCGGCACCGAGTGAGTGCCAGTCCGTCCCACGGAGAACTGTCGCCCAGATCCTTGGATCGCGCCCGTTCCCGCCGAATCGTCGGCTACCGAAGAGAATCTTCCCCCTGGTACCCCCGCGCCATGACTGGGATGGACAGCGGGTGACCCTGCATGTGTCCCGCGTCAAGACTGTCTCATTTCCTTGACACAGGACACCTCGACCCGCGATTCAGCTCGAACGCCAACTACAACGTGCAATCGAGGCAACATTGGGGGGGTGAATCAGCGAGATGAAGCTAGAGGAGTGGCACCCTTCAGACGTGGGGGACCAACTTGCGGGTCACTACGGCCGGCAAGGCGGGGACGCGTTCATTCAGACCGATGCCGGCTTACTGTGGATAGTGCCGCAAGGCGCGGAAGCGTGCCTTAAGGCGATCGACGCGGATATCGGACAACGCGTGACCGTCACCTACCGTGGCCGGAACTCCGAAGGGAAGGACGTCTTTCACGCAATGGCGGAGGCGTAGAGGAGAGTAGAGCCGCGGACGACCCGATCGCGGCTCCAACCCCGACCGACCGCGGTTGACGGTAGCGTTGATCCCATGACGGACCCGATCAAGGCCTTCCCGCAGCGCCTCCGCGAAGCTCGCGAGGCGGCATGTCGCCCGAGGACCTCGCCCGACGGCTTCACGTCTCGGGGCAGACCGTGTGGGCATGGAAGTGCGGCCTGTCCCTGCCGCACTTCCGCCAGCTCGTCGCAATCAGGCGAGTGCTCGGCTTCGACCCGCTGCGGCGGTGATTGAGGGGTCTTCCCGGGTCACGGCACGCAGCCGAGTATCTGCACCCCACAAGGCCTTTGCGGGTCAACCATCGTTCGTATCCACGGGAGGCAGGTCGATCGCCAACCGTCCAGCGATACGGAGGACGACGTCGCGCTCGAGTGGTCCGGGCGCTGCAATCATCTCCGCGAGCTTCTTCGCCCATGTGACCCAGACGCCGTCCTGCACGAATGGCTTGGAGAACATCCTCCACTCCGCCTCGATGAAGCAAAGCGCCGCGTTGATGGGAACCTTCTGGTCGGACACGGCGCGACCAACCGCCTCGATCTGCCAGCCGAGGCCGTGCGCGAGATTGGTCCGGTCGCGGCCGCCCACATAGAGGCGGTAGTCAGTCTTGAACCACCCTCCGATATCGCGTCGCTCGACGCGGCCCTTGTACTTCTTGGCGTCGATCACCCACACCCCCGATGCCGCGACCGCGAGGTGATCGATGTTCGCGCGGGTGCCGGGCACCTTCCGGTCGTGAAGCAGGACCGCTCGGTCACCGACCTCGCGCAGCAGGCGCTCGGCGAGGCGCTGCTCGCCGGCTGAGCCCGCGGCCCAGGCCCTGGCCGATTGGGGATCATCGGAGAGGAACTTGACGATGCCCGCAAGGCCTCCCCAACGCTCCTCGATCCGATGCTCGCGCCGGGCTCGCATCTTCTCGTATTCGTGCCTTGCCGACGCTCCGGCTTCTCCTACCGCGAGGGGTGGCGACTCGATCGCAGTCACGTCCGCGGGCCGATCGGGCCCGCGCGAGCGGCATGCAAGACAAGTCGCGGTATGCGCCTCTCGGTCCCACCATGCCTCCGTGCCAACGGGGAGCCCCACGCCGCATCTCGCACAGCTTCCCGCGTATCGCAGTCGGATCAGCTTCGTTGCCATGGCCTAACCGCCATCGTCAGGACCACACACACCCTTGTTCCGCGGGGCGCGACCAAAGAGGCTACGATCGAAGTGTGATTTACACACTGCCCCCTGAACGCCCGTCGACTCAGGTGATTGACCAGCCTTCCCGGCTCTTGGCACCGTGACCCGGAGCGCCCACCGCTCCGGCTGTGGCAGGCAAGCAAGAAGGACGAGGCGCCCGCGACAAAGCCGCTCCACATCGAGCGTCGAGCGCGTCATGAGTGAAGGCCAGTACCCATGAGGAGCCCGGTCAAGAACGCCGCATCCGTGGCGTCCTCTCGGAGCGCGTCACGTGCTAGCCGCTCTCGGACGTCCATGTGGTCCGTGGCACCCAGAGTGACGAAGATCCCGGTCGCAAGCCCGCGGTGGTACTCGGCGAGCAGCCGTTCCTTGTTCTTCCGCGAGTCCCCGTGCTGCCGCCAGATGGCCATCGAAGTTCTTAGTTGACCTTCCACCTCATCCAGGGTCCACATGTAATCCTCCTCGTTGGGCCGCTCCTCGGGAGCGTACCGCCTGGCACCGACGCGCTATAGGCTGAACCGGAGGGACGCCCGAGGAGGCCGAGCAGCGCAAGATGGCTGGATCTAGGGCTGACAAGTGTGAGGCTGCGGGCCGATCGGGCCCTTGAGCGCGCCATGAGGGTCGGACTCGTCAGCTGCACGAAACGGAAGCTGGACCACGCGGCTCCGGCTCGCGAGTTGTACGCAACTTCTGCTCTCTTCAGCGGGGCGCGCTGCTACGTAGAGCGGACGTGCGACCGCTGGTTCGTGCTTTCGGCCAAGCACGGCCTGGTTCGGCCCGAGCAGGTGCTCGAGCCCTACGACCAGACCCTGAACGATGCATCTTTGGCCGAGCGAAGGGCGTGGAGCGAGCGAGTCTTGGCCCAGCTCCGAGCCGAGCTCGGTGAGCTTCGTGGGATCACGTTTCAGGTTCACGCAGGGGGCACGTACTTGGACTTCGGGCTGAAGCATGGGCTCCTTGCCGAGGGCGCATTCGTCGAGGAGCCCCTGGACCGACTCAGTCTCGGAAGGCGGCTGTCCTTCTACAAGAAGGAGGCGTGCCTGTGATCCCCGAGCTCCGCGACGTCGCCTCCACCGGTCAGTTCGAGTCTCGGTGGCCCACCGCCACCGAGTCGTTCGGGTGCGGGTGGTCCGGGACGGTCGTGGCCGACGGTCGCGTTAGGCGGTTCCGCCATGGAATCGGGGAGCGATTCGTGTACCGCAAGCAGCGTGTGCACGCCGTCACCTGGCTCGACGGCCAGCCCGTCGTCGAAGGGGTCGCGGCCGACGACTACGATCGCTCGCGTGCCCTCCTCAGCCGGATCAAGCGGCCAGACGGGAAGCTCTCCCGGTCGCTAGCCGAGGTCCCGTCCGGTCACGAGGGCTTCCTGATCGTGACTCACAGCGATGAGATCAACGCCCCCTACAGTCCAAGAGGTCTCGCCGTGAAGCTTCGCGAGGACGACCTGAAGGCCTGGGTCCACTTGGCGCTAGTCCGGGCCCGTGATCGCAAGCGGACACCGGGCCACCCTAAGACGAAGATGTCCGGCAGTAACTTCAGCGCACAAAGGCAGCACCCCAGAGGCAGCCCCGCTCGTCGCGCTGGGGCATCGATCGGTCTGACCGCGCTCCACGAGCTCGAAGACACCATCGATCCCGATCGATTCGCCAAGTACCTCCGTCTGTACGAGCGCGAGACCGGCTATGACCGCAGCCTCGGCGCACTTCTTGCGGCCACACACGGAGCGCCGGATCCACTTGCAGCCGACCATCGGGACAGGATCCTCGACTGGCTCCGGCATTGGGGGTGCCGTCACCTCGCGCTCAAGAACAACAAGCTGAGCTGTGAGGCCATGGGAGATTGGGCCAAAGAGTGGCTGAGCAAGCTCCCCGCCTGCGATGAGCACCTGACCGACCTTCCTGAGCCCGCTCTCACCGTGTCCGCCCAGGCCTTCGGCGATCTCGCTGCACGGCCCGCGGCATGGCGAAAGCGCACCTCAGGTCCGGTAGCCGTCACCTTCGGACCGACGGCTGCGGCCAAGGCCCTCCACGCGGTCCGCCCGAACGCGTTCCCGCCGTGGGACGCCCCGATTCGCGAAGCGCTTGGGCTCGGCAAGGACGACGTGGCCTTCCGCCACTACCTCGGCCTGGTCGCTAGGTGTCTGCGACGCCTCTCCGAGCGAGTTGGCGTGCCCGTTCAGGGCCTGCCGGCCGCACTTGGCCGCCCGCGCTCCTCGCCGCCGAAGCTCGTTGATGAGTATCTGTGGATCCGGATCACTCGAGGCCTCGTGGTCCCGTGAGAGGGCTTGTGGCGGCGTGAAGCTCAGGAAACACGCGGATGCCTTTGCTCGCACATCAGGTTCGTGCTCGTCCCCGCATCATCTGCGACCGACACCAGTGCGATACTTCGTGTCGACGTCTGTTGACCCGTGCAGGTCATGGCCTTAGGAGGGAGCGCGATGGCAGAAGAACCGGCACTCGACGCCGCCAGGGACAAGGTGGCCGCCGAACTCAAGAGGATCGGTGCGCACCGAGTGTTCGTTCGGATGGCCAAGGCCGGGCAGATCATCGACATCCGCTGCGAGACGCCGAAGTGCTATTGCCCCAAGGGTCGCGGATGGTTCGACGAGCGAACGGCGGCTTCTCGAGACTGGATGGCATCCGCGGATCACTACCCAAAGCTGGCGTCCGCAGGCGGAACCCTCGACCCTTGGAACGTGCGGCTTTCCCACGTGCTCTGCAACGGAGAAGACCACGGCTGGCGTTCACGCATCAACGCGATGCTTAGGAAGGGCAAGTCACTGGAGGAGATCGCCGAGGCGCTGAACCGCAAGCAGATTCCAAGGCCGCACGGGACAAGCGGATGGTCGGCCAAGAGCGTACGCAAGGAGTTCGTCTCCTAACGCTCCGCAGCGGATCCATGCGACAGATACTGAGACTTGCCTGCCCGACGCGGAGGCCGGCCGTGGTTTCCGATGTCGCAGGCAGATACTGTGGTGCTGCAACGAGTGCCAGGGCAGCAGAGCCACGGATTCCCTCCGCAGACTGGCGCACAAAGTCGCCTGTCGCCCCGCAGTTCCCAACTAGACACGGTGCTCTACACCGTTGCGGGGTCTCCGTACCCGGGGTCCGACCCCTCCTTCGGAGGACCTTAGTCAAGCGGTTGTCGAACCGTTGCTCGCCCACCCCGAGGTACCTGCGTTTTCCCAGCTAGACGGGCATAAGAACCGCTTGATGGTGCCCCGCACCAGAGCTAACGTCCTTTAGCAATGCAGGTGCTGCCTTCACCCTCGAGGACTTGGACCGCAGGCTCCGGCGGCCTCGTCTACGCTTGCGGACGGTAGGCTCGCTCAGATCGCGGGGGCGTTTCCTTGAGGGTCAGGAATCGACCGGAAGACGAGGGCAGATGAGCCGGAAGCACGGGCATCGACGCGGACGAGAAAGGCCGATTCCGTCCAAGAGGCTCTTGAACGAGCCCTGGATGAAGTGGGGCGGTGTCCCGTTCTTCGTTGATTGGCGCAGATTGTCGAGGGCGCAACGCCGGCTTGTGGCTCGGGCTGCCCTCGTGGCGACAAGCCTCCTAGTTGCGGTACTCGCCATCATCGCGGCCCTGGTCTGGCTCCCCCACATCTGACACTCACCCACTACCTATCCGGCAGGACCGCGGGGGTTGTTGCGCTGCAGGTCGGGAGGGGGAGTCCTAGCGCACCTCGGTCTGCAGCCGTAGCCTGCGCTCACCCCTGGGCAGCTCCATCTGGCCTGGGTCAGGGACCTGCTCGACGGAGTCGACGATCCCAACCGCGATCACGACCCTGGCCTCAAGGACCTGGCCGCTCTTGGGGATGCTCTCGACGGCCGCGAGCAGGTCATGCGTTGCGGGGTCGACGAAGTACTCGTAACGGGTCGGGCCGGACGTCGTGGTGAACGAGACCCGATAGGCGTCACGACCGATCGGATCGGTCGCATGAAGGTCGACCTCGACCCCGTCGAGTCCGGATGCGACTTCGAGGAGCCCCACTCGCTGAGCTGGTATGAGGGTTCGAGCCTGCAACAGATCCGCGATCATCCGTGTGAGGCGCACCGATTCGGCCGACTGGCCGGGCGATGCCGTCGCCTCGGCAACTGGTGAGGAGTTGAAGGCGGTGCGGTCGACAAGGTACTCACGGAGTCCCTCGGGATCGGTCGGCAGCTGGGAGAGGTTCGGCTTCTCCGGGTCCCCGGGGAACTCGCCAGGCTGGTAGGTGACGTCCCGGTCATATCGGTTCACGTCCCAGTCGGACAGCTCTCGGCCGGACCCGTCCGCCGACCACCAGACGGCGACAGAACCGGTCATGTAGTCCGTGACCACAGGGCCGAAGTCGATGTCGGTCTCCACAACTTCATGGGTGCGAACGTAGTAGTACTGGCCAGGACCGGCCTGCAGGGGCGCTTGCGTCGTGGGCGGCAGGACGCTCGGAGGCAGGACGCGCGGATGGGACGATGCGGGCTCGGTCCCTCTGTGTTCTCGGAGCCCAACAAGCAGCCCACCGAGTACCAGGATCGCGACCGCCAGCCCGACGACACCCGCCTGGATTCGGCGCGCCCTTTCGCGCGCGTGCCGCCGCCGGTCGAGGTCGTCCAGGGTGAACGTCGGTGCGGGTGCCCGACCCGCGGCGCGCTCCAGCAGCTTGGTTGCGTCATGCATCGTCGTCTCCCATCCGCTCGCGCAGCGCGGTCCGTGCCCGCGCCGACAGCACTCGCACCGTCGAGGCTCGAACGCCCATGGCGCGCCCGGCCTCTTCGGAGGTCATCTGCATCAGATCGGTCATGACGAGCGCAGCGCGCTGGGAAGGCGTGAGCTGGGCCAGCGCACGCACGACCGCGTCGCGTTCCTCGACCACTCGCAGATCATCGGTTGGCACCAGGTGGACAACGCGCTTGAGCGCCAGCAGCGCGCGTCGGCGACGGTTGCGGAACAGGTTCATCGCCGCGCGGTAGAGGTATCCCTCCGCGTCCTCCAGGCCACGGACGCGGTCCCACCGCTCCCAGACCTTGAGGAACGCGTCCTGCGCGAGATCCTCCGCTTCGTGCCTGTCTCTCGTCACGAGCCACAAGGCCCCATACAGGTGCGTCCGGTGACGGAGGAAGAACTCCTCGAAGTCCTGCGCTGGGGCTCGGGGTTCGGTCGCCGTGCGCACCGCCTGGTTCATGCCTCAGCATGAACACGTGGGCCGGTCCGTGCGTTTACGCGCGCTACAACTCCGCGATGTGCCTCGATCGAGATGAGGGCGCCGGAGCAGCCCACAGAGCACTCCTAGCCACCCTGAGCAGCCCCAGCTCGATGTGATGGGGAAGCGGGTTCGGTGGGGGCGGCGCTATTCGGGGGAGGGGCTGTTCTCGCCCTTGTCCTGGACCTTGGGCTCGGAGGCGCCGGCCTCGTCGGCGTCGGCGGCTCTCTCCTTCTTGCCCTTCTTGAACTCGCTCTGGGCGCGACTCCATCAGAGCCGAAGTCCTAGAGCCGGGGTTCGAGCGCGAGGATCCCGGTCCGATACGCCTCGCAGCCAGCCTTGGGATCACCTCGCGCGGAGAGCAGGTCACCAAGTGCGCGGTAGGTGACCGCGATGTCGACGGTCTGCTCGGAGCGCTCGTAGAGCTCGATCGCGATCCGGAAGTTCTTCTCCGCTGCGGGCGGGTCCGGCTCGACGAGGACGAGGCCGAGCTCCCGATGCGCCCACGCCAGGATCGGCGTGTCGCTGTCTCCGAGGAGCGCGATCGACCGCTCGAGGAGCTCCCTCGCCCGGTCGGTCCGACCCTCGAGCCGCTCCACGCGGGCGAGTTCGTTCAACGTGCGCGTGAAGTCCTTCTCGTTGCTCGTCTCCTCGAAGATCGCGAGGGCCCGATGGAGCTCTGCGCGAGCTTCCTGGAACTTGCTCTCGCGGCTCAGCACGTAGCCCCTGGCCAGGTGCGCGCCGCCCATCTCCGTTCTGAGGCCGAGCTGACGGTAGGCATCTTCCGCGCGCTGGAGCGACCGTTGCGCCTCCTCGATGTTCCCCTGCACCAGGTGCAGGCGGGCCACGTGCATGTGCATCTGCGCGATGCGGAGGGGGTCTGTCAGCTTGGTGGCCACTCGGTCCAGCTCGGCAGCCGAGGCGGCCGCGCGCTGGTAGAGACCGGCCTCGAGGTACGCGTACACCAGCGAGGCGTGCACGCGGGTGAGTGCGTCAGGGTCACGGAGCTTCTCGCGCTCGATCGCGTCGAGCAGGCTCTCCAGGATGTGGATCGCGTAGCGGACGTCTCCGAGGGCTTCGAAGCTACGAGCCTTGCCCGCGACGGCGTCGACCCTCGCGGTGGGAGGTTCGAAGCGGAGGATCTCCTCGGCCCGCTGGTAATGCTCCAGAGCCTCCTCGGGCTTGCCCTGACGCTCGAGCCTCAGGCCCCTTCCATCCTCGGCCTTCGCCTCCAGTCGAGGAAGGCCGAAGCGCTTCGCCTCCTTGACGATCGACTTGAAGGCCGCGTCAGCTTCCTCGAAGCGCCCATCCGAGATTGCGATCCTCGCCTCCTGGAGGCGGAGCTCCAGTCGCGGAACGAGGTCGGGGGAGCGTCCGGTCAGCAGTTCGTCGACGTCGGCGCCAAGCTTGGCCGCGAAGTGCTCGAGCGCCTCTCGCGAGGGGGTGCGGCGTCCGGCCTCGATCGTGCTGATGTAGGCGTGTGTGTACTTGGGAGCGGCGAGCTCCCTCTGGGTCATCCCCTTGGCGACGCGCAAGCGCCGCAACCTCGTCCCAATCATGGCTCCCTCTTGACCACGGGTTTACGGGAAGTGTAACCCCGCGTTACAGCAAGCTCCATCTTTCTCATCGTCGTCCTAAAGGTCGGCGCTGTGGCGACCGAACTTAAGCACGGAGGTTGCCATGAGACAAGTTGCAAGTTACATTCCGCGCGCGAGTCGGCTCCGAAAGGGGGAAGAAGCCGATGAATGCACGCGGATGGATGCGCAGGTATCGGTACCTGCTGGTGTCGGTGGCCGCGCTGGCGTCCCTGTGGCTGGGGGGCGCTGCGAACTGGCCGAACCACTAGTCCAGGAGGAGTCCGGGGGTTCCGGGGGACCCCCGCCTCCCGAGGCATCGCGCGAGCCACTTCCCCTGAGGCACGTGGATCTCATCCACATGAGTCTTTCTCCCGGCGAGCGTCGGATCTACCGCGTAGGTCACTCGATGTTCCGCGTGTGGGTGGACAAACCCGATGCAGCCGCGGAGATCTACAAGTGCGGCGAGTGGATCCGGATGCCGATCCTCACCTCGGCGATCATCATCCACCCCCACGCGGAGGCGCTGACGGCGCAGGAGGTCGCGGAGCTTCAGCTCCGTTCCGGCTGAGCTCACGCAGGGCGGGCCGCGCGGAGGCTGGAGTAGAAGGGGACGATCGTGGGCCGCAGGGTGAAAGCTGAGAGTCTGTCCCCCTCGTCTGACGAGACGGGGCGATCGGCGCTGCCCGAGATCCCGACCGCAAACAGCACCCTTGGAGCGCTCCTGCGGCAGATGCCGGCGGTGATCTGGGCGATCGACCGCGACCTTCGGTTCACGCTGTCCGAAGGAGGGGGCCTTGCCGCGTTGGGCGCGGAGCCGGGGGATGCCGTCGGCAGGACCCTGTTCGAGTACTTCGGAACCGAGGACCCGGAGTTCCCCCCGATCGCCGCACACCGCCGGGCGCTTTCGGGCCATCCGGTCACCTACGAGACCGAGTGGATGGGACGAAGCTTCTACTGCCACGTGGAACCGCTCAGGGACGGGGAGGGCGAAATCATCGGAGCGGCGGGCTTCGCCATCGACATCACCGAGCCGATGCTCGCGGAGCAGGAGCTTCGCCAGTCGGAGTCCAAGTACCGGGCGCTCGTCGAGCAGCTCCCCGCGATCGTGTACCTGGGTGAGTACGGAGAGGAAGGCGACTGGCTCTACATCAGCCCGCAGATCGAGCAGGTGCTCGGCTACACGCCGGAGGAATGGCTCGCGGATCCCCACCCGATGACGTCGTTCACCCACCCCGAGGACCTGCCGGCCGCGCGCGCAGAGGAGTCCCGCGCCCAGCGGGAAGGCGACACCTACCGCGCCGAGTACCGCATGCGCGCGAAGGACGGACGCTGGGTGTGGATCCTGGACGAGGCCACGGCCGTGCGAGATGCATCCGGCACACCCTTTCTCATGCAGGGGGTGATGTTCGACATCACCGAGCGCGAGCAGACGGAAGAGGAGCTCCGGCGTGCCAACCGCGCGCTTCGGATGATCAGCGAGTGCAACCAGGCCCTCATCCGAGCTCCAGACGAGCCCTCCCTGCTTGCCGATGTCTGCCGGACGATCGTCGAGGTGGGCGGGTACCGCCTGGCCTGGGTCGGCTACGCGGAGCAGGATCCGCGGAAGACGGTTCGTCCCGTCGCTCAGGCCGGCTTCGAGGAGGGGTATCTCGATCATCTGGAGATCACCTGGGCCGACGAGGCCGGGGGGCGGGGGCCGACCGGGACGGCCATCC